>Ga0181533_1000922_pt1 | contig 38911 bp, 35 predicted proteins | sample PEATcosm2014_Bin_45_FD_119772 | JGI IMG/M metagenome (GOLD analysis project Ga0181533, IMG submission 119772) | Peatland microbial communities from MTU Mesocosm Facility, Houghton, MI, USA - PEATcosm2014_Bin11_60_metaG | ecosystem: Environmental > Terrestrial > Soil > Wetlands > Peat | place...
GCAAAGGCGCAAAGATCGCAAAGATCGCAAAGAATAATTGCTTTGTTTTCTTTGCGCCTCTGCGCCTTGGCGCCTTGGCGTGAGATGTTTTTGCTTTTTCCGGAATTATTTCACAGCTTCTCCCGCCCGTGCTCGAGCATGGCCGGGACGGCCATGGCACGCCTTTGGTTGCGGCTCTGCCGCGCCGCGCTGCCACTGCGCCATGCTCCTGTGCTGCTTGGTCTTTCAGTTGTCAAAGAGCAACAAAAAAGCCCGCTTTTTAGGGCGGGCTGTTTTGGAATCCGATTATCCTCTGGATTCTACCCACCCCCGCCGCGCCCTGGATTTGTCGCCATAATGGTGTTATCGACGACCTGCCCATGCGCGCACACAAATATGCGGCACGGCCTACCTTGCCGCTCGCACATCGTTTCGGGTTTGGCGAATCTCAACATTCTCTACTCTGGCGCTGACGACTGGATTTTCAATCTCCTGCTTACAGGGCAGGCGCCTTGAACGCTTGGCTACGTCAGCACATCCACATTATTCTACAGGCGCAGGAAGAGTGCAAGGAAAAAACTAACAGGCACTCCTGCCTGTGCCCTGCATGACACAGCCAGGAGTGGCTGTGTCACGGCCATCCTTGGCAGCTTTGATGCGTTGAGCAGCGGGGTAGCGCAGACGTAGCCGCAAGGAAACGTGTTTTGTGGGTCGGCGTTTGGTGGTGGCGCCCCTCCTGCGGGCGAAGCCCGCTTTGGAGTGCGGTAGCAGCAGCTACCGCTTTTCTCGTTCTGGCGGTGGCGCGATGGCGATATGAAGCAAAGACGGAAAGCGGTAGCTGCTGCTACCGCACTCCAAAGCGCTTCGCGCAGGCTCAAACCTTGACTTGCCTTAAGTGGGCAGGAGAGGCCGGCCTACCCGCCCATCAGAATCCATGCGTTTCGGCTGCATCCAGGCGTAGAATAGGTGTGAACCCTCGCGGGGAGTTGAGTCGCATGGTGAAATTCCTGCTCTGGTGCATTCTTCTCGTTCTCTGCTGGCCGCTGGCGCTTCTGGCGCTGGTGCTGTACCCCGTTGTTTGGGTTCTGACATTACCTTTCCGGCTGGTGGGGATTGCGGTCGGCGGAGTGTTTGACTTGCTTCGAGCCCTGATTACTCTTCCCGCGCGAATTCTACGCGGGCCTCGTCACGTCTAAATTCTACCCGCAAACGTTACGGTTGCTTTTTCGGTGGTGGAGGCGGCGGCAACGCTTTTAGTGCCACCTTTGCCGCCCGAAACGCCATGCTATCCTTCTCGAGTCCTTTCGGGGCCGGATTCTGCTCAAGTTCGGCACGGAGCGCCGTCACCCGCTCACCGGGAAGAGGGTGGTTCATCAAGAGACCCTCGACAAGCGTGGGGTTTCCCGTAAATTTGCTAAGTCGGGCGAGGGCGGAAACCAAACCTTGCGGGTCATACCCGGCGCGGATGGCGTTGTACATGCCGAGCATGTCAGCCTCGGATTCTTCCTCGCGGCTGAATTTGCGGTCGGCGAAAAGCAGGATTGGACCGCCATACCGTTGCAGCATGTCCACCATCTGCTGGTTATCGAGCATGCCGGCCTTTTTGAGTTGGTACATTCCCTGCTCGATCCAGTACCGGCGTGCCACGTCGTTCATGCTGTGGTACGCCACAATGTGGCCGACCTCGTGCGCCAGGATGCCGGCCAATTCACTTTCGTTCACGACAAAGTCCAGGAGCCCGCGATGGACGTAAATAAATCCTCCGGGCAGAGAGAAGGCATTAACCGTGTCGGTATTCACAATTTTGAAAGTATATTGTATTTCGGGCCGCCGCGAAGCTTGCGCCACCTTTTGCCCCAGGTTGTTCAGGTAGGCCGTAAGCAGCGGTGCATCCAGAAGCACCATTTGCTTGTCGGTTTCCTCCGCGGCCTTGCGGCCCATGGCCATCTCTTCCTCATCGCTAAAGGTGTTGTAGATGGCCTTGGTGGGCGTCGGCTCCTCGGCGCGCAGCGGCAGACTGACGAGCACGAACAGGAGAAGCAGGCCCCCCAGTTTCTTGCCCGGTAGGCGAGCGAAATGAGTGAACCTCATCATGCTACCCTGCCTTTCGTAGGATCCCAGACAACTTTCATGCCGCGCTTCAAAGCGATGTTGCCGATCCAGGAAGTGCGCGCCGCCTCGAAGCCGATGTGAATGTTGGCGTTGGGAGACTTGCGCGTACGCATACAGTCCACGAAGTTGATGACGTTGTCAAGCGCTCCATCGTGCTCGGCGCGCATGAAGAGTTCCGGTTCCGGCGCCAGCGAGCCGGGCACGGGGGATACGCCCTCCGGATACACGGCCAAGTGGGAGCGGTCAACCTTAAGCGTTGCATCGCTACCGCAAAACATCACGCCGCCGTCCTCCACGCTGCTGTTGATGGAGCCGGTGAAGGTGACCATGAAATTGCCCGGATATTCATAAACTGCGGTGACGGTGTCGGGGCACTGCCAATCCATGGCGTAGAGGTCGCCCACCGTCGTGGCCGTCTTGGGCGCCGGTTGGTCCATGTACCACTGGATGACGTCAATCCAGTGCGTCAGCAGGTCGGTGAGAATGCCCCCGCCGAAATCCCAATACCAGCGCCACCGCCGGAATTTCTCCTCGGTAAAAGGCTGGTCGGGCGCGCCGCCCAGAAAGCTTTTCCAGTCCAGATCAGCCAGGTCGATTTTCGGAAGGTCTTTTATTGGCGCGTATTTCTGATACCAGTAAGTATGGACCATGGTGATCTTACCGAGCCTGCCGGAGGCGACGATTTCCTTGCCGAGTTTCCAGTGATCCCAACTGCGCTGCTGGGTGCCGGTTTGGACGATGCGCTGGCTCCCGTCTACCGCGCGGACCATTTCGACTCCCTCTTCAATCGAATGCATGATGGGCTTTTCGACATAGGCATCCTTGCCGGCATTCACGGCGTCGATGAGCATTTGCTTGTGCCAGTGGTCGGGACTGCCAATCAGGACAGCGTCGATATCCTTGCGGTCAAGAACTTCATGATAGTTTGTGTAGGCCTGGGCGCCAGGGCCGGCGATTTCCAAGGCCAGGGCGCGGGCGGGCGCATAGACATCGCAGACGGCCACGAACTCGACGTTAGGAACCCTTTTGAAAAAATCCATGACGTAGCGAGCGCGATGCCCGCTTCCCAGCACGCCGACGCGAATGCGGTCGTTGGCGCCCAGCACGCGCGCTGGAACCAAGCCGCCCAGCACGGCTGCACCGGCGCCGGCAAGAGCTGTGTCTTTCAAAAATTCCCGCCGCGTGATTTCTGTTTTCTTGTCCATGAAGAAACTCTCCTTCCAGAGTGGCGATGGCGAGTTGCAACCACGAGCTTTGCCGTGGCGCTTCTCCTTTCTTTACACAAACTCGAAGCTGCACTTGCACGGATTTCAAATCCCGGATCACCAGCCAAGCCCCGCCCACCGGGCGCCGTTAATTTGGCCGTCGGACCGCCTTGCGGTCCCAGCGATGTTTGCGCAATTCCGTGTAGAGGTCCGCAGGTAGCGGGCCTTGTTCGCTGGCACGCAGGTTCGCTTCGACATTCTTCACTTTGCGCATGCCGGGGATGATCGTGCTCACGCTGGGGTTATTCAGGATGAAACGCAGCGCCATTTCCGGCAGCGTCATGCCGCGGGGGACGAGCGGCTTCAGCGCATCGGCGTGCTCGACGCTCTCCTTCAGCGTCTCCGGGCCGAAGTGTATGTTACGCCAATCACCTTTCGGCCATTTACTTTCGAGCGTCAGCACGCCGGTCAGCAAGCCTTGGTCCAACGGGCACCGCGCGATCACTCCCACATCCCGGGCAACACAGGCGGGGAAAAGTTCGTCCTCGGGATTCTGATCAAAAATGTTGTACATGACCTGCACAGAGTCAATCAACCCTGACTGCACCGCGCGCACGCCGTTCCAGGGTTCCCAGCGATTGAGGCTGAGGCCAACGGCTTGGAACAGCCCTTGCCGGCGCAAATCGTTGATCTTCTTCACCCAGCGGTCGTCTTCCAGCCAAACGTCCGACCAGGTGTGGAATTGAATCAGGTCGAAGTTCTCCAGACCCAGGTTTTCCAAACTGGAGTGCACATACCGGTCAATGTGCTTGGGGGGGAAGCAGTCGTCGAGCATAAACTCAGGACGGGCCGGCCAGGCAAGGTTCTTGGGCGGAATCTTGGTTGCCAGGAAAAGCTTCTTCCCGGGGTTGCAGCGCACTAACTGCCCGAGCAGTTGTTCGCCGTGCCCATCGCCGTAATTCCAGGCGGTGTCAAAAAAATTGCATCCCAAGTCGACAGCACGCTGTAGGGATTGCTGGGATTCGGTGTCGCTGGAGCCGGTCCAGCTCGCCATTCCCCACATCCCGTACCCGATCTCGCTCACCATCCAGCCGGTGCGTCCAAATCGGCGGTACTTCATGATCGAGTCTCCCCCTCGATCCGCTGCGACTTCTTCCGGCCCCGAACAGAGCCTGGGCGGCGCTCACCTTTCGCGTGCCACTCTTACTGTGACCATCCGGCTGGCTTCCGGTCCCAACGATGCTGGCGTAATTCCGTATGCAGATCCACCGGTAACGGACCCTTGTTGGCGGCGCGTATGTTCGCTTCCACGTTTTCCAGCTTGCGCATGCCGGGGATGATGGTGCTCACCGTGGGATTATTTAGAATGAAACGCAAGGCGATCTGCGGCATGTCCATGCCCGGAGGAATAAGCGGGCGCAAGGCTTCCGCATGTTCCACACTGGCTTTGAGGTTTTCCGGCACGAAGTAGGTGTTACGCCAATCGCCTGAGGGCCATTTGCTTTGCAGGGTGAGGCTTCCGGTGAGCGTGCCCTCGTCAAACGGACACCGCGCGATGACGCCCACCTCCATGGCCGCACAAGCCGGAAAGAGTTTGTCCTCGGGGTTCTGGTCAAAAATGTTATAGATGACCTGCAACGCGTCAATCAGCCCTGACTGGACCGCGCGCACGCCGTTCCAGGGCTCCCAGCGATTGAGGCTGATGCCCACCGCCCGGATAAGCCCCTGGTGGCGCAGATCGTCAATCTTTTTCACCCAGCGGTCATCCTCCAGCCAGGAATCCTCCCAGGTGTGGAATTGAATGAGGTCGATGTTTTTCAGACCCAGATTTTCGAGACTGGAGCGCACGTACTGGTCAATGTGCTCGGGGGGGAAGCAGTCGTCGAGGGTGAATTCGCGGCGGCTGGGCCAAGCGAAATTCTTGGGAGGAATTTTTGTGGCCAGGTAAAGTTTTCGCCTGGGGTTGTTGCGCACCAACCATCCCAGCAACTTTTCACTGCGGCCACTCCCATAGGCCCAGGCGGTGTCAAAAAAATTACAACCCAAGTCGACGGCCCTCTGGAGGGAGTTCTTCGACTCCGCGTCGTCGGAGCCGGTCCATCCCCCCATACCCCACATGCCATAACCGATCTCGCTTACCATCCAGCCGGTGCGTCCCAACCTGCGGTAATTCATAACAGATCCTCCTCTCCGCCCGTTTCCCCTGGATCAGGCCGCCAAGCGCGCCCCGCCGCGAGGGAAGGTGATGCGTCCGCGCCGAACCGTGACTCTAACAGAAGTGCGCCTGACATTTAAGGGCCAAGTGAATGATCCTGCGAGTGAGCCGCGCCCTTCCCAATCCGCATTGAGAATTTGGGCCTAAATCAAAAACCTAAAATCCTCACAGCGTGGGGCTGTTGTCGCCAAGGAGCGTTCGGCGGATGATGACGAGCGGAACTCCGCCCTGCTCCATGAAACGGTCGTGGAACTCCTGCAACGTAAACTTGTCACCCAGTTTTTTCTTGTAGTCATCGCGCAGCTTCAGAATCTGGAGTTTGCCCAGCGTGTACACCAGGTAGGTGGGGTCAGAGGTTCCGCGCTTGGTCTCGATGTCCGCGACGGCGGGGACCTGATATCCCTCGCGGATGAAAAACTCCCTAGCCTGATCCATGGTCATGTTTCCGGTATGCATTTCAATTCCCGCGATAAAGCGGGCATCGCGCAAAAGGGCGTCCTGCAATTGCCCCATGCGCAATTTCGGGTCACCGCCACCATAGCCCTCATCCAGCATCATCTGTTCCGTGTAGTGCGCCCAGCCTTCCACATTGCTGCTGCAATACACTAACTTCCGCACTTTGGAGCTCAGGCGTTTGACCCATAGGAATTGAACGTAGTGGCCGGGATACGCCTCGTGAATTGCGGTGCTCAGGATGGTGCCGCGGTTGAAGCCTTCCATCCAATCCTCCACGTGCTGCGGTGTCCAGCCGGACTCCGGAATGGTCACGTTGAACATGGCCTCCGTTGCCCGGGATTCATAAGCGCCGGGTGTATCCATGGAAGCGGTGGTGGTGGCGCGCATGAAGGGGGGTGTTTCTTCCAGGATAGGCAATATCGGGGAAGGGATGGTGACGATTTTCTTGGCATCAATGAACTCCCGCAGGCTTCCCAGCAGATTGCGGAAGGTTGGCAGAAGTTGATCGGGCGCGGGGTGATCCTTTTCGAGGGATGCAAGCACTTCACCAGGGCTGGCATTCGGATTGATCAGCGCCGCCGTTTCCTTCAATCGCTGCTGGTTGCGGTGCAGGTCGGCGTAGCCGATCTCGAGCAGTTGATCGAGGGGAATATTCACCATCTCCTCATCGACAAGTTTTTGCCGGAAATTCTCCGCGCCGATGCGAAAGTCTCCCCGGGAGTTGGGAAGCAAGTCGTCTTGAAGGAATGTTTGAAAGTTCTCCAGGGCTTTGACGACGGCCGCGTTGGTCTGTTGGAACTCTGCCCAAAGGGCTGCATCCTTGATACCCGGAAAGGCGCCGGGGACGTCCTTTTGAAAGAAATCAATGATCCCGGGCATTTGTTCAATCGAGATCTGCGTGTAGATTTTCGGCGGATTCGAGAGGCTGTCGTGGGCCGTCATCAGAGCGGCGGGAATCTGACGCTCGCGCGCGATGACCGAACGCAGGCGCTCCTCCGGCGGCGCAAAGCTGCGTTTGATGATCACGAAAATGCTTTCGGTAACTCCGCCAACGTACAGGTTAGGGTCCTTCCGCCACATTTGCAGAACCTGGAGTTCCAGCAAACGGCCCTTGATATTGCTTTGCAAAAAGGCCAGGTCGGCGGCACTCTCCGCAGAGAGTTTCGCCGAGTCAATGCGGTCAAGCTGCGACCAGAAATTCCGCAGGTTGGAGATTTCCCCCTCGCGCGAGGCGCGGGAGTAGTCCTCCAGCTTGGCATCGTACTGATGAAACCCCGCGGCCGTTGCTTCCTTGGGGTGAAATTGAAAGTAAGAGTCGAAGTAGTTATCGACCAGTCGATTGAACTCGATCGGGTTCTTGGGGCTTTCAGCGCGCATATTGTGGACAATCGTCAATGCCACACACAACAACACCACAAAAGATGATGCAAATGCAACCGTCCGTCTCATCATAAAAGTTCCTCACGAACCCCTAAAGTAGCACATACAGGTGTAGAAGAAGGGGGGAACTGAACAAGGGCAAGTCGTCCTAACTCGCGTGGCGCGTGGTATATTCAGAAAGAGACAATTATAAGGGCCTTCGCAGATTTTGGGCCTTAAATGACGGCGGCAAGTTGGCCTCGGCCCACGCTACATCATGAAGAAAGAATCCATTTCGCAGCCCCCGCCGGGCCCCTGGGGAGTATTGCTGCTGGCGCATGGGGCGCCCGATAAGCTCGAGGATATTCCCGAGTTCTTGCTGAATGTGCGCGGCGGGCGGCCCCTGCCTGAGCCGGTGGTAAGAGAAATCACGCACCGCTACAGCCTGATCGGCGGGGGATCGCCGTTGTTGCGGCTCACCACCTTGCAGGCGGAAGCCCTGGCGAAGCTGATTGCCCACCCCGTTTACGTGGGGATGAGGAACTGGAAGCCGTTTATCGCGGAGGCAGTGCGCCGTGTCAGCGACGATGGCGTTGAGCGCGTGGTGGCTGTGTGCCTGGCGCCCCAAAATTCTCGCACCAGCATCGGACTCTACCGCCAATACTTGATGGATGCGGTCGAGCAGGTGCGCCCGGGATTGGCGGTGGACTTCGTCGAAAGCTACCACGACCATCCGGGTTTGATCGAGGCGTTTCGCGAGCGCGCGGCGGCGGCGCTCCTTCGCGCGAAAGACGAAACCGGTGGTCCCGTTCCCGTAATCTTTACGGCTCACAGTGTGCCGGAACGGACGATTGCCGAGGGCGATTCTTATGAGCGGCAGGTGCGAGAGACGGCGGCTCTGGTGGCCAGGGCAACGGGCCTATCGGAATACCGCTTGGCGTTCCAAAGCCAGGGAATGACGGCGGAGAAATGGATCGGGCCGACGGTGGAATCGCAAATCGACGAGTTGGCACAGGCGGGCGTGAAGAGCGTATTGTTGCTTCCGGTGGGATTTGTCTCCGACCACGTCGAAATTCTTTACGACATCGACGTGTTATTCCGCGATTATGGGAAGGCGCGAGGTGTCGCGGTGCGACGGTCGGAATCATTAAACGACAGTCACAAGTTCGTTGCCGCGCTGGCCAGCCTGGTAACTGCGCGGATTAAGCAGGTGTCAGGTTTCAGGTGCCAGGTGCCAGGTTCTGGTCCTGCTGACACCTGATACTTACAGGAGTAGGGGTACGGCTTGCCGTACCCTCTTGGTTCGGTCGCGCGACAAGAATGCAGAGGGTACGGCTTGCCATACCCCTACAATAGCACGGTCAGGAGCATAGGCGTTTGAGTGACGGGAGCAAAGTTCGCAGGGTAGCAGTAATCGGTGGGGGCATCTCCGGCCTTGCCGCCGCGTACACGCTGGCGCGGGCACGCCAAGCCGGCGCGCCGGTCGAGGAAATGCTCATTGAAGCAAGCCCTTGGTTGGGCGGTGTGGTGCGGACGGAAACGGTGGAGGGCTTTGTGGTCGAAGCCGGCCCCGACAGCTTTCTCGCCGAGAAGCCGCGAGCGGCGGCGATGGCGCGGGAGTTGGGGCTGGGTGACGATCTGATGGGCTCCAACGACCACGCGCGCCGCACGTACATCCTTCACCGGGGGCGCCTGCTGCCGCTGCCCGATGGCCTGATGTTTTTGGTGCCGACGCGCCTTTGGCCGATGGTCACCACCAAGCTGCTGCCGCTGAGTACGAAACTCGCGGCAGCGCGGGAGCTGTTTTTCTCCGCCCCCGGCGGCGATCGTGGTGATGAATCGGTAGCCAGTTTCGTGAGAAGGCATTTCGGTGAGGCGATGGTGGAGAATATTGCGGACCCCTTGCTGGCAGGCGTCTACGGCGGCGATTCCGCGGCGCTCAGTGTGCGCTCCGTGTTGCCGCGTTTTTGGGAGATGGAACGCAAGCACGGCAGCCTGACGCGTGCCACGCTCAAAGCCATGCGGCAGCGGCGCAAGGCGAATTCGAACAACCATAACGGCCTGGACTCAGCCGGGACGGGCACTGCCCCGCTGCGCAAGCTGCCGCTCTTCATGACTCTCAAGGGCGGACTCCAGCAAATGACGGAAAAGCTCGCGGCACAAGTTGAAAGATACCGGGTTTTTGTGCGCCGCCGCGTGCTGGCTCTGGAGTTTGCTCCTGGCGGACCGGGAGGCGCTACGGATTCCTGTTCCCGGCGGTTCCAGATTGCTTGCGAAGGTGACAAAGCTTTCGACGCGGACGCGGTGGTTCTCGCCGTGTCGGCGTACCATGCCGGCGCGCTGCTTCCATCCCTCGACCACCGCCTGAGTGAGTTGCTCGAGGGCATCCCCTATAGCTCTTCCATGACGGTCTCGCTGGGGTATGACGAACGTGCCAGGGCCGTGCTTCCCGCCGGTTTTGGTTTCCTGGTGCCGCGCCAAGAGCGGCGGCGGATGCTGGCCTGCACGTTCGTGCACGCAAAGTTCGACCACCGCGCGCCGGAAGGGAAGGCCATGCTGCGATGCTTCTTGGGCGGGGCGCGAGATCCCGATGTGCTCGAGCTCAGTGACGAAGAGGTTGTGGCCGGGGTGCGGCGGGAACTCAAGGAGATCATGAACTTTACCGCCGAGCCTCTTTTCTTCCGGGTGCACCGATGGCCTGCTTCGATGGCGCAATATCCGGTGGGCCACGCAGGACGCGTGAGCGCGATTGAGGAGCGGCTCCAGGACCTTCCCGGATTGTACCTTGCGGGGAATGCTTACTCGGGGATCGGCATCTCGGACTGCATCCGGACCGGCCGGGCCGCGGCGGAGAAGGCATTGAAGTATTTGGCAGTAGGCAGTGGGCAGTAGGCAGCGACCTAGCGATTTTGGATTTGCGATTTTGGATTTTGGATTAGCAAGGCGGAGGTTGGACGATCGGGTCAGTGCTGCCCATTCGCTCAGTGATCACGCGGCTGGGCACGAGGAGTGTTCTCGCCAGCTCTCGGTAAACAGCGGGCGACAAGGCAGGAGCTATTTCCTCGAACCCCGTCTCGGGATAGCTTCCGAGTGGCCGACCATACGCCCGGAACTAGGGGGTGCGCCACATCCGAGCATATCGCGTACGGCCATGTGAACGGGCGGCTGCCCTGGGCCTATGCCAGGCCTAGGGCAGCATTCTCGGCGCGGGTAAGGATGGAGCCCAAGAGTTCAGGCATTCTTGGAATGTTCCGAAGGTCCCGGTTCAATCTTCGCGCCAGATCGAAGGCGCCACGTCCGAAAATCAGCCGAAATTCCGGCACGTCATTACCAATAACACCGGCAACCTGATTGAATGCAGCACCCGCTGCTCCCGCCAAAGGATTGCCAGCCATTCCCCCAACCGCCGCTCCGCTAATTCCTGATATGGCGGGCAAGGGGGGTCACGAGGCAATGGACGCCTTTGTAACCTCGCGTTTGAGCATCTCGGAAGCCAGTAGGTATATGAATTGAGCCGGCACTTCATTCAATGCACCGAGAAGGTGAGCGCCGTAATGACTGTCCAGAAGTCTCTCGAAGTGGTGCGGCCTATATCTGGTAATTGAGCCGAGGAAGAAGATCACAACGAACATCGACAGTAGTTGCGGAAGTACCGCGCCCTTCTGTCCTAGAGGTGCAAGATACAGGTAATACTTCCTGTATGGCGGGTGAAGCAGTACGGACGACCACAGCTTCTGGCGGAGCTTGTTAGTAACATCGAGCAAGTCATCACTTGGACGGTGCGTGTAATGATTGGGGTTCATTTGTTCGATGCAGAGATCTTCGCAGTCGTCCAAATGAACAAGATGCCAATTGCCACTAAGTCCAGCCATTGTTAGCATTTCATGCTGACTGACATCCACCCTTGCCAGCTCCTCCCTTTTTAGGAAGAACCGAAGCCAAACCGTCTGCGCATCCGGATCATTCATGAATTCGAATTTCTGGATGGTGACGAACCGTTCACTCTGTTTTGCGGCAGTGCACCAGAGCCGGTGACCAAAGAGGATTTGTGGCAGAAGATAGCCCAGTCGCAACGATTTCTTCTTGGTCAGTTCAGATCCCGTCAAAAGCGAGTAAAAATCACCAAATATCTGGCGACTCTTTTTCGAAGAGGGATACACAACAACACGTGCCCCCTCAACTTGCCGGAGGTTCGCATTCTCTGACATGCCGTGGTGAGGACGGTACGAGGCGGTGGCCTTTCCGGCCATCAAAATGAGCGCTTTCACTAAGTTCATGAAAGAATAGTAAAGAAGCAGTGGCTTGGCATAAGGCAGTTTACTTGACTGAGAAGCGTCGTAGAAATCCTCTGCCTGTGCATTGAACGCAAGGGCTGCCTCCCTTGAAGCCTTAGGGCACTTTTCTGCGATGCCTTCCGCCATGACCGCCCAAGGGTCAGATGTGAACACACGCGTTTGAAGTCCGTATCTCCTTGTCGTCTTTGCTACCGGCGAGAAGGAGAATTCAACAGGCTGATTCCTGATGACAAGAGGCTGTCCATGTCGTGCATTGGGCACTGAAGAAACCCCCTGATTCCAGTGCATTTCTATTGCGGATGATATTACTCGGAATGGAGGCAGAAACCCAGCAATTTAACGCGGAGTTGTGTGCATCGTGTACTACAGCGCGGCTGAGAATACGATGAGCGTCCACATATTTGTTAATGCGAAACAACAAAGGGCCGCATAGGAGCTCAAACTACGCGTACCGCGCTACCAGCTACGCTGGTACTTTGTTCTCGGGGTCAAAGACGTTGTTTGGGCAAGCCGCGCGCCCAATCCTTACCCAGCGCTTATCACTAGAAAGGAAGCAGTTGTTGCCTTGTAAGTAAACAAAGCACTCTGAATCGCCCAGGTCGTTTGGTTGTGGAGCAAAGTCCGTTGCACAGCGGATGATGTACTCGACATACGCGTCCAAGTAGCATTTGATCTTAGGTGCGGCATGGGCGTACTCCTGGTCCGTGGGGTCACGCAGCGGAAGCTCCTTGGCCAAAAGTGCCCGGTTAAATATGGCTGTCGCTAACATCCGTTTGAACTCGGCCGATCTGAGCGTGCTTTTGTATTCGGGCTCATCTTGCGGGTCGATTCTGATGCGGGTGCCACGCTCACGAGCCTCCTTGTATCCGGGGCAGTGCATATCTAGAGCGCTGACAACCGTGTCACGAAAGTCGGTCCAGTGCAAATCGCGCATCGATTTTATCAACTCAAGGTTTACGGATATCCGTCGCTGCGTTGCTGTATCAATGACGCCGGTCGTTATCTCAGATACCGACGACGAGCTTGCAACCACCCATACAATGTTCCTCCAGTCAAGCGGCAGTGCTCGCGGCTCAAGCCCCCATAGGCGAACGAGATGTGATTCGGAATCCTCCACGATCTCATCGGCATAGTCCAAAAGAGCTTTTGCTGCCGCACGCCTCTTGCCGTAATTCGTAACGTCGATCTCCGATACGATTTCAAGGACACTGATCGGATGAGCAATGAGGCGATTACCGCCGGTTTTAAGTGCCCTTGGATCGCGCCGTCCGTCGCTGATCCAGTACCAAACATTTGTATCGGCGATCAGATTCATATTTCCCCAGTGATAATGCCGGCATCTATGCCAGCCGGATGATGAGCACAACGAACATTGAAAGGCCAAGCAGATAGAGGACTAATTGAATCAGCGACAGGACGCGCGTCGCGGGGCGATAGACATTAAGTACGCCGCTGTGCTGCGAACCGGCGATCGAGCCCAATACTGCATATCCTGCCACCACAGACAAAATCAGGGCGGCTTCTGCCACTCCAAAAACCTTTATGGGGATATGCAGGGGTGGTTTTCCATCGGATTGCCGGAACAGCGGCAATGCTGCTGCGGGTGCTATGAGGAACCCGGAAGCCAGCGTCACGAGCAACTTCGTCTGCTCAACGAAGGTCTTTAATGCATCGGCCTTACCGTTCGTCTCCGTCATTTCATCTTTCCTGAACAAAACGGCGGAATATTGCAGAAGTTCTTGACAAAGGAACGAATCACGGCAACAGAACTCCGCAGACTCTCGCCTCCTTCAGCTCTGGAGATCGGCTCCTCGGCAACGGAGCTAAGGACCTTGTCGACCGAGGCGGCCACTTCGTCTTCGTTGAGAATTTCAGTAAACTCAACAGATTCCATCACGGGAATTTTGAGTATCTGACGGGCACCCGGCGATAGTCTTGGCCTGCCCGTCGTTCTTTCAAAGAAGCGAATTCTCGAAGCGACAATGTCTCGGGCATTGGTGGCCAGCGAGACCTCCCGGTGTCGTCGTTTTGCCGGTTCAAGCTGTATTCGTTCGAACATCTCAGCCGCTTGGCGTACGGCGGGGTATTCGGAGGCCACTCCCAAGCGAGCAAACAGGTCAACTATCCTGGCATGAAGTGCGGACCGATCTCTTTCTGTACGCGCTGCAACGTAAGACGAGAACAACTCAAATAGAAGTTCCAATGAACGTTGAAGATCTGGTGGTAGAGGACTCGTTCCCATGAGACGACATTCTCCAACAAATTGCCTGCATGATCAATGATCAATCGCAGTGAGGTGGCGAAAGAGACGTTTTCGAGACAGCTAAATTGGTTGGATGACGGGGCACTCCGAAGTTGGGGCTGTGTCTGTCCAGTTGGTCGCGTTCGAGTAGCTGAGACTCGGCGGTATCACGCACAAGCATGCGAGTGGCGCACGCCGTTGGGTTATAAGTTCGGCTCTACTTGGTCTAATGTGTGGCTAGAAAGCCCGACATAACCAACTCAATATAAAAGGATTATTAACACAATGTGCTTGACACGATGGGGGAAAACATGTATATAATTTCCCCCAGGATCAGGTATGGATTCCGTCGCAAATTCGGTCCTCAAGCGAATTCGGGTGCATGGGCGCGGGTGGGTGTTTACGCCTCGGGACTTCCTCGCTTTGGGGACGCGCCGGGCGGTTGATCGCGCGCTAGCGCGGCTGACGCAGGACAAGACCATCCGCCGCCTGGCCCAAGGACTTTATGATTATCCCCGCGTTCACAAGAAGCTCGGCGTTCTCGCTCCCAATCCTGATGATGTAGCCGCAGTACTGGCAGCGAAGACGGGAAGCCGGGTACAGGTCTCGGGCGCGCGCGCGGCGAACTTGCTGGGGCTCACCGACCAAGTCCCCGCGCAGTTGGTGTATCTCACTGACGGCCCCGCCCATCGTGTCAAGATCGGCGCCCAAACCATTCAGTTGAAACCCGCCAGACCCTCGAGGTTCCCCGGAGCAGGCACGCCGGCAGGGCTGGCTCTCCAGGCGATCCGCGCGGCCGGGCCCCGTGCGAACCAAGACTTCGTGGTTCGACAGTTGTCCCACGCCCTGAGCGCTCGCGACCGTGCGCAGCTCGCCAAACTAATAAAACACGCCCCCGCCTAGAGTCATGAGATCATACGGCAATTGAAAGGGCGTAGTGACGCATTCTGACGTGGCACGGCCATCTTGGCCGTGACCAGACACGGGCTGGAAGCCCGTGCCACTTCAAAATGCGTCACTACCTGAAAGGCACGTAGATGGACACTTGGGCCAGGGCGACGCCGGAAGATCGAGAAGCGCTATTCAACCAGACTGCCGTTACCAAGGGCATATCACCCGAGATCATCGAGAAGGATTTCTGGGTCTGTTGGACGCTGCATCAGGTCTTCCAGTTGCGTGATTTTTCCCGCCTCATCTTCAAGGGCGGCACATCGCTCTCAAAAGCGTTTGGCATTATCCAGCGGTTTTCTGAGGACATCGATCTCGTCATCAACCGCCATCAACTCGGCTTCAACGATGAGAACGATCCCGCTAACCAGCAAGGCACGAAGCTGCGCGACAGAACGATCGGAAGACTGAAGAGCTCGTGCCGCAACATCATTGCCAGCAAGTTCGTGCCGAGACTCGAAGAGCGGATTCGCTCGGTTATCGGCGACCACGGGTGGATTCTCGAAATCGATCCCAACGCTCCGGATGGCGACACGGATTTCGATGCCGTAATGACTGACATCCGCGAGCTTGAAAAAGCGTTTAACGCGGGAGAATAGCTTGGACGTGTCGGCAAACTTCGGATGCGGTCTGCGTATTACCCCTGACGGTCAAGCCTGGATGACGGACCACTCGGAAACAAACCGCTTGGCTGATAAACCATACGTGTGGTCCGGGCTGTCGTCTTGGAAGGTCCGAAAGGGCGAATCCTGGTCAGAAACGTAGAAACTCCAGGCGGGAGCGGGACGCTCCCGCGACCGCGGGCGAGACCCCCTATGGATCGGGGCAGGCTGCCCGCGCTACGTCTGCTGTCACCGTTATGTCGCGCATCCGCCCATAACTGAGCGCTGTCAAGCAATCTAAGTATGTTAGGTTCGGCAGCCTTGACGGGCTTTTCCGAAATCTGTAAGGTGTGCTTGCACCGCGATTCGGGGTTATCATAGGAGACCATTGTTGCGGAGGAATCATGGATAAAGCTCATGACGTTTTTGGGGCTCGAGGCACACTCGAAACCACCGGTGGCCCGGCGGTCATTTATCGCTTGGAGAGCCTGGAAAAGTACGGTCACGGCGCGGTCTCCCGCCTCCCCTTTTCCGTCAAAGTTTTGCTGGAAGCTCTGCTGCGAAATTGCGACGGCACTCTGGTGACGGAGGAAGACGTCACGTCGCTCGCAAAATGGAACGCCAAATCACCGGCGGCGCATGAGGTGCCCTTTAAGCCGGCGCGCGTGATCCTTCAGGATTTCACCGGAGTCCCGGCGGTGGTGGACTTGGCCGCCATGCGCGCGGCGATGAAGCGGCTGGGCGGCGACGCCACCAAGATCAATCCCCTGGTTCCCGTTGACCTGGTCATCGATCACTCGGTGCAAGTGGATTTCTTCGGGAACTCCTCCGCCCTGGAGCGCAACGCGGAGATGGAGTTCGAGCGCAACCGCGAGCGCTACGAATTCCTGCGCTGGGGCCAGCAGGCCTTCCAAAATTTCCGCGTGGTGCCTCCGGCCACCGGCATTGTGCACCAGGTGAATTTGGAATTCTTGGCCAAAGTGGTCCTGATGCAAAAGACTCAGGGGGAAACCGTGCTGCTTCCTGACACCCTCGTGGGGACCGACTCCCACACCACGATGATCAACGGGCTGGGCGTGCTGGGTTGGGGCGTGGGCGGCATAGAAGCGGAAGCCGCCATGCTGGGCCAGCCCTATTATTTCCTGACGCCCAAGGTGGTGGGTTTCCGGTTGCGGGGAAAACTGAATGAAGGTGTGACGGCCACGGACTTGGTGCTGACGGTCACGCAGATACTACGGAAGAGAGGCGTAGTGGACCAGTTCGTGGAATTCTTCGGCGAGGGCATGTCGGAAATGACGCTCGCCGACCGCGCCACGGTGGCGAACATGTCACCCGAATACGGCGCCACGATGGGATTCTTCCCCATCGATGCCGAGACGCTGCGCTACCTCCGCCAGACGGGCCGAACCGACGAGGAAGTCGACCGCGTGGAGCGCTACGCGAAGGAGCAGGGAATTTTCCGCACAGATCAAACCCCGGACCCCGAGTTCACCGATGTGCTGGAACTGGACCTCGCCACGGTTGAGCCGAGTCTTGCCGGGCCCAAGCGGCCGCAGGACCGCGTTCCGCTAACGCAAATGAAGCAGGCGTTTCGCCGCGCCCTTTCCGCTCCCGTAAAGGAGCGTGGTTTCGGGCTATCGGCAGAAGACGCGGGCCGGAGCGCCAGCGTCAAATTCAACGGCACAAGCGCTCAGTTGGGTCACGGGGCGGTGGTGATTGCGGCGATTACTTCCTGCACCAACACTTCCAATCCTTCCGTCATGCTGGGGGCGGGGCTCGTGGCGAAGAAGGCGCTGGAAAAAGGATTGCAAGTTCCGCCTTACGTTAAAACCAGTCTCGCGCCCGGCTCGAAAGTGGTGACGGAATACTTGCAGGCTGCGGGATTGCTCGAGTCGCTCGCGGGCCTGCACTTCGACCTAGTCGGTTATGGTTGCACCACGTGCATCGGCAACAGCGGGCCACTGCCGCCCGAGGTGGCGAGTGCCATAACACAAGGACAATTGGTGGCTGCGGCGGTTCTTTCCGGCAATCGCAATTTTGAGGGCCGAGTGCATCCGCAGGTGCGGGCGAACTACCTGGCTTCGCCGCCGCTGGTGGTGGCTTACGCGCTGGCGGGTACGGTGGATATTGACCTCGCCACCGAGCCTTTGGGAAAGGACCGTCAGGGCAACGCCGTTTACTTGCGCGATATCTGGCCTTCGCAAGCCGAGGTCGGTGAGGCCCTCAGCCGCTCCGTCCGCCCCGAGATGTTTCGCGAGAGTTACCAGAATGCCTGGGACGGCAATCCCACCTGGAATGCCATCCCCGTGGCCGGCGGCGCGCTTTATCAATGGCAGGATGCCTCGACTTACATTCAGGAGCCGCCGTTCTTCATCGGCCTCACTCCTGCTCCCGGGGCTATCGGCGAGATCCACGGCGCGCGCGTCCTGGCGCTGCTTGGCGATTCCGTAACCACCGACCACATCTCTCCTGCGGGCGATATTCCCGTGGACGGGCCCGCCGGCCGCTTTTTGGTGGAGCGCGGCGTGACGAAGAAAGATTTCAATTCCTTCGGCTCGCGGCGTGGCAACGATCGCGTGATGGTGCGCGGAACGTTTGCGAACATCCGGCTGAAAAACTTGCTGATCCCGGGGACGGAGGGGGGCATCACACTGCACCTTCCCGATGGCGACAAAATGACCATTTACGACGCGGCCATGCGCTATCGTGCGGACGGCGTCCCACTTCTCGTGCTGGCGGGGAAGGAATACGGTTCGGGTTCGTCGCGCGACTGGGCGGCGAAAGGAACGTTGCTGCTGGGCGTGCGCGCCGTGCTGGCGGAAACCTACGAGCGCATCCACCGCAGCAACCTGGTGGGAATGGGCGTGCTGCCCCTACAATTTCGCGAAGGCGAAAACGCCGCCACCCTCGGCCTCAGCGGGCAAGAGGTCTTCGACGTGCTCGGCCTGAGCGATGCCATTCGCCCGCGCTCGGAAGTCACCGTAACCGCCGTCGCGCCGGATGGCACGAAGAAGACCTTCCAAGCCATCGCGCGCCTCGACTCGGCCGTGGAAGTGAACTATTACCGCAATGGCGGCATCCTGCCCACGGTACTCCGCAGCCTGCTGAAATCGGCGTGAGGGCGAAGACAAATCTCTCCTTGTCACTTCTTTCCAGGGTGTACTATCCTGAAGCGTTTCGGAAGTAAAGTCTGGCGCCATAATTGCCCAGGTGACAAGAAATCGACCAAGGGAGGGCTATTTTACCCATGACAGCTTATAACGGGAACCCTGTCCCGCCGGAAGGCCAAGCCATCACTTATGTGGACGGCGGGTTTGTAATTCCTGACACACCGGTTATTCCCTACATTGAGGGTGACGGAACCGGGCGCGACATTTGGAAAGCCTCGCAACGGGTTTTTGACGCGGCGGTGGAAAAAGTGTTTGGTGGGAAGCGTCACATCGTCTGGTATGAGGCCTTTGCGGGGGAAAAAGCCTTCCGAAAGTTCGGGGAGTGGCTGCCGCAAGGCACGCTCGACGCCATCAAAGAATTTCGCATTGCCATCAAGGGCCCGCTCACGACTCCGGTGGGTGGCGGCATTCGCAGCCTCAACGTGTCGCTGCGGCAACTGCTGAATCTCTACGCCTGCTGGCGGCCGGTAAAGTACATCCCGGGCGTGCCGTCGCCCGTGCGGCATCCCGAAAAGATGAACATCATCATTTTCCGCGAAAACACCGAGGACGTTTACGCCGGAATCGAGTGGCGCGAAGGGACTTCCCAGGCCAAGCGTATTATTGAATTTGTAAATGCCCTGCTGAAAGAAGACAACATCAAGAAGCAGGTGCGGCTCGACTCCGGCGTGGGGATCAAACCGATGTCGATTACGGGGACCAAGCGGTTGGCGCGGCGCGCGTTGCAGTATGCCCTCGCCAAAGGCCTGAGGACGGTGACCCTGGTCCACAAGGGCAACATCATGAAGTTCACGGAAGGCTCGTTCCGCGATTGGGGCTACGAATTGGCAAAGGAAGAGTTTCGCCCGCAGATCGTCACCGAGCGCGAGAGCTGGATTCTGGGCAACAAGGATAAGGACCCGAACCTTTCTGTGGAAGCCAACGCGGCCATGGTGGAGCCTGGCCTGGAGATGGCTAACGAAGCCTTCCAAAAGCAAGTCGCCAAGGAAGTGAAAGACTGCCTCGACGCACTTGACGCCACGCACGGCAAAGGGCAGTGGAAAAACAAGATTCTGGTGAACGACCGCATTGCCGATTCAATGCTGCAACAGATCCTGACGCGTGCGGATGAATACCAGGTGGTGGTCACGCCGAACCTTAATGGGGATTACCTTTCCGACGCTTGCGCGGCGCAAATCGGCGGGCTGGGCGTGGCGCCGGGCGCGAACATCGGCGACGGTTTTGGCGTGTTCGAGGCCACGCACGGCACCGCCCCGAAATATGCCGACAAGGACATGATCAATCCCGGCGCGGTGATTCGCTCCGGAGCGTTGATGTTTGAGTTTATGGGCTGGCCGGAAGTCGGCAAGCTGATTGAGGACGCGCTCGCCGCCACCATCGTGCAGCACCGCGTGACCTACGACCTGGAGCGGCTGATGCAGATGGAAGGCATCAAAGACGTGCAGACGCTCGGCACCAGCGGGTTCGCCAGCGCCATTATTGAAAACATGGATCGGGTCATATGAATTGAGTCATTTGTTCATCGGGTAACATGGATCGGGTCATTGACTCATCGGGTCATTGAGTCATTTAAATGCTGTCAGCTTTGAACCGTCCACCAATGCCGGCGGGGGAGACGGTAACGGGTTTTGCAATGATCCGATGACCCGATGAACAAATGACTCAATTCATATGACTCGATCCAAATGACCCGATGACCCGATGAATAAATGACTCAATTTTATCTGTGGAGGAACTCATGCGAAAAAAGGTAACCGTGATTGGGGCAGGGAACGTGGGGGCGACGCTTGCGCACCGCATTGTGGACAAGCAACTAGCAGATGTAGTAGTGATCGATATCCTGGAGGGCGTGCCGCAAGGCAAATGTTTGGATTTGCTCGAAGCGGGCCCGATTGAAGGCTACGACGTTAAGGTCAAGGGGACGAACGATTACGAGGACACGGCAAATTCCGATATTGTCGTGATGACGGCGGGGTTCCCGCGCAAGCCCGGCATGAGCCGCGACGATCTGCTCCGAGCCAACTTTGAGGTGGTGCATAGCGCTATCGAAAAGGCGGCAAAGCACTCGCCGCAATCGATCCTGATCGTCGTGACGAACCCGCTTGACGCGATGGTGCAGACCGCGTACCGCGTGAGTGGCTTTGCCAAGAACCGGGTGATCGGCATGGCCGGCATTCTCGATTCGGCGCGCTACCGGACGTTCCTCGCTGAAGCCTTAAATGTTTCAGTGCAGGACGTGGAAGGCCTGGTCCTGGGCGGCCACGGTGACACCATGGTCCCCGTGCCCAGCTACACCACGGTGGCGGGCGTCCCGATTGCGCAGCTCATGCCCAGGGAGAAGCTTGACAAGATCATCGACCGCACGCGCAAGGGCGGCGGCGAGATCGTGGCTCTGCTCAAGACCGGCAGCGCCTACTATGCCCCTTCCGCAGCCGTGGTGCAGATGATTGACGCCATCTTCAATGACCGCAAGAAAATCCTGCCCTGCGCCGCCTATCTCGAGGGTGAATACGGAATCAAGGGGCTCTTCGTGGGCGTGCCGGTAAAGCTGGGCGCGGGTGGCATCGAAGAGATCGTCCAGATCAAACTCACACCGGAAGAACAGGCCGCGCTCGAAAAATCCGCCGCCGCGGTGAAGGAGTTGGTGGAGATTATTGGCGTGTAGTGGCGGGCGGCCTTCCGTAAAGGAGTAGGGGCGGTTCGCGAACCGCCCCTGTTCGCATAAGAACCAAAACTAAGAATTCCTCTTCCCTCGCCCCCTTGGGGCAGCAAACGTAGCGCGGACCTGTTTGGTAGGTCCGCGGCTTTTACTATCCGTCAGACCCTTTCTAATATTGCGGCATCACCCCAGCCCGCTACCCCGATCTTTGGGAACAAATTGTGCGATAATTGGAGCCAGGAGTTGAGATGAAACTGCTGATCACCATTTATCAGGACCAAGATGGCGTTTTCGTTGCTGAATGTCCATCCATTCCCGGCTGCGTGAGTCAGGGGAAATCCGAAGTGGAAGCCGAGATAAATATCCGAGATGCCATCAAGGAATGCCTTGAAGTGCGTGCTGAGAAAGGCTTGCCCCTGACGGTGACCACACGTGAAGTGGAAGTTGTAAGCTGATGCCGCCCGTTCCGCTGCTTCGACCGCGCGAAGTGGTGGCAGCTTTCCAGAAGCTTGGGTGGGAGGTCGCCCGCCAAAAGGGCAGTTACATCATTCTCACCAAGACCGGCCACATCGCCACGCTTTCTGTTCCCAATCATCCTGAAGTTGCGCGCCGAACTCTACGTGCTCTAATCGCGATAGCGGGCATCACCGTGGAAGAATTCCTTCGTGCAGGCCGTGGCTAAGGGCGGGCTGGCGCAGACTTGTTTTGAAGGTCTGCGGTTCGTTCCCTATTGACAACAAAAAGCCGCGGACCTACCAAACAGGTCCGCGCTACGCTTGCTACTAACCGCAGTGGCGCGGAGATTTGAAGGCAAATTTCGCCTAAGCGCTAGGCGAGGAAAATGATGGATCCCGGGCTGCCCACCGGAGTGTATTGGCCGCTAAAGGTAAGCGCACCCGTCTTCCGATCGACGCGAAAAGTAGTGATGGCGTCGGCAAACTGGTTGCACGAGTAGAGGAAATTCCCCGTGGGATCGAAGTTGAAGCTGCGCGGATGATCGCCGCGGGTCCATTCTTCCCCGCCAAATGCCAGCGTTCCTGTCGCGCTGATGGAAAACCACGCAACGCTGTCGTGCAGCCGGTTGGAAGCGTAAAGGAATTTGCCGTCCGAAGAGATCATGACTTCCGCGGCGAAATTCGTGCCGGCGAAGCCTTGGGGCAGGCTGGAAAGAGTCTGTTTCGCGGTCAGCCTGCCCTTTGTCGAGTCGTAGTCGTAAGCGGCCAGCGTGGAACCCTCTTCCTGCAGCGAATAGAACCAGCGGCCGTTGGGATGAAACGCGAAGTGCCGCGGCCCGTCTCCCGAGGGCAGCGCGACCGAGGCAGGATCGTTAGGGACGAGCTTCCCTTTCTCGGCGTCAAACTTCCAAACGAAGATCTGGTCGAGCCCCGGATCGGCTGCAAATATGAAGCGGCCTGCCGGATCAGACTGGATCATGTGGGCGTGAGGCTTGTCGTGCCCGTGGATGGCAAAGCTTCCAGGGGGAGCGCTGGTGGGGTGTTCCCGGCCCACGGTGCCCTGATGGTGTACGACGTCCGTGGCGGGGCCCAACTCGCCGTTGGCGCGAATGGGAAGCACCGCCACCGTCCCTCCGAAGTAGTTAGCCACCAGCAAGAACTTGCCGGAAGGGTGAATACTCAAATGGGTGGGGTTAGCCCCTTCGGAGCTAACGGTGTTGAGCAAGGTCAGATGCCCGCTGGCGCGATCGATCGTGTAGGCACTCACCGAGCCGGAATTTGCGCCATTGTAGTTCGAGATCCAATTCACTGAGTACAAGTGTTTCCGCAAGGAGTCAAAAGCCAGGAAGGACGGGTTGGTATCTCTCCGAATCAGCTCGCGTTGGACGAGAGCTCCCGTGGCAGGATTCATTTCAAACAGGTAGATACCTTGCCCGCGACCGACCGAGCCGTCCGGGCCTTGCGGTAAACTGTAGCTCCCGACGTAGGCCAAAATTGTGTGCTGGGCTGAATCTGCATGGCTTTGCGGCGCCTGAGCGAAGGCCGGCGCAGCCACGCCCAAAGCCGCAGCGCCTTTTAGGAACCTGCGCCGCGAAGTCTTTGGGAAAGGCGGGCATTCCACCCCACGTTGTGACATACAAATCCTCCCTGGCCAGCCATGCCTTGTAGTTCGTTTCAGGGGCGCTCTTACAGCACTTTTCCCTCGGCCTCGATAACGGACAGCAGGGTCCCATGGACCCTTCGAAGCCTCTGGACCTCTTCAGGCGCGTACACGACCACATCCATGGACCAAGGGCGCAATCCAAAAACCGAACTAATTTCCACTGAGCGTTCCGGCAGCCGCGCCTGGGTCTCCATCTCAACGAAAAGATCCAAGTCGCTGTTGGGTTGGGCCTCACCGCGGACATGACTACCGAAGAGGATGACTCGCCGGGGGTGAAACCGCTCCCCAATGGTCTGCGTGATGTGTTCCAGCAGCGCGGTGTCAGTCATGATCTGGTAGCCAGAATACAACAAGCGCGCGTAGCGCGGACCTGTATTGTAGGTCCGCGCCACGTTTGCCACGACCCCACATTGAAAAATCTCTGCCGGATGTTAAACTAGGCGGCGCGATTAGGACCAGCCCGCGCGATCTGCCGGTCGGGCTTCGAATTCGTCCAGGCGATGCAGTGCAACACTTGGGGAGGGATCATGAAAAACGTTCTTTCGCGCCGGAACTTCCTCCGTGGGGCGGGCGGGGCCGTGAGTCTTTCCTGGGAAGGGCTGCGCATCTTTGCCGGGCCTCCAAATGCCGCGGACGAGGCCGCGTCCACAACGCTCTCCCCATCTTCTCAGCCCTTCATCTACGGAACGGCATTCTACCGGCCGCCCAATCCTCCCGCCTCGATGCGGCGGGAAATGTTGAAGGCGATCGCTCAGGAATACCAATTCAATATCGTGCGCATCTATCCCGCCTGGGTTTACTACCATCCCGCGCCTGACCGTTTCGTCTTCGATGACCTGGAAGAAGTCATGAAGTACTGCGACGAATTCGGCTTGCGCGTCCTGATGGGGATCGTCACCGAGGAAGCGCCGTACTGGCTGGAAGGCACGCATCCCGAAACTCGCTATGTGGATGCGAAAGGAAACCCGCAGCGGCTCAGCGACAGTTCCAATAACGTCAGCGGCGGGTGGCCGGGGCTTTGCCTGGATTGGGAACCCGTGCAGCAGGCCGCCCAGCGCTTCATCCGAGAACTCATCAAGGTAGTGGCGCCTCACCCCTCGATGTATGCGTACGATTGCTGGAACGAAGCGCACATTGAGCCGGCATGGGCTCGCAACATTTGGGCGCAGCCGCAGGAGATTTTGTTCTGCTACTGCGATCAAACCATCGCAAAGTTTCGCCGCTGGCTGGAACGCCGCTACGGAAGCCTCGACGCGCTCAACGAGGCTTGGGTGCGGCGCTACGGCGATTGGAAGGAGGTGGATCCCCCTCGCGCCATCAGCACATACACCGACTGGGTTGACTGGAGAGACTACATCATTGACCGGACCACCTGGGAGTTGCAGTTTCGGGTGGAGGCCGTCAGCGCGGCGGACCCTCACCATCTGCGCGAATGTCATGCGGGGACTGTGCCGCCCGTCGGATCGGTAACCACGAGCGCCTTCAATGGATGGCGCCTGGCGGAGTGCGTGCAAACCTGGGGACTCTCCACTTTCCCCCGCTGGAGCAACATCCCCCCCTTCCTCGGCGCCGCCAGGATTGAGGTGACGCGCTCGCAAGCCGCCGGTAAACCCTTTTGGATGACGGAACTCCAAGGCGGGCACGGCAGCGGCGGACTGGTGCAGAGCCCGCACATGCGGCCCCGCGACATCCGCTTGTGGAATTGGCTGGGCGTCGCCACGGGCGCCACGGGAATCATCTACTGGGCTTACCACACGGAAGCTACCGGCACCGAGGCCATGGGATTTGGCTTGGTTGACCGCGACGGCTCCGAGACCGACCGGGTTCGGGAAGCGGCGCGGAATAATCAACTGATCCAGGCCCATTGGGATATTTTGAAGGATTACCGGCCGAAGCCGCAGGTGGCCCTCCTCACCGACCAGGACAACGCCATCCTGACTTACGCGATGTCTGGTAAAGAAGATCCTTCTTTCCTATCTTTCCAGGGTTACTACAAGGCCCTGTGGAATATGGACCAATGGGTGGACTTTATTGAGCCGCGCAGCCTCGGCCAAGCTCATTGCAAAGTGGTGATTGCGCCGTGGCACCTGATCGGCAAAAAGGAGACGTGCCAACAACTGCTCCGCTACGTGGAAAACGGCGGGACCCTTATCCTCGAGACCTCTTTCGGCCTTTTCGACGAACGCTGCTTCCATAATCCGGTGATTCCGCCCTGGGGCTTGGCCGAAGCGTTTGGATATCGCGAGAAGGAGAATTACTATGTGCGCCCTCAGGCCGAGGCGGGCTCCGCGGTGCGCCCTCCGGCGGAAATGATCTACTACGAGCCGGACATCCAGTTCTCGTTGCCCGTGCGCGTCCAAGTGCGGGCCAACACCTACCTAACCCCTATTGAGATTACCTCCGCCACACCCATTGCCGCCTGCATGGATCTTACCGTGGGCGCTAAGAAGAAGGTGGGCAAAGGCGAGGTCTATTACTTCGGAACGAATCTGGGCGCGAGCATCGCCACGGGGAACGATGCGGGAATCGATTTGCTGCGGGCCATCATCACGCCAGCCGCGCCTCCGGCCATCAGTTCCAGCAAGTTGCGGCCGCGGCTGATCGAAGGGCCCAAGCGCAGTCTGCTGGCCGTGTTCAACGACTCGCCGCAAGACCAAACCGAAAACCTCGTACTGCCCCCGCGGTATCATCGGGCCGCCGACATTCACAGCCAGAAGATTCAGACGTGGGAAAATGGCGCGCTGCAAGTGAGTGTCCCCTACGAGGATGTGCTGGTGTTGCTGCTGGAGTGACTCGCTCAAGGCACCAGCACGATCTTTCCGAACGCGCCGGGCTCCATGACGACGCGGTGGGCCTGGGGCGCTTCGGCAAGGGGCAGTTCCTTTCCCACCACCGGGCGTAGTGATCCGTTTTCGAGCCCGGCCACAAGGCCCGCGTGAATGCTCGTCAGCTCCTGGCGGCTGGCGTTAAACAGCACCATGCCCAAAACCGCGGCGTCGCGGCGCATGATCTCCCGCGGGTTAATCTCAATGTTGCCGCGATTGCCGATCACCACCACGCGCCCTTTGGGGGCAAGGACGGTAAGGTCCTTGGCGAGGTTCACGTTGGCCAGCATTTCCAGGATCACATCCACTCCGCGTCCCCCCGTGAGCTTCATCAATTCGTCGAGATAACCCGGGGCGCGATGGTCGAGCACGTGATGCGCGCCTTGCACGGCTGCGAGTTCGCGTCCGCGCTCCGTGCCGCCCGTGCCGATCACGGTCAATCCAGCCGCACGCGCCAATTGCACGCCCGCCACACCCACGCCACCGCTGGCGCCGTGGATCAAAACTGTCTCCCCCGCCTGGGCGCGCGCAATCTGCCACAAGGCGCGGAAGGCCGTGGCGTAAGGAACGTTAACGCCTGCTCCCTGAGCGAAAGTCACGTTGGGCGGCAGCGGATGCACCTGCCACGCCTCCGCCAGGGCCTGTTCCGCATAGGCACCCGTGAGCGTTCCGCCCACGTAGACACGGTCGCCCGGCGCAAAGCCCTCGACACCCTCACCCACCGAGTCCACAGTCCCCGCCGCATCACCCCCGGGCGTGTAAGGAAGCGGCGGCTTGATGGCATAGGTTCCCTGGCGCATGTAGGTGTCGTAGGGGTTCACACCTACCGCCTTCACCCGCACCACCACTTGCCCCGCTCCGGCTTGAAGATTGGGGACATCTTCCAACTTCAGCACCTCCGGACCGCCGAATTCATGTACGCATATGGCTTTCATGGTTGCCCTCCTCCGTAGCACAGGCACTCCTGCCTGTGCCTGATTTCGTTCACAGCCAGGAGTGGCTGTGCTACGTCTTCAGTCCCGATTTCAACGCCGCGACTCGCGCCACGGCCGACCAATCCAAGTCTCCCAATCCTTGCGCGACGCCGCTGATCATGTTGTCGCGAATCAGGCTGGCGATGGGCATGGGCGACGCGGCCTCATCCGCCGCCGCCATAATCAAACGGACATCTTTCAATCCCAGCCGCAGTTTGAACCCGGCGGGCTCGTAGCGCTGCTCGGCAATAATCTTCCCGTAGTTTTCATAGACAGGCGATTGAAAGAACGAGCCCACCATGATTTCAAGAAAATTCGCCGGGTCAACGCCGGATTTTCGCAGGAGGGCGAAGGCTTCGCCCAAGGTCTCGAGCATGGACGCGATCAGGAAATTTCCCGCGAGTTTGACGGTGTTGGCGGCAGGCGCGTCAGGACCGATCACGAAGAGTTTGCGGCCGATGGCCTCGAGCGCCGTGTGGCAGCGCTCCACCGCTCCCGGCGGACCCGCCGCCACCACGATCAAGCGCGCTGCCTGGGCTGCATCCGGACGTCCGAAAACCGGAGCGGCCATAAACATTTGTTCTCGCTGCCGGTGAGCCTCGACGAGACGGCGAGAGAGATTCGTGCTGATCGTGCTGTGGGAAATATGGACGCCACCACGGGGCAGGCCCTCCAGAACGCCGTGTTCGCCGAACACCACACTTTCCACGGCGGCGTCATCAGCCAACATGGTGGCGACCACTCCCGCAGTACACGCCGCCGCCGCCGTTTCCGCCAAGGTTGCACCGTGACTCACCAACGCCTCCGCGCGGCTGTGGGTGCGATTGTAGATCTTCAACGTGTGGCCCGCCTTGATCAGATTGCGCGCCATCGGCTCGCCCATTCCGCCCAAGCCTATGAATCCCATTTCCATGGTTTATGCTCCTTTTGGCTGCCTTTACCAATTTACCACCAGTGACCCGCAGCGTGCCTGCTTCTGTTCTCTTCCTCACGGAGGGGGCGTGGATGCGCAGCTTTGGGTGCGCGACATAAAAGTTGAAGGCTGGGCCTCTCCTGCAGACCAGGACGAGAAGCTTGTAGCGCGGGCGTCCCGCCCGCGCTACCTCCGCTTTTTCACTTTTATGTCGTGCACCCTCGCAGGCCCGTGCAGCTACTTTAAGAAGGGCACTTAGGGTAAAATAGCAAGTTCAAAGCTTCGGATACGGGGAGAATCGCTGGTGATTTATACACCGGCATGAAAACAAGGATGCGCATGACATCATCGGGAGAATGCCGGACGAGGAAAGCAGGGGGAAGCTGGAAAACAATTCCAACCGTCCTGGCATTGGTCGCCATAGCCGTAGGGGCAGGCGCTCCTCACGCTCCGGCTCAACAAGCCACACCCCCGGCTGCGCCCGCCGCGGCGGGGGACACCGCGCATCCAGGAGAAGGCACCCCTCCCGCGAAAGCGTCCACCATTCACACCACCGTCGAACTCGTTAACGTCCCCCTGACCGTTTTGAACAAACGTGGGCTGCCGGTTATTGATCTAAGCCCGGAGGATTTCCAGGTATTTGAAGACGGTGTGGAGCAGAAAATCACCCACTTCGAGCGGGAAACGAGCACGCCGCTCCGCGTCGGTTTGATCCTTGACACCAGCAATACCGCGCGCCGCCAATTATCGTATGAAAAGGAAGCGGCCAGCGAGTTTGTTTTCCAGGCCCTGCGCAACGGAGGCACGAAGAACCAGGTATTCCTCCAGACCTTCGACGCTTCCAGCTCGATCATCCAGGACTTTACCAACGACCCGGATGTGCTGAATGACAAGATCCAGGAACTTAAATCCGGCGGCGGCAAGGCCCTTTACGATGCCATCTACTTTGCTTGCCGGGAGAAAATGCGCAAAACCGGCTCGCCGGAAGACGTGCGGCGGATCTTAATCGTTTTGAGCGATGGCTTGGATACTCAGAGCCAGCACACGGTGGACCAGGCCGTTTCAATGTCTCGCATGGCCGAGACCATGATCTATACCGTCGACACGGCCGCCTACGGCTTCTCGAATCCCGGAGACAAACTCCTCGAAGACATCTCCACCGAAACCGGTGGCTACCCATCTTACCCCTTGCGCGAAGCCCCAGGCACCGACCTGGAGACGGGCTATCTTTCCCATGGACAGATCGGGGAAACTTCCCAAAACAAAGGTTTAGGGGCGGAAACGGGAAAGTTTTCCGCGGAGCGATTGATCAACCTGGCTGACGCGTTGCAAGCCATCGGCCGCAATTTGGACGAACAATACACCATTGGCTATAAGCCGTTGCGAAGTGCCCTCGACGGAACTTACCGGTCCATTAGAGTTGTGTGCACACGCCGCGGGGTCATCCTGCGTTGGAAGCCCGGGTACTTTGCCACGCCGGAATGATGATCCCGTGCCACGATTGCCATGCGAAAATCTTTTCCCGTCTGCCGGAAGCAGTGCCCCCTTTTCACTTTGAAATGGAGAACCCCGTGAGCGACGTTCCCGCCCTGCTGGCAAAACTCCGCGACTTGCGCGTGATCGACCTCAGCCAAACGCTGGAAGAACACATGCCGTATTTCCCCACCCACGCGATGTTCTTCCACAATCTTTGGGGCTCTTACTGGCACGGAGGCCGTTCACTCAGTTACCAGTTGGTGATGCACGAGCACAACGGCACGCACGTCGATGCCCCTGCTCACTTCATCGGTGACGCCAAGCCGGATGCCCATGTGACGATCGAGCGAGTGCCCTTGACCCAACTGATGGGCCGCGGAGTGCGCGTGGATTGCCGTGGCACGAAAGCAGGTGAGTACGTTTCCAAAACCCGGCTTCAGGAATGGGAGGGCGACCACGGCCCGCTCCAGGCCGGAGACATTGTCCTGTTCGATTTTGGTTGGGCGGCGAATTGGGGGCTGCGCCCGAACCATGAGCGCTACCTTGAAGACTGGCCGGGTGTCGGCATGGACGCGGCGGAGTATCTCCTCTCGAAACAGGCTGCCGCCATCGGCGTGGACACCCTCTCACCTGACCCACCGGAGGCGCTCCGCACGCGGCCCATCCATCCCGTCGTCCTGGAAAAGCAAGTGTTGATCATCGAGAATCTGTGCAATCTGGATCAGCTCCCGGATTTCTTCCTCTTTCTCGCCTTTCCCCTCAAAATTCGCGAGGGGTCCGGCTCGCCCATTCGCGCCGTGGCTTTGGCTTAAACCGGAAGCAAGTGATGTTTGAACAGAAGCCGCTCTGCGTCACCCGGGGCATCAAACTGAAATGGAATTTCGCGCGCCGCTGATCATTGCGCTTCCACCAACAACTCGCCGTTTTCGATATGCACGTCCTTGATGAATTCAGGAAGACGCAGGCGCTCGCGCGCCTCGGGAGAGTCAAACTGTTTTTGCAGAAGGCTGCGGAAGGCCGTAGCGGGAATCGGTAAACTTCCCAATTCCGCAGCAGAGGGCTGAATCTGAAGCCTGCCGTCGAGGACCCCGAGCGTGCCCGTCATCGTCAGATAGAGGTCTTTCCCGCTCACGCTCAACGTGAAGACACCGACAAACCCGTCGCCTTCCAAATGCACCGAGGCCGTCTTGAGCACCACGGATCCTTGAGGGTTGGCCGCGCTTTCGTCCACGCCCTGCTGCAACTTCGAACTCAACTCGGTTTCGGTGATGTGGGCGGTCTGGGTTGCGCCTTGCTGGTGAGCCTGCTCGAGGGACAGGATCTTTTCATCGAAGGATTTCGCATCCTGGGCACTGACTGGAACCAATGTGGCGTTCGGCGTCCTCAGCGCCATCAGGACCGCTATGAGCGCGAGAGCGAGAATGCTCAGGGAAATAATCCGGGAAACCTTCTTCGTCATTCCGCGCCTCCCTCTCGGGGTGTATTTCCACCTCAACTAATCGCGGGCGGCGGCCCGCGAGGGCAAAAGGAGTGTCGCCGATGCGCCGGTCAAAAACGCCAGACTGAGTAAGGCGAAGGCATACCGGAAGTCGCCCGTGCGATGGTAGACGAATCCGACGGCTAGCGGGCCGAAGTACCCTCCCAGGTTGCCGAGAGCATTCACCAGCCCCATCGCCGGTCCGGAAACCGAGCGGGGCAGAGTTTCCGTCGGGATCGCCCAGAACGACCCCAGCATCCCATAGGATCCAGCGCCCACCAGGGAGATTGCCACAAAACCCAAGGTAGGGGCGTGGCCCGTTAGAAGGATACAAGCCATCATGCAAGTGCCGGCCCAGGCCAGCCCAAAGGCAACGTGGCCGCGCCGCTCACGATGCTTGTCGGAATGGCGCGAGACAAGGACCATGCCCATCGCCGTCACAATGTAAGGAATGGCCGCAAGGACGCCCACCAGCAGGTTGCTCATCTTCCTCGCATTTTCGAGCGCCGAGGGAAGCCAAAACAGGTAGCCGTAATTTCCGAAGTTCTGCATCAGGTAAATGCCGACCATGACCAGCACGGTAGGTCTGAATAGGGCCTGAAAAAAAGGGCCCGGCTTGGCCGAATCGAGTTCGCGGGATTCTTCCAGGAGGGTTGCCTCAAGATACTTGCGCTCATCGGTGGAAATCCAACGCGCCTCCTTGGGATAGTCATCAATGAAGACCCACCAAATGACCAGCCAAAAGAAAGGCAAGGCGCCTTCGGCAATCAGCAGCACGCGCCAATTCCACCGGCCCAGAATCCATCCCGAAAGGGGAGATGAGAGGATCACCGCGACGGGCAGGCAGAGCATCCAGTAGGCGTTGGCTCGCGCCCGTTCTCCCCGCGGGAACCAGTGCGAGAGCAGCACCAAAACGGCGGGCCAGACCCCGCCCTCCGCTACCCCCAGCAAAAAGCGCATCACCAAGAATTGGTGCCAGGTCTGGACCAAGCCGCAGCCCACGGAACAAAGACCCCACATGACCAACAAGATACTGACGAAGCGTTTGGCGCTCCAGCGTTGCGCCAGGTGTCCGCCCGGAATTTGCAGCAGCACGTATCCCCAGAAGAAAACTCCCGCCGCGCCGCCGGCTTGCGTAGGGTTCATGTGGAGCGCGCGGCTCATCGAGGGGAGGGCCAACGATACATTAGTCCGGTCGATGAATGCGATTGTGTACATGATGAAGGAGACCGGGATGATGTGCAGCCAGCGTTGAGAGCGCATGCGCTTGGGGAGCAACCTAAACTCCGTTACCTCCAAACTGATCTCGGGCCTTCATGGCGAGGGCAAAGAAAGAGCGGGGTGATGCTGAACTGCCTTCCCCCCGCGCAATCGACGTTTCAATGAGCCCGCATTCGAGGCGGCAGGATACCAGCAACTATGGGGTCGGCGCAATGCGCGGCAGAGTTCCGATGCAATAAGCTCCGGATGGACGTCGCTTAGCGCTTGCAATCCCTCTCGTACTCAGGGGCAATGTCACGTCATTAGAATCAATCCTGAATTGTCTGTGTTCGCGCTGCTTCCCAAACCAGCATGGCTTTTTTCCGGGCGGCGCCCCAGTGGTAACCGCCGATTCCTCCCGCCTTGCGGATGACTCGATGGCAAGGAATCAGAAAGGCGATGGGATTCTTCCCGACGGCTCCCCCCACCGCGCGCGCTGCTCGCGCACTGCAAACCCTGGTGGCGAGATCTTCATAAGGGATCACCGAACCCATGGGAATTTTGAGCAAAGCTTCCCACACCTTGATCTGGAAGTTGGTTCCGTGCAGCACCAAAGTGATGGGCCGATTTCCATTTCGCTTTTCGCCGCCGAAAATGCGGCTGATATAGGGCTGGGTAAGCCGTGGGTTCTCTTCCCAGTGCGCCTCCGGCCAGCGCGACCGGAAACCGCGGAATATCTGAGCGTGCCCACCGGCGCCGATGAATCCCAGACCGCAAATGCCCCTCTCGGTCACCGAAAGCAGGCACTCCCCGAAAGGACTCGAGTGAAAGCCATAGCTGATGCGGAGCCCCGCTCCTTTGGCTTTGAACTCGCCCGGCGTCATGGCCTCAATGTTGACGAACAGGTCGTGCAGCCGCCCGGGGCTCGATAGGCCGGCGTCGTATGTCGCGTCGAGCACGCTGTGCGACCCCTCGAGCAACTTCTTGGCATGTTCCAAGGTCAAGAATTGAATGAAGCGCTTGGGACTGATCCCCGCCCAGCGCCGGAACAAGCGCTGGAAGTGGAACTCGCTCAGGTGCACGCTTTGGGCCACCTCGCGCAATTCCGGTTGGCGATGGTAGTGTTCTTCCAGGAAAAGAATGGCTCTTTCAATTCGCAAGTAATCTTCCAACTTTGCGGGATACGGGATACGGGACACGGGATACGGGGCTTGGGACTCGTTCGGTTGCATAGTTTTCGGCTCCTTCATTTGATTCCTTACCATCTTGAAGGGATCGAGAGAATAGAGCAACCCGGTTCTTGCTAACTTCGGCGCACGGGAGACGGGTTACGGGACTCGGGATTCGGGCATAGGCATTGAAATAATTTATCGCCAGTCAGGATGAAGGGCCAGATTGTAATCCTCAGCCCACTCCCTGGGAAAAGGGCTGGATCTGACGCTTGTCCCGTGCCCCGTGTCCCGTATCCCGTGTCCCGGACCCCCGCCTCATTCGCCGATCCCCATCTCCCGCTCTTCGTCGATTGTCGGGAGCCCGTCGGTGTCAGGAGCCACCGCCACGGGCTGGGGACGATGGGAAAGAATCAGCGCCACGGCTGCGACGATGATGGTCGTGGCCAGCAATTCGCGTGCGGAAATGGACTCTCCCCCGAAGGCCCAGCCAAGGAACACGGCCACGATGGGGTTGACGTACCCGTAAGTCGCCACGCGCGATGTCGATACCACACGCAGGAGCCAAATATAAGCCGTAAAACCCAACAGCGATCCGAAGGCAACCAGATAAAAGAGCCCGGCGGTTGATGGCAAGGAAATGGCGCGCCAGTGCAGTTGGCTGCCTTCAACCAGCAAGCCCAGAACAATGAGCATCGCGCCACCGGCCAGCATTTCCATCGCCGCAGCCAGAAAGGGAGAGGGTGGAAGCTTCGCTCCGCGGGAATAAAGCGAACCCACCGCCCAGCAGAGCGCGCTGAACATCAAAACGGTGGTTCCCAGGATGTCCACCCGTGAACTTCCCCAAAGCCTGGCAGGACCGACCAGAATCCCTACGCCCGCCAACCCGATCGCCAACCCACCCGCCACACGAACCGTCAGCTTGGGGCCGCTCTTGCGGAAGCTGTCAAGCAAGACCATCCAAAGGGGAATCATGGCGAGAAGGATCGCAGCCAATCCCGAGGACACGCGCTGCTCAGACCAAACCAGCGAGCCGTTTCCGCCCACTAACAAAAGAGCGCCCACCCCTGCCGCGGCGAGCCAGTGTTTTCGAAGCGGAGGTGGCGTGCCCCGCGATCGCACAAACGCGTACAAAATCGATCCCGCGAAAAGGAAACGTGTGCCTGCCATCCAAAATGGCGGGATCGTTTGGACGGCGATCTTTATTGCCAAATAAGTTGAGCCCCATATGATGTAAATCACACCGAACGCCAGCACAATCTTGGCGCGCGAAGGACGGCCGGTGCCGAAGTCATCCCCCTCGCGTGCGACCCATCCCGGCGGCCTTTTCCTCGATCCCAGGCTCAACGTCTTTCTCCTTTTTTTTCAATCACATCACGGGGTAGCAGCGATAACTGGACGGTTTTCAATAACATCTCGGGTTCGGGGTGAATTCGATCCAAGTCAATTCTATAACTTGCTTATTTTCATGAACATCTCGGGTAATACCTTCATATTACCATCCTTTTTTTGAGGGAAATCGTAGCCTACTCTGAATTTTTCTAAGACGTTTATTTTCATTGAATTGAGCTCCTGCGCTAGTCATCGAAAATCTCCGAAAAATCACCCAACCTTATTTCTTTTCATAAACATCACGGGTTCGCAAGGTACCTGCACGCCAGGAGAACGGAGAAGCCGCGAGGGGGGCAACCTGTACCAGCCCGGCGATAAGTCTACACCCTAAAATTGTTCTGTCAAGAATTATTTTAGCCTACATTACACGACCTATAAGTCTGGAAAAAATCCAGACAAGAAAATCTAGTGAAAAAGTCCAGACCTACCATAATGTCGGGACGACGCGCGTTCCAAGCCAAGATGTAAGCTTTACGCCGCCATATGGTCCGTCAGTTGACGGATAAACTCGCCGCTGCCGCAAGGAATTCCCCGGCGCTCGATGGGCGGGTAAGAACCTTCCCCTTTTTGAAACGGCTGGGAGTATGATGTTCTAGGTGTCAGGCGGCGCCCCGCAGCAACTTATGCCCAGACTCCGTTCCGCCACAACGCTTGCTTTCGTCCTTCTCCTGGGGGCGTCCTCGCCCCAGACTCCCAATGTCATGAGCGCAGACCTGGAGCCGCAGACGCTGGAAGCATTCAATCGCTACATCCAGGCGACCGAAGCACGCATCGACAAGGAAGTCACGCGGCCCGGAGTCTTTCTTTACCTTGAAGGCTTACCGGAACCCAAGTGCTCGGAAGCTCTCGCCAGCACCCGTAGCGACATTTACATGGACCGCCTCGAAACCCACGACGCTTCGGGCTCGGCCATCGAAGCTCCGGATGGGTTAATCCACCACTGGATCGGCGCGGTCTTCATCCCCGGCGCGACCTTGGGTCAAGTCCTGGACCTGGCCCAAGACTATAACCATCACCAGGACGTTTACAAACCTGAGGTCGTTCGCTCGCAGTTAATCCACCACGAAGGAAACAATTATCAAATCTATTATCGGCTGCGGAAAAAGAAGGTCATCACCGTCACCCTCAACACGAATCATGATGTCCAGTACTTCCCCATGGACGCCACCCATTGCCGGAGCCGTTCCGTCGCCACTCGCATTGCGGAAGTCGCTGACGCCGGCCAGCCCGGTGAGCACGAGAAACCCATCGGGCACGACGGTGGATTCCTGTGGCGGATGAACTCCTACTGGCGATTCGAGGAGAAGGACGCAGGCGTTTATGTTGAGGTAGAGTCCATATCGCTGACGCGCGACATCCCGACAGGCCTGGGCTGGCTGATCAGACCGTTTGTGACCAGCATTCCCCGCGAATCGCTGCTTATGACGCTGGGCTCGACGCGCACAGCCATCGAAGCTCGCGTTCATGCTACTTCAAAGTAATCCCAGGACTTACAACGGCAGTCCCACGGGCCGCTTCTCTCGCGCGGAAATCTGAGAAGCAAAGCATATTTCATGAGTCAGCGCGGCATCTTCCAGGTTAGTGTGCGACTCGCGATTATTCAGGATACAATCGACGAAGTGCCGGACTTCCTCGCTGAACGGATGGTGCGAAACATCGCCGCTGTCTGGCATGATAGTGGGAAACGTGGCCCATCCTTTCTGGCCCATCCAGTGTTTAGAGAAAATCTGGTTGTTGCGAATCGTCCCCAGATCTCCGAAGAGAGAGACGTTGAAAATGTAAGGCTGAACGCACTCGATGGACGACGACACTTTTCCCATCGTCCCGTCCTCAAATTTCACCAACGTCAAACTGTTGGGTTCATATTCGTAGTGCAGTGGGTTCTGCCGGCTCACATTCCCATAGGCAAAAACTTCAATAGGCCGGGCGCCGACGAACCAGCGCAGGCCATCCACGGCGTGGCATCCGGCAGTGAGGAGGTCGCTGCCGGCCATATCCTTCTTGGTATTCCATTCATCCTGCGCGTACCAGGGGCCAATTCCGTGATAATAATCGATCTCGGCGAGAAAGAGATTTCCCAGAAGGCCGTCCGCCAGGAAAACCTTGATCATTTCGAAGAGGGGATTCCAACGCAGCACAAAGCTGACCACGGTTTTGACCTTGGCGGAGCGCACGGCGGCTTGGAGTTCGCGCAGACCCTCGAGATCCAAGGCAACCGGCTTCTCTAAGACCAAGTGCTTCCCGGCCTGAGCCGCGGCGATGCCTTGGGGGACATGCAGATGGTGGGGAGTGCAGATGACCACAATGTGAATCGAATGGGAGACCCCCCGGCTCTGCCGGGGAGGCAGCCAAAGTTTGACAGATCCTGCAGTACGTGGGGGGCGAACTTACCATGTTGCCTATCCTCAAATGCGAGGGGCCGATCGAGACGGCTGGATGTCGACAGTTGGGTTCCGTAAAGCTTTCCGAACCCTGCAGCACGGAGACAGGAACGGGAGCTTGCAATAGGCACCACGACAAGTTGTGATATCGCTCCGCCATGGTTTTACGGGGCCGCGATAGCGACCCCCGCAGCCCTTTGAGCGGCTCACAATCTAAAGCCCCCGGCTTTGCCGGGGGATAGTTACTTCGCGTGCAAATTCCAACACAGAGTTGTAACGCTGGTCGCGGTCTTTGGTGAGGGCCTTCATCACCACGCTTTCGAGTTGGGGCAACGCGGGGAGGTCGGGATTGACGGCGCGGAATGGCGGTGGGTCTTCCTGCATGTGCATGCGCAGATATCCGACTGGCGTGTCGGAATGAAAGGGCGTGCGGCCGGTGAGCATCTCGTATACGACCACTCCCAGCGAATAGATGTCGGAGCGCGCGTCCAGTTCATCGCTCCCCATGCCGGAAACCTGCTCGAATGACATGCATGCAGGCGTGCCGAGCACCATGCCGGTTTGCGTGTGGGCGCCGGACTCGCGCAGCTTGGCAATCCCGAAATCCACGACCTTAACGATCAATTCGTCTTCGTCGCCCCGCGTGAGGAAGATGTTGTCGGGTTTGAGGTCGCGATGAATGATGCCCAGTTTGTGCGCGGTATTCAGTCCCTGCGCCGCTTGCTGGAGTATCTCCGCAACTTCCGCAACGGGAAGCGCGCCCCGCCGCGCGAGGGCCTCGCGGAGAGATTCGCCTTCCAGAAACACCATGGCGATGTAGGGCGTGCCGTCATCGGCCTGGCCGGATTCGTAAATGGTGACGACATTTACGTGATGAATGCGGCCCGTGGAAGCCGCTTCATTCTGAAACCGCAGCAGGAAGTCGGGGTCATCCACCAGCTTGCGGCTCAGGACCTTGAGCGCCACCCGACGGTTGCCCACCGCGATCTGCTCGGCGAGGAAGACCGCACCCATGCCGCCCGCTCCCAATTGCCGAACGAGCCGGAAACGGCGCGAAAGACTCGCAGCGAGTTGGGCGTCGATCTCAGTCACAGCGGGAAATCCTCAGGGCGGCAGTTGTAGCGCCGGGCTTCAGCCCGGCATGTGCCGACCTCAAGGTCGGCGCTACAATCCGCTGTAGCGTCGATCTCCGATCGACGACGGCGGTCACAGACCGCCGCTACAGGAGAGTTCGTTCTTCCGTAGGGGCGGCCCTTGTGGCCGCACTAGGGCAACCACAAGGGTTGCCCCCTACGATGGATCGGCGATCTCCGATCGCCGAACGTCAGTCGGAGACCGACGTTACAGCATTGTGCAGCGCGCCGTCGCGCGGACAGAAATCCGTGTCGTCCGGGTACGTTCTCTGGCATGGGGGGCAGGCGCGCATCGGGCTCCTTGGCAAGTCTAAGTGGCTGCCCGGTGTCGCGAATCATACTATGGCCATCGGGAAGGGCACAACCGCGCAAGAGCAGTGACAAGTGACGAGTGACGAGTGGCGAGCAGGAAAGCAGGAGCAGGGGACGCAGAGCCGCAATAGCAAGTCAAAAGGCAAAGGGCAAAGGGCAAAAGTGAAAAGCCGTAGCTCCAATGCTTGTTGCTAGGAGCCTGTCGGAGATAAGCCTTCCAGATCTTCCCTTTTGCCGACTCTCGGTCTTCTCAGTCGGATGTTGGGCCTTTGACCCTGGCCAAGCTGCCCGGAAGAAGA
>Ga0181533_1000923_pt1 | contig 38903 bp, 22 predicted proteins | sample PEATcosm2014_Bin_45_FD_119772 | JGI IMG/M metagenome (GOLD analysis project Ga0181533, IMG submission 119772) | Peatland microbial communities from MTU Mesocosm Facility, Houghton, MI, USA - PEATcosm2014_Bin11_60_metaG | ecosystem: Environmental > Terrestrial > Soil > Wetlands > Peat | place...
GCGATTGTGCGCTTGCGGAGGGTAATTTTCTGCAAAGCAAAGCGGAAGGCTGCGGTCCCTCCCAGGTGCGAAAATCCGGTCCCTTCGACAACCTCAGGGAAGGCTCCCGGGCATTCCGTTTTGGGGATTAGCGGGCTCAATGGGACCTGGGCCACCCGCCGCTGGTTGGGAAAAGGGAGACGGACGGTTGGGGTGGCGAAGCCGGGGGGTCTCCCACCCTTTCGCAGAGTGCGCGAAAGGATGGGGCACCCATTCTTTATGGGCCGATCAAGGGTGGGCCACCAGCCTTGGACGTCTGCTCATCGGTCCTCCACTTCTTAGCCATCTTGGGCTGCGGAAGAACAGAACCTCCACTAAAACCGCTGTCTGAATTTGCTGAGCCAGCTCTGAGTCTGGCAGTTCCGTAGCCACTCAAACCTAGGGTCGCGCTGAATCAGCGCTCCCGCAAATCCTCCACTACATTTTATCGTTAGTAGCTTCGTTGATAAGTCGGTGACGCTTGCGCCTTTATTCAACAGGGCTTCTGTTAACTCAACATCTTCATTTGTGATCGCGCCCTCTAGCGGTGTCATAAAACTAAGACCGCCAACCGGCTGCAACTTCGGGTTTGGGTTGGCGCCCGCGTCAAGCAGTAGAAGAGCCACATCGCCATGTTTGTTGCGAATCGCCGAATCGAGCGCCGTTACCCCAAGAGGGCCCCTAAGGTTCGGATCCGCGCCAGCATTCAACAGGAGCTGAGCAGTCTCCAGATGTCCGCCAGCAGCCGCTAGCATCAGCGGAGTCGCAGCGTTGGTGTCTTGTAGATCAGGCTGGTATGTGAATGCCCCACGTTGGACAATTAAACTGGGATTAGCACCTTTCGCAAGTAGAAGCTTTACTTTCGATGTGCTTCCATCCTCAGCAGCCCAACACAGGGGTGTCTCACCGCGATAGTCGGTAGCATTTGGATCCCTCCCTCTCTCAAGTAATCGCTTGACCTGATCGACATCGCCGACTCGAACGGCAAGATGGAGGTCAGTTGCACAAGCGGCCAAAAAGATGCAGGATGAGGCGAGGATCAAGTATATTGTGGTTCGAAACGAGGGCCAGTTCCGGGGGCGCACCATGCGTCGTCCCGACCTTTTAGGGGATTGGTCAGAAATCCACATTTTGCCGTATCCCGCGTTGGACGCGGTTCCCGCTGGGCAAGCGTTTGATTTGGGCTCACGTTGTGTTTCCGTGTATTCGCCGTCATCTGGTAGTTTTTTGCTGAATCTGGCATTGTTCCCCCCTCCAAGACTACGGCAAAAATGCTGCAACTTCGACCCAATGTCAAGGCTGGATAATGACGGCGTTTCCGTCTCTCCAGTCTGCTGTTAAGTCGATTACCCCAGGTCTCGATTGTTTGGGACCTGGGATATCCGGTTCGTGCTGATCTCATCTGACTGGAGTTATTCTTCCTCTTCCTCCACCGGCCGTTTCGCGTTGGCCAGGATCTTTTCCGCAACTAACTGCGGCACGATGTCGTAGTGGTCCACTTCCATGCGGTAGCTGCCCTTGCCCTGGGTCATGGAGGTGAGCAGGCTGCCGTAGGTAAGCATCTCGGCCATCGGCACTTCAGCATTGATCACAGTCGTGCGTCCTTTGGATTCCATGCCTTGCACCCGGCCGCGGCGGCTGTTCAGGTCGCCCATCAGGGTTCCGGCAAACTCATCCGGGGCCTCGATTTCAACCTTCATGATGGGCTCGATCAGGCAGGGCTTGCAGGCTTCCATGCACTTGCGGAAAGCTATCCGGCCGGCCATCTTGAACGACAACTCGTTCGAGTCCACTTCGTGGTAGCTGCCGTCGTAGATGGTAGCCTTGAAGTCCACCACCGGGAAACCGGCCAGGTAGCCGCGGGCCGCCGACTCGACGATGCCCTTTTCGACCGCCGGGATGTACTGGCGGGGGACGGAGCCGCCGAAAACCTCAACGCCAAACTCGAAGCCTGCGCCGCGGGGCAGAGGCTCCATGCGGATCTTGCAGTCGCCGAATTGCCCGTGGCCACCGGTCTGCTTCTTATGGCGTCCCTGGGCCTCGGCCTTGGCGCGGATGGTCTCGCGGTAGGGCACCTTGGGGGCCTTCAGCGTGACCTCGGCGTGGTAGCGCTTCTTGAGCCGGCTGACGATGGCCTCAATGTGCGGCTGGCCGGCGCCGGCGATGAGGAACTCGTTGGTCTGCGGGTCGCGGAAGAAGCGGATGAGCAGGTCCTCTTCCATGAGCTTGTGAATGGCGGGCGCGAGCTTGTCCTCGTCGGCGCGGCTCTTGGGCTCGATGGCGTAGGTCATGGCCGGTTCGGGGAGCGGCGTCAGATCGACCTGAATCTCGGCGCCCTTCTGGCCCAGCGTGTCGCCGGTGAGGGTTTCGCGCAGCTTGGCCACGGCGCCCAGATCCCCGGCGTGCAGTTCAGGAATCTCGATGGCCTTCCGGCCCTGCATCACGCTCAGATGGGAGAGCCGCTCCTGGCCGCGCCGGGTGTAGTTCTCCAGGGTGGCGTCGTTCTTGATGACTCCGCTGATCACTTTGAAGAAGGTGATGCGCCCGGAGAAGGGATCGGTCATGGTCTTGAAGACCACCAGGGCTGCCGGTTCGCTGTCGGCTACCTTGCGGAAGGACTTGCCGGCATCGACTGCTTCGGCCTGGTTTGCGCTGGCCGCTGCGGCATCAATCGTCGGGTTTCTGACGGCAAAGGGAGCGCGCTCGACGGGCGAGGGGGCGTAGACCTTTATGAAATCTAGAAGATGGTCGGTAGCCATGTTGGCCAAGCCACTGGAAAACAGTACCGGGAAGATGCGGTCGTCGCGAATGGCTTCGTGAAGCGCGGTGATGAGATGCTCCTCGGGGATGGTGCCCTTATCGAAGTACATTTCCAGCAACTCGTCCTTGCCCTCGGCCACCAACTCCACCAGCGCTTCATGCCGGAGCTTCGCGTCGGCAGCCACGCTGGCGGGAATCTCGCCTGTGACCTTGCCGCGGCCGTCCCCGCCCGGCGTGTAATAAAAAGCCTCCATGGTTACCAGATCGACAATACCGTGGAACCCTTGCGCATCAGAAATCGGCAACTGCACCGGCACGCAATTCCGTCCCCAGCGGTCTACGAGATCGTCGACGAGGGCGGACAGGCCGCCGCCGCCGCCGGCTTTGGGGTGGTCCATCTGGTTAACTACAACGATACGGGGGACGTTGGCTTGCTCGGCAAATCTCCACACCCGCTCGGTGACGGCTTCGACGCCATTCTGGGCGTTGACGAGGACGACGGCGGCTTCAACGGGGAGCAGGGCGGCGCGGGCTTCGTGGGAGAACATGTGGAAGCCGGGGGTGTCGACGAAGTTGATCTTGACGCCCTGCCACTCGGCAAAGGCGACGGCATTCTGCATGGTGGCGCCGCGGGCGATTTCTTCGTCGTCATAGCAGGTGGGGGCGGTGCCGTCTTCCACGCGGCCCTGGGTTGAGGTCATCCTGGCGGCATGCAGCAGAGCGGCGATCAAGGTGGTCTTGCCGCTGTGCGCATGCCCCACTACAGCTACGTTGCGGATCTCACTTCCCTGGTACGTTTTCATGGTTTCTCCTTGATAATGCAAGCTTTAGACGAGTGAATGTGCGGGGGATGGCGGCGTTCTTCCAGGGCTCAGGGGCGAGGCTCTTCGGCAAGCTCAGGGCATGCTCCGGGGCACCCGGTGAGTTGGGACGAGCTGGGCACAGAGAAAGCCTCAAGACGTCCCTGGGGGCGTCCAGTTGGCCGAATTGGAGGGCCACAGGTACGGGTATGCCGTCTACCTCGTCCATAAAGAATGGGGCCGGCGCCAGGCAGTTGAATGGAGGAGGAACCCGCCAAGCGTCTAACACTCAAGAAATCGGATGCTATCACACGCGGAGTGTGAACGTCCTGTGACTGGGGACACGAGCAGGGATCAGGGATCAGGGGCCGGTTGCGGAGCCCGCGGGGAGTTTCAGGTTGCCAGGGCCACGACGACGGCCTCGGGACGGCCGGCAATTCCAGTGAGATAGACGCACATGGATGGGTCGCCCGTCAGGCCGGCTTGAAAATAGCTATAAATTATGGCTATAATTGCGGGCATGGATATCAGCACCGCGGAAGCGAAAAACCGTCTGCCCGAGTTGATCCGTGTTGTGGAGAGCGGGGAACCTGTGGTCATCACGCGCCATGGCCGGCCGGTGGCGCAGCTTGGCCCGCCGCCGGCAGAGCGCCGGAAGGCGCGGCTGGGAGGCATGAGAGACCGGATCCGGCTGCTGCCGGGCTGGGATGCGCCCATCGATTCGGATCGCTTTCTGGAGGGTGACCTGTGAGCGGGGAGCCTGCTTTTAACGGCTACCTATTGGACACCAGCACGGCGCTGCTGGCGTTGGCTGACCCGGATGCGCTCTCGCCCGCGGCACGGAAGGCGATTCTGGCGGGGCCGAATGTTCTCAGCGTGGTCTCGTTTTGGGAGGTCATGCTGAAGAGCATGAAGGGAACGCTGGAGGTGGGCGACCCGCGCGCCTGGTGGTTCGATGCTCTGGAGCAACTGGCCGCCGCACCACTGGTTCTGCGCCCACCGCATATCGCCGGGGTGTACGGGCTGCCACCGATCCACAAGGACCCCTTCGACAGAGTACTGATTGCACAAGCCGCTGTGGAAGGGCTGGAACTGGTGACCAACAATGGCGCGATTGCGCAGTATGCTTCGAAGAGCTTGCGGGTGGTGGGGTGAAGCTGGAGGATCGAACAGACGACCAGAGTTGCCACGTTTCCACTGCGTTTGCCGGTTTCGCTGAAAGCGGCTCATAAGTCCATCAGCGACCGGGATGGGACCAGCATCAATCAATTCCTGGTGGTGGCGGCGGCGGAAAAGATTGCCGCCATGCGAACCGAGAAGTTCTTTTTGAAGCGCCGCAACCGTGCGGACAGAGGGGCTTTCCGCCGCATCCTCAACCGCGAAGGGGGCTCGGCTCCGCGCGCTGAGGACGAATGGAACGAAAGCAATGGGCCTGCTCCGGCTTAACGGGCTTAACGGATCGATCGAGGCTCGACGAGAGCATCCCGGATGGTGTGGAATGGATGCGCCGGCGAGGGGGCTGGGGAGCTTGCCGTCTGGTGCAGTTCGCAAAAGAAAGGCCGTTCCTGTGAATACGCGCTTTGGTTTAATCGTCTTTGTTGCCGGTTTTTTGCTGGCGTTGGCGTGCGCCGCGGTGGCTCAGGCTCCGGTTGCCGCGCCGGCGCAGGCGCCGCCCGGTTTCTGGCAGCCCGCGCCGCACGTGGATGCTCCACTGGGCGAGATACCCCACATGCCGGGCGATGGCGATGGGGCCTACAAGACGCACCAGTACCGCGATCTTTTTGCCGAACAGGGGCACACGGCGGCCGAGAGCCGGGCGAAGATCGAGAAGGCGTTTCAGCAGCTTTTTCACGGCGACGGGCAGGAGGAGCGGATCTACTTTGAGACCGGGGCGAACGAGAACGGCACGCTGGCCTATGTTACCGACTGGGCCAACAACGACGCGCGCACGGAAGGCATGAGCTACGGGATGATGATAGCCGTCCAGTTAGACAAGAAGCGGGAGTTCGACGCGTTGTGGAATTGGGCGAAGACTTACATGCTTATAACTGACCCGAAGAACCCTTCGGTGGGCTACTTTGCGTGGTCGATGGGCACGGACGGCACGCCGCGGTCGACGGGGGCGGCGCCGGATGGGGAAGAGTACTTCACCATGGCGCTGTATTTTGCTGCGCACCGCTGGGGCAATGGGACCGGCATCTATAACTACCAGGCCGAGGCGGACAAGATCCTGCGCGGGATGCGGCACCACCCGGTGCTCAAGGGAACGGGGCCGTTCCGCATTCACCCGAAGGATGCTCCGTTTACGCCGCCCGACCATCCGTGGCCGAGCCCCAACAACCACAATCTGGAGAGAGAGGCGGCCGCGAAGGGCAACCCGTGGCCGCCGGCGTTCCGGTTCAACCGCGGACCGAGGACCGAGACGATTGGGCCGATGGTGGATGAGGAGCACTTCATGATCAAGTTTGTGGCAGACATGGGGGGCGCGGGCGCAACGACGGACGCGAGCTATCATCTGCCGGCATTTTATGAGCTATGGGCGCGGTGGGGACCGGTGGAGGACCGGGCGTTCTGGGCCAGGGCGGCGGATGTCAGCCGCGACTTATTCCAGAAAGTTACCGGGCCGGAGACGGGACTTACGCCGGACAGAAATCACTTTGATGAGACGCAGATTGTGGACCAGGCCGGCACGCCGACGCCGTTCAGTTACGACTCCTGGCGCAGCGCGAGCAACTGGAGCGTGGATTACTCGTGGTGGCGGAAGGACCAGCGTGAGACGGTGCTGAGCGACCGGATTCAGAAGTTCCTTCTGGGCCAGGGCATCGACAAATTCGCTGATCAGTACACGCTGGATGGGAAGCCGCTTTCGACGAGGCGCTCGGTGGGCATGGTGGCGACGACGGCGGTGGGCAGCCTGGCGGCGACGGCTGGGCCGGTTTCGAAGGCATTTGTGGAGAAGCTTTGGAATACGCCGGTGCCGTCGGGGGAGCAGAGGTATTTCGACGGTATGCTCTACCTGATGAGCATGATGCACTGCAGCGGGAACTTCAGGATTATTGAGGCGCGGTAATGATGGCGTTGACAATCAGGCTGGGCAGTTACCAGCGAAGGATGGGTAACAGGCTGGAATAGTCGTCGGTCCAGAGACGGACTTTTGGATTCCCGATAGGTTGACGGGCCTGGCTTGCAACTGCCGGCAGCGCAAAGAATCCGGAGTTATCCGAGAGTAACATCCAAGAGGCGGTGAACTCGCCGCGCCGGTCGTCGGCAAAGCTCGAAACTCTCATGGCCTTCATGCCGGCTGAGGTGGCAAGCAAGGCGATTTCGGGTTCAAGATCGACATGCTGATTGGAGATGTGAAAGGCGAGGATGCCGCCCGGTGCGATATGCCGCTTGTAGAGAGCGACGGCCTCGGCGGTGAGCAGATGCAGGGGAATGGCGTCGCCGGTGAAGGCATCGATCACCAGCACATCGAATTTCTGTGGGGACTCGGCGGCAAGGGAGGCGCGTGCGTCCCCTTCCACGATGTCGACATGAGCAGCGGACTCGCGCAGGTAGGTGAAGAAGTGTTGCGCGATGGGAGCCACCGCCGGATTGATCTCATAAAAGCGGATGCGATCGCCGGGACGGCCATAGGCAGCGATGGTTCCCACGCCCAGGCCGACGACGCCAATGTTGCGTGCGCGATCGAGACAGCAGTTGCGCAAGGCGAGACCTACACCCGAATCCTCGGCGTAGTAGGTGGTGGGAGTTCTGCGTAACTCCGGCGTGAAGATCTGCGTGCCGTGCTGGATGGTGCCGTTGGTGAGGGTCAGCACAACAGCGCCGGGATACTCCGCGAGGGACTCGCGGACGCGCAGGCTGCCGTAGAAGTTGCGGACAGCGGCAGGGGTGTCGCGCCGGTAGGCGGCGTAAAGCATGAAGACCAGCACGAGGAGCAGGATGCTGGAGGTGGACCAGAGCAGGCGCTGCGCCCAGCCACCGCTCCAGGTGACGGCAAGCGCGAGCAGTGCGGTGACGAGAAAGGTGAGGGCCAGATCGTAGTTGAAGGAGAAGATCATCGGGGAAGCGATGCCGATCAGGAACGATCCCAGCGCGCCGCCGGCGGCAAAGAGGAGATAGAAGAGCGTGGACTGGGAGGACCGTTTGGGGCGGAGCGCACAGGCCTCTGTGTGGCAGAAGAGGCAGGCGAAGAAAACCTCGGCGAGGAAGAAGATCATGCCGATGCGAATTGGCAGCGATACGTCGGCCTTGGTGAGCATGTAGCCAAGGCCGGCGAGCATGACGACGAGGAAGCGGGTAATGATGCCGCGCGGAAGCAATCTAGGGAACTGAAAGGCGAGGATGATGGTGATGAGGTAGACGGCGAGGGGAAGAATCCAGAGCAGTGGAATGGCGGCGATGTTCGCGGTGAGATAGCTGGTGACAGCGCTCAACTGCATGGCCGCGCCCATGGGCAGCAGGATCCATAGAATCTTGTGGACGAGCGGGGCTGGGGCGATCTGGGATTCGTCGTGTGGACTGGCCTGCGAGGGCGCGGGCGATTTTAAGCCCATCTTCCAGGTAAGGAATGCCGAAGCGAGTGCGAATGCGGTAAAGCCGCAGGACCAGAGGACGCGCTGCGCTCTGAGCGTGACACGGGGCTCGATGAGGGTGGGGTAAAGGGCAAGCGCAAGCAGCGAGGCCAGATTGGAGAGAGCGAAGAGGCGATAGGGAATGGCGCTGGTTTGAAGACGGGCAAGCCATACCTGCAGCATCGGGCTGGTTGCGCCGAGCACGAGAAAGGGCAGGCCGATGGAGAGGGCGAGGGCAAGGAAGATGGAGAAGACGGGATAGGCCGAACTCGAGCCCGTGTTTTGGTGGGACCAGGCGATGGCCGACGCGGCGGCGAGCAGGAGCAGGGCGAGATGCAGATATGCGCGCGAGCGATGGGCGAGCCAATGCGCGTAGAGATAGGCCACCAGGAGGGCCGTCTGAAAGAAGACGAGGCAGGTAAGCCAGACTGCGGCCGATCCGCCAAAGACAGGAAGGAGTTGCTTGGCCGCGATGGGCTCGACAAGAAACAGCAAGAAAGAGGCGAGAAAGACTAGGCCGGCGAAGAGCCATCGGGAAAAGGTCATATGCAGTGTCGACGATCCTGTCGATGTGCCAACGGTGAGTTAGAAGGCCGCTGTGGCGGGAAGGATCTCTTCTACATCGACCCATTGGGTGGGGTAACTGCCGGTGTAGCAGGCGGTGCAGTAGCCGTTGTGCTCGGCGCCGTCGCAGGCTTGGAGCAGGCCTTCGAGAGATAGGTAGGCCAGCGAGTCGGCTTCGATGAAGCGGCGGATTTCTTCGATCGACTTATTGGCGGCTATCAGGTCGCGCTTGCTGGGGGTGTCTACGCCGTAAAAGCACGGGGAGATGGTGGGCGGGCAACTTATTCGGAGATGAACTTCCCTGGCGCCGGCGCCGCGAACCATGCGGACGATTTTGCGGCTGGTGGTGCCGCGGATGATGGAGTCGTCGATGAGGACGACGCGCTTGCCTTCAAGAAGGTTGTGGACGGGGTTGAGCTTGAGGCGGACGCCGAAGTCGCGGACGCGCTGCTCGGGCTCAATGAAGGTGCGGCCGACGTAGTGGTTGCGGATGAGGCCGAATCGGAAGGGGAGGCGCGCCTCTTCAGCGTAGCCGAGGGCGGCCGTGACGCCGGAGTCGGGGACGGGGACTACCAGATCCGCGGGCACGCCGGATTCGCGGGCCAACTGGCGGCCCATCTAGTCGCGGCTCTCCTGGACCCAGCGGCCGAAGATGCGGCTGTCGGGGCGGGCGAAGTAGACATGCTCGAAGATGCAACTGGACTGGGGAAAGCCGCTGGAGTATTGGCGGCTGGTGACGCCGTCGTCGGTGACCATGACGAGTTCGCCGGGGAGGACGTCGCGCTCGTATTCGGCGCGGAGAAGGTCGAAAGCGCAGGTTTCAGAGGCAAAGACGATGGTGTCGGGGCCGACGGGGTTGCGCATGCGGCCCATGGAAAGCGGACGGAAGCCGCGTGGATCGCGGGCGGCGAAGATGCGGTCGCGGGTCATCATGACGATGGAGAAGGCGCCATCGACCTGGCGGAGCGAATCGGCGATGGCGTCGACGAGGGTGCCGGCGCGGGAATGGGCGATGAGCTGGACGATGATTTCGGAATCGGAAGTGGTTTGGAAGTAGGCGCCGTCGCGCTCCAGGCGCGAGCGCACGTTGCCAAGGTTGACGAGGTTGCCGTTGTGGGCGATGGCGATGAGGCCCTTGGTGGAGTCGACGCGAATGGGCTGGGCGTTGAGGAGGGCGGAGTCGCCGGTGGTGGAGTAGCGGGTGTGGCCGATGGCCATGGGGCCGGGGAGCTTGGCGAGGACATCGTCAGTGAAGATTTCAGAGACCAGGCCCATGCCTTTGATGTTGGCCAGACGATGGCCGTCGGCGGAGGCGATTCCGGCCGACTCCTGGCCGCGGTGTTGGAGGGCGTAAAGGCCGAGATAGGCCTGGCGCGCGGCGTCGGGATGGCCGTGGATGGCGACTACGCCGCATTCTTCGCGGAGCTTGTCTGACGCGAAGGGCGAAGTAGTTCCGGAATTCTCCGAAAAGCGCGCCTCAGGGGCTAAAGCCCCCGAATTTCCAGCATTTTGAATGTACGGGCTAAAGCCCGTACCCTTCACCGATCTGAGCGCGCGCGATGCGTCGATTTCGCCCTCGATGCCCTGGTAGAGGCGGCGGCTCATGCTGGGACCTCGCCGTGAAGGGTGGCTTCAAGGGATTCGGCCCAGGGCTTGCGGAGGGCGGCGAGCGGGGCGGAGATGAAGGGCTCGCGGTCGACGGAAATCTCAAGGCGGTGGCCGCCGGTGGAACCGATGCGGGCGGCTAAGAAGCGGTTTTCGGCGGCCAGGGCCTCAATTTCGGAGACGTTATCGGGGTGGGCGGTGACCAGCATGGTGGAGGCCGGCTCGGCGAAGAGGCCGAAGAGAGGATGAGCCATGAGCGACTGGTCCTGCTCGACGGTGGCGCCGATGGAGAGGGGGAATGCGGCCTGGGCCAGGGCCACGGCGATGCCGCCGTCGGAGATGTCGCGGGCGGAGTAAAGCAGTTTGTCGCCGGCCAGAGAAACCAGAAGCTTGTGCAGGTCGGCTTCGGCGGCGAGATCGAGCGCGGGCGGCCGGCCCCAGATGCCGCCGAGAACCACCTTGGCGTATTCCGACGATCCAAAAGAGGCCAGTCCCGCAGCAGCCGCAGCCTCAGTGGCCTCCGGCTTCTCAGGAACGGCGGGCTCGGGCTGATAAACGGGGAGGACGTACTGGCTGATGGGCGGCGGATCGAGCGGAACAACAAGTTTGGGATCGGGCTCTTCGCCGGTGGGGATGGGCCAGAGGAGGAGAATGGCGTCGCCCCGGTTCTGGAAGTGGGCGGGGACGGCCTTGCTTACGTCGTCGAGAATGCCGACGATGCCCAGCACGGGGGTGGGATAGATGCCTTCGCCGCGGGTTTCGTTGTAAAGAGATACGTTGCCGCCGGTGATGGGGGTGGAGAGGGCCGTGCAGGCCTCGGCGATGCCGTCGATGGCCGCGGAAAGCTGGGCCATGATTTCGGGCTTCTCGGGATTGCCGAAGTTGAGGCAGTTGGTGGCGGCTACGGGGGTTGCGCCGGTGGAGGCGACCTTGCGGGCGGCTTCGGCTACGGCATGCATGGCGCCGAGTTTGGGATCGAGCCAGGCCCAGCGGCCGTTGCCGTCGAGGGCCATCGAGAGGCCGCGTTCGTGGCCCGGTGTGCCGGTGCCCTTGACGCGCATGACGCCGGCTTCGCCGCCGGGGCCGATCACGGTGTTGGTCTGGACCATGGTGTCGTACTGCTCGTGGACCCAGCGCTTGGAGCAGACGTTGGGGCTGGCTAGGAGCTTTTTGAGGTCGGCGGTGAAGTTATGGTCGGCGGCGAGGCGGGCGAGGATTTCATCGGAGGGATCGAGCGGGACGGGGGAGTTCCAGACGCCGACGGGGCGGCGGTAGAGCGGGGCGTCGTCAGTGAGGGACTTATTTGGAATGTCGGCGACCAGCTCGCCGTGATGGCGGATGCGGAGGCGCGGCTGGGGCTGGACGGCGCCGACGATGACGGCGTCTAAACCCCATTTGGCGAAGACGCGAAGGACTCCGTCTTCGCGGCCTTTGGTGGCGACCAGCAGCATCCGCTCCTGGCTCTCGGAGAGCATGATCTCGTAGGCGGTCATGCCGGTTTCGCGCTGCGGGACGAGGTCAAGCTCGACGTCGAGGCCGACGCCGCCGCGGGCGCCCATCTCGCAGGTGGAACAGGTGAGGCCGGCGGCCCCCATGTCCTGAATGCCGACTATTGCGCCGGTCTGCATGGCTTCAAGACAGGCTTCGAGGAGCAGCTTTTCCATGAAGGGGTCGCCGACCTGGACGTTGGGGCGCTTCTGCTCGGAGCCTTCTTTGAACTCCTCGCTGGCCATGGTGGCGCCGTGGATGCCGTCGCGGCCGGTTTTGGCGCCGACGTAGATGACGGGATTGCCGGTTCCGGAGGCCTTGGCGTAGAAGATTTCGTCTTTGCGGACCAGCCCGAGGGCAAAGGCGTTGACCAGCGGGTTGCCGCTGTAGCAGGCCTCGAATTTGGTCTCGCCGCCCAGGTTGGGGACGCCGAAGCAATTGGCGTAGGCGGCGATGCCGCTGACTACGCCTTCGACGATGGAGTGGTTTCTGCGCACGAGTTCCGGCTCGGCGGCGCCGGATTCGGCGTCGGCGGCGTTCGGGTCAATCGGCCCGAAGCGCAGCGAATCCATGACGGCGAGGGGGCGAGCGCCCATGGTGAAGATGTCGCGCAGGATGCCGCCCACGCCGGTGGCCGCGCCCTGGAAAGGCTCGATGTAGCTGGGGTGGTTGTGGCTCTCGATCTTGAAGGCGCAGGCCCAGCCGTCGCCGACGTCGATGATGCCGGCGTTCTCGCCGGGGCCCTGGACGACGCGGTCGCTTTTGGTGGGCAGGCGCTTGAGATGGACGCGACTGGACTTGTAGGAGCAGTGTTCGCTCCACATCACGCTGAAGATGCCGAGTTCGGTGAGGGAGGGTACGCGTCCCAGAGCCGCCAGGATGCGGCTGTACTCCTCCGCGGTGATGCTGTGCTGGGCCAGCAACTGCGGGGTTACCGAAACCGGCGACGGAACGACTGCAGAGGAGGCGGTGGTCATCACGGTTGCCTCCATTGTCGCACGGGATTGTCATGCGGAGGCAGTGGGGAGGGTGTGGAACGCGGGGCTGGTGCAAAATGGGCAGGTTGGGGATGCAGTTGCGGGACGGCGCTGGCGCGCGGGCCGGGGCGGCGGAGGGATGGTTGTGAGTGGCGCAGCGGGCAAAGGCTGTGCGATATTTTGGGAGCATCGTTACCTCTCAGGCCGGGATGGCGGAACTGGCAGACGCCGCGGACTCAAAATCCGTTTTGATGGGTATTTACCTGAGTGTGCCAAGAAAGCGCGTAAGCACTATGTTGTACTTGTGATGGGGAAATCGCACGCAACTGCGGACTCGGCCGGCAAACCGTTCGCCGTAGGATCGGTGCTCACAGCTTTCCGGAGCGCAGGCCGAGCAGTCAGTCAACCACGGTCGATCGGCATCAAGAGTATCTGGAGCAGCGTTAGCAACAAGGCTGTCACAATGCCGTCCAACTCTGGCGCGAGTTGCGTCAACAAGGGTTCGCCGGCCAATCCGCATCGTACGCGACTGGATCGGAAAACATTGCGGTTCGCAAAGATGCCGGGCCGGACAACAACCCTCCGCCTCCACGCCCCGACGGTCATCCCCGCGACAAGTAGCATGGCTATTGCTGAAACAGCCGGAAGACGCCCGATCATATCTGGAAGAACTGTGCCGGCGGTCTCCGGAGATCGCCACATGCGCCTCTCTGGCGCGCGAGTTCTGCCGCATCATCCGGCAACGGGACGGTTCCGCGTGGTTGCGTTGGCGCGATGCCGCTCCCGCAAGCCCGCTGGCAAACTTCGCCAAGCATCTCTGCCGCGACGAGGAAGCCGTTCTTGCTGCACTTCAACAGCCCTGGAGCAACGGCCCAGTCGAAGGGCATGTAGCTGATCAAACGCTCCATGTACGGTCGAGCCAACTTCGACTTGCTACGCTTGCGTGTCGTAAATGCCGCCTAAATTCCAAACCAACACAAGAACGCCGAAGTCCTGCCAACTCGTCATCAAATGTGAGGAAGAACCACTTTTACACCGCCACGTCACGCCGCTGCCGCGGCGCCACGTGGTCTATTTTTGCTCCGGCGCTCAGACACTATTGACAGAGTGAAGCGGTTCCGTGTACGTTAACGCTTACTGGAAATATCCAGATTAGAATCGCTGGGGAAACCGGCACTTCCTGCCGCCGAAGAAGAGTGGAAGCGATTGAGGTTCTAGTTCCATGAGTGAAGCGTGCAATGCGGAGCTGGTTCGTTGCTGGGAGGAACAGGTTGTCATTCCCACCTATCCAGTGCAGGCGGCGGATCTCAACCCGATGTTTCTTGAGAAGCGGGTCTACCAGGGGAGCAGCGGAAAGGTCTATCCAAATGCTTTTACAGACCGTGTGTCCCTTCAAAAAGTAGAAACGAGTTACCGGGCAATTCTGCTGGAAAACGAATTCATCCAGCTGATGATTCTCCCCGAGATTGGCGGACGAATTCATTCTGGCCTGGACAAGACCAATCACTACGATTTCTTCTACCGTCAGCAGGTGATCAAGCCGGCTCTGGTGGGGCTATTGGGACCGTGGATATCCGGTGGAGTAGAGTTCAACTGGCCTCAGCACCACCGCCCGTCCACTTATATGCCTGTCCATGCATCGATCGAAGAGCATCCTGATGGCAGCCGAACGGTATGGCTGAGTGAGTACGATCCCATGCAGAGGATGAAAGGCATGGTGGGCATCTGCCTTTCGCCTGGCAAAGCGATTGTTGAGGCAAAGGTAAGATTGTACAATCGCACGGCCCTGGCGCAAACATTCCTCTGGTGGGCCAACGTTGCGGTCCGTGTTCACGATCAATACCAAGCCTTCTTCCCGCCCGACGTGACTTTTGTTGCTGACCATGCCAAGCGTGCTATTACATCATTTCCAGTAGCCCGCAGTCATTATTACGGAGTCGACTATCGTCCCGGGACCGATATTTCCTGGTACAAGAACATTCCAGTCCCAACTTCCTATATGGTTACGGAATCCAGATACGACTTTTGCGGTGGTTACGACCACAGCCGCCAGGCTGGTCTTGTACATACGTCGAACCACCATATTGCGCCTGGAAAGAAGTTGTGGACTTGGGGCAATTCGGAGTTCGGCTTTGCCTGGGACCGAAACCTGACCGACAAGGATGGTTCCTATATTGAGCTGATGGCGGGTGCATTTACGGACAACCAACCTGATTTTTCCTGGCTACAACCATATGAAACCAAGACCGTCAGTCAATACTGGTACCCCATTCAGGAGATCGGACCTGCCAAGAACGCCAACACACAAGTGGCGGTGAATCTCGAAGTCGATGATACCGGTGTGCGCGTTGGAGTCTGTGTCACTTCCCGGCGGACTGTGCGGCTGCTGCTCGCGCATGCCGGCCGGACTCTCATTGAGGAAGAACTTGAAATGGCGCCAGGTCATCCTTTCACGCGGATGATCGAAGCTCCTTCGTCCAAGCCGCATGAATACCGGCTGGCCGTCCTGGATTCAGAGGGCAGCGAGCTTATTGCCTTCCAGCCGGAAATCTTTGTCGAGCACAAACTGCCGGAAGCTGCATCAGAGCCATTGCCGCCGGAACAGATCCAGAGCTCGGAGGAACTCTACCTGACGGGCCTGCATCTTGAACAGTACCGCCATGCTACCCGCTCACCGGAGGCTTATTGGCGAGAAGGTCTAAAGCGTGACCCGGAAGACGCCCGGCTAAACAATGCAATGGGGCTGACGTACTTGCGCAAGGGCCAGTTTGCCGAAGCGGAGGAGCACTTCGCCCGCGCGGTTCGCCGCCTGACCATCAGGAATCCAAACCCAAACGATGGAGAGCCATTCTATAACCTCGGACTGGCACGGATGTACATGGGCAAGAGCTCAGCGGCCTATGACGCGCTGCACAAGTCGGTATGGAACTATGCATGGCAGAGTGCCGGATATTATGCGCTGGGGTGCATCAACTCCGCGCGGGGCAACCTCCCGCTGGCGCTGGAACAGGCGGAGCAATGCCTTTTGACCAACGTAAACAACCTCAAGGCGCGTGCACTGAGAGCATCGTTGCTGCGCAAGACGGGCCGCACAGAGGAAGCGCAAGCCGTTGTGAGCGAGACCCTGGCGTTTGACCGGCTGGACTTCCGGATCATGGCCGAACGCTTTCTGGCAAGCGGCGATAAGCAGGACCTGCGTGAGTATCTCTTTGCGCTTGAGGGCGATGTACAAACGTTGCTTGATGTGAGCTATGACCTGGCGTGGGCCGGCCTTCGCGACGATGCTTATGCCCTGCTGAAAGCCAGCAGTCAGGATGCACAATGGGGGCATCCGATGATCTGGTACACGCTCTCATGGCTTGCCTCCTCGCTCGGATTGGAACAGGAATCCCGGCACTTTGCGGCGCATGGAGAGGCAGCTAATCCGAGTTACTGCTTCCCTGCCCGGGTTGAAGAAATGATTGTGCTGGAGGATGCACTCAAGCGGAATCCATTGAGCCCGAAGGCGCAATACTATCTAGGCAATCTCTACTACGACAAGCGCCGTTATGAAGAGGCAATTGCCTGCTGGCGCCGGTCGGTTGAGCTGGATCCTGGGTTCTCGATTCCATGGAGGAATCTGGGGATTGCAGAGTTCAACGTTTTGCATAACCCGCAAGAGGCCGATCGCATGTACCAGCGGGCATTTGCGGCGAACCCGGCAGATGCTCGCGTTTTGTACGAATGGGACCAGTTGAAAAAGAGAACGGGCCTTGCCGCGCCCGCAGAACGTCTGCGGTATTTGGAAGAACATAGGGAACTTGTTGCGAGCAGGGACGATCTGACCGTGGAATACGTTACGCTTCTCAATCAATGCGGCAGATGGAATGAAGCACTTCAGCTGTTGCGCTCGAGGCGTTTCAGTCCGTGGGAGGGTGGAGAAGGGCTGGTGTCTGCACAGTACGTCCATGCGCACATGTCTCTGGGTAAAGCCGCCCTTGCTGCGGAAAGATGTGCCGATGCACTGCGCCACTTTGAGGCTGCACGGAATTATCCGCAAAACCTTGGAGAGGGAAAGCACCTTCTCACGCTGGAACGCGATCTGGATTATTTCTCAGGATTGGCAGCCGAGGAGCTTGGAGACACCTTGCTGGCCAGACTCCACTGGAGTGCGGCTGCAGCTCCGCTCGGGGCCATGAGCATTCATTCCTATTTCCAGGCGAAAGCGCTCTTGGCCCTCGGTGAGGAGCAAGCCGCGCATGCCGTGTTGTCGAGTCTCGCAGAGTTTGCCGCGACCCGGATGCGAGCTGAGCCAAAGATCGACTATTTCGCTACCTCGCTTCCCAATCTGCTGCTCTTCGATGAGGATCGCGAAAAACGAAATCGCATTGAGTCGCTGCTGTTGAGCGCGCTGGCCCAGGACGGGTTTGGCAATCGAGAAGAAGCGATGCGAGAACTCGAAGAGGTTATTGGCGAAGATCGGAATCATCTATTTGCCGCTGAAATGCTTGCCTGGATTGACAAGGAGAGCGAGCCTGTCTTTAAGAAGAGGAATGGGGAGCAAGTACAATCATGATCGCTCCCATTTCCATCTCTTCGCCAAGCGCAGAATCCGACAGATACGTGCGCACGTCCTACCTCTGGATGGCTGCTTCGGCAGGCGCTCTGGGCGGCCTTCTGTTTGGCTATGACTGGGTGGTGATTGGCGGAGCAAAGCCGTTTTATGAGCGATTCTTTCACTTGGACTCGCCGTCTGTTGAAGGCTGGGCGATGAGTTGCGCACTGATCGGCTGCCTGTTCGGCGCCATCGCTTCAGGAGGGCTGAGCAACCGATTTGGCAGAAAGCGATTGCTCACCCTGGCTGCGCTGATTTTTGCGCTTTCGTCACTGGGAACAGGCATGGCTGGCCGCTTCGAGGCATTCGTAGTATGGAGGATTCTCGGGGGCTGCGCCATTGGCCTCGCTTCAGGCATCTCGCCGATGTACATCGCGGAGATTTCCCCAGCTTCTCTCCGCGGACGGCTTGTGTCTCTCAACCAATTGGCCATCGTCTTCGGAATCCTGCTGGCGCAAGTGGTGAACTGGCTCATCGCCCGCCCCGTGCCTCCGGGTGCCACCGCGCACGAGATTCTTGTGTCGTGGAACGGCCAGTGGGGTTGGCGCTGGATGTTCGCGGTCACCGCAATTCCTTCGGCCCTCTTCCTGATCGCAACACTTCTAGTCCCCGAGAGCCCCCGCTGGCTGGCTGCCAAAGGCCGCCAGCAACAGGCACTTCAAGTACTGAAAGGTCTGGGTGGCCGCATCTATGCCGAACAGGTGCTGAAGGATTTCAATACCACCAGCATGACCCAGCCGCAGCGGCCGCTGCTTGACGAGTTAACCTCACCGGGCATGGCCAAAGTCCTTGTACTCGCTGTTGTGCTCGCCGTTCTTCAACAGTGGTGCGGCATCAATGTCATCTTCAATTATGCGCAAGAGATCTTTGCGGCGGCCGGATACCAGGTCTCGGACATTCTCTTCAACATCGTCGTGACTGGCGCGGTCAATGTGGTGTTCACTCTGATTGCGCTCGCGGCCATCGATCGCTACGGCAGGCGCTTCCTGCTGCTCACGGGCGTCTCCGGGCTGGCGATCATTTACACCGTTCTTGGCGCGCTTTACCACATGCACTTGCAGGGCAAGCCCATGCTGATTCTGGTTCTCGCAGCCATTGCCTGCTATGCGATGTCGCTGGCTCCTGCGACCTGGGTGGTGATTTCCGAGATATTTCCCAACCGAATTCGCAGCGGTGCAATGTCCATCGCCATCACCGCGTTGTGGACGGCGTGTTTCCTGCTCACGTATACGTTTCCTGTCTTAAATGCAAGGCTTGGGCCGGCAGGCACTTTCTGGACCTATGCAGTCATCTGCCTGGCTGGTCTGGTTTTTCTCTTCTTCCGCTTGCCTGAGACGAGGGGCAAGACTCTTGAACAGATCGAGGCAATTCTGCGAATAGGAAGGGCCTAGGAGATTAATCATGTGCATGGTGTATCGGTTATTGGATCGAAATGCAGCCAGCCTTCTGGCAAAGACATCTTTGATTTTAGTGCTGGCGATTTGCTTTGCCGGCGTGTTAGCGAAGGGGCAGCAGACAAGCGTTGTGCTGGATGGGGACAGCACTGGCCGAGTGTTTGACGGCATTGGAGCTGTCAGTGCCGGCGCTTCTTCACGGCTGTTAATTGACTATCCTGAGCCACAGCGCAGTCAGATTCTCGACTATCTGTTCAAGCCGGGTTATGGAGCAGCGCTGCAGCATCTCAAGGTGGAGATTGGTGCGGATGTCAACTCCACCGATGGCTCTGAGCCGAGCCATATGCGCACTGCCTCGGATCACGACGCGGCGCGCGGGTATGAGTGGTGGCTGATGACGGAGGCGCACAAGCGGAATCCGAATATCATTTTGGAAATTCTCCCCTGGGGTGCGCCGCGCTGGGTTGCTCCTGATGCTACAGGCAAGGAGACGCTCTATTCCCACAAGATGGCTGAGTATGTCGTCGACTTTATCCGTACGGCCAAGCGGAACTATTCGCTTGATATTGCTTACACCGGCATCTGGAACGAGAGAGACTTTGACATCGCTTATATCAAGGACCTTCACAATCTCATCAAGGCTGACCATCTAACCACCAGGATTGCATGCTGCGACGGTGATTGGTCCATCGCCGATGACGTCTTGAAAGACCCGGAGTTGGCTGCCGATATTGATGTGATCGGTGCGCACTATCCGCGGGACGAGAAGGGCGACATTACCACCACGGATGCGGCGCGCAAGACTGGCAAGCCGCTATGGTCCAGCGAAGATCAGCCGAATGGCGGCGGCGGTCCCTTTGTGAGCCGCGACTGGGCCATAGGCGGCCGAATCCTGGCCCACATCTACAACCAAAACTACCTGCAAGGCGCGTTGACCTCTACTGAGATCTGGAGCCCAATTACTTCCTACTACGAGAACCTTGCTGCTCCCCACTCCGGGTTGATGTATGCAAACACTCCATGGTCCGGGCACTACGACGTGCAATCCACAATTTGGGTAACAGCGCACACCACGCAATTTGCTCAGCCTGAATGGCAGTATCTTGACTCCGGATCAGGCAACCTCCCAGAGAAGGGAAGTTATGTCGCGCTTCGTTCGAATGACCGAAAGAATTGGAGCGTGATTCTCGAAACGATTGGCGCTCAGCATCCGCAAACTGTTTCCTTCCGGCTTGCCGGCGGGCTTTCAGCCGTTGCAGTTCAAGTATGGGAAACGAATGACTCGCGCACATTCGAAAAGGTTGCCAGTGTGAAACCGGTGAACGGGAGGTTTGTCTACAAGTTCGATCCCGGTTCCTTGTATTCGCTGACTACGACTACAGGGCAAGGTAAGGGAACAGCTCAGCCGCCGTCCGCTGCGCCTTTTCCGCTTCCCTATATGGATGACTTTGAGCAGACACCTCTCGGGCATTCGCCCAGGTATCTCTCAGATCAAGATGGTGCGTTCGAGATTCAGCCTTGCGTTGGCCGCAGCGGGCACTGCCTGGAACAGGTAGTCTCCACCAAGCCGATTGCCTGGGCTGCAGTTCCTGATCCATTCACTTTGACGGGCAATTCGGACTGGCGTGACTATAGTGTAGCCGCCGATGTGCGCTTTCTTTCGGAAGGGCCGGCGTTGGTGATGGGTCGCGTCGATTCTGCGGACGTCTTCCAGGATGACAAAGCGCTCTTGCCAAGCGGCTATGTGCTTAGCGTGAAACCCGACGGGAATTGGGAGTTGCTGTCTGCTGACTTCAAAAAGCCGACGGTGACTCTCGCTTCGGGTTCGGCTACAATCGACCGCGGTCAGTGGCATCATCTGGAACTGCGTTTCCGGAGCAACAGGATCGAAGCATTCCTGGACGGGATGGCGCTCACGTCAGTAAACGACTCGACGCATTTGCACGGCATGTTTGCGCTGGGCACGAAATGGGATCACGTTCAGTTCGACAATCTTAGCGTGATGCCCTGAGCCATCGCCCAGTGAGGTATTGGCGTCCTGAATGTCGGCGGGCTAAGCATCGATTTAAGCCGAACTTCCGCAGTTTGCAGGGAGTGTATCTTTTGGGGTTCGGTGAGTGAGATCAGGGCTCATACGCAATCCGAAAACCAAGGTTAACTTGGCTGGTGGAAACAGGCGTAGGTGCTAAAAAACTCACTACAAAGCCGGTGATTGGGTAGAACTCTGCAGTGCAGTGCGAAGTCTTCAACAGCAGAGTCTCAAGATGCTGTTATGAGTCCCCATTGTCAAGAAGGTGAATCCGGCCACAACTGCCCATAAAAGGGCGCCTCGGCGCTTGCAGGGGTCAAGCGTGCGAATCAACGCAGGGAGACAATGTCATGAAATCCATGAAGCCGATTGAAGGCGGTCCGCGCAACGTTCGCATCCGGCATTTCCTCGCTCTTGCCGTAGCCGTTTTCCTGCTACCGCCCTTGGCGCACGCAGCTTCCGACTACTACCGTCACATCATGTTCGATAACAGTCTAACCGCAGATCGCTATTTCTATAGCGGGGGTCGAGCATCCGGAAACAGCTTTCTCGAAGAGCAGCATGGCCGCCTGCCGGTCGAGACGAAGATATTTCTCACCCCCCCGAACGCCATTCGACTTCAGTGGCAGTCAGCCCCGGAAGGAGGATGGGTAGCGGAGATTGCGACCCCCGACGTTCGCAATCGCCTGCCCGGATTAACTGGCCACTATCTGTTCTTGTGGATTTTCTCCCCTCAGCCGATATCCGCCTCGGACCTGCCCGGGATCGTCCTTTCCAATGCGGTCGAAGGTCTTCAGGTCGCTGAATTTCCCGCCAGCTTCACCGAGCCTCTCGATCTCGGCAAATACACAGGCGATGTGCCCGCCGGCCGCTGGGTGCAGGTGCGCATCCCTCTCTTTGACTGCCGCACCGCGTCCATCTATCCCTTCAAGCCCGAGTACCTGCGCAGCATCACCTTCCATCAAAATCGCGCCGATGACGTCCGCCACACGCTCATCGTCGATGAGATTCGCGTTGACGACGATCCGGTCGGCGGGGCCACTTTGCCCGTTCCCACCAACCTGCGCGCCACCGGCTACGATCGCCACGTCGAGCTCGAGTGGGACGCAGCCGAACCCCCGGCCCTCGCGCGTTACGTCATCTATCGCTCCCTCGACGGTCACACCTTTTCTCCGGTGGGAATCCAGTTACCCAGCTTTCATCGCTACGAAGATTTCCTGGGCAAGGCAGACATGCATGCCGAATATAGAGTTGCCGCCGCGGACTGGCAGTACCGGCAATCGTCGTTCTCGGCTGTCGCAGGCGCCTCCACCCACGAGATGACCGATGACCAACTGCTCACCATGCTCCAGCAGGCCTGCTTTCATTACTACTGGGACGGTGCCGATCCCCACTCCGGCATGGCGCGCGAAAACATTCCCGGAGACGATCGCATCGTAGCCACCGGCGCCAGCGGATTTGGGATCATGGCGCTGATGGTCGGCGTCGACCGCGGTTTCATCACCCGCCAACAAGGTGTTGAGCGTCTGAGCAGGATTGTCGACTTTCTCGCCCACGCCCAGCGCTACCACGGCGCCTGGTCGCACTACATGGACGGCAACACCGGCCGCACCATGCCTGTCTTCGGCATGTACGACAATGGCGGTGACCTGGTGGAGACCTCCTTCCTCATGCAAGGTTTGCTTGCCGCGCGCCAGTACTTTCACGGGCCCTCCGCCGGCGAGCAGGCCCTCTATCACGCCATCACCGGCCTTTGGGAGACAGTCGAATGGGACTGGTACCGCGAGACGCCGTCCGGCGATTTTCTCTACTGGCATTGGTCGCCTGAATGGGCTTTTCAAATCCATCACGCTCTTATCGGATTCAACGAGGTGATGATTACCTACCTTCTCGGCATCGCTTCGCCCACGCACCCCGTGCCGGCAAGCCTCTATTACTCGGGGTGGGCAGGGCAATCGGAGCGGAACATCAGCTATCGCGAGGGATGGTCCGGCACTTCCGATGGCAACCACTACGGAAACGGAAACATCTACTACGGCATCAAGCTCGATGTAGGCGTCGGCCCCGGTGGGCCGCTCTTCTTCACCCATTACTCCTTCATGGGCTTCGATCCGCACAGCCTTCACGACCGCTTCACCAGCTCTTATTTCGAGAACAACCGCAATATTGCTCTCATCAATCGCGCCTATTCGATTGCTAACCCGAAGCATTTCGAGGGCTATGGTCCCAACGCCTGGGGGCTTACCGCCAGCGACGGCCCCGATGGCTACGTGGCACACGCTCCGGACGCAGCTGATGATCGTGGAACGCTCACGCCCACAGGCGCACTGGCTTCTTTTCCCTACACGCCTGAAGCCTCCATGGCCGCCTTCAAGCATTACTATCGCGATCTCGGCGATCAACTGTGGGATATCTACGGCCCTCGCGACGCTTTCAATCCGCGCGACGATTGGATCTCGCCCATCTACATGGGGCTGAACCAGGCACCCATCGTCGTCATGATCGAAAACTACCGCACCGGCCAGGTATGGAAGAGCTTCATGTCCAACCCGGAGATTGGCAACATGCTCAAGAAACTCGACGCTGTCACGGCAAAGTAGCATTTCGTTTGCCTTTGGGCATCCGGGCCGGTGTCTGGCATTGTAGGCTCTCTTGGCTATGCAGACGGAGCCGACGAAGCCGACGGAGCCCTATGCGGCTTTTTAGGCCCGCGAAGAACGCCTCGACCCCGTTTCGTTGTCGTTGTGCGTATTTGAACTCGGGCGTAGTCCAGAGATCTCACGCTCGCTGCCGAGCTGCTTCGTTCATGTGGTTGGCAAGATATCGGAACGGTCCGGTCGTGCACTGGGATCTCTGTTGGCAAGAATCGCACTTCTTGCGCGTTCCTATATAGCCAATGCGCGAGTCCCCGCCGCGTCCAGTACCACCTTGGGGGGCCGAACGGGTTCCGGCGTGCCGGAGCCCTCGGCAACGTAAACCCGCAACCACTTGGAACTGGAGTCCGGCCCTTCTGCGCCGGAGCTTCCGCAAGTCGCACAAGGAATTCAACTTAGAAGGCTATGGCGGGAGAGGGATTCTCACCCAAAGCGGGCACAACCCGATCACGATGCTCGCAGGCCGCTACGGCCGAGGGCTGGGCCGCGCGCCGGCGCCGGATGAGACGACGATTCTCAACTTCCGCCACCTGCTGGAAGAGCACGACCTCGGCAGCCAGATGCTCGATACGGTGAATCTATTTCTGGCCAGTCGCGGCATCCGCATCACGAGCGGAACCATCGTCGACGCGACGATCATCCACGCACCTTCGTCGACGAAGAACGAAAAGAAGGAGCGTGATCCGGAGATGCATCAGACGCGCAAAGGCCAGCAGTGGTACTTAGGAACCAAGGCGCACATCGGCGTCGATTCCCGAGAAGGTGTTGTACATTCGGTGTGCACCAGCGCGGCGAGCGTTTCCGATGTTCACATGCTGCCGGATCTTCTGCACGGCGGCGAGAAGAAGGTGTGGGGCGATGCGGGCTATCAGGGACAGACTGCGGTGATTCATAAAGCTGCGCCTGCGGCGCAGGATATGACTTCGCGGCGTGTGAAGACGAAGGCGGGCGTGGACGAGGAGCAGAAGCGCAAGAACCGCACCAAAGCGCGGGTGCGCGCCAAGGTGGAGTGGCCCTTCCGCATCTTGAAGCGCGTTTTCGGATTTACGAAGGTGCACTACCGCGGGCTGAAGAAGAACCACGAATGGCTGTGCGCGGCCTTTGCCTCGATAAACATCTATCAGCACCGCCGGAGGCTGGCGAAGATCCATATACAGATGGCCCCACAAGGGGCGTAGTGTGTCCGCCCGAGGCTGCATGAGCCTCCGGCGGGCAAAGCGAACGTCGGATAGCCGCAAAATCGACTGATTTTGAACGAATTCGGCCAGACAGCAGCCGAGCAACTTTATAACTCGGCGGTTTTCAGAGGTTTCTTAGGTATAATGGTTTCCTTTGGAGTGTCGGTGCGGAACCCAGCTTTCCCCAGTAAACGCACTTGGTCGATGATGCGCTCCGAGTCCCCATCTATTTGAAAATCTTGGGCGGTTCGGTCTTGACAACAAGGGCGTTCTCAATGACAGAGGATTCCGAGTACGTATTGGAGCCGCTTCGCGAGAGGGCGGACTTCACTCTCTACCGCGGCAGAGAGCGCGGCAACCAGATGCCGATCTTGGCGGTGGCGGTCGCTTCTGAACAGCCGTCGCCCCAGAGTCTCCGGCGGCTCGAACACGAATACTCGCTGGCGACTGAACTCGATGCGGCATGGGCAGCTCAGCCGCTCGCACTAACTCGTCACCAAGCGCGAGCGGTCCTCATTCTTAAGGATCCAGGTGGTGAACCCTTGGATCGGGTAATCGAGCAGCACAAGGGACAAAAAATCGATCTGACTCGTTCTTGCGCATTGCCATCGGCTAGGCGACAGCACTTAGCCAAGCCCATCAGCAAGGCCTCCTCCATAAGGACGTCAAGCCTGCGAACGCACTTGTCGACGACTCCGGGAACGTGTGGCTCACCGGCTCCGGGGTCGCGTCCAAACTGCGATACGAGCGTCAGGTGCCCGTGCCGCCGGAGATCATCGCCGGCACCCTCGCCTATATGGCGCCTGAGCAGACCGGTCGGATGAGTCGCTCGATTGATGCCCGGAGCGATCTCTACTCTTTGGGCGTCACTTTGTACCGAATGCTGACCGGCGCGCTCCCATTTGCTGCCGTCGATCCTCTGGAATGGGTTCATTGCCACATCGCGCGCTGACCGGTGCCGCCGCACGAGCGGGTGCCTGCGATACCTGCTACCGTGTCCGGGATCGTCATGAAGCTCCTGGCGAAGGCATCGGAGCAGCGCTATCAGACTGCGGCAGGGCTCACGCGGGACCTCGAACACTGCCTGTCCCAATGGCAATCCCTTGGTCACGTCGCCCCTTTCACTCTTGGGCAACACGATACTCCCGACCGCCTGTTGATCCCGGAAAAACTCTACGGGCGCGAGGCCGAAATCGAAGCGCTGCTTGCCGCCTTCGACCGCGTCGTCGGACAGAAAGGGACGGAACTGGTGTTGGTTTCCGGCTATTCCGGTGTCGGAAAATCTTCTGTCGTTAATGAACTCCACAGGGCACTTGTGCCACCACGCGGCCTTTTTGCAGCTGGCAAGTTCGATCAGTACAAGCGCGATATTCCCTACGCAACGCTGGCCCAGGCATTCCAAACTCTGATTCGCCAAATTTTAGGCGGGAATGAAACCGAGATTGCCCACTGGCGCGACGCCCTGCTTGAGGCGTTGGGACCGAATGGCCAACTCATTGTAAACCTGATTCCAGAACTCGAACTAATCATAGGAGCGCAGCAACCTGTCGGCGCTGTGGCTGCGGGCCGAATGTTGCGGTTCTCAACGCGGTCGCTGCCTACCGGCGGAATCCGCATCACGCGCACAGGAACCTGGGGCGACCATCCGCTCCCGGAGAATCATTCGCCCGAATCGCCTTGAGGGTTTGAGCACTGCCTGGGCACGATCTAAGTTCTGTCCGGCTGGTCGGCAAACCGTCAGTTATAAGTTCGTCAATACTCGAACAGTAACTGCCGGTTGGCCGGTAATTCAGGAGTTACGCGACAAGCATGTGCCTTAATGCATTATATTTTTGAAGTTGCACGCATCTCGTGAACAGCAACAGCCCCCAAATGCCGATCCCATACGGCCTTAATGCTCCTCTGCAGTGGCGGTTCCTTGCCCGATAAAGCCGTTGCGCGGAGGGGTGCCGTCGTCGAGAAGCACATACTCGGCAGGTGCTTCCAGGCGTGATGCCTTCACGGTGCGGAGCGGGTCGTTACCTGCGACCGTGATTACCATATGCGAGGCGTCGAGCGGGTGCTTCGAAGCGTATACCAGCGCTTCCCGTTCGGACGCGTGGACTTTGCCTTCGACCTTGTAGGCCGCGCCCTGATACGAGAGGCCGAGCTTATCAGCCCAGGCGGCGAGGACCGAGTTGGTCTCCGGGCGGCCGACGAAGACCACATCGCGATGACGCAGAAGATCGTCCGACACCTCAAAGTCCTTGTAGATCGGCACCTGGCTCTCGTACCAGTCAAGAAAACGGCTCTGCATCTGCTCGGCGGCGTAGCGATTCGTGCCGGCTTCGCGCACTGTGCCATAAACGATAATGGCCGAGTGGAGATGGCGTGTGATGTCGCTGATAAGATACGGCGGACCGTCCGCAGGCTCAGTGAACTCGAAGCGCACGCCGGCCTTGTCGAGAAACGACTGGGCGGTCACGGTCTGGGTGGTGTGGGCAGCGAAGTAATCGATCATCAGCTTCAGGAAGGCGTCGTCGCCCAACTTGCGCCGCAGGGAATCGAGGAATAGCACGCCCTTGGCCTGTTCCAGCGAGAAGTGGGTCATGGCGTCCTCCGGACCTAGTTTCAAACCTCGATATCTGGCGCGCCAGACGTTCATCTTCTTCTCGATGTCATCCGATTCCAGAGCCCAGTGGTAGGCGGCAGTGCCGGCAACGAACCAAGTGTCGGCATCGGAAGCGGGAAGCAACCAGCCCTTCCACAGACGGTCCTTCAGCGGCGCGGCGTTGGCGGGAGGTGGTGCATCTGTCTTCGCCTCGTTGGCAAGACGGGCCTTTTCATTTTCCTGAATGGCCGTTCGCAAACTCTCCGATTCTTCAGCTCGGAACAGCACGTAGTCCGAAGGGTACAGGCCGTTGTTCCCGGCATAGCCGGAACCGGCGGGCACCCATTCACGCTGGTTGGGCCTTCCGAATTCCGCCCACACCATCATTCGGTTGGCCATATCCGAAGTGAGGACCTTCGCATCCATGGTGGCTGAAGCCACCAGCGGCGCGGTGCGGAAGGCGAGAAATCCGAACTGCTCGTCGATCTGGCCCTTTTGCTTCCGGTAGAGATTTTGCCAGGCTAGATCGCGAATCCCCGGAACATAGGGAATGTAGTCGGGCTTGCCTTGCGGATCAGGGTAGTTTTCGAGGCGTACGTCGAGGTCCTTGGCGTTGTTGTCGCCCCAGTAGAAGCCGGGGGTTCCGCCGAACCACTCGTTTTTCGAACTGCGCCACAGCCTGGTCTTATTCGTGCCCAATTCGTACATGGCAATCTCGTCGTTCTTGGCGTCGCCGATCAGCCATTCGTTGGTATAGAGGCCGTTGTCGCGGGTTCCAAGCTGCTTCACTACTTCATCAATGTTTCCGCCGTACTGAATGGCCATGCGGGCGCGGAAGGCGACCGGGGTGCCCTGCATGTTGAAGGGCGTCTGGCGGATGGTGGTTTCAGTCAGCACCACGCCGGCGTCGTTCTGATACCAGTCGGTGCCGCTCTCGATGCCGCCGGGATAGCTCTGGATGAGGACGCGATGGCCGGTGACGGGTTTGATATCGAGCATGACATTGGTCTGCTCGGCGAGCGTCAGGGGCCACCAGGTGACCTGGCCGATAACCATCTTGCCATCGCGCGTGGCGGGACCGGTGGCGGCGAAGGCGCTGCAATGATCCAAAACGGAATCACGTTTGCCGACGGCGTAGGCGGGCTTGTCAAAGCTAAGCCCTTCGATACCGGTGGCAGTGGTGGAAACAGCCTCAGACAGTTCGCCCATTTCCACGGTCACATTCGCCACCACGATATCCATGAGGTCCATGCGGCGGTCAAGCCACCTGGCTCCGGCGTCGGACGCGCCATCCGCGATGCCGCGCATCTCCTCCATGATTTCGCGATCGAAGCCGCGGAGAAAGAGGGCGTTGGCGGTGGTCCGATACTGGTTCCACTGTTCCTTGGAGCCGAGAACGGCGGCACAGCGGTCAAGGTATTCGGGAATCTCTCGTTTCATCAGATGGCCGTGCTGGTAGCCGCGTTCGTACGGAGCACCCTCTATGTGGAGGTAGATCCAACCGGCGGAGGGATAGCGATAGGCGGGGCCGAAAGTCTGGACAGCCTCGCGCACTGGCCACTCGTCAGCCGAGGATACTTCGTCGAGTCGCAGGTCGGCAAACCACGCTTTCCCGCGCGTAGGGCCGTCGCTGCCTGCGGTGAGTATGATCGCGTCTTGCGCGCGACTGGCGATGAATTTCAGCGAGAGCCGGGTCCAGGGCTGAGTGCCGCCCACGGAGGCCGAGTGGACGTCCCACGGCATGGAAGCCATGGTAAGCGCGGCGCCGACGGCGATCGGAGTACGATCAACATCCTTGACCGTAAGGTCTTCGGTACGAACCCAGCCGCTGAGCTCATATCGTTTGCCGATGGTCAGCGCGATGGGCGCGAAACGAACTACGGGTCCACCGCCGGAGTTCTCCGACTCCAGGCGCAACGACTTGTTGTCACCGTGTAACCTCTTCGAATCAAGCGTTGCGATGCCGCGGACGACGGTCCAGCCCTGGTTGGGTTGTTCGAACGAGGTTACGAACTGGGGTGTTGCGGCATGAGCGGCAAGCGCGACGGACAGGCAGCACAGCAGACGGAACATTCGGAACTCCTTTGGGACCGAGTACACGCCAAGGGCTGAAGTTAGAGAGATAGCTTTTGGGGGTTCCGGGGCCAAGCGTCGGGGGCCCCGCGCCGGACGACAAGCAGTCAAATCGGAATCTCCTTTTTCGCGTCCGACTCGCCTGAATTTTACCCCTCCTGAGGGGAATTGCAAGACCAAGGCTACATTTGAAGTCGAAAAGGCGTGAAGGGTGTTACAAAGGTTGTACATGGTCACGCGAGCAAAATCAGGAGCCGAGCCGCGGCCTGGGCAACCCATCAGCCTGCGCACGCTGGGGGAGTATTTGAACCTTTCACCGGCCACTATCTCGCTGGTGCTGAACAATGCCCCCGGTGTGCGCTCGATTCCGCAGGAGACCCGGGACCGTGTGACCGGGGCGGCAGCCAAGTTCGACTACCGGCCCAGCTTCTATGCGCGGTCGCTACGCAAGCGGCAGACTTTTTCAGTAGGCGTGCTGGTGCCGGACCTGAACGACCACTATGTCATGCAGGTGCTGTCGGGCATGGAGGAGTTGCTGATCGAGGAAGGCTACTTCTACCTGACCGTCAGCCATCGGCGCAAGCCAGACCTGATCGAGGAGTACCCGCGCCTGCTGCTGGACCGCTGCGTGGAGGGGTTCATCCTGATCGACACGGTGCTTGAGCACAGCATGAAGCTGCCGGTGGTGGCGGTGGCGGGACATCGCAAGATCGAGGGCGTGACCAACGTGGTGCTGGATCAGCGGCGGGCGGCGGAGCTGGCGCTGCGCCACCTGGTCCAGTTGGGGCACCGCAAAATCGCCTTCATGCGCGGCGGCAGCCACAGCTCCGATGCCGATGAACGCTGGGAGTGCCAGATGACGGTGGCCAGGGAGTTGAACCTGGAAGTTCCGCCGGAGTTGACCGTGCAAATCAAGGTGCGTGAGTCCACTCCGGAGATGGGTTTTGGGCCGGCCAATGAACTGGTCAATCGCGGCGCCGACTTTACCGCCCTGGTCTGCTACAACGATGTGTCAGCGTTTGGAGCGATCCGGGCGCTCGTGGATCATGGCCTGCGCGCGCCGCAGGACGTTTCCGTGGTGGGCTTTGACGACATCCAGAGCGCGGCCTACCACAACCCGAGTCTGACCACCATTCGCCAACCGCTGTATCACATGGGAATGGTGGCCGCGCGCATTCTGCTGCAACGGATTCGCGGTCAGGCGACGTTTCCGGCTACGGTGCCGATTCTGCCGGAACTGGTGATTCGGGAGTCGACCTGTCCGCCCAATTTGCGGCGCGGGCGCGGGAAGCGGAAATGAAGACCAGTTGCCGGCGGCCCTCCGATGGGTGCGAAATCGTCCTGACCGCCGATCCGGCGAGGGATCCTACACATTGATTGGAGGAATAAGCAAGGGGAGCCTGCGCGGCTCCCCTTCGAGTTAGTTTAGTGGCAATGCGGTCGAGTTACTTTTTGCCTTCCAGTTCATCGGCCAGGGCGCCGGCTCCGTAGAGCTTGCGCAGGCCTTCGATCATGCCGGCCGAGTGGACGGCGACGGCGCGGTTCTTGGTTCCGTCATAGACAAAATCTCCGGCCATGGACTCGATGTTGCCATCGAAGATCAGGCCCACGAGTTCGCCGTCGCGGTTGACGACGGGCGAGCCGGAGTTGCCGCCGATGATGTCGCCGGTGCAGACGAAATCGAGGGGCGTGGAGAGGTCGAGCTTGTTAAGGCCGGCCGCTTCCTTGGGCGTCAGGTCGAAGGGCGGCTTGTTGCTGAAGCTGGCGGCGCGGTCGTAGAGCCCATAGAACGTGGTGAAGGGCGGGGCGATGGTGCCGTTGTAGGGGTAGCCTGTGACGGTGCCATAGCTGAGGCGGAGGGTGAAGGTGGCGTCGGGATAGGCGTCCTTTCCGTAGACCAGGAAGCGGGCCTTGCCGAGCTTTTCGCCGGCCGGGGTGAGCACGCTGGAGATGGTGTCTCTCATGCGGCGGTTGGTCTCGCGCACGATGGGGTCGACGCGGCGCGCGGCCACGATCATGGGATCGGTGGAAGCAACCACGGCGGCCTCGCCGCCATCGATGAGCGATTTGCGGAAGTCCGGGTCGCCCAGCTTGGTGCCGTCCACCAGGGAGTTCACCACCGTGTCCACGTCGCCGCCTTGCAAGATGGCCTGGAAGTACGCGTCGTCCTTGCCCAGCTTTGCCTGGCCCAGCTTGATCGCGTCTGCCATATAAAGCTTCTCCGTCGCCACGGGGATCTTGGCCGGCGACTTCAACCGGTAATTGAGCGTATCCAGCGCGGCGTCGTGGAACTGCGGCAGGCGCTCGCCGTCGGGCTTCTTGATCTCGGCTACGTATTGCACGATGGTGAGCGCCAGGCTGAAGAGTTGGCTGTCGGCGCGGCGGAAGAGCTGGCCCTTGATCTCCGGCTTCACCTTTTCTTCAGTGCGGGCAATGGTGTCCCAGGCGTCGCCATAGGCTTTTTGCCACTCGGGATTGGCGGCCACCTTGGCGCGGAAGTCAGCCTCTTCGGCCTCTTTTTTGGCCAGAATGGCCGGGTCGGCCAGCGCTTCTTTACGGCCAATGTAGACCTTGAAACTGTTTTGCAGCCCGAAGATGAGGCTGCCCACCAGACGAGCCTGCTCCGGTCCCTGCGCGGCAAAGGCCTGGGCGGTGGCGATGCGGTGCTGCAAATACTCCGTCACGGCCGGCCCGATCACATCGCGCTGGATGAGCAATTGGGCTACGGTGTCATCGCGTTCCGTGGAGCCCGGGTGGCCAGAGATGAAGACCAGCTCGCCGGGCGCGGCGCCCTTGGCGCTCCACTTGAGGAAGTTATCGGTGTGCAGCGGCTTGCCGTTGTCGTCGTAAACGCGGAACAAGGCCATGTCCAGGTCGTAGCGCGGATAGGTGAAGTTGTCCGGATCGCCGCCGTAGAAGGCCGCCTGCTGCTCCGGCGCGAAGACCAGGCGCACGTCGGTGTAGACCTTGTACTGGTAGAGCCAGTACTCGCCGCCCTGGTAGAACCCAACCACGTCGGAGCGATAGCCGGTCTTGACGTTATGCGCTTTGTTGAGAACGTCGGTGCTTTCCTTGGTGAGGGCGGCGATCTCGGCGTCGCGGGCCTTCAGGGCCTTGGCCTCGTCGGTAATGCCTTTGGCCGCGCCCTGCACCCGCGCGGTCACATCCTGCATGGCTATCAGAACGTTGATTTCCAGATCGGGAGACTTCATCTCCTGGTCCGGCGTGGCGGCATAGAAACCGTTGAGGAGATAGTCGTGCTCGGCTGTGGAGTTCTTCTGCAACTGGCCGCGGGCCACGTGATGGTTCGTAAGCAGCAGGCCGTCGGAGCTGACAAAGGAGCCTGATCCGCCGTCGTTGAGCCGAACGCTGGAGAGGCGCAAGTGGTCGAGCCAGGCCTGCGTGGGTGTGAAGTTGTATTTTGCCTTGAGCAGTTTCAATGGCGGGTTGTCGAAGGTCCACATGCCTTCTTCGGCATGGATCACAGGCGAGGCGGCCAGCAGAAGCGCGGCCGGCAGCAGAAGCATGGTGCGAAAATTGCGAGTGCGCATCGGAGTCCTCATGGGTTAGCAAGTTAGCGGAGTTACCGGAGTTAGCAGGGTTGGCGGAGCAAGCGGGGCCAACAACGCTAACTCGGCTAACCACGCAAGCCCCGCTGCAATTTCGGTTACGGCAGCACCAGCACTTCAACGCCGGAAGCTGCGTCTTTCTGGCGGAAAACCTGTTCGGTGGCCTTCTGGAACTCCTCCGGTTTGGCGTTGGGAATGTCGGTGAAGGTCTGCGGATTGCGGTCGGTGAGCGGGAACCAGGAGCTCTCGACCTGGACCATGATGCGATGGCCGCGGCGGAAGGTGTGAAACAGATCGGGCATCGTAAAGTTGACGTCGGCCTCTTTGCCTGGCGTCAGCGGCTCGGGCTTCTCCCAACTGTTACGAAATTTGGCGCGGAAGGGTTCCCCGCGCAGAAGTTGTTGGTAGCCGCCCATGTGCAGCGGCGGCGCGTCCTGGATGCGCTTGCTGCCGTTCAGCGAGTCGTCCGGGTCAGGGTAGTTCTCCGGATAGACGTCGATGAATTTTACATCAAAATCCGAGTCGGTGCCGGTGCTGGCGATCTTCAGTTTGGGCGAGATGGGGCCGGCGATGGTCACGTCCTCGTCGAGCGGATCGGTTTCGTAGACCAGCACGTCGGGCCGGTAGCTGGCGAAGCGCTGGTCGTCCACCATGTAGCGCTGGGGCACGGTGTCGGTGGTGTAGCCGACAAAGGGAACGGAATGGTTGGGGTCGCTGACGTACTCGTCGACTCCTTTGGTTTCGGCAGGCGGGTCGAAGCTGAGCTTGCCGCCGGAGTGGAAGTAGAGGGTTTTGGCCGTCGCGGCCTTGGGGGGCCAGGCGTCAAAGGTGCGCCAGACGTTGGTTCCGGTCTCAAAGACCACGGCTTTGGGCTGGGCCGCGCCCTTGCCCTTGAGGTAATGCTCGAAGAAAGGGAACTGGATGTTGGCGCGGAAGTAATCGCCGGTCTTCGAGTTGAACTGCACATCGCCAAGGTGGGTGCCGTCGCCGTGCGCCCAGCCGCCGTGGACCCAGGGGCCCTCGACCAGCGTCGTGGGTGTGTCGGGGTTGAATTTGTTGATGGCGTAGAAGGTGCGGTAGGGGCCGGAGAGGTCTTCGGCGTCGTACCAGCCGCCCACCACCAGCACCGCGCAATGCACGTTCTTCATGTGGCGGGAGAGATCGCGCGCCTGCCAGTAGGCGTCGTAGGTGTTGTGCTTTGCCTGGTCGTTGAAGAGCCAGTTGGAGCCCTTCAGGTAGAGCTTGTCGAGGTTGGCGATGTTACCGGCCTGGAGATAGAACTGGTACCTGTCCGGGGTGCCGAAGTCGAAGCCGACGGTGGGCCTGGGCGTCTCCGGGTTCTGGTTGGGCTTGAAAAAGTTGTAGAAGCCGAAGTTGGCCGAGAGCATGAAGGCTCCGCCATGATAGGCGTCGTCGCCCAGGAAGAGGTCGGTCATGGGCGCCTGCGGGCTCGCCGCGGCGAGGGCGGGGTGGGAATCGATGATGGAGGCCGAGGTGTAGAAACCGGGGTAGGAGATGCCCCAGATGCCGGCCTTGCCGTTGTTGCCGGCCACCTGCTTGAGCAGGAACTCAATGGTGTCGTAGGTGTCGGAGGCGTCGTCGACGTCCTGGGGGGACTTTTTCTCGTCGATGTGGGGACGCATTTCCTGGAATTCGCCTTCGCTCATCCAGCGCCCGCGCACGTCCTGGTAGACGAAGATATAGCCGCTCTTCTCGAACTCTTCGGAGGGTCCGAGGTGCTTTGGGTACTGGTCCTCGCCGTAGGGACCGACGCTGTAAGGGGTGCGGTCCATCAGGAACGGATAGGGACCGCCGGCGGGGTCCTTGGGCACGTAGACGGCGGTGAAGAGCCGCTTGCCGTCGCGCATGGGGATGCGGAACTCGTACTTGGTGTAGTGGGCGCGGACGTAGTCCTCAATGGGTGCAGGGGGCGCCGGTTGCTGGGCGCGGACGAGGGTGAGAGCAAGAGCAAAAACGGCCAGAACGGCAAAGGCGAGGCGGTGCGGCTTGGGCATCGGATGCAAGAATCTCCTGAGCAACCAGAGTACTCCAGGGAGGCGGCCAATTGGCAGAGGTAAGCGGTGGGGTTTCAAGGCGTAGAGATTCCCGGGCCGATTGAAAGCCTCGGCCCGGGAACTCAATAACGAAGGCGTGCTCGGACGCGTGGATTTCCGCGTTCTACAGGTCGAAGTACAAAAAGAACTCGTAGGGCACGGGGCGCAGGTTGACCGGCGCCAGTTCGCGTTCCCGCTTGTACGAGATCCATGTCGAGATCAGGTCCTCGGTGAACACATTGCCTTCGAGCAGGAAAGCGTGGTCCTCCTCCAGCGCGACCAGGACCTCGCCCAGCGAGCCCGGCGTGCTCTTGATCATCGCGGCCTCCTCCGGCTCCAGTTCATACAGATCCTTGTCGAGCGGTTCACCCGGATCGATCTTGTTCTTGATTCCGTCCAGGCCGGCCATCAGCAGGGCGGAAAAGCACAGGTAGGGGTTCGCCGACGGATCCGGACAGCGGAACTCGATGCGCTTGCCCTTGGGGCTCTTCGAATACACCGGAATGCGCACCGCGGCGGAGCGATTGCGCTGCGAATACGCCAGGTTTACCGGCGCCTCGTAACCCGGCACGAGGCGGCGATACGAGTTGGTCGTGGGAGCGCACAACGCCAGCAGCGCCGGAGCGTGCTTGAGCAGGCCGCCGATGTAATAGAGAGCCGTCTGGCTCAGCAGGCTGTAGCCTTTGGGATCGTAAAAGAGATTGGTGTCGCCCTTCCACAGGCTCTGGTGCACATGCATGCCGGAGCCGTTATCGCCGAAGATCGGCTTGGGCATGAAGGTGGCCACCTTGCCGTGCTTCCTGCAGACGTTGCGGATGATGTACTTGTAATACATCACGTTGTCCGCCATTTTCTTCAGCGGCGAGAACCGCATGTCGATCTCGGCCTGGCCGGCGGTTCCCACCTCGTGATGGTGCACTTCCGCAGGGATGCCGACCTCCCTCATCTTCAAAATGATTTCGGAGCGCAGATCCTGAAACTGATCGGAGGGCGGCACCGGGAAGTAGCCCTCTTTGTGGCGGAGCTTGTAGCCCAGGTTGGGGCCTTCCTCGCGGCCCGTATTCCAAACGCCTTCACTCGAGTCGATGCGATAGTAGCCGGTGTAAGCGGTCTGGTCGTAGCGAACGTCGTCGAACATGTAGAACTCCAGCTCCGGGCCCCAGTAGCTAACATCCGCGATGCCGCTGTTCTTCAGGTACGCTTCCGCCTTTTGCAAGATGAAGCGCGGGTCGCGGCCATAGGGCTTGCCCGAGATCGGGTCCTTCACATCGCAGATGATGCTCAGCGTGGGAATCTCCAGACAGGGGTCCGGATACGCCGTCTCCGGGTCCGGGAAAAGCAGCATGTCGCTTTCGTTGATCTGTTGGAAACCGCGGATGCTGGAGCCGTCGAACCCGATCCCCTCGGTGAACAGATCTTCATCCAGGTCTTCGACCGGGATAGAAAAATGCTGCCACATGCCGGGCAGGTCGATAAACCTCAGGTCCACGATCTTCGCGCCAGTATCCTTGGCCAGCTTTACCACGTCGTTTGCACTCTTGGGCATAGTCCATTCTCCTTGATGATTTGCCTCCCTGTTGGCTGCGTCGAGGCTCCGTAGCGATGCACGAACAACTTGGTATGAACGGGAAGGTGAATCGATTATATTCCCTGGAAGCGTGCTTTTTTGCACCGATTCTCCGGAATTGTGGCGCTGGCGAGCGGATTCGCAAGACCAGAACTGCCTCTGTGGGCGAAAAGCATAACGATTCCGGGCGTTTACCAGGAGATGGGCGGCTCGGCGCCCTTTCCTCATTTTGTCGAGCGTTTACCCTCAAAAAGCATGCGTACCCCTATTCCTTGAACGGTACGTCTACTTCGAGATAGTTGCCGTGTTGCGCCACGTTTACGGCTGCAACGATGTTTTCCGCAACCAGCTTCACCACGGGCCATTGTGAACGCTCAAGCACGACGAGCGTAATTTTGCGAACCTTCAAGTTCCGCGATCTTTTTCTCAGGATATCCGACCGACTGAGCAAAGAGCACCCGCTGTTCCGGCCGCAAACCGAGCGATTTCGCGAGGCCGGCCTTATCGCAGTTGTGAAACCATGCCGCCAATCCCTGTGCCGCGGCGAACAAATGCACGTTGCCCGCAATGAGGCCGGTATCTACGTAGTAGTACGACTTCTGAACTTCAGGATCGTGCAACCCGGGCTCCTGAAAGCCCGCCGTATGGGTCAGCCGATGAACGTCGACGACGTAGATCAGTTGCACAGGCGCTTTCGCATCGATGCCTCGCTGGCCGGGAGTCATCGCGGAGGCGCGCAGATCGCCGGCGGCGATGGGCGCTAACAGGTTGTTGAATGCGTCGTATAGATAGACGCCCTCCTTGACGGCGACATAAATGTCAATTTCCTGCGAGTTGCTGGCCGAGGCGGCTGTCCTGCCAGGGACTCCAAACGGGCCGGCGGTGCGATTTACCCCGCAGGCGGCCCACAGGAGATTCGAAAGCAACTGCCTGGGCAGTGGCGTCGCGCTGATCTCCCGCGTGGTCTTTCGCTGTTCCAGCGCGGAAAAAACCGAGGCGCCTGGGTCGTTTGTCGGCAAGGGAAGTTGAACGGCTTGCAAGGCCTCAGGATTTGTCATGTTCTTACCCTCTTTTTCATCATAGCCCCCACCTGACCCGCTTCGTGGCTGGCCGTGGCAGGCTGGTCCGGCTGCTCGAAATAGGGAAGCTCGAAAACGTGGTCAGGCCAGGGAAAAGGAAGGCTGCCGTCGGCGTCTCCCGAGGCTCACCCTTTGCGGTCCATGCCGCTTTTCTCCGCCCTTCACCCTTTCCTGATGGCTCCTTTATACCCTGTGTGTTACAAGCTAAAGAACAGGGTTCAGGCGGGATGGGGTTGGAAGCTGGAGCGGGGCGGGTGCGGCGCACCTGGCCTGGGAGGCTGCATCTCATTCGCCGCCGGAGCCCGAATTTGCGGCAAGGAAAGCACACTGCCCCTCATGAGCGCTGGACCTACAGTGGAACTGGAGACGCTCTTTGGAGACTATCCTCTCGACCAGGCATTCGACGAGATGCGCGAGCGGAACGGCGAAGTGCGGCCGCAGTACCGGGCGCTGGCCGAGACGCTGGCGCGGCTGCCCAAGGAGGAGTTGCAGCGGCGCAAGCAGTCGGCGGACCTGTCGTTTCTGACCCAGGGCATTACCTTCACCGTCTACGGGCGCGACGAGGGCACGGAGCGCATCTTTCCCTATGACCTGCTGCCGCGGCTGGTTACGGCCGAGGAGTGGGACCGGATCGAGCGCGGCCTGACCCAGCGCATCACCGCGCTCAACCACTTTCTGCACGACGTCTACTTCGACGCCAAGATCCTGAACGACCGGGTGGTGCCGCGCGAACTGGTTTACAGTTGCAAGCACTACCGGCGGCAGATGCGAGGCTTGCAGGTGCCGCGGAATGTCTACATCGCGGTGGTGGGCTCCGACCTGCTGCGGCTGAATACCGGCGAGTTTGTGGTGCTCGAAGACAATCTCAGGGTGCCCTCCGGGGTGAGCTACATGCTGACCAACCGCCGGGTAATGAAGCGGACCTTCCCGAAGCTCTTCCACAGCTACGGGGTGCGGCCCATCGAGCACTATCCGCAACTGCTGCTGGCCACGCTGCGTTCGCTGGCGCCGGAGGGCCGGCCGGAGCCGAATATCGTGCTGCTGACGCCGGGAGTCTTTAACTCGGCTTACTTCGAGCACACTTATCTGGCCCGCCAGATGGGCGTTGACCTGGTCGAGGGCCGCGATCTGGTCACGCACGACAATATCGTCTATATGCGCACCACCGACGGCCTGAAGCGAGTGGATGTGATCTATCGCCGTGTAGACGACGACTTCAGCGATCCGCTGGTCTTTCGCGCCGATTCTTCGTTGGGCTGCGCCGGCCTTTTCAATGCCTATCGCGCCGGCAATGTTACGGTATCCAACGCCTTCGGCACCGGCTTGGCCGACGACA
>Ga0181533_1000925_pt1 | contig 38895 bp, 28 predicted proteins | sample PEATcosm2014_Bin_45_FD_119772 | JGI IMG/M metagenome (GOLD analysis project Ga0181533, IMG submission 119772) | Peatland microbial communities from MTU Mesocosm Facility, Houghton, MI, USA - PEATcosm2014_Bin11_60_metaG | ecosystem: Environmental > Terrestrial > Soil > Wetlands > Peat | place...
ACCCTGTGGGGCCAGGTCCTCCAGGGCAGACTCGAGCGTGGCCTCGCTCCTGATGCCATCGAGCGCCGCCCGCCCTTTGCGCGCTACCAGTATCGCCTCGCCTCTTCCCCCAAGGCCTTCCACCCCCGAGACCAGAGCCGGCCGTTGACCGGTGCGCAGGTAAATGTAGCGCCGCACCTCTCGCGCGGCCAGTTGTTCCATCCACGACGCATCGCGCGGCGAGACAATCGCGGGCGGGGCGGAGGAGGCCGCGCCGGCCGGCAGGGTGGGGGTGAAAAACCATTGGCACAATGCAGCGCCAACCACGGGTAAGATGAAACGTCGGCTCATTGCCCCCCGACCCTATCAACCCGGCCGGGGCCGCTCAAGCCCGTTCTTAGTGGTGATCAGCATGAATACGTCACCGGATTCATGTTCATGACCACTCAGTCAGAGCGGTCGGTCCGGGGCCGGCGACAAAGACGCAGAAGTGGGTCCCACCCCCTGGCTGTAGGAGACGAGCGTGAGGAGTCTCGTGCGCCGCTCATGGCTCCAGCCCGACCCTGCTCCGATGCGTCATTTTCACGCAAAACGCGTGAGAATCACGCATCATTGCGGGGTCCGCCCCCAGGAAATGTGGGTTTTCCAGGGGAAATCGGGCTTGGCATTGACAATGCTCTCATCTCAAAGCGCAGTATCCTTGCACGGTTAATGCAAGGGGACAACGACGCTGGCACGGACCAGTTTTGGGCGGAAATGAAGACATTGTTGCGAAGAATCTCGAACGGGCTCTACTTTCAAGGGCCTGACCGATGGACCGGGGACCCGGCCCAGGCCTTTAATTTCAAGTCCATTGATCGGGCGTTGGATTTTATCCGGACCTGGCATCTCCAGGAAGTGGAGTTGGCCTTTGCCTTCAGGGAACGCGAGATCAAACGCGTGCCGCCCGAGCGAATTGAGGTCAACTACTGCGAAGAATAGGGACTCCCGTCGTTGGGTGTCCGGGGTTGGCCGGCGTTGGATGGGGTGAAGTCCCCATTTCGCGCACTTCAGAAATGCAGTAGGGAAAGGGCGCCAAAAGGTTCTTAGCCGCCAGCCAGGGAGGGGGGGCCTTTTGATTGCCTGTACAACAAACGGGGGCGGGGCGCGCCGGGGGAGGGTCACTTTTTGGCTTTGGCCTTTTCCTTGGCTTCAGCCGCTTCGATTTTCTTGATGTACTTGGCGCTGTCTTTCTTGAAGTCTTTCAAGCAGGACTTGCAGCAAAGCTTGATTTCACGGCCCTCGAACTCGAAGACATAGGGGGCGCCCATCTCGCCGAGTTTATCTCCGGAGACCGGGCAGGTCTTGAGAATGTAGGGTTTGGGTTTGGACTTCGGTTTGGCGTCGGCCTTTTGTTCGCCGGCCAGCGCGGCCCACGAGCCGCCGGCCAGCGAGATTGCCAGGAGCAGGAGCGCCAGGTTTCTCAGTTTCTTCATAGTCGCGCGTTTCTTTCCGCAGCACTATACACCCAAAGGCCGAAAAGCCGTCAGGGTTTTTGCTTCGGCTCGAAATGAACCGCAAAGAACTCAGATCGAAACTGCCGTGGCGGCGCCCTGGACATGGAGGAATTCGAGGATTCTCGCGACGGATTCCGGCACGGTGAGTTGGTCGGTGCGCAGTTCGAGCTCGGGGCTGGCCGGGGATTCGTAGGGGGCGGAGATGCCGGTGAAATCTTTGATTTCCTTGGCGCGGGCTTTGGCGTAGAGGCCCTTGGGGTCGCGCTGCTCGCAGACGGCGAGCGGGGCGTTGACGAACACCTCGATGAACTTGCCAGGGGGCATTATTCTTCGGACGAAGTCACGGTCGGCGCGGTAAGGCGAGATAAAGGCGGTGATGCAGATCAGGCCCGCATCGGCGAAGAGCTTCGCCACTTCGCCGACGCGGCGGATGTTTTCCGCGCGGTCTTCCGGGGAGAAGGCCAGGTCCGAGCAGAGGCCGTGCCGCACGCGGTCGCCGTCCAGGACGTAAACCTGGCGGCCGAGGTTGAACAACTGGCGCTCCAGTTCGGTGGCGATGGTGGATTTGCCGGCGCTGGACAGGCCGGTGAGCCACAGGACGCAGCCCGCATGGCGGTGGCGCATTTCCCGTTGTTGGGCGGTGACGCGCCCGCGGTTCCAGTAAATGTTGTCGCTCTTGGTGTGGAGGTCGTGGGTGCGGCGCGGGTAATTGTCCGGGGCGATGATGCCGCCGCCCGAGACATCGAGCCCGTCCACAATGACAAAGCGGCCCGTCGGCGCGATGTCGGCGTGGATGTCGAAGGCGATGGGGCGTTTGGTGTGGAGGGTGAGTTCGGCGACCTCATGGCGGGCGACGAAGAGTTCGTTTTCGCCGCGGGAAACCGTTTCAAGGGTGGCGGCGTTGAGGACCTTTTCGATGGATTGGACGGCGCACTCGGCCTCCTGGGTGGCCAGCTTGAGCTTATAGCTTTTGCCTTTCTTGAACGGTTCTTTGCCCAGCCAGAACAGGCGCGCTTTAAAGCTCGACAGCTCGAATGGGGGGGCGGTTTCGTGGGCGGCCACGGCGCCGCGCGCGACAAAAACCTGCTCGCTCAAGGTGATGCCGATCGATTCGCCGGCGGTTGCCTCAGTGGCGGAAGGCGCATTCCAGCGTTCGATGCTCTTGACGATGCTGGTCTTGTCAAGCGGGCAGAACAGGAGCTTGTCCCCCACCCGGAGGGTGCCGGCTTCGACGCGCCCCGCCAGGATTCGGCGTTCGTCGAAACGATAGACATCCTGGACGACGAACCGCAAGGGCTGGTCTTTGGGCAGTTCCGCCGTTTTGAAATCATCGAGGGTTTGGACCACTGTCGGGCCGCGCCACCAGGGCATCCGGGGACTGCGCCCAACCAGGTTGTCGCCGTGGCGGGCGGAAACCGGGATGAAGCAGGCCGGCTCGAGGCCGATGCACTCGAGCCAGGCCCGGTATTCGGACTCGATTTGGTTGAATCGGGCCTGGCTGTAATCCTCCAGGTCCATCTTATTGACCAGGACGGCCATTTGTCGGATGCCCAAGAGATGGAGGAGGTAGCCGTGGCGGCGGGAGTTTTCCTTCACTCCTTCGCGGGCATCGATCAGAAGCAGGGCGGCTTCGGCGTTGGCAGCCCCGGTAACCATGTTTTTCAGAAACTCCTCGTGGCCCGGGGCGTCGATGATCACGTACTGGCGCCTGGGAGTGCGAAACCATATCTGCGCCGTGTCGATCGTGATGTTCTGGTCGCGCTCCGATTGCAGCGCGTCCATCAAGTTAGCCCACTCGAAGGGGACGCCGCGCCGCCGGGCAACGGCTTCCAGTTCCTGGACTTTGCCCTCGGGCAGCCAACCGGTGTCGTGCAGCAGCCGGCCCACAAACGTGGATTTGCCATGGTCCACGTGGCCGACGATGACGATCTTGAGCTGTTCGGCGGCAGGGGGCGAATCGTTGGGGCCTGGCGCGGGCGTAGCCGGCGCCGCAGCGCTGTCCGTCCTGGGGCCGGAAACCGGGATTGTCAAAGGATTGGATGAGTTCATGGCCGCTTAGGCTCACATATATCCGTCTCGCCTGAGTTTCTCGAAGGCATCTTCGCTTTCCTTGTCCTGGGCCCGGCCAGACCGTTCGGAGGACCTGGTGTGGCGCAACTCTTCGATGATTTCGCGGACGGTGGTGGCGTTGGACTTAATGGGCATGGTGCAGGGGGCGCAGCCCAGGCTGCGGTAACGCTCGCCCCGGCTGTTGGCAAAGTAGAGGGGAACGACCGGGATTTGCTCGCGCTCGATGTACTCCCAGACATTGAGTTCCGTCCAGTGGAGCAGGGGATGGATGCGGATGTGGGCGCCGGGCTGGAAATCCGTTTTGAACTGGTCCCAGAGCTCGGGCGGTTGGTCCTCGACGTTCCATTCCATGTTCTTGTCGCGGGGGCTGAAGTACCGCTCTTTGGCGCGGGTGGGTTCCTCATCGCGGCGCACGCCGACGATGACGCCGGTGAAGTGATGGCGATCGAGCACCTGCTTGAGGGCGTCTTTCTTGAGCGTGCCGCAGCACTCGACGCGCGTGGCCTTTCCGCCGGGATAGGTGAGACCGCTCCGCAGGACGGCTTCGTTGCGGCCCACGATCAGATTCAACTTCCACTCTTTGACCAGGCGGTCACGGTACTCGATCATCGAGGGGATTTTGTAGCTCGTATCCACATGCACCAGGGGAAAAGGCACGTGGCCAAGAAAGGCCTTTCGCGCCAGCCACAGCAGCACCGTGGAGTCCTTTCCGATGCTCCAGAGCATGGCCAGGTGCTCGAACTTGTTGAACGCCTCGCGGAGGATGTAGATGCTCTGGTTCTCGAGTTTAGACAGGTAATCCATGCGCTTCGATTCAATGCTTGGCGGCTTCAGCGCTTGCCCCGATGGCTCGAGCGCAATAATCGCCGAAGCGTTCTCCGCCCTCGCGCTCTTGAGCATAGCGCGCCAGCAACGGACGCAACTCCCTCAGCAGGTCCTCTCCTTTGACCGACTCTCTGTAGAGGCGGGCCAGCCGGTTGCCGGCCGCGTTGCCGCCGACGTAGATTTGGTACTTGTCCGGCGCCTTGCCGACGAAGGCGATCTCGGCGATGTATGTCCGGACGCAACCGTTGGGGCAGCCTGTCATGCGGACGATGAGTCCTTCGTCTTGCAGCCCCAGCCCGCCCAGCATGGCCTCCAGGCGGTCCAACAGACCGGGCAGGAACCGCTCGGACTCCGCCAAGGCCTGGCCGCACGTCGGCAGGGCAGGGCAGGCCATGGAGGCCAGACGTGTGCGGCTGAAGGGGTTGGTTGCCGGGATGCCGTGCTCGGCCAGCACCGTCTCCAGCTTGGCCCGCTGCTCCGGGCGCAGCCCGGCCAACAGAATGTTCTGAGACGGGGTCAGGCGAATGTCCGGCTGCAACCGCTTGACCGCTTCCCGCAGACCGGACTTGAGCCGGCAGCCTCCGGCGTCCCGAATGCGGCCGTTCTCGACGAAAAGCCCCAGGCAGTAGTTGCCGTCGCTCTGGCGGCGCCAGCCGAGCCTGTCGCCTTGCGCGGTGAACTGGAATGGGCGGGGCGGTGCAAGCGGGAAGCCCATCCGCCGCTCCATCTCCTTTCGGAACCACTCCACGCCCCGCTCTGCCAGGACATATTTCAAACGGGCGTGTCTGCGGTTGGCGCGGTCGCTAAAATCGCGGTGAATCGTCACTGCGGCCTTGGCGGCCGCCTCCACTTGCTCCGATTCGGGCCCAATAAAGCCGATCACATCCGCCAGCCGCGGAAAGGTCCGGGCATTGCCGTGCGACATTCCCATGCCGCCTCCGGCCAGCACGTTGTAGCCGGCCAACCGGCCTTGCTCCTCGATGGCCACAAAGCCGGCGTCGTTGGCGAAGACGTCGATGTCGTTGAGGGGCGGAATGGCAAAGGCGACCTTGAACTTGCGGGGAAGATAGCCCCTCCCGTAAAACGGGTCGGCAAAGCCGGCGTTGGCTTCGGCGCGCAGGTCCAATTCCTTGCCCTCAATCCAGATTGAATGATAGGCCGGCATCCTGGGAACAAGCCGGCTCGAAAGCCGCTGCGCCTCCTCCTGCACCTGCTCTGCCAGCGGGCCGCTTGCCGGCGCCGGCGGCGCCATCACGTTCCGCACCACGTCCCCGCACGCTCCAATCGTCGTTGCCAGGGCGTCGTTGAGCCGCTTGATAGCCTGGCGGAGGTTGCCCTTGAGAACCCCGTGGAATTGAAGGTCCTGCCGCGTCGTAATCCGCATCGTGCTGTTCCCGTACTGCGTCGCCAGTTGGTCGCACGCCTCGTACTGCGCGGCGCTCAACACTCCGCCTGGGAGCTTCGTCCGCACCATCAGGCTATACCGCTTGCCTGTCTTCCGAAGGTCGCGGTCATCCTGCTGATAAACCCCGTGGAATTTCAGGAATTCGGTGTCGTCTTCACCAAACCGGTCTGCCGATGAGTCCGCCAGTGCCTGGCTAATTGTGCCGGCCAGAAGGGGATCGCCCTCTTTGAGACCCTCATTTCGACTCTTTTTTGCCGGTGTCTCACTGGTAATCATAAGTGAATCGCCTAAGATATGCAAGATTCTTTCATATTGATCCTGCCTTGTCAATAAAGTTCCCAACAGGCTCAGGCGCCCCTGGGCACGGCTTGGGCTAGCGCCTGCCATGCGCTCGGCCCCAGCCCGGCTACCTGGCAGGGAGGGTTGGGCTGCCTGGGGCCGGTGGGAGCAGGGCCAGGATGTCCTGCTGTTGTTGGTACCACTCGCGCATGCCGCGGGAGAGCATCGAAACCTTGAAGTCCTTGAAATGAGACAAGTTCAGGGCGGCCTCGACCTCGTTTTTCAACTGGGTATTGAGGTCGGACTTGGCCTCTTCGGCCCAGCCTTTGAACGAGCCGGTCTGCTAGGCCAGGGCCTTGGCGGCGGCCAGCCGGGTGTCCTGGTCATATTTATATTCGACGACGGCGACGTAGCCCTTGTCCACCTTGCCCTGGAGCCGCTTGGAATCCTCCTTGGCGGTGATGACCAGCTTGGCCAATTCGATGGTGCGTTGTTCGAGTTTGGCTACGGCGTCCTCTTCGCCCACAGCGCCGGTGGCCTGGGCGGCGAGCGTGCGGGCGGAGTTGGCCAGGCGCTGGCAAACCTCCTTGACCACTTCCTTTTCGAGCTCCTCGAAAAACTTCTTCGCGCGTTTGACGATGAGGTCTCGCTCCTCTTTGGTGAAGGAGTATTTCTTTTCGTCCAGGCCAACAAAGGACTTGTAGGCCGGCGAATCGAGCAGTTTCTCCAGTTTGCCGGCCAGGGCGTCCGCGTTGAGGCGCTGCACCACGGGGATGCCGGAGGGTTCGGCTTTGAGCTCGAGCTTGAGGTCCATCGGGAGCATCGAGAAGATGGCGCGGTCCACTCCGCCGAGCTGATCGAGCTGGGCGTTGACGTATTTCCAATGGGCCTCCAGGCGTTCTTTCCGGTTCAGTTCGCCCACAAAGTCGAACTGGTTTTCGATCCGCAGAGAGCGGGTTTCGGCCCGGAACCAGGACAGCATATCGGCGAACTGGTTTGCCAGTTCGGCGGCGTAGCCGGCGTAGTTGAGGTTGACTTGCTCCAGGGGGATGCGGTCGTGGGGGTTGCGCGGGGCGCGGGCGCTGACGAAGGTTTCCAGGAGGTTGTTGGGCAGCAGGTTGAGAATCTCCGCCATCTCGGAGTAGGCATTGACCAGGGGGTCCGGGCCGTAATCGAACGTGCGCACGTCCCCGTATCGGCCCACGTCGTCGTCGGTGGCGAAGAGCATCTTCTTGTCGCGGGCCTCCGTGCTGTCCGAATAACCCCAGCCGATGGCGGCCCGGTCATGGGGCAGCGGTTCTTTGACGGTCCGCATCAGCCAACCCGTGAACACCGCCCCTTTGAAGATGGTGTATTCCATCATGGAGCTGGAGGCCAGTTTGTTGGTGTAAGCCGCGGTCGGCTTGCCGCAGATATAGGCCTGGAACCACTCGTCGAGTTCCTTGCGGGTGAGGGTTGCAGCGAGGCTGCCGGCGAAGTTGTGCCGCAGCCCGAGCACGTGGCCGACCTCGTGCGCCACCGTGTGACGCACATAATCCTGCGAGACCCGGAGCACCGCCTCATCGGTCAAAGCGTCGCTGGCCAGGACCTCCTGCAGGCCGCGCGCCATCTGCTCGGCGAAGGTCCGGGGGTCAACCTGGCAGGCCGGGGCCATCTCAAGGAACGGCACGCCCGGGAGGAATGCGGCGGCCCCCTTTTTGTCGTCCTTTTTCTGCTCCGCCAGGTCCAGCATCGAGCGCAGCAACGCCCGCGCCCGGGCCTTGCCCAGAAAAGCGAACACGCTCGTAATGTAGGCCTGTCCGTGGGTTGACTCGCCCGTGAGCGGGTCCAGCAGCAGGTCGGCATAGGCAAAGCCCGCGTTGTCCCAAGGAACCCACTGGATGATGTTCAGCTTGGCGTCGGGGGCCGTCACGCCTTCCGGGGCCTTGTCGGCCTGGACAACCTCTTTGCCGAAGGCGCGGTTCCAGTAGAGAATGCCGTCTTTGACGGCCTGGACGTACTCCGGAGGCGTGTTGGCCGAATAATGGAACACGATGGGCCGGCGAAGGTCGAACCGAGCGATGCGCGAGGAAACCCGCCCGGTCACCGGCTCGATCTGGCCTTCGGTTTCAAAAAACCGCGCATAACGGAGATCGACCGGGGTGGGCTCCTTGCCCTCGACGGCGCCCTGCCGGTAAGGCGAGAGGAAATAGCGGACCTCGAGGCGCAGTTCCAGGTTCTGGTCGTCCGCGCGGTTGCGCGCCTGGATACTCTGCCGGATGAGCAATCGCCCGTCTTGCTGGCGCATTTCGAAGACCCGGCCTTCCGGCACCTCCAGCACGCGGTCACGCTCGTTCAGCTCCAGCCTGCCGCCGGACGTCCATGCCTCTGTGAACACCCGTTTCATGCCCTTGTTGAAATCCACCACCACTTGCTGGTCGTCCTGGCGCACGATGCTGAAGTTGGCCAGCAAACGGCGCGCCGGCAGGTCCTCGGTCACCACCAATCCCTTGGCCGACTCATACATGTCCACCCCGTCCGGGAACAGTTCGAAGCGGACGATCTTGGCCGCCAACCCGTGGCTGGTGGCGGCCTGGGCCTGGGGAATCAACGACGCGCTAAACAGGTAATCCTTGCCGAACCCGGTCCTGGGTACCGCCAGAAGAAAATGGTCCGCCACGCCCAATTCCGGCGGCAGTTCGGCCGGGGCCGGCGTGCGGGCTGTGGCCGCCGCCGCCGGGGCGTTGGTGGCGGGGGCAGCCGCCGGGGCGTTGGTGGCGGGGGCAGTCGCCGGGGCGTTGGTGGCGGGGGCAGCCGCCGGGGCGTTGGTGGCGGGGGCAGCCGCCGGGGCGTTGGCGGCGGGGGCAGTCGCCGGGGCGTTGGTGGCGGGGGCAGCCGCCGGGATGTCGGCGGCGGGGGCAGCCGCCGGGGCGTTGACGGCAAGGGCAGCCGCCGGGGCGTTGGTGGCGAGGGCAGCCGCCGGGATGTCGGCGGCGGGGGCAGCCGCCGGGGCGTTGACGGCAAGGGCAGCCGCCGGGGCGTTGGTGGCGAGGGCAGCCGCCGAGATGTCGGCGGCGGGGGCAGCCGCCGGTTGGTTCGTGTCGGCGGGATTGGCCGGGGCATTTGTGTCGGCGGCCGCCGTCCGGCCTGCTGTGGCAATAACCGAGAGAATGACCAGCGCCGCGGCGAGCCTCTCCGGCCAGCGCATCCAGGTAAGGTGGTTTTTCATTTTGAACCAGCGAGAGAATGGCGGGTACTGTCTGCCTGTGCAACAGCAAACAGCCCTGGCGAAGGCGCATCTCATTTATTTGAATAGCCTCCCCTAATCCCAATCTTAATCCTGATCCTAATCTCCTTCGCGCTTCCAGTTTTTCAACGAACGATTCGTTCTTTCACGAAAGCTTTGACAGAACCATCGGGATGAACAGGATATTCCTCCAGACATGTCGGGCTTGTGGCAACTTCCGTTGTTGTTCGGCGTCGGTCTGGTGGCGGGGTTTGTGGATTCGGTCGCCGGCGGGGGCGGCTTGATCACGATTCCCGTGCTGCTGAACCTGGGTCTGGGCCCGCAACAGGCCCTGGGCACCAACAAACTACAGGCCGCCTTCGGGTCCGGGAGCGCGTCCTGGCATTATGCGGAGGCGGGGACCGTTCCGCTCAGGGACTGTGGGCCTGGATTCGTTTTTTCGCTGGCGGGCGCCGCGCTGGGCGCCTTGGCCGTGCAGCATGTCGCCCCGCTGTTTCTCAAACGCGCTATCCCGGTCCTGCTCCTGGCAGTGGCTGTCTATATGCTGCTCAAACCGAGTCTGGGCGGCCAGGACTTGCGCCCTCGGATGCCTCGGCCCCGGTTTGACCTGGTCTTCGGGCTGGGCATCGGTTTCTACGACGGCTTTTTCGGGCCGGGCACTGGCACATTCTGGGCGATGGCCTACATGCTCGGCCTGGGGTTTAACATGACTCGGGCGACCGCCTACACCAAGGTCATGAACTTCGCCAGCAACCTGAGTTCGCTGGCCTTCTTCCTCTTGGGCCGCAACGTCCTTTGGGCGGCCGGCTTGAGCATGGGGCTTGGCGAACTGCTTGGCGCTCGCATCGGCTCGCGCCTGGTCATCGCCAATGGCGCCCGGTTCATCCGGCCGATTTTTATCTCGATGGTCCTGGCCCTGACTTTGAAACTCCTCTACGATGCCTACATCAAGCCGCGCGTGTGAAACTCAAGCGCCGGTATTCCCTTGCCGTTGGGGCCATTTCGTGACAGTTTCTCTGGCGTTGGCGCGGCGACAGCCCGAAAGGGACTGTTCGGGTTCGCGGTCTTGTCCGGTGGTGTAAGGGTAGCACAAGAGTCTTTGGAGCTCTTTGTCTTGGTTCGAATCCAAGCCGGACAGCCAGCTTTTCCCAATGAAAGCCGGGATTCTGGTGAAGCCCGCACAGATTCCGCACAGACTGCGGCGGAATCCGAGAGCAAGATGAGATTTCCGGTTAAAGTGAGATTCCGCAAGGCCGAGGCCCGGATTTACGGCAAGAGCAAGGCTTTGTTTCCTACCACCTTGCCTTGCACTCGAATGAGAACCTTACGGCGGCAGAGGCCGGCAACTCGCCCGCCATGATAAACGCCAATGACTACTTAGCCAATATCAGCCAGATCGCCCGACGGGGCGACAAGACCCAAGGTTGCGGCCCGCCTGCTTGGCCCCTTCCGCGTCGGCCAGCGTCTCCCCCCCAATGTTCCGCTCTGCTTCCGCAAGGCCGTTCTCTGCTATGTCCTGCGACGCTAGTACCGCCGCGCCCGCTCGGCCACAAACGACGAGTCGCAATCATCCCCGCCTTGCTCATACACGTGCGCGATCTTGGGTTTGGATGGGTTCAGGGTTCCACCATCCGCGTCCATTCTGAACCACTCGTGGCCCACCTGCGGCCCTTGCGGCGCAGCGTGGGGCAAGCGGCGGAGCGGGCGATGGCCGCCGCCTTGATTCTCGAAGTGCCATGGCGCAGGATTTGGCGCGGCGGAGGGTGATGGGCATCGGCAGAAGGTTCCAGCGGAGGGCGGCGGCTCGGCCTGTGCCTCACTCGCCGATTGGAGGCGCGGCAATTCCTGCACCAGCCCCCAATAGCCAAGGGTCGCTCGCCGAGCCTGGGATTGACGAGCGTCCCTGTCGCCTACATGCTCTTGCGCCCGACCGAATTGAACTGCTCGATGAAAAAATGCCCATGAACCCACCGAACCCCACGCCCGACCGCCCTCGCGACATAATTGATGACGTGGAGGACTTGAGTGGCCAGAAAGGCAGCGTGCCGCGTGCGCCGCCCGCTGGGCATGGCTGGCAAACCACTCGCGACCCGGAGGTGGAATCCGCCCGCATTTGGCAGGTTCAGTTGGCATTCTTCCCGACCAAACCACGTGAGCTTTGCGAGCGCCTGGGCTTGAACTGGCTGGCAGCCTGCCAACTTCACGCAGACGGCTGGCTGAGCTTCGACCCGCGCAAGGTGGCCACGCTCAACGAGGCCCAGGAGGCCGAGTTGCAGTTGGTCGGCCCGTTGGTGGCCGCCGGGTGCGACGCGGATTTGCTGGCCTGCCTGCTCCACGGCCTGCGCCGCCCTTACCAGTACCGGCCCGGCAGCATCTATCTGGACTGGGCCGCCGCGTCCTGGCGCTTGCTCCCCGTGGCCAAAGAACCGGACCCCCAGCAGGTCTTCGCCGACTGGCTTGACAGCCTGAAGGAATCCGCCGACCGGGGGCAGTTGCAGGACATCGCCAGCGAGGTGGCCGCCACGCTCAAGAACCTGCCCCAGGATGAACCCGAACCGGGGTAGGCGATGAGCGGCATCCAGATTCAGGGCACCGGTGATTTCGGGCCAGGTGGAATCGCGAACTGGGCGTACACCCAGACGGTCGAGTGCCGGAGCTTAAGGTGGGTTCAGGGCGACCAACTGGAGCCGCTGCCGCCAGGGTGAGCAGAGCCGCTGAAGGGCCCGTTGAATTGACCGGGCGGCTCGCAATTCACGTTCGAGCAAATGAGCCGAAAGCGAAGCCAATCCAAATTTCAAAATCCACCATATCGCGCCCTAGTCGAACGCCGCACGGGGAAGATAGTAGGGCCGGTTGTGCCTTTTTACGCTGAAGACTGGCCGTACTCAGAACTTCCGCCTTCAGAAACTTTGTGGCGGTACATGGACGTCTGGAAGTTCGAGGACTTGCTGCACCAGTCAGCCCTGTACTTTGCACGGCCTGACCGATTCAAGGACCCGTTCGAGGGCCGGTTCTCCCCCGGCAACGCGGCCAAGATGTCCGCCTCCGACACAGCTTTTTTCGCCGCCTACAGAATCCAGCCCTTCACCAAGGATGTCGAGGCGGCACAGGAAATTGCACGACAGGTGATGTTCATTTCGTGCTGGCAGCGGGGGACAAAAGAATGCCGCGAAATGTGGCAGGCTTACACTTCAGGCCCGGAGAGCCTCGTGATTGCAACCTCCGCAAAAGCCCTGTATGAATTCGTGCCGGGACGGATAGTGAAGTCCCCAGTGAGATATCATGCTGAGGATTTCCCCAGAACAGAATTTGGACCCACGACCCTGTTATTCGTTCCCGCATACTCTAACGTAAAATCAAGGCGCGGGGAATGCTCTATCTTGTCGCGGAAACCGTCCGCAGGCTGGTGCGACATGCACGGCTGCCCCGGATGCACATCGGTCGGCGGAGCTTGGTGCCGCTGGCGGCAATCCTGGACTGCGAACAGAAGGGCTGGGTTCCCAGCCGCAGATAGCAACCGGTTTCACGCGGTACTCAAGAGCAGTTCAGCCACGGCGGTTCTCGAACTCGAACCGGCAGCCGTTTACAGCATCACCAGCAGGCATTTACAACCAGCTAGGCCAACACCCTCACGAGTAGATAAAGCCCGCCGAGGAAGCCGCACCCGGCCAGCAAGGCCAGACCGAAAATCAACACCTGAACCACCGGGTTATCCGGCGAAAGTAAACGCACCCCGAAAGTCAGGTAGCCTGTCAGCAGCCACAGGCCGAGGAAAAGGCAGCCCCAAAACAGAAAGGCCAGGGCGCTGGCCAGATGCTGGACGCGGCTCATCCTGGCAACATCGGTTCGAGGGCCGCGCTGCCTCAACATGAACCTCGAAAAAGCCTGGTCCGGGTGGGCGTTAATCCACCTGACGACGGCCTTCAGCAACAGTTTGACCACGAAGTGCATTGCCCAGCCATCGGTAGGGGATTCCGGTCTGGTTGTCAACGGAGCCGCCTGCGGTGAGCATTTCAGGACGCCCGGATTCGGGGCACAGCGCCCGCACTGATGATTGGCTACAATCGCACCAACGTCCCGCGAGGCCCGGCTTCACGGCCCCGACATCGTTAGGGCGATATGGCAAGCGGAGCCGGTTCTCGCGGCGGCAGGAACCTCTCAAGAGAATCTGCTCGCTCCGGTGTCAGATGTGGACGCCATAGCCGACCGGTGTCGGGCCAAGGGATGAACTGCTTGGTCCGCGTCAGGCCATGCTCCAGCACCCTCCAAGTGAACTTGGCCCAGTACTCGCTCGTGTAGTGCGCCAACCGGTCTGCGTACTTGGGAAATGAGGCCGACAAAGCCTTCCGCATCATGGCGATGTTGTCGCCCTTCGGATTGAGAACTTCACAGAACACCTGCTTTGGCTCCAATGGCCGGACCGCCTCCAGTAGGTTCTCGAACAGGCCGTGGTCGTGGAACGGCATGAATGGAGCCAAAGCCACGTAGACCGGAATATCCAGCGAGGCGGCCTTTTCGAGCATCCGCAGGCGGCGAGTGGGCGCGGCGGCACGCGGTTCCAAGCACCGCGCCAAGTCATCATCCAAGTGGGCAAGGGAGGTTCCGAGCAGGACTTGACCGCGATGGGCCTTGAGCACGTCAAAATCGCGTTCGACCAGGACCGAGCGAGTTTGGAGCCGGACCTTGTGCCCGGCCTCAAGAATCAACTGTAAACACTGCCGCGTCAGCTTGAATTTCGCCTCTGACGGGGTGTAGCAATCCGTCAGGAACGACACCAAAACCCAGCCATCCCCCCAGGCCGTGCGCCGGGCCTTGTCCGGGGTAAAGCTCCTGAGTTGGCCGCCCACTGCCTCGACGATGCCGTGTTTGGGATAAAGGTAAGTGCCCCACTCCTTCTGCGTGTGGCCGTGGTTGGCGAAGCGGACTCCCGGCATGGCCGGGCAATAGCAGTGAAAGCAGCCGTGCTCGCAGCCGACGTACGGGTTTATCACCCAGTCGCCGAGGCGTTTCTTCCACAATTCCGATGGATTGATAGGCTTCACTGCCGGACCAAAATACTCTGGATTTTATCCACTGGGAAGCCTCGTCTGGCCGGTGCGCCCTTCCAGCGAACCTCCACAACCCCCTCCTGCTTCAGATGCTCCAACATGCTCTTGGGATTGCGGAATGGCGTCTCGTTGAGCGCGTAGTCGTTGAACTCGCCATACGGGCGTGGCGTTCCGCCCAAGAACGCCCGCATCCTTCGGGCGAAATCCGCTGGCTGCTTGAAGTCAAACGGCAGTTCCGATTGCCCGGCGGTCGCATCGGAGAAGGTATACAGACCACTTTTGTCTACGAAAGCCAACGGTGCCTTTATGCGCCTTTTTGAGACAGGATGCAAACCGGATTCTGGGTTGTCGGGACGTGGCCCTGGGCATCTCCCTGTGGCCGGAAGCGGTCCGGGGCAGTTGTGTGCGAAATCGCCCCAGCGCCGTGGCCGACCTCGATGTTGATGGCGTGCCGGGCACCGAGGGGCAGGGTCCCCAGGTCATTCCCATCCCCCACGGCCTGCTCGTGGTAATGTGGCCGACCACGCGACGAGACGGCTCAGGGCGTTGCCCATTCCGCAGGCGGCTAGCTGCCCGCCAAGGCGTTCAAACGAGGTGGGTGCTACCCTGGGGAAACGATACAAACTGACCAGGCCATGAACCGGGCCGGTCAATACACCAGCACCAGCGCAGCGGCTTGCTCGGCGGATTTCACCACATCCTCGAACTTCCGCTCTTGGGTGTTCGGCTCTGTCAGCTTCGCGGAGACTTCCGGCGCCGATTCGAGAAAGCCGAGCAGGAAACTGCTCTTCACGGCGTAATTGACGTTTTCCGGCAACGCCCCGCTTGTGGCCAGCCCGGCTGCGGCATCGAGCTTCGCCGACACCACTCCGACCACGTTGCCGTGCTCGTCCACCAGAGCGCCGCCGGAATTACCAGGCTGAACCGGAACGCTAATCTGGAAATATCGGGGGTCGTCCCGTGCGCCGGCAAGAGAGGCGATTTCTCCTTTTGCCAACTTGGGCGAGGAACCTTGCAGGCCGACATTGGGAAAACCGACCGTGGCCACGACGCTGCCCAACCGAGCGGTGCGGCTGCTGGCCACGGGCAACGGCACGAATCGGCCCTCCGCTTTGAGCAAGGCCAGGTCGTTGGCCGGGTCAACCTTCACCACCCTGGCGGAAACGATTCCTGCGCCCGTGACCAACCGAACCTGGCCGGCGTCTTTCACCACATGCTCGCTGGTCATCAAAAAACCGTCCTCCGTGATGAAGAAACCGCTCCCGCTCTCAGACGAGCCGGAGTCCTCTATCCCATCCTGCGGAAGCGCAAAATGTTCCGGCCCCGGCGTTCTGCGGGGCGTGAACTCGCGAGACAACCGCTGCCCTTCAGCGATTTGTTCTGCCGTCATCTGTAACTCAAGCGAAGCGAGGGCTTGCTTGGCCGTGGGATCACCCTGGGCGGATGCCAGGTTTCCCCACTTGTAGGCCTCGACGTAGTCCTTGGGCACGCCGTTGCCTTTGTAGTAGCAATCGCCCAGGATGATTTGAGCGCGCGCATCTCCCTGTTCGGCGGCCTTCCGAAACCATTTCATCGTCTCGGCCATGTCCTTGGGAACGCCCTCGCCCGTGAAATAGCGAGAGCCGAGCCAGATTTCCGCAGTCGCATTTCCCTGTTCGGCCGCCTTCCGACACCACTTCACCGCCTCGGCGTAGTCCTTGGCCACGCCGTCGCCACAGTAGTAGCAGTCGCCGAGGAAGTATTCGGCGAGCGCCATTCCTTGCTCGGCGGCTTTGCGAAACCACCTCACCGCCTCGACTGCATTCTTGGCGACGCCATCGCCGTCCTGGTAGCAGGAGGCAAGGAGGGTCTGGCCGAGCTCATCCCCTTGCTCAGCGGCTTTGCGAAACCACTTCACCGCTTCGGCGGCGTCCTTCGCCACGACAGAACCCTCAAAATAGAACTTGCCGAGCGTCCATTGTGATGAAGCATCCCCCTTTTCTGCCTGGGCTTTGACGTCCTCGAACCGCGTCCGGTCTGCGTCCTCTGGTTGGGCAGGCAAAGGGAGGGCCAAGGCGAACGATGCCAACAGCAGAATCTCTGCTGGCCGCTGCAAATTGCGCGACCGACTAAAACAACGACCGGTTGTGAAAGCCATAGCTTCATGGCGGAGATCGAGTTGAACCTCCGTCCTCGTATTATCGGCATGAAAAGGACCAGGCTGAAGCGGAGATCTTTACCTGAGTTTTGTTGCCAACTGCCGGCATAGACGCCATCCTGCTCCACAGCACGTGAGACATGAGACTGAAATGCATTATTGGCTTTCATGAGTGGAGCGGCTGCAGATGCGCTCGATGTGGAAGGGCTCGCGACCAAGGCCACGACTGGGGCCGGGACTGCGAGAGATGCGCGAAGTGTGGCAAGACAGGGCCAAGCTCCCACGATTGGAAAGGCTGCAAATGCGCTCGATGTGGAAAGACTCGAGACCAGGGCCACGACTGGACCCGGGACTGCGAGAGATGCGCGAACTGCGGACAGACTCGCGATGTCAATGCCAAGGACAAGAACGGGCTGACGCCTTTGCACTGGGCCGCATCTGAGGGCAACAAGGACATGGCGGCCCTGCTCCTGGCCGGCAAGGCCGAGGTCAACGCCAAGAACAACGACGGCTTGACGCCTCTGCACTGGGCGGCGGCTGCGGGCCACAAGGACGTGGCGGAATTGCTCTTGGCCAACAAAGCCGACGTCAATGCCAGGGGCAACAACGGCTGGACGCCTTTGCACTGGGCCGCCGCTACGGGCCACAAGGACGTGGCGGAATTGCTCCTGGCCAACCAAGCCGAGGTCAACGCCAAGAACAAAGGCGGCTTGACGCCTTTGCACTCCGCGGCCCTTCTGGGCGACCAGGGCGTGGTCGAGGTGCTGCTGGCCGGCAAGGCCGATGTCAATGCAACAGACTTCGATGGCCAGACGCCTTTGCGCGCGGCGGCGGCCAATGGCCACGAGCACCTGAAGGAATTGCTGGCCGAACATTGATTTAGACGGCTTGCCAACATTGCGGCAAGCGTCTATAAACACGCTCATGCAAGCTGCACGGGCCAGACCCTTGTTTTCTTGGTTCGATTCCAACCCGGACAGCCATCCCTATATCAACTCGAGACCTATTGTGTTATGGAACAGACCCCTCCAACCCAGGATTCTCAGCCCGAAGCCCCCATGCCCCCGGCGATGTCCCTGGCCGGCCGGATGGCCAGCGTGATCGCCGCCCCAAGCGAGGCCTTCGACGCGGTGAAGAATTCGCCGCCCTGCGCCGCCAACTGGGTGGCCCCTGCGTTGCTCGTCATCCTGCTAAGCTGGATCGGCACGGCGGTTATCTTCTCCCAGCCTGCCCTTAGCCAACAGCTTCTCGACGTGTCCGAACAGGCGATGCAGAAACAGTTCGAGAAACAGCACCTGTCCCCCGAAAAGGCCGAGGAAGCGCGCCAGACGGGAGAGAAGTTCATCCTGATCACCACCAAGGCGTCCATTGGGGTTGCGCCCGTCGTCGTTAGCTTCGCCGGCCCTTTCATCTGGGGCTTGTTCCTATGGCTGATCGGGGCCAAGGCGTTCCATGGCGGTTTCTCTTACATGAAGGCCGTCGAGGCGGTCGGGTTGGCGAACGTGATTCTCGCGCTCGAGGCAGTCGTGCGAACGCTGCTGGTCCTGTCCATGGACAACTTTTATGCCTCCCCCGGCCTGGGGCTGCTGGTGCTCAAGGAATTCGACCCGCAGAACACGGTCCATGGCCTCCTCAGCACGGTCAACGTGATGACCTTCTGGCTCCTGGCCGCCCGCTCTATGGGCTTGGCCCGGCTCAGTAACATCTCCTTTGCCAAGGCGGCCGCCTGCGTCTTCGGCGTCTGGCTCGCCTACACCGGGTTTTTCATCGGGATGGGCGCGGCGTTCAAGGCCCTCATGAGCCGCCTGACAGGGTCCTGATGGACGTGCCCGGCTCGCTCTGTCAGCAAGAGCACAATGCGCGCTCACTCAAGTCTGGGCGGGACGCCCTCGAGCAAGCCGGCGTTGCTGGTCCTGGCGGCGGGCATGGGCAGCCGCTACGGCGGTTTGAAACAGGTTGAGCCGGTTGGACCGAGCGGGGAAACCATCGTGGATTACTCCGTCTATGATGCGTTGCGCGCGGGTTTCGGCAGGCTGGTCTTTGTCATCCGCCGCGACATCGAGACGGCTTTCAGACAGACCATCGCCGCCCGGTTCGATCAGCGGCTGCCCGTGGATTACGTTTTTCAGGACCTGGACAGGCTGCCGGCGAGCTTTACCCCGCCGCCCAACCGCCGGAAACCCTGGGGCACCGGCCACGCCATTCTTATGGCACGGGAGGCCATCCGCGAACCCTTCGGGGTCATCAACGCCGACGATTTCTACGGGCGCCACTCCTACGAGTTGCTTGCCCGGCACCTCCAGTCCGCCAGCCCGGACTATGCCATGGTAGGTTTCGTCCTGAGAAATACGCTCTCTGAATTCGGCTCTGTTGCGCGCGGCGTCTGCCGGACCACCCCGGACGACTTTCTGGAAGAGGTCGTCGAGCTGACCCGCATCGAGCGCCAGGCCGGCGCCGTCAAATACACCGACCCCGCTGGCACGGTCCATCCCCTGACGGGCGCAGAGACGGTTTCTCTCAACCTATGGGGATTTAGCCCGACCATTTTCACCCATCTCCGCCGGGAGCTGGTTTCGTTCCTCGAGGCCCGACGCCACGACCAAGAGGCCGAGTTCTTCATCCCGACGGTGGTGAACACCCTCGTGAGCCGGGGCCAGGAACGGCTCAAGGTCTTGCGGACGCCCGACTCCTGGTTCGGCATCACCTACCGCGAAGACCGGCCTCGGGTCATGGAGAACATCCGCCGCCTCATCGGACAAGGGGATTATCCTGACAAACTCTGGCCGTGAACCCGCCCCTCAAAGCCGCCCTTGCGTTGAGGCCCAATTCAGCTTTCCGGGACTGACTCCTCCCCTCCTCACCGGTCCCGTTTGAGCAGAAACTCGGCAAGGGCCTCGAGAGCCACCGCCCGGCCGCCAAAAGGCTTGAGCGCCGCAAAGGCCCGTTGGGTCAGGTCCTCGGCGATCTTGCGGGACTTGTCGAGGCCGACAATGGACGGGTAGGTGGCCTTTTGCGCCTGGGAGTCTTTGCCGGCTGTCTTGCCGAGCTTCTCGCTGGTCTGGGTCACGTCGAGGATGTCATCGATGACCTGGAAGGCGAGACCCACGTGATAGCCGAAGTCAGTCAGGGCCTCGAGTTGGCGCGGCGTGCAGTTGGCGCTCATCCCCCCCAGGCGGACCGAGCAGCAGAGCAGGGCGGAGGTCTTGCGCTCGTGGATGTAGCGGAGTTGGGAGGCGGAGATTCTTTTCCCCTCGGCCTCGAGGTCGGCCACCTGGCCCGCAACCAATTGGAGCGAGCCGGCGGCGCGGGCGAGTTCCAAGATGATCTGCTGGTGCGAGTAGCGGGGCCGGCTCGAGCATTGGGCGGCCACCTCGAAGGCCTGCGTCAGGAGCGCGTCCCCCGCCAGCACGGCGATGCCTTCCCCAAAGACCTTGTGGTTGGTCAGTTTGCCTCGGCGGTAGTCGTCGTTATCCATGCCCGGCAGGTCGTCATGAATGAGCGAGTAGGTGTGGATGCACTCCACCGCGCAGGCCAGCGGCATGGCCTCGGCCTCGGCGCCCCCGCAGGCCGCCGCCGCCGCCAGGCACAATGCCGGGCGCATCCGTTTGCCCCCCGCGAACAGCGAGTAGCGCATCGCCCGGTGAATCGTGGCCGGCCGGACCTTGGCGGCGGGCAGAAAGCTATCCAGCGCCCGGTTGACCGCCTCTGTGCGCTCGGCCAGAAATCTCGAGAGGTCGAACGACCTCCTCGAGCCTGAATCCATGCCTTTTGTCGTGACGGACATCGAGGCCCTGTTTTATGGAAATGCCTCCGGCCGCGCAACAGTTTTCCTCCGGTTTTTGGCAACCGGTCATTGACGGAGCGCGGGTCGAGCCAAAGCAGGCGGGGCCACCCCCACTGGGGGCTTGAGGTTTTTGATTGCGACCCCGCTGCGCTCTGCCTACGGTGGGGGGCGTGGTGGCAGTTAGAATCTGGCTCTGGCTTTCAGTCCTCGCCGGCGTGGCCGGGTGGGGTCTGTCCGCCCTGGGACAGTTGAATCGGGTTGGATATTCGCTTTTTTTTGGGCTCGTGGCGGCGGTGTTGTGGTTTGGACGCAAGAGAATGGGGTGGGAACTGCCGAGGCGGCCATGCCGCTGGCGACGCTGGCGCCGGCCCTGGCCGCTGGGCTTCGCGGCGCTGGCCTTGCTGGTTTTCGTGGGAGGTGTGCTCTATCCGCCGGCCAATCACACGGCCTTCACTTATCGGATTCCTCGAGTATTGGATTGGCTGGCCGAGGGGCGCTGGCACTGGATTCACACGATCAACTACCGCATGAACGACCGGGCGTGCGGGATCGAGTGGCTCAGCGCGCCCTTGCTGCTGTTCACCAGGTCGGACCGGGGACTCTTCCTGCTCAATTTCATCCCGTTCCTCTTGCTGCCGGGCCTGACCTTCAGCGTGTTCACGCGCCTGGGAGTGCGGCCCCGGGCGGCCTGGTACTGGATGTGGCTGTTGCCCGGCGGCTACACGTTTCTGCTCCAGGCCGGCAGCGCCGGCAACGATGCTTTTCCCACCGTCTATGCCCTGGCGGCGCTCGACTTCGGCTGCCGCGCCTGGGCAACGCGCCGGCCCTCGGACCTTTGGCTTTCGCTCCTGTCGGCGGCCCTGCTCACCGGCAGCAAGGCCAGCAACCTGCCGCTGCTATTGCCCTGGACGGTTCTGGTCCTGCCTTTGCTGCCCGTGCTCAAGCCCCGCCCCCTGGCCACGCTGGGCGTCGCCCTCCTGGCGGCGGCGGTTTCTTTCCTGCCGACGGCCCTGCTCAACGTCCACTACTGCGGCGACTGGTCCGGGCTGAGACTTGAGCGCGCCGGCATGGACCTCAAAAACCCGTGGGTGGGTGTTTGGGGCAACGCCTTGCTTCTCCTGCTCCACAACTTCGTCCTCCCGATCTTCCCGGCAGCCGGTTGGTGGAATCAATCGGGCCTCAGCCTTCTTCCGCCCGCCATGGCCAGGGCGCTGACGGCCAATTTCGAGAACGGGTTCCATCAGCTCAAGGAGTTGCCCACTGAAGACTGGGCCGGCTTGGGCTTCGGCCTGAGCCTGCTGTTGGGGATTTCCGCCCTCGCCTCGCTGTGCCGGGGCGGGCATCGAGGGGCGGGCCCCGAGGGGCGAGAGCCGAGTGTCGCCGCCGTCGCGCCGGGGCGGCGCTTCGACCCCTGGACCCTCGACCCTCGGCCCCTGGGCGAGCGTTCGCTGGCGGTTCCGGCCCGGATTCGCTGGTGGGTCTTGGCCTGCGCGTGGGTGGCCTTGCTGGCCTACTGCGCCAAATCCGGGATGGCAACGGGGGCGCGCATCATCTCGCCCTACTACCCGCTGTTGGCGGCGTTGTTGCTGGCCGGAGGGCGGCAGTCTGAAATCGTCCGCCGCCGATGGTGGCAGTGGCTGGCCTGGGCTGTGTTCGGCCTGGCGCTCCTGGTCCTGGTGCTCACGCCGGGACGGCCTTTGTGGCCGGCCCGGACCGTGCTGTCCAAAGGATTGGCGCTGCGGCCCGGACAGCCATTGCTGGCGCGCGCCCTCAACGTCTATGCCGTCTATGCCGACCGCTGGGACCCTCTGGCCAATGTCCGCGCCCTGCTCCCGCCCGGCCGGGCGGCAACCGGCTTCCTGGCGGACGGTGACGACATTGACATTTCCCTGCGGCGACCGTTCTTCCAGCGGCCAGTGGAACATATCCTGTTGGAAGACTCACCTGCCGACCTTGGCCGGCGGCATATCCAGTATGTGGTGGTCGGCGGGGCCTTTCTGGCCTCCCGGCACACGACCCTGGCCGCCTGGCAGGCCCGGACCGGGGCGGAATTGATCGCCACCACCACCGCCACATTGAAGGTCGCCGAAGGACCCCAAAGCTGGCACGTTCTCCGCCTGCCCCCATGAACGGGCGTTTTTGATTGAGCAGGACGCGCCGCTCTGTTATCTAAAGGACTCGAACATTGGCGCTCAGATAGTTTATGGATAAACAACGGACCAACGGCATTCTCGGGGATTTTCGAACCGATTTCCTCGAATGCTGGCGCCGGCTGCCCAACAAAGGTCTTTTCTTTGTGCTGCTGGCTGCGTGGCTGGCGTTGTTCCATTTCGCCGGCAATTCTACGCTGGGCTACGTCCATTCCCCGTCGCTCTTTGCGTTTACGCTCGACGCTTACCACCCCCTCCTGGCGGGCTGGCTGCGGAGTATGGACCTCACTTCAATCTCTCATTGGATGAGCGACGGCGAGGAAGCCCATTGCCTGCTGGTCCCGTTTGTGGTGCTGGGGCTTTGCTGGTGGAAACGCAAGGAGTTAACCGCCCTTCCTCTGCGCCTGTGGTGGCCGGGATTGGCGATGCTGGGCCTGGCATTGCTGCTCCACCTCTTTGCCTTCCTCGTCCAGCAGCCTAGACTCTCCATCCTGGCCTTGCTCACCGGCTTCTTCGGCTTGATGGGCCTGGCGTGGGGACCGGCGTGGCTGCGGGCCAGCTTCTTCCCCTTCTTCCTCCTGGTGTTCTGCATCCCGCTCGGGCCCCTGGTCCTGCCCATTACTTTCAGGCTGCGGATGCTGGTGTGCACCCTGGTTGATTTCGTGGCCAACAACCTCCTGGCCATCGAGGTCCAACGGCAGGGCACCGCCCTGTTCAACCCGGTCGGCCATTACCGGTACGAGGTGGCCGCCGCGTGCAGCGGGTTGCACAGTCTCATTGCCACGCTGGGGCTGGCTATCGTCTATGCCTTCGTTGCCTTCCGCAGTTGGTGGCGGCGGGGGCTGATGGTGGCTTCGGCCTTTCCCCTGGCGGTGCTGGGGAACCTGGTGCGAATGCTGGCCATTATCATTGCGGCGGAGCTCGGCGGCCAGGCCGCCGGCAACAAAGTGCATGACGGCGGCCCCGGCGGGATCTACAGCCTCTTGCCTTACGTGCCGGCCTTTCTGGGCCTGATCCTTTTGGGCTACTGGCTCCGCGAGCCCGAGCCGAAAACGCCTGCGCCTTTGGCAACCAAAACGACATGAACCGACAAAAGTGGACCATCCTCCTGGCGGCCCTGCTCATGATGGCCGCAGCCGTCGCCCTGCTGGCTTACCTGCGCGGCCACCAGAGACTCGGCCGGCCCGGCGTCAAGACCCGCCCCTTGCCCGGCAGCATCCGCCTCCAGATCGAGTTGCCGGAACAGGTCCTGGATTACACCTCCAAACCGCTGGAGGTCGACAAACTCGTGCTGGACTTCCTGCCGCCGGACACCAGCTTCGGCCAGAGATGCTATATCGCCCCGGATCATTCCTGGATACAAATCCGCGCGGTCCTCATGGGGACGGATCGGACCAGCCTGCACAAGCCGGAGATATGCCTGGGCGGGTCCGGCTTGCGGATTGATGACGCCGATTCGAGCGAAGAGAGGATACCCATCCCGGGGCCCCGGCCTTACGACCTGCCGGTGATGAAGCTGGTCACGATCCCAGAAACCAAGGGCGCCCGGGCGCAAGACGCCCAGCGGCTCCTCTACGTTTACTGGTTTGTGGCCGACGGAGAACGCACCGCCAGGCACTCGCAGCGCATGTGGTGGATGGTCAGGGATATGTTGCGCACCGGCGTCCTTCAACGCTGGGCCTACATCGCCGCTTTGTCGCCCTGCGCCCCCGGCCAGGAACAGGCCACCTTCGAGCGCATGAAGAAGTTCATCGCCGCAGCCGCGCCGCAATTCCAACTCTGAGAGTTATGCTCCGCCGGGACCGAATCATTCGGATGCAGATCCAGCAGTTGATGGATGCGTGTCTGTTTGCGGTGAGCTTTTGGCTGGCCTTCCAACTGCGCTCGAGCGATGCGGTGAGCGACTTTTTTCACGTCCAGCGGGTCAACACGCCCTTTGAGAAGTATGTGGTGCTCTATGTGCTGTTGATTGCGGCGGCGCCGTTGGTCCTGGAGGCGCAGGGTTTCTACAACCGCTCGCCCCTGAGCTCGAGGCGGCGCATGCTGTGGCCCCTTCTCAAGTCGTGCGTCTTTCTCTCCCTGGGCGTGTGCGCCGGATTGGTCCTGCTGCGGCTTTACATGGCGCGCTCGCCGGTGGTGTTGTTCGGCCCCCTGAGCTTTGTGCTCGTGGCGGCCAAGGAGGAGTTGCTGCGGCTGGCCTTGCGCAGCCGCCTGGCCCAGGCCCAGTACCGGCGGCGCTTCATCCTGGTGGGCGTGCGGGACGAGTTGGCGCGCACGCGCCTGGAGCTGGCCCAGGCGGCCGGCGGGGAGCTGGAGATACTGGGGCAGGTGGACCTCGAGCACGCGCCCGCCTCGCGCCTGGTCGAGTTGCTGCACGAGCACTCGGTCAACGGGGTCGTGGTCAGCGCCCGCCGGGCCTATTTCCAGTCGGTCGAGGCGGTCATCCGCGCCTGCGAGCTGGAGGGGGTCGAGGTCTGGCTGGTGGCTGACTTTTTCCAGACCCAGATCTCCCGCACGAGCCTGGACGATTTCAACGGGCGGCCGGTGCTGGTGTTTCGCAGCGCACCCGAGGTGTCTTGGGAAGGAGTGGCCAAACAGGCGCTGGATTACGTGCTGGCGGGCCTGTTGTTCGTGACGCTGTTGGCACCGTTGATGGCGGTGGCGGGGCTGCTCATCCGCTTGACCTCGCCCGGGCCGGTCCTCTTCCGCCAACAGCGCTCCGGGCTCAACGGGCGGCCCTTTACGATGTACAAATTTCGCACGATGGTCAGCAACGCCGAGCAGCTCAAAGACGAGTTGGCGGCGTTGAACGAAATGAGCGGGCCGGTGTTCAAGGTGAGCAAGGACCCCAGGATTACCAAGGTGGGCAAGCTGCTGCGACGGTTCAGCATTGACGAGCTGCCGCAGTTGGTCAACGTGCTGCGCGGGGAGATGAGCCTGGTGGGCCCCAGGCCCTTGCCGGTGGACGAGGTGAAGCGGTTCGATGATTTGGCCCACCGGCGCCGCCTCAGCGTCAAGCCCGGACTGACCTGTTTGTGGCAGGTCAGCGGGCGCAACGACCTGAGGGACTTCCGGGAGTGGGTCAGATTGGACCTCGAGTACATAGACCACTGGTCATTTTGGATGGACCTCAAGATTCTGTGCCGCACAGTGCCCGCCGTGCTCAGAGGAGCCGGCGCCAGGTAAATTCCCAGGCGCAAAGCAGGTTGGATGAGTGCGAAGGCAATTCAACGAAAAAAAAAGCCGGCCTCCGAGCCGCCGGCTTCGGTAGTGACGGGGGCGGCGGGCTTTCTGGGGTCCCATCTGGTTGACCTGCTGTTGGCGCGCGGACACAAGGTCATCGGCATCGATAACTTCGTCACCGGCGCGGTGGACAACATTTCCCACCTGGGCGGCAACCCCATGTTCAAGTTCATCGAGCAGGACGTGACGGAGTTCATTTTCCTGCAGGCGCCCGTCAACTACGTTTGGCACTTTGCTTCCCCTGCCAGCCCCATTGACTACCTCGAATTGCCCATCCAGACCCTCAAAGTCGGTTCGCTCGGCACCCACAAGGCCCTCGGGTTGGCCAAAGTCAAAGGCGCCCGATTCCTGCTCGCCTCCACTTCGGAGATTTACGGCGACCCGCTGGTGCATCCTCAAACGGAGGACTACTGGGGCAACGTCAACCCCGTCGGACCCCGCGGCTGCTATGATGAGGCCAAGCGCTTTGCCGAGGCCCTCACGATGGCCTATCACCACGAGCACGGAGTCCAAACCCGCATCGCGCGCATCTTCAATACCTACGGCCCGCGCATGCGCCTGAACGACGGGCGCGTGGTGCCTGCCTTCATCAGCCAGGCCCTCCATAACCACCCCGTTACGGTCTTCGGACGTGGCCTCCAGACCCGCAGCTTCACCTACGTCTCCGATTTGATCGAGGGCATCTACCGGCTGATGCTCTGTCCATACGAGCGCCCGGTCAATATTGGGGGCACCGCCGAAATCACCGTCCTTCAGTTCGCCAAAGAAATCATCCGCGCAACCGGCTCGCGCAGCCGCATCCTCTTCAAACCTCTCCCCCAGGACGACCCCAAACAGCGCCGGCCCGACATCACCCGCGCCCGGCAACTCCTGGGTTGGGAACCGCAGGTCCCGCTGGCGGAGGGACTGGTCAAAACCATCGAGTATTTCCGCGGCAAACTCTGAGTTCCGGCAATTTCTTTTTATTTTTGTCTTTTCATCGAGCGCCTTTTGGTTTTTTATTGGATGGTTGCGCGGAATTCCGATACCCACCATCGGTTGCTCTTCCGGAACTGGCAGGCAAGGGCGGCAGAAGTGCGGGTTGCGGATTGCGCAACAGTAAATGCTGAATTCAAAATCATTTCTGGCGGTCGATTTTGGGGCGGGCAGTCTCAAGCTGGCTGAGTTCGAGGTAAATGAAGCCGGAGGTTTGCGTTTAAAGCAATACGGCCTCAAATCCCTTGGCGCTGAGGGCGCGCAGGATTCGACTCGCGAAGCCGCAATTCAAAAGGCCTTGCAGGAGTTGCTCACAGAGAAGGGGATTAAAGCCAGGAACGTCAACGTCTGCGCCCCCGGTTTCCATGTCTTCTCCAAATTCGTCAAATTGCCCCCCGTGGATGCAGGCAAAGTCACCCAGATCATCCAATACGAAGCCCAGCAAAACGTCCCCTTCCCGCTGGCCGAGGTCGTTTGGGATTACCAGATTCTGGGCACGACCCCCGGAGGAGAATTGGAGGTGCTGCTGGTCGCCATCAAGGCCGATATTGTCGAGGGCCTCTTCCGCGTGACGGAGGGCGCCGGGCTGCGCCTGCAACTGGCCGACGTCTCTCCCGCCGCCCTGTGTAACGCCTTCCGCTACAACTACGGAGATTTGGAAGACTGCACCATGCTCCTGGACATCGGCGCCAAGACCAGCAACCTGTTGTTCTTCGAGAAGGGCAAAGTCTTCTCCCGCAGCATCAACCTGGGCGCCAATTCCATCACCCATGATTTTGCGACCGAGGCCAAGCTCAAGTTCGAGGCCGCCGAGAAGCTCAAGATCAATGAGGGTTTCGTGAGCCTGGGCGGCGCCTATGAAGAGCCGGAGAACCCCCACCAGGCCGCCATCTCCAAGATCGCGCGCCAGTTCATGACTCGCCTGCACATCCAGGTCAACCAGACCATGCAGTTCTACCGTGGCCAGCAGGGCGGCTCCGCCCCTCAGAGGCTCTTCCTCTCGGGCGGCGCTTCGCTCATGCCCTATACGGCCCAGTTCTTCGCCGAAAAACTCAACGTCCCGGTCGAATACTTCAACCCCCTCCGCAACGTCCAACTCGACCCCTCGATTAACCTCGAAGACCTGGCCCGCGTCGCCCATTCCCTCGGCGAAGTCGTCGGCTTGGGCTTGCGCAACCTGGCCCAATGCCCCGTCGAGCTCAACCTCATGCCCGAGAGCACGCTGCGATGGCAGAGTTTCAACCAAAAGAAACCTTACCTCTTGGCCTCTGCCATCAGCATGGCCGCCGTCGTTTTCCTCATGGGGGTCCTGTTCGACCAGTTGGCTGAGGCCAAAAACAAATCCTGGGAGGACTTGCACAAAAGGGTCGAACCCGCCTTGCGCAAGCAGGAGAGATTCACCGTTGCTTACAACAACCTCAAGAAGACCGAGGACCAAATCAACCAGGTCGTCGAGTGGATGAGCGACCGCTATTATTGGCTTGATGTCCTCAAGGAAATGCGCCAGGCCCTCATCCGCGTCGAGGCCGACACCAAGTCCAACCTTGGCACCGATGCCGGCATCTGGATCGACTCCCTCAGCACCTTCACTCCCGACGCCGAAACCATGGCTGGCGACGCCGTGGGCCGGGCTGCGCTTGGCGCGGTCAGCCGTACCCCATCCCCCTACGACCGCTACAACACGCGGGCCCCTGGCGCCGCCCCAACCGCCGCTGGCGCCCCCGCCGCCGTCTCCGCCAAGGCCAAGGACCCCAACGCAATCGACAACCTCGATGTCACCTTCCGCGCCGTCAGCCTGGCGTCCCTTTCCGAGAAGGTCCAGGCCGATGCCAACCAGGTCATGGCTTACGCCGTCCAGGCGGAGATGCGGAGCAGCGCCCTGTTCGATCCCACTAACACCAAGCTGGCGAGCATCATGGGCGTGCCGGAGGACCCGGGCACCTTCACCTTCAAGATGAACATCCAACTCAAGCGCCCGCTCAAGCTGTAGTATGTCCTGGATCAAACGCAACTTGTACTTCCTGATCGGCAGCGCCGTCGCCCTGGCCCTCATCGGCCTGGCCGGCTGGTTTCTCTACGCCAAGTGGCAGCTCAACGGAGAGAACCTGGCCAAACTCAGCGCCGATTACGCGACCCTGGGCGATCTCAACGGCAAAAAGCCCCATCCTGGCAATGAGAAAGTTGACAACTACAGGGCCGCCACTAACCAGACCGGCCAATTGCTGGCCTTCAAAGAAAAAGCCCGCGACTACTTCCAGCGCATCCCGCCCATCCCCGATATTCCCAAGGCCGAACTGACCGACCAGAGCTTCGCCACCAACTTCAGCCGCACCATCAGTCAACTCCAGCGCGACGCCACAAACGCCAGCATCGGCCTGCCCGCCGATTACTACTTCTCTTTCCAGGCCCAGGCCCGGAAACTCTCGTTCGCCCCGGGCAGCATCGAGTCTCTCTCCGTCCAGCTCGGCGAGGTCAAGGCCATTTGCGACGTCCTGTTTCACGCCAAGATTAACGCCATCGAAAGCATCCGCCGCGAACGAACCTCCCCCGATGACCTGGCCAGCAGCGGCGGCGGCGATTATCTGCCGGACAAGTCCACCACCAACGCCCAGGCCGTCATCTCTCCCTACGAGATCACCTTCCGCTGTTTTAGCCAGGAACTGGGGACCGTCATCGCCGGCTTTGCCTGTTCCCCCTGCTCCATGGTAGTCAAGGCCGTCAACGTCGAAGGCATTGCCGCCTCCACCCTCGCCACGGAAGCCGCCGCCAGCGTGGTCGCCGCAACGCCCGTCCCCTCCCCTACCTACGTCCCCCCGCCCACCGTGGACGCCGACGCCCAGAGGGAGGCCGCCGACCGCGCCAGGATAGCCTACGAACGCCGCTATGGCCCGAATAGAATCAGGGGTCCGGGCGCCCGGACGCCCAGGCCCACTCCCACTCCCGCCCCGGTCCCGCAACCTAACCCATTTGCGGCTCCGGGGGCTCGCGGAGCCTCGCCTCCCGTCAAGACCGGCCCCACAGTCGCGCTCGACGAGAAGCAGTTGAAGGTCACTATGGTGGTCAGTATTGTGAAGCTCCAGTCCAACGCCGCCGCTGCCGGTATTGCCAAGCCCGAGTCCAAACACGTCGCTACCAGTATTGCCAAGCCCGAGTCCAAACCCGCCGCTCCCCGATAAGATGGATTTCCTCAAAAAACATTACGAAAAGGTCCTCCTCGGCGCCGTCCTCCTGGGGCTGGCCGGAGCGGTGGGCTTTCTCTTCTTCAAGATAGCCAGCGAAAAAGAGGAACTCGATCGCAAAGGAACCGAGCTCACCACACCCAAAGTCAAACCCCTGCCCGACTTGGACTTGGGCGCTTACCAGACCGTCCTGCAGCGCGTGGCCGCCTCCGCCCTCCTCGACTTGTCCGCCCCTCACAAACTCTTCAATCCGATGCCCTGGCAAAAAACCGCCGACGGCCGGCTCGTCAAAATGGACGCCAATAGCGTCGGCCCCAAGGCCGTCATCGTCACCAAACTCAGCAAACTCTACTTCGAGCTGACGCTGGACAATATCACCGTCGAAGATTCCGTCCCCAAGTTCACCATCGAGATCAAACGGGATGCCGCTCCCAACCCCAGAGACCGCCGCAAAACCAGCCGCTACTGCAAGGTGGGTGACAAAAATGACTTGTTCTTCGTCAAGGAGTGCAGAGGCCCTAAGGACAATCCCACCAACGTGGTCCTCGTCCTCAACGACACCGGGGAAGAGGTCGTCCTGACCAACGACAAAACCAATTCCTTCCGCCGAGTCGACGGCTACACCGCCGACCTCAAATACGGCCCGGAAAACCGCATCCTCGGCACCAACCACCGCGCCAATACCCCTCCGCCCCTTACCTTCAACGGTGAAACCTACGATATTGTCGCCATCAACAAAAACGAAGTCATCCTCAAAGCCAAGTCCAACCAGAAGAAATGGTCCATCCCCTATAACGGCCCCGATTAATTCCATCGGCGCCCCTTGAACCGCTTTAGTGTTTGACAGACTCAACCGAACCCAAGATGAAACCAGCTACCCACCTACTCGGCCTAAGCCTTTTGTTTTCGACCCTGGCGGCGGCTCACGCCCAGCCCTCCGACCTGGACCTCGCCACCAAAGAGGCCGTTTATCGCCAGGCCAATCGCTTGAACCTCCGCAATAAGTTGATCCAGGCCCACGACGCCCTGGAACGCGGCGATTTGGCCGTCGCAGCCAAGGACTATGACGACGCCTGGGACCTGGCCCAGAAGATCGGCGCCGAGGCCGACCAGGAGGCCCAGCAGACCAAGTCGGGGCTGGCCGCCGCGCGCCTCCCGCTCGCCCGCAGCGCCATGCACCGCGAGAATTACCGCGAGGCCAAGGTCCAGGTCGATGACGTCCTGCGCGTCGACCCCGCCAATGCCGCCGCCGTCGCATTCCGGCTCGAAATTGACAAAGTCATGGCCGAGTCCAAAAACAAGATGGCCAGCGAAGAGGTCGAACGCATGGTTCCGGGCGCGGTTGCCGCCAAGAGCAAGGCCGCCCAACTCGTGCAGGACGGCAAGGTCCTCTACGAAATGGGCAAACTCGATGAGGCCGAACGCAAACTCAAGCTGGCCAGGAAAGAAGACCCCGAAAACGACGGCGCCTACTATTATCTGAACCTCGTCAGCGAAGCCCGTTTCCACACCGCCATGAACGAACGCGACCTGACTTCCCGGGAAAAATATGACGACCTCGAGAAAAAATGGGCCATCGACAACCAGCGCGCTTCTCTTCCCCAGCCCAACCCCTTCGCCCGGACCAACCTCATCTACACCGGGCGCGGCCGCCAAATCATCGTTAGCAAACTCGACCGCATCCGCCTCGATGAGGTCAAGAAGATGGATAACCTCCCCTTGAGCGAAGTGGTCAAGTGGCTCGATGACCAGGCCAAGAGACGCGACCCCGAGGGCCGCGGCATCAACTTCATTATCGCTCCCAATGCCGACACCGGCGCCGGCGGCCCCGCCGGACCCGTCGGCACCGACCCGGCTACAGGCTTGCCCCTGGCTCCCCAGGGCGCCGAAACCGTGGACATGAACACCATCGGCATCAGGATCGACCCCCCCCTGCACGACGTCCGCCTGGCCGACTTCCTCGACATCATGGTCAAAGTCGCTGACAAGCCCCCCATCAAGTACTCGATCGAAGATTACGCCGTGGTGTTCTCTCTCAAAGGCCGCGAAACCACCCCGCTCTACTTCCGCACCATCCACGTCGACCCAAACACCTTCGTACAGGGCCTCTCGGGCGTGTTCGGCCTTGACTGGGGAACACTGCTGATGTCCGTTGGCGCCAGCAGCGGCAGCAGCGGCGGCAGCGGCGGCGGCGGCGGCGGCGGCATGATGGGCGGGGGCATGATGGGCGGCGGCGGCGGCATGGGCGGCGGCGGCATGGGCGGCGGCGGTGGCCTCGCCACGGTCCCGCACGTCAATATCGCCGGCGGCGGCGGCATGGGCGGCGGCATGGGCGGCGGCATGGGCGGCGGCGTGGGCGGCGCCGGCGGCGCCGGCGGCGGCGGCGGCGGCGGCTTGGCCTTCGTCACCCGCACGAACTCCACGGCAGCCGTCCAGGTCGGCGTCAGGACCTTCTTTACCACCCTCGGCCTGACTCTCGATCCCCCCAAGAGCGTCTTCTTCAATGACCGCGAGGGCACCTTGCTCATCTATGCGACCCTCTCCGATCTCGACATCATCGAACGGGCCGTCCAGGTCCTGAACATTGCCCCGCCCCAGATCAACGTCAAAAGCAAGTTCGTCGAAGTCACCCAGAACGACACCCGCGGCTTGGGCTTCGAGTGGTTCCTTGGGAATTTCCTGATGGGCAACGGCAATGTCGTCGGCTCTGCCGGCACTCAACCTACCTTGACCGGCGCTCCCACCGCCGCCAACCCGTCCGGCTACTTTCCCACCGGCCCCGTCACTCCCCCTGCCGCCACCGATGGCGAGCTTACCGCCGGCGTGCGCAATTCGGCCAATAACCTGCCCACCCTCCCCGCCTTGGCCAGCTTCACCGGCATCCTGACCGACCCCCAGTTCAAGGTCGTCATCTCTGCCCTCCAGCAGAAGGACGGCGTGGATTTTCTCAGCGAATCCCAGCTTACCACTCTGAGCGGACGGCAAGCCGAATTCATGGACGTTGACATCCAGACCATTGTCGTCGGCAACAGCCTCCTCAACAACAACTCCGGCAGTTCGGCCACCACGGGCGGCGGCCTCGGCGGAACGGTCGTCAATCAGGCCTCGGCCATCACCCCCACCACCTTGCCGCTCCCCTTTGGCCCCACCCTGGACGTCATCGGCACTGTCTCGGCTGACGGCTTCAGCGTCCAGATGACCCTCATCCCGAGCATCATGGAGTTCATCGGCTATGACGACCCGGGTCCCTTTGCCACCATCCTTGAGGCCTCCTCGAGCCTGGGCGTCGCCGCTCCCGTGGAAGCGGTCCTGCCTCTGCCTCACTTCCGCATCCGCCAGGTCACCACCTGCGTCAATGTCTGGGACGGCCAGACCGTCGTCCTGGGCGGGCTCATCAGTGAAAACGTCAGCAAAGTCAAAGACCAGGTCCCCATCCTCGGGGACCTCCCCGTCCTCGGCCGGCTCTTCCGCAACGAGATCAACCAGAGCCAGAAGAAAAACCTCCTCATCTTCGTCACCCCGACCATCATTGACCCGGCGGGCAACCGCTACCACTCGGAGGACGAAATGCCTTTTGCCCAGAACTCCTTCCCGGTCCAACCCAGGTCCACCGCGACCCCACCCTTGCAGCAATAGGGACCGTCAGACCCTCGAGCCGCCGGCAGGGCCAAACCACCCCGTTGCCAAGGCCCCAGCGAGAACCGGAAATGAAAGCAATGCGCGCACTTCACGAACGGAGGCGCTCTGCATGGTCAAGGCTTTATCTCCAAGAAATCATGGACAAATCCGCCTCGATTTGTTAAGAAAGAAGTACTGATTTATGTCATTGTCGCTGTTCCTCCGCAAAGCGGTGATCGGCTGGGCCTCGGCCCTGGCCCTGCCCAGCCTCCTAGGCGCTCAAATCACCTTTACCCACAATGGCCCGGAGTACGCAATTGCAGGCCCCCAACCCGGTGATCAGGCCCATCCCGCTGCCGCCCTCTCCCCATTGGGCGGCTTCCTGGCCTGGGAAGACAATGCCATCGATGGCTTGGGCCTGGGCATCGGCGCCGTGGCCCTCAACAGCAATTTCAGCCCCGTCGGCCGTCCCTTCCGGGTAAATCAGATCGTCGGCGGCGACCAGAGCCTGCCTCAGGTCGCCTTGATCCCCGGCGGCGGAGCCGTCTTCGCCTGGCAGGGCGGCGCCCCCAGCCGTCAAAACATCTACGCCCGCTTCCTTTCCCAATCCAACACCTGGCTCACCGGAGATGTGATGGTAAACACTTTCACCGCCCACTTCAGACGCCAACCCGTCCTGGCCGCCCTTCCCAATGGGAATGTGGTCTTCGCCTGGGGCAGCTACAATCAGCAAAGCCCCTCCAGCTACCAGGATGTTTACGCCCAGCTCCTTGCTTGCACCGGCGCGAAGATCGGTTCCGAGTTTCTGGTCAACCAGTTCACCCTCTTCAATCAAAGGAACCCCGCCATCGCCGCCTTGAGCACCGGCGGCTTTGTCATCGTCTGGGTCTCCGAGCAGCAGACCCAGCCCATCCCTCAGAGCCTGGATGCCAACTCCCTTTATAGCCTGGCTGCCAGCCGTCCCAGCGTCGATGTCTTCGCCCGCGTCTTCGATAGCAACGGCGTTGCCCTCGTTAACGAATTCATCGTCAATACCAACACCTCCCCTTGCAGCCTTCCGGCCGTCGCAGCCGGCCCCAATGGCAGTTTCATCGTCTCCTGGACCGAGAACAACCTCAATGCCCCAAGCGAGGGTTTGGATGTCTTCGCCAGGGCCTTCTCCAATCCTGCAACCGGCGGCGTCGTGCGCCGGGTGAACACCTACACCCTGGGCGATCAATACGCCTCCCATCTCGCCGCCGTCGGCAACAACTACCTGGCGGTCTGGACCAGCATGGGCCAGGATGGCTCCTGGGAAGGTGTCTATGGCCAATTCCTCAACCTCGACGGCTCCCCCAGCGGCTCCGAATTCCGCCTCAATACCACCACCGTCGGCCGCCAAATGCACGGCACCGTCATCTCCGACAACACCGAACGGTTCCTTGCCCTTTGGACCGGTTTTGGCAGCCTTGCAAGCGGCTTTGACCTTTTCGCCCAACTCGTCGCTCCCAGCGGTTATGTCCCTTCGGCGCCTGTCTCCACCGTCTTTGCCCCCCCGGCTTCCGACCCCTTCACCGTTATCCTGCCGCCTCTGGCAAATCCATTGCCCGCTGTGGCCTCAAACTCCGCCAATAATTCTACCGCCGCTGCCCAGCCCGATGCCATTCCCGACCCCCTTGCGTCCCTGCCGCCCTTGTCCGCAACCGGCTCCTCCAACACCGTAACCATCGCCCAGGCTGCCGGCGCCTATAACGGCCTGATCTACAACACCAACCTTGCCACCGTTGCCGCCTCAGGCTTCTTCACCGCCAAAACCACTGCCAAAGGCGCCTACAGCGGCAACCTCCTCATCGCCGCCCGCAACTACTCCATTTCCGGCAAGTTCAGCCCCCTGACCGGCCTGGCCACCAACACCTTCCGGTTGGTTTCCGGCCAGTTGCTCACCGTGCGCCTCCGGTTGGACCTCTCGGGCGCCGACCGTCTTCAGGGCGTGATCACAGACCGCCAGTCGGCTTATGTGGCCCAGTTGGATGCCGATCGCCTCGTCTTCAGCACCGCACACCCCGCTCCCCAGCGCGGCTCCTATACTATCGCCATCCCGCCCGACACCTCTGGTCCCGCCGGCTACGGCTACGGAACCATGACCGTCTCTCCCGCTGGCGTCGTCAAGTGGAGCGGTTCCCTCGCCGATGGCGCCAAGGTCAGCCAGACCAGCGCCCTCTCCAAAGACGGTCTCTGGCCCCTCTATTGCTCAGTCTATGGCGGCGGCGGGGCCGCCATCAGTTGGATGCAATTCAACACGAACCGCCTCGAAAGCGACCTTAGCGGCCAATTCATCTGGATCAAACCCGCCGGGCTGTCCGCCAAGTCCTTCCCCGCCGGCTTCACCAATTCCGTCGAGGCTGTCGGTTCGGCCTTCACGCCCACAACCGCCGGCCCCATCCTTAACCTTCCCTACCTTGACTTGGTCTTCAGCGGCGGCGGCTTGCAAGTTCCTTTCACAAATACCTTCTCTCTGGGCGGCCTCAATCGCGCCATTACCGCCCCCGCCGACCAGTTGAAACTCACTTTCTCCGCCTCCTCCGGCCTCTTCAACGGCAGCACCTGGTCCGCCGGACTCCAACAGACCCTCACTTTCCAAGGCGTGGTCTATCAGAAGCTCGCCAATGGCGCCGGCCTGTTCCTGCCCTCCGGCCAGAGCGGACAGGTCTATCTGGGCGCCCCGCCCTCCAGCCAATAACCATCCCCATTCATCCGCTAAACCGCGCCCTAAGGACTTTACTATGTTGCGAAGATTCAAGCACCTCTGCTGGGCCGCCTGCCTGATGGCCGCAGCCCATTCCGCCTCCGGCTTCGCCTTTTTCGGGCCCTTCGAGCCGTACCAGGTCGCCTCCTTGGGTTATGGCGGCTCCTTTTGGAACGCGCCCCATAACCTGGGCGAAGAGTTCCGCTGGAACGTCCCGGTGCTCTACTATACTTTCGACCAGACCTTCCTGGACTACTTCGGCAACACCGGCGCCGCCGCCATCGATTCCGCCCTCAATGTCCTCAACGTTACCCTCACTAACCTCAGTTCCTTTAGCCCCGGCCTCGAGGAAATCCCGCTCGAATCCAAGCAGTTGAACTACACTGCCGCCGCCTTCCACATCTTCGACCTCAAGTCGATTGCCCTGCAAGGCATGGTCGTCGAGCTTTGCCTGGCCGACCCGGTAGCCTATGCCTGGACCTTGCGCAACCGCGCCCTCATCACCGGCTTAGCTTGTCCGGAGTACGAATACACCGTTATCCAACGCAATTTCGATCCCGTCACCTGGGACCCTTCCGCCTACGTCAACGGCGTCCTCTACACCTACTGGATCGACGAAATGTGCCCCACGGTCGATGAAGCTGTCACCGTCCCCACGTCCGTCGACCCCGATGCCCTGACCTTTACCCCCGTTGCCCGGATTACGGACATTTTCTCCAATTTCGACTATTACGGCTATTACTTTGCCGGCTTGACCCGCGATGACGTCGGCGGCCTCCGTTACCTCCTGAACACCAACAATATCATCCTCGAAAACGCCGGAAGCGGCACCCTGACTTCCGTCACCAACTCGACCAGCCAGTTGCTCTACACCTCCAACCTCACCGCCTTCGCTCAACTGGCCCTGACCAACAGCGACGCCCAACTCGCCGCCCTCTACCCCGGCCTGGTCTTCAGCGCCCCGGCCACCAATCATCCCGTCGTCATCACCAATGTCACTCTCACTCTCACCACTAACTTTTCCCCTTACGGTCCCAAAACCAATTCCCCGCCGGAACTGGCCTATACAACCAACTTTTCCCTCGCCGTCCAGTTGGATTATTTCCATTTCTACGGCAATCTCTGGGCCGTTGTCTTCACCAACGGCGCCTGGAATACCTTCCCCGTCACTGACGTCAATTCCTTCATCCGCCCCCAAATCGCCACACTCCAGACCATCAGCGTCAACCCCAGCAACACTCCCTACGCTGACTACAACACGCCCACCCTGTCCACGAACGTGACTGAGAAGAACTTCATTACCAACGACGTCGTGGGCGAGTTCTTCCTCGCCACATCCAACTACTGCAATATGCTCATCCTCGCCAACGAGCTGACTCAGACCAACATCGAAACCAACCTCATCTTCTCCGTCACCAATACCCTTACCTACACCAATACCACCGCCAGCACCAACACCGCCGGCACTACCAACCTCGAGCTCTACACTCAGAACCTGATCAATTACTACACCAACCACGTCTTCCTCGCCCTTCCCGTCACGTGCCTGGGAACCAACATCTCCCTCCGCGAGGGTGTCAACACCATGCAATTTGTCCGCCGGGATTACGATTCCCTCCTCAATCGCTTCTGGACGCCTATTACCAATACCTTCACCGCCGTCGCCGTAACCAATAATGTCCCCTACCTCCAAACCATCTCCCGCGTCGTCACTGCCCCCGATATCGTCTATTCCGCCGCCGACCTGGCAGCCCCCCCAACAGCCTACCCGCCCATCCCCACGGACGTCTCATATTCAACCCTGCAGTTCGACACCAACGGCCTCGTTGGCAATCCTCTGTCCACGATTTACGGCCCTGGCACCGTCAGCCTGGCGGCCCAAGGCGCCACCACCCTCTACTTTGTCTTTAACAAAGTCGGCCAACTCCTCTTCAACGGCCCGGGCGGAGATCAGGCCACGGCGTCCCCGGGTTTTATATGGGGCTCGTTCGACGGCACCACCAACCTCCCGGTCACTTATCCTATAGGCTCCAGCCTCACCAATTTCGCCGGCCAGGTCCTCCTCCAGACCTTCCCGGCGGCCCTCCCCGCGGGCTCGCTCGGCGCCCCGTACGCCTTCACTTATGTCAATCCCGCTTCCGGCCTGGCCTACACCAACACCTTCTCCGGCGCCGGCGGCCAGCCCCCTTACTCCTTCGCCCTTGCCGCAGGCTCGGTCCTCCCGTCCGGCTTGGCCCTGACGGCCAACGGCGTCCTCTCCGGCACTCCCGCCGCCTCAGGCGCCTATGCCTTCACCATCCAAATGACCGACGCCGGCCAGCGGTCCACCGATACGCCCTATTCGCTCACGATCGGTCCGTAGCACCCATTTTAATACTATGAAACGTTGCTTTCTCCTAAGCTTGCTGGTGGTCGCCCTTGCCTCGGTTGCGCGCGCCCAGCCCGCCCTGTTCTATGTGAACGATGCCGTCGTCCAGGCCCCGCCCGACATCCCCCCCCAGATCGATGCGATTAACTTCGTCAACGAAAGCTTCTTTTCCATCACGTTCACGAACCTCGACTATAACGGTGACACCCTTGCCTACAACGCAACCCTCTTCCAGCCCGTCGATACCCTCAACTTCACCAATGTCGGCTACATGTCGGTGGACCCGGGCATCGATTTCCTCACCATCCCGTCTCAAACCGGCCAGGAACGGATGGCCGCCAGTTTTTACAACACCGGCACTATCCATGTCGGCAGCGACACCAACCTC
>Ga0181533_1000928_pt1 | contig 38831 bp, 35 predicted proteins | sample PEATcosm2014_Bin_45_FD_119772 | JGI IMG/M metagenome (GOLD analysis project Ga0181533, IMG submission 119772) | Peatland microbial communities from MTU Mesocosm Facility, Houghton, MI, USA - PEATcosm2014_Bin11_60_metaG | ecosystem: Environmental > Terrestrial > Soil > Wetlands > Peat | place...
CATGTGAATTCTGTCTGACCGGCACTTTCAAGCTGGCGCGCAACCTCTCCACGGCTGAGATCGTCAACCAGGTCTGCGCGGTAAAAAGAGAAGCGGAGATCAGGAATATAGTTTTTATGGGAATGGGAGAACCGCTGGCAAATCTGGATAATGTCATAAGGGCGCTTCGGATAATCATGTCACAGGACGGCCTCCAGTTTTCCTCACGTCGGGTGACTGTCTCAACCGCTGGTCTTGTCCCGGAACTCGACCTTTTGGGGGAGGCGGTGACCGTAAATCTGGCAGTTTCCCTGAATGCGACCACCGATGAGGTGCGCAGCCGGCTTATGCCTATCAACCGCAAATACCCGCTCAAGGAACTTCTGACCGCATGTAAAAGGTTTCCGTTGCCTGCTCGACGGATGATCACCTTTGAATACGTCATGATCAAGGGAATAAACGATACCCTTGACGACGCAAAAAGACTGGTCAGGTTGATCAGTAACATTCCTTCCAAGGTAAATCTGATACCATTTAATGAACATGAGGGATGTTCCCATAAAAAATCAGATCAGGAGACGATCGACCGTTTTCACCATTATCTCTTGGAAAAGCATATCACGGTTATTACCAGGGCTAGCCGGGGGGACGATATTTCCGCGGCCTGCGGGCAGTTACGGGGTAAGGTGGAGAGGTCGAAAATTTAATTATTCGCAGGATCATTCCCCTGCGGTAATGGAGGTCAGGTATGGAACAGGTTATCGGTGTCATCGGCGGCAGCGGTCTTTACGAGATGGAAGGGTTGACAGACATTGAGCATGTTGTGGTGGACACCCCATTCGGCAAACCTTCCGACGAGTATATAACTGGGATGCTGGAAGGGGCGCGGTTGGTGTTTCTTCCCCGCCATGGCAAGGGACACCGCTTTCTGCCGTCGGAAGTCAACTATCGCGCCAATATCTACGGCATGAAAAAGCTCGGGGTTGGACGGATTATTTCAGTTTCAGCGGTGGGAAGCATGAAAGAGGAGATCGTCCCGGGCCATATCGTCATCCCCGACCAGTTCATTGACCGCACCAAGGGAATGCGAAAAGATACCTTTTTTGGTGAAGGCGTAGTCGCCCATGTCCAGTTTGCGGACCCGGTCTGTGCCTCACTGTCGGCCGATCTCTATGAATCGGCCAAATCGGAGGGAGCGACCGTACACAAGGGGGGAGCCTATGTCTGCATGGAAGGGCCGGCTTTTTCCACCCGTGCGGAATCCCATATGTACCGGACATTCGGTGTTTCAGTCATCGGCATGACCAACCTCACCGAGGCCAAACTGGCCCGTGAGGCGGAAATCTGCTATGGTGTGATTGCCCTTTCTACCGATTACGATTGTTGGCATGATGCCCATGAGGATGTGTCAATCGAGGCGGTTCTCTCTATTATAAAGAGCAATGTGGCCATGGCGAAGAATATCATCAGACGCACCGTGAAGCTGGTCAACGGAGAGCGTGCCTGCCCGTGCGCGGAGGCCCTGAAGTATGCCATCATCAGCGACAGAAGCGTAATTCCCGTTGAGACCCGTGAGAATCTGGCATTGATCATAGGCAAATACCTCTAATACCGAGTCGCAATCAAACGATTACGTTGTTGGTTTTGTCGGGGACTCCTCAACGTACTTTTCATGTACGCCTGCGTCGCCCCCTCCTCGCGGCCTAGCACTCCTTTTGATTGCAACTCGGTTTAAATCTTAACAGATACGATAAATTGGCGAGGAGTGAAATATGAGCATTCTGGTAGTTGGTTCGGTGGCCTTTGATTCGGTGGAGACGCCGTTCGGCAAAGAAGACAATATCCTCGGGGGATCGGCCACCTACTTTTCCACTTCCGCCAGTTTCTTCACCGATGTGAACCTGGTTGCAGTCGTGGGGGATGACTTTCCCCAGGAACATGTGGACTTTCTCGCATCGCGAAACATCGATCTGCGGGGTCTTGCCCGGATAAACGGCAATACCTTCCGATGGAAGGGGAGATATGGCTATGATCTTAACGAGGCACAGACACTGGAGACCCACCTGAATGTCTTTGCCGACTTCAAACCACGAATTCCCGAGGAATATGCCGCAACGGACTATCTTTTTCTTGCCAATATCGATCCCGACTTGCAGATGGAAGTGCTGAACCAGGTGCCAACTCCCAAAGTAGTTGCCTGTGATACTATGAATTTCTGGATATCGTCAAAGCCGGAGTCCTTGAAAAGGGTGCTTGAGAGTGTTGACATCTTTATCATTAACGAAGGAGAGGCCCGCCAGCTGTCCGGTGAGGCCAACCTGGTAAAGGCGGCTAGGAGTATCCTCTCTATGGGGGTAAAGACCCTTATTATCAAGCGTGGCGAATACGGGGTGCTGATGTTCAGTGGTTTTTCGATCTTCGCCGCCCCTGCCTATCCGCTTGAGGAGGTCTTTGACCCTACCGGGGCGGGAGACACCTTTGCAGGCGGTTTCATGGGGTATCTGGCCAATACCGGAGATTCATCCGAGGAGGGGATCCGGAAGGCAATTATTTTCGGCAGCGTCATGGCGTCATTCAATGTGGAGGATTTCAGCCTGAACCGCCTTAAAAGGCTTGATTACCGGGAAATTGAAGGGCGCTATCGAGGATTCAAGGAGATGACCCATTTTCTCGGACTACCTTGAGGTGAGCATCCATAAAGTGGAGATGAGCCGGCGTTGACAAAGCCGAATAAATCTGTTAGCTTTTAAACCGAACTTCTATTAATGCCTTTATCCTAGCGGGTTTTCAACTTGCATGGCGACTACTGCCGGGCATGATATGGAGCGCAATCTGAAAATTGTCGATTTCCAATAGAAAGGGATCAAAATGCGGCGTTTTCTGATGATTACACTCATGGCCGGCACTCTTTGCAGTTCCGCTTGCGCTCTCAATGAAACCGCCGAAAAACAGGGGGCCTATCATTATCAGATGGGGGTCTCGTATTTTAACGAAAATAATATGGCAGCCGCGCTGACCGAGCTGACTGAAGCGGCAAAGTATGACTCGGACAACCCGGATCTCTTTAACTACCTGGGGATGGCTTATTATAACAAAAAGAAATTTGACATTGCCGAACGGAACTATCTTAGAGCCCTTAACCTGAAGCCGACTTTCTCCGAGGCGAGAAACAACCTGGGAGTAGATTACCTGGAAATGCAGCGTTGGGATGACGCTATTCATCAATTGAAGATGGTGACTGAAGATATATTTTATTCCAATCAGGCGGCAGCCAACATCAACCTGGGGCTCGCCTATTTCGGCAAGGGTGACTATCCCAAGGCTTTGTCGCTATTTAGATCGGTAGTCGCCAATTATCCTAGGGATCCGAGGGCGAGATTGAATCTGGGAAAGGTCTATTTTACGCTTGAAAAGTACGATCTTGCCATTGGCGAATATAAAAAGGCGTTAGAATTAAATCAAGAGTACGCCAACGCCCATTACAATCTTGGTCTTGTTTATCTGAAAATAAAGGATAGCCCCGCGGCCCAGAAATCATTCAGGGAAGTAGTGCGCATAGCTCCTGATTCAGAGATCGGACAGCTTTCCAGGGAATATCTAGACGTATTGAAGTGAAATGCGGTCTACCTGAAACCGGTTTGGAAGACAGACACGTGAAAACGGTCGGTTCATACCTACGAGAGGTTCGCGAGTCCAAGGGCATTCAGCTTGATGAAGCGGCCCGGATTACACGAATCGGAAAAAACTATTTGATAGCCATTGAAGGGGAGATGTTTGAAAAGCTCCCCAACTCTGCTTATGTCAAGGGATTTCTGCGGATCTACGCAGGTTATCTGGGGCTTTCCGGCGATGAAATAATAGCCATGTACGACAAATCCCTCTTCCCCCAGCAGATCCAGCCGCCAAGCAGTATCGGCAAAGATGAACCCTCTAAGAGGAAAAAAGTTATATTATTTCGTCCCGGCCGGTGGTTGATACCACTTTTGCTTATAGGCGCCGTTGTTGTGGCGGCTTATATGTCGGGAGGTAAAAGGGAGCAAACGGATAAGGCTTCGCCATCCTCCATTATGCAGCATCAGATTGCGGCAACGCCTGTGCCGGTGCAGCCGACGCCCACATCAGCGGCGCAACACAGAGATAGTCACCAGGGTATAGCGGATTTACGGAATAATCAGAAGCCTGTTTCCGGCGGAGGGCAACATCAATCCGGGATAATCCTCAGGTTGAAGGTCACCCAGGATTGCTGGCTGAACATAACCATCGATGATACTGTTTCCCAGCAGTACGACTTGAAAGCAGGTGATCTGATCGAGTGGAAAGGGGATAAAGTTTTCGCTCTTGACATCGGAAATGCCGGTGGAATCGAGGCTGAATTCAATGGCAAGCCTCTAAAACCTTTCGGTGAACCGGGCAAAGCCGCACATGTGATACTGAAGGGTGAAGGCGTTTGAATAAAATTCTTTGCCGGATAGAGTGCTATTACTTGATATAATGCAGTTCAATGTTAGACTTAAAAAAACAAAACCAAGAGCGGAGCCTGATTTGGGAAAACGGCCAAAAAGAATTCTGGTTGTGGATGACGAGGAAAATGCACGTATCGGCCTTTCTCGTCTTCTGTCCAATGAAGGGTTTCTTATTGATTGTGTGTCAAACGGTTTTGAGGCATTGAACTATCTGCGTCAGCAGGAAGTGGATCTCATTATCAGCGACATCAACATGCCGGAAATGAACGGAATAACATTTCTCAAGGAACTAAATAAAAGCTTCCCCAAAAGTAACGTTATCATAATTACTGCATATGGCGGTGTGGAATCCTATATTGAAGCAATGAACCTCGGCGCTTTCGAATATATCAACAAGCCGGTCAAAATCGAGGAACTGAAATCGATACTCAAGAAGATTTTCAAGGAATCGTGCCAATGATCAAATAGTTTTCCAGTTCATGGAGGGTGTTATGGATAAGCTCGACAAGATATTGTTTGCTCTTGATTTCTCGGAGAATTCCGAACATGCGTTTGACTATGCGTTTTCCCTGGCCAGGAATTTCAATGCACGTCTTGTATTAATCCATGTTATCCAGGAACCGGTCGATCTGAGTGGTTTTTATGTACCGCATATTTCTTTCGACTCGCTAGAGAAGGAGATAGAAGAGGGCGCCGAAAAAATGATGAAGAAATTCTGCGATACCATGATAAAGGATTTCACCAATTATGAAACCGCTATCGTTGCCGGAATTCCATATCAGGAAATCCTGAAGAAGGCCAGCGATGAAAACATATCGCTGATTGTAATGGGGACGCAAGGGCGCAAGGGGATCGATCATTTGCTCTTTGGCAGTACAGCCGAAAGGGTCGTGCGAAATGCCAGATGCCCCGTGATGACAGTCCGTCTCCCTTGAACCCAAGATGTAACCTCCAACCGCGCCATTCAAAAACCTCCGGGCGGTTTTCATGCTCCCTTTCTTTTTTCCGTTAAACAGGAGAAATGCTTTTTTCCGTCAGTTTCCATTCTGAAAACCAAGATGAGAAAATACAGGGAAATGTATGCCGGATGATCTCGAAAATAACGTCACTCTCCTTGTAATTGACGACGAGAAAATTATTCTCGATCTTACGACCATTATCCTCAAAAACCAGGGATACAATGTTTATACCGCCATTGATGCCCACACCGGTCTCGACTTGATTGAAAAGGTCTATCCTGAACTCGTGATGCTGGATTATATGATGCCGGGGATGGATGGGCTGACCGCATTGAAAGAGATCAGGCAGCGATTCCCTGATACATACGTCATGATGTTCACCGGCAAAGGGAGCGAAGAAATCGCGGTGGATCTGATGAAGGCCGGTGCCTCTGATTATGTCCTGAAGCCGTTTAATAATAAGGACCTGGTCGAGAGGATAGAGAACATCCTGAAAATAAGAAGGGTAGAGATCAAAAATCGTGACCTTCTTCGGGAAAGAGAGATACTACTGGCCGAGATTGCAGCATGGAACAGGGAACTCGAGATCCGGGTCAGGGAGAAGACCGACGCACTGCAAAAGGCGCAGGCAGAAATCGTGCAGGCGGAAAAGTTGGCGACTCTAGGCTATCTGGCAGCCGGGATGGCCCATGAAATCAGAAACCCGCTGAACTCCATTGCACTATTTATCCAGCTTTTGAAACAGAGAAATGGAGATGATGAGAATACCGAATATATCGACAAGAGCCTCAAAGAAATCGACCGTATAGACGGTATCCTGCGAAAATTGCTCGATGCGGCAAAAAGACCCAAATTCGAAATTATGGAGGTTAGGATCGACAGGATAATAGATTCAACCCTGGAAGTATTCAAACCGCAGATAGAGCAGAACAAAATCAACGTGGTACGCGATTTCCGACGGATTCCCCTTGCCATCCAGGCGGACGCTCTTGAGATTGAACAGATATTTTCCAACTTGTTTCTCAACGCCATCCATGAAATGCCGTGCCAGGGGACGTTATCGGTGCAACTGGACCAGGTCGGCGGCATGATAAACATAAGGGTTTCCGATACAGGCAAAGGTATCCCGGATGAGCATCTTCCCAATATTTTCGATCCGTTTTTCACCACCAAGAGCTGTGGCATCGGCATGGGACTGGCGGTTGTTCTGCGAATAGTAAAAACCTACTACGGCAAGATCATGGTGGAGAAAAGCGATGATTGCGGCACAACTTTCTGCATCTGCATTCCTGTCCCTTCAACTTAGCGGTTTCTCCTTTCATTTTAGCATGCTTTTTTGTATTATGACACCCACTCCAGCTGACACTCGGATAATTTCCCAGATTCAATATGCCGCTGGAAGAACCCTTTATGATCGGACAGTTTCCTGACCGAATTGGACATTGAAATATTGCCGGTTGACTGAACTCCATGCCATTCCTTTTGCGAAACCTCGCATTAAATCTGGGGGAGGGGGATGAACTCCTGCCGGACCGGCTTCTGGAGAGATTCTCCCTGGCGCCGGATGAACTGCTGGACTTTTGTGTGGTGCGAAAGGCGATCGATGCCCGAAAAAAGCCGCACATCAAATTTATCTATTCCATTGAATTTGCTCTTGCCGATGAAGAAGGCTTCTGGCGACGACACTGTCAGGATCAGGATGTCGAGATAGTCCACGCGAAAAGGGAGCCCCAGTATACAAAACTCGTCGGCGACAAACGGATCATTATCGTCGGCATGGGGCCTGCGGGGTTATTCGCGGGGCTAAGGTTACTGGAATACGGTCTGACCCCAACCATTCTGGAGCGAGGAAGGCCGGTGGCGGAAAGGGTCAAGGATATTGGTGCGTTCTGGCAGAGGGGGGCGCTTGATCCGGAAAGTAACGTCCAGTTTGGAGAGGGGGGGGCGGGAACCTTTTCCGACGGCAAATTGACAACCCGGATACGGGACGCTAACTGCGGTTATGTTATTGAAAAACTGGTACAGTTCGGCGCTCCCCGGGAAATCCTCTATCTTGCAAAACCCCACGTCGGAACCGACCGCTTGCGCCGAGTGCTTGTCAATATCCGCAGGCATCTCGAAACAAATGATGTGGTCATCCGCTTTAGGGAAAAGCTCACCGATATAATTACCGACGGAGAGCGTCTCCGGGCCGTTGTAATAAATGACCGGACCGAGGCTCCATGCGATATGTTGCTTCTCGCACCCGGAAACAGTGCCCGTGACACCTATTCCATGCTGGAGAGACGCAGTATCAGGCTGGAACAGAAAGCCTTCGCTGTGGGGATCCGAATTGAGCATCCCCAGGAGTTGATTAACCGCATTCAATATGGGCTTTCCGGACACCCGCAACTCCCACCCGCCGATTATGCGCTCACCTGGAATGACAGCCGGTCCGGACGCTCGGTTTATTCCTTCTGTATGTGTCCGGGCGGCGTTGTGGTAGCCGCGGCTTCGGAAGAGGGTGGGGTGGTGACCAACGGCATGAGCGATTACCGCCGTAATTCCTCTTATGCCAACAGCGCACTGGTAGTCGCCGTGGGGAAAGATGATTTCCCCGGTAAGTCGTCTCTGGCGGGCGTTGAATTCCAGCGGACCCTGGAAAGAAATGCGTTCATCACCGGCGGGGGAGATTACCGTGCACCGGCCCAGAACCTCATGGCTTTTCTGGGGGAAAAGGGGACGTATGGGGTATCATCCACATACCTCCCTGGGGTGCGGGAAGCCGACCTGTCCCACGTGTTACCTGGCTATGTGACAAATGCCTTGCGGGAGGGGATCCGCAGCTTTGAGCGGAAAATGCGCGGTTTTATAACCGGGGAAGCCAACCTCACCGGAGTTGAGACCAGAACCTCGGCGCCGGTCCGCATCGTCAGGGGAGAAGACCTGCAGTCGCTCACCCTGCGGGGGCTTTACCCGATCGGAGAGGGCGCCGGCTATGCCGGGGGGATTATGAGTTCGGCCCTGGACGGCATCCGGGCGGCGGACGCCATAGTCTGCAGTTTGTTGTAAGTTTAATCAAAAGGAGCGGAATTTGCGAAAAATATTCATCAAGGAAATAAAGGATCGCGCCCAGGTTGATTCGGTCTTTCTCGTCAAGGAAAAAATCACTGCCATGGCCAAGAACGGCAAGCCCTATCTGACCCTCCGTCTTATGGACAAGAGCGGCGAAGTCGATGCCAAGGTATGGGACAATGTGGATGCGCTGGCGGCAATCTTTGACAAGGATGATTTCATCAATATCCGCTCCAAGGCATCAATCTATTTGGGCAAAATGCAACTTGTCATTGCCGAATTAAAGAAAGTGCCGGAAGAAGAAGTGGTGCTGGCCGATTTTCTCCCTGAGACCATGCGGGATATCAGGGAAATGGAAGAGGAACTTGCATCGCTCATCGGCACGGTCACCGATGTAAATCTGCAAAGGCTGTTGTCAGCATTTTTCGACGACCCCGCTTTCCTTGCGATCTATCGCACCGCACCGGCCGCAAAGGGAATGCACCATGTCTATCTGGGCGGACTGTTCGAACACTCATTGGCAGTCTCCAAGCTGGTTGACCGGATTGTGCCGCTCTACGAAGGACTCAACCGCGATCTGCTGATTGCCGGCGCTCTTTTGCATGATGTGGGGAAGGTGAGAGAGATGGCCTATGTTCGTTCCTTTGATTATACTGACGAAGGGAAACTGCTGGGACATATAACCATCGGTGTGGAAATGGTGAGAGAAAAGATCGCGGAACTGGCCGATTTCCCCAGGGAACTCGCAATGCTGCTTCAACATATGCTCCTTTCCCATCACGGCCAATACGAGTTTGGCTCTCCCAAGCTCCCCATGACAATGGAGGCGACTATACTGAATTACCTGGACGACCTTGATTCCAAGATCAACGGCATCAGAACACATGTTGAAAAGGAACCTGAGAACCATTCCAACTGGACCACCTATCACCGGTTATATGACCGCTATTTCTATAAGGGGGGCCTCCCCGCTGAAGAAGGCGATCTGCCGACAACGGCTGTGGCTCCGGAGGAGGAGACCCCATCCCGGCCACAACCGGAAAGTGGTGAGAAAGAGCGCAAGGGGTTCCACAACAATCCGTTTGAGGAGCTGAAGAGTAAAAACCTGGATCTTTTTTAGCAGACAGTTGAAAAACTACTGCGGGGCTGGTCTGCGTTGTTGCCGCTCCCTCAAAAGCTCAACGTACTTTATTGTACGCCTCGCTTTTTCGCTCACTTGCGCCGTGCATCCCAGCCTCCTCATGACGTTTCTCAACGGCCTGCTGAAATCGGGGATTGGCGAGTCGGGAATGGGACCGGTTCTTAATTATGAATAGCGAATACACATCACGGAGAGTCTATGATATTCGAAACCATAATAGTCGGACCACTGGAGGTAAACTGCTTCATTCTTGGCTGTGAGGAGTCCAAAGATGGTGTGGTGGTCGATCCCGGCGGGAATGCCGATAAGATTATCGCTGCCATTACCAGGCTCGGCCTGCGCATCCCCAGCGTAATCAACACCCATGGTCACTTCGATCATGTAGGTGGTAACAGGAAAGTGCTGGAGCATACCGGCGCGGAGTACCTGGTCCATGAGGGAGATGTTCGATACCTTTCCCACGCAACAGAAGTTGCCGTCAAGTATGGTGTGACTGCTGAAAATTCACCCCAGCCGGACCGCTTTCTGGAAGACGGCATGGTGCTTACTTTCGGCAATTACCGGATAGAGGTGCTCCATACCCCCGGGCATACGCCGGGCGGCTGTTGTCTCTATATCGCCGAAGAAGGTCTGGTCATCACCGGTGATACGCTGTTCGCCGAAGGGGTAGGTCGGACCGACTTTCCCGGTGGTTCGCACAAGGCGTTGATCGAGTCGATCCGGACCAGGCTTCTGACACTACCTGACGACACTAGGGTTTATCCCGGCCACGGTCCATCCACTACCATCGGCCATGAAAGGCGTTATAATCCTTATATAAACGGATAAAAAAGCACGAATACTCGTTAGTTATAGTGATGACGTCAAGAGGGGGGCTGGAGAGCCCCCCTCTCTCTCCCGGAGGGCCGGTGTAATTTGTCTAAGGAGAATTAGAGGAGGCCATATGTTGAAGGGAAAAACGGTAGTTCTCGGCGTCACCGGCGGGATTGCTGCCTACAAGGCGGTGGAGCTTCTGCGCCTCTTGACCAAGGCTGGCGCCAATGTCCACGTCATTATGACCAAAGGGGCAATGGAGTTCGTCACGCCCCTTACCTTCCAGACCCTTTCGATGAACCCGGTATCCACCTCCCTGTTCAACCTCCTGTCGGAACGGGAGATCGGCCATATTACCTTGGCCGACCGTGCGGACCTGATCATCATCGCCCCGGCCACCGCCAACATTGTCGGCAAACTGGCCAACGGCATCGCCGACGACATGCTCACTACCACAGTCATGGCCAGCAAAGCGCCGCTACTCATCGCCCCGGCCATGAACGTCAACATGTACCAGAACCCCGCTTACAAAGAGAACGAGGCAAAGCTCAAAGGGTGCGGCGTTCTTTTCGTAGAACCGGCCAGGGGGCTACTGGCGTGCGGCTGGGAGGGGGAGGGGAAGCTCCAGGAGCCGCGGGTGATCTTTGAGGAGGCGCTGACCGCTCTTGCGCCCAAAGACCTTGCCGGGGAAAAGGTCCTCGTGACCGCCGGCCCGACAAGGGAGGAAATCGACCCTGTCCGTTTCATCAGCAATTATTCATCCGGCAAGATGGGGTACGCCATAGCCAGGGCCGCCCGCCGCCGCGGGGCGGAGGTAACACTGGTGAGCGGGCCGACCTCCCTGGATGAACCATACGGAGTTGCCGTGGCGCAAGTGGTTTCCGCCTGCGAGATGCGGGAAGCGGTAGTTGCGAAGGCGCTTGGCAGTACCATTATCATCAAGGCGGCTGCAGTTGCCGATTATCGCCCCGCTCTCCGGGCCGATGTCAAGATCAAGAAAACCAAAGCGCCAAAGACGCTGGAACTGATAAGGAATTCCGATATCCTGGAGGAACTGGGGAAGAGCAAAGGTGAGCGTCTATTGGTAGGCTTTGCCGCGGAAACCAGCGACCTTCTGCAAAACGCCGGTAAAAAGCTCGCCGTAAAGAACCTGGACATGGTGGTGGCCAACGACGTTAGTCAGGCTGGCGCCGGGTTCGATGTGGACACCAACATCGTCAAGCTCCTCTTCAAGGGGGGGAGGGTGGAGGAACTGCCAATCATGGGAAAAGAGGCCTTAGCCGAGATCATTCTCGACAGGGTGGTGGAGATGAAGAAGTGCCGCTAGTTGCTAGCCGTTAGCTGCTGTTTATTATTCCGCGGAGAGGATTTGCAGGAGTTGTTCAGGCGCGCATATAGCTTCGCGCAGCCGGCCTTTTATCTCACGTAACTGTTCCAGAGCCTGGGACTTGGTTATCTTGCCGCTCCGGTAAAGGAGCCGCAGGTTCTTCCGAACCATCTCGGCGGATTGCAACGCCCTTTCGCCGGTCGGGTCCGCCTGGAAGTAGCGGGACTCTTCCATTCCGTTAAGGAAGTCGAACACCGCTTCCTGCGCAAGAGTCATATACTCTTCCCGGTCGTTATCTTCAAGGATATAACGTGACGAATCATTCAGGGTTTTCAGCACCTGCTGCCATTTTTCCAGACGGCTCACCAGCAGAATCGAATTGAATATCCGCTTGTTGGTGCCGAAGGAGAAGAGGGTGTCCGACAATACCCGGCGCAGGAGCGCGTCATTGGCGCGGTAGTTTTCCCGTGAAACCTGCATGCCGGTTTCCCATATCTCCTTATCCACGAAGGTTTCAAAGCGCATTTCCCAGTATGTGTGCTTCAGGGTAAGGGTGGAAAAGCTCAACATGATCTTGTATGGGACAAAATAGTTGTGGGCCACAGCGTCCGCCGCCAGATGGGAAAGATAACCGTAGGCGCAGGCCAGGTGCGCCGGCGTGCCGGCGTTTTCAAGGATTTTCATGCCGACCCGCCAGCGGTGGCAGTGGAGCAGATAATGGGTAAACTTCTTGCCGATGGTGATGTCGGCTGCGATGCAGCCGTACAGGAAGTCGTGGGGGAATTCGCCGATAACCGCGGCCATTGCCGGTTCTAACGCCTGCAAGTTGGCCAGGACAGCCGAACCAAGTTGCAGGTGGACGCCCGCGCCCCAGGCCAGGGCCTCGTGGGGAGCGCATATGACAAGCAGCAGGGCTGCCGGAATTATGAAAAGAAACAGCATATTTAATAAGAATAGTCAATGGCGAAGCAAAAGTAAAGGGGTTTACCCATGACGGATGAAGCCAGGGAACTTATTGCCTCTTTGCGGGTCTACCTGGAGGAGCTGCGGGAGAGCGGTGTCGATGCCCTGCCGTTTGCCGTACAGAGTTCCGATGTGGCCCATACCGCGGAAACCAGCGGGATTGACGTTGCCACTGAAGGTGCGAGGGAAACTCTGGAGGAGATCAGGGGGGAATTGGGGGAGTGTGTCCGCTGCCAGCTCGGCCGGACAAGGACCAACCTGGTGTTCGGGGTCGGTAATCCCCATGCGCGCCTTGTTTTTGTCGGCGAAGCGCCTGGCCGGGACGAAGACCTTCAAGGGGAGCCGTTCGTCGGCGAGGCCGGGCAGATTCTAACCAGGCTCATTACCCGAATGGGATTTACGAGGCAGGACGTTTATATCTGTAACGTCCTCAAGTGCCGTCCCCCAAGTAACCGCGACCCGCAAAAGGATGAAATCGAGCAGTGCGGTCCATTCATGCTGCGCCAGGTCAAATCTATCGGGCCTGAAGTTATTGTCGCACTTGGGGCATTTGCCGCCCATACCCTGCTGCAATCAACCGTCCCCATCTCGAAGCTGAGAGGTAAATTCCATGATTATCATGGCATTCCCCTTATGCCGACATTCCACCCATCCTTCCTTCTCAGAAACAGAGGGAATACCGAAGTTTACTGGACCGTCTGGGAAGATATGACGCAGGTGCTGAAAAGACTGAATATGCCGGTGCCGGATGTATCACGGAAGGGATAATCAGCGGGAACTTTGCCTCTTTCATTCTGGCGAGGTTTATGATGTTTTTCATGGCAAAAGCAGCCGGTTTCTGGTAGAAAGCAGGTAACGACAAGCACCGGAGACGCCATGCTGAAAACCTACCTGAAAAAGCTTCACGACATCGCCATGCATGGTGATGCCCGCGAAGAGAGCTTCTATGCGCCTCTTTCCGAACTTCTAAGCGAATATGCAGGTCGAGCCGGTCTCTCAAAAATACATGTGACCACGCTTCCCAAGCAGACCGAGGCGGGGAACCCCGATTTCCGCGTTTGGGACGGCAAACAGCATATCGTCGGCTATATCGAGGCAAAAGAGCCGAACGTCGAGCATCTGGACCGTGTAGAAACCACAGCACAGCTCAAACGTTACCGCAATACTTTCCCCAATCTTCTCCTGACGAACTTCTTTGAATTCCGCCTTTACCGAAACGGCGTCCTGACTGATAAAGTATCGGTCGCCAGGCCGTTTCTGCTGACAAAAATCAAGACCGTTCCTGTTGCTGAGAATGAAGAAGAGTTCCTGTCCCTCCTGGAGAAATATTTCTCCTTCTCCCTCCCAAAGGTGCATGACGCAAAGAGCCTAGCGGTCGAACTGGCCAAGCGGACCCGCTTCCTGAAGGACGAGGTGATTGCCGAGGAACTGCGCGAGGAGGCAAACGGCAAGAAGGGTTTCATTCTCGGCTTTTACGAAGCGTTCAAGACCTATCTCATCAGCGGAGTTACCCACGAGGAGTTCGCTGACCTATACTCCCAGACCGTTGTCTACGGGCTGTTCGCCGCCCGGACCCGGACAGAGGGAGAATTCAACCGCAAGCTCGCCTACTATAACATCCCCCAGACCATCGGCATACTGCGCGACGTCTTCCGTTTCATCTCTCTCGGGGATCTGCCGCAATCGATGGAATGGATCATCGACGATATTGCCGAGGTCCTCGGCGTAACCGACGTAAAGAACCTCCTGCACCGTTATTTCCATGAGGGTAAAGGAAAAGACCCCATCGTCCACTTCTACGAGACCTTTCTTGCCGAGTACGACCCGAAGACCCGTGAACGGCGCGGCGTTTACTACACGCCGGAACCGGTGGTTTCCTATATCGTCCGATCCCTTCATTGCCTCCTGAAAGAGCAACTAAACCGCGCCGACGGGCTGGCCACCGAATCGGTCACGGTCCTCGATCCTGCTGCCGGAACGCTCACCTTTCTGGCTGAAGCGGCTACTCTTGCCGTCGGGGAATTTGTGGATAAATACGGGAGCGGTGCAAAGGAAGAGTTCATCCGTGGTCATATTCTGCGGAACTTCTACGCATTCGAATTGATGATGGCCCCATACGCCATCGGCCATCTGAAGATGTCGTTTCTCCTTGAAGAGCTGGGATATAGACTGTCAGAGAACGAGCGGACCAAGCTCTATCTTACCAACACCCTGGACATGAAGGAACTGGAGCAGACTCCGCTCCCCGGCATGGCCTCCCTCTCCGAAGAGTCGCATCTGGCGGGAGAAGTGAAGAAGAAGGAGCCGATCCTCGTCATCCTCGGCAATCCCCCCTATTCGGGCCATTCCACCAACGTCTACGAGGAAGTGCGGGCCTACTACCAGGTGGATGGAAAGCCGCTCGGGGAGAAGAACCCCAAGTGGCTCCAGGACGATTATGTCAAGTTCATCCGCTTCGCTCAGGTAAAGATCGACCAGGCCGGGGAGGGGCTGCTCGGCTTCATCACCAACCACAGCTACCTGGACAACCCCACCTTCCGCGGCATGCGCCGCTCCCTCATGCAGAGCTTCAACGAAATCTACATCCTCGACCTCCACGGCAACACCCTGAAAAAAGAGAAGTGCCTGGACGGGAGCAAGGATGAGAATGTCTTCGACATCATGCAGGGGGTGGCGATAATTATTTGCGTCAAGCGGAAGAGCGGAAATCCCCCCTCTCCCCCCTTTGGCAAAGGGGGGAAACCGGGAGCGGAGCGGGCGAAGGGGGGATTTGTCCGTATTTACCACGCCGATCTATGGGGTAAGCGGGAAGAAAAGTACGCCCGGTTGCTCCGGGATGATGTAAAGAGCACTTCGTGGCGGGAATTGACGCCGCAAGCGGATTTCTATCTTTTCATCCCCAGAGATGAAAGCCTGGCTTTTAAATACGAAAAATACCCCAGAATTAACGAAATATTTCCACTGAACGGCGTCGGAATGACAACCGCGCGGGACGGGTTCGTCATCGACAGAGACAAAAACGTATTATTGAATAGAATCAGGCTATTCAAGCACAGCAAGTTTTCCGATGAGGAGCTTCACGTTTCTTTCAATATCAACATAAAGGAAGGATGGAGCATCAGGAAGGCATGGAATATGTTGCAGGATATTCCCGATTCCCGTTTAAAGGAATATATTTCCCCTGTGCTGTATCGTCCTTTCGATGTCCAATGGATTTTTTATCATGACTCCGTTGTCTGGCGGACAGTTAAGAAAATCATGCGGCATATGCTGAGGGACAATGTTGGTCTTTTGTTCATGAGACAAGTTGCTTTAAATGAAGATTATAGCCATTCATTTGTTTGCTCGAATTTGATTGACAATAGGGCCTTTTACAGCAACAAAGGGATCATGTCTCTGGCACCCCTCTACCTCTATCCGGATGACAAAGAAGCCGATTCCTGCCATGAACAGCCGACCCTCTATGCCGATGAACAGCCGAATGGTCCCCGTCCCAATATTGACGAAGATTTCTATCGTAAACTGGCGGCGGCTTACGGTGCCAAGCCTGCGCCGGAGGAGCTTTTACATTACATTTATGCAATTCTTTATGCAAACGCCTACCGCTCGAAATACTCCGAGTTCCTGCGTCTTGACTTCCCAAGAATCCCATTCACCAAAGATTTAGATTTGTTTCGCATCCTGGCCAAGCTCGGTGAACGGCTTGTTTCCTTGCACCTGATGACCTCGCCGGTGCTTGATCGGCCCCTGGCACGGTTCGAAGGTGAGGGGGAGAACAAGGTGGAGAAGCCGCGCTATGACTCGGAAGCCCGGCGGGTCTATATCAACGCCGGCCGATGGTTCGAGGGGGTCGCGCCGGAAATCTGGGAGTACCGGATCGGCGGCTACCAGGTCTGCGACAAGTGGCTTAAGGACAGGAAGGGGAGGGTACTGCAGCTTGACGACATCAAGCATTATTGCCGGGTGGCAACGGCCATTTCCAGGACCATCGAGGTGCAGCGAGAGATTGACGGCCTCTACGGAGAGGTTGAGAAAGAGACAATCTAAGCTTTGTGATATTGTCAGTCACAATGAGTGAATAACGGAGGAAGCAGTGTACAAGAAAGTTTACGAAAAGCCGATGACAGAGGGGGCGCCGCTCCCCTTCGAACTTCCCGCCTGGATCGCCTGCGCACCGTTCGAGGAGTACCTGGGGATGCGGATCGAGGAGGCGAAGGACGGGATGGCGATCCTCACCATGCCGTTCAGAGTGAAGCTTGCCCAGGGGAAGGGGCTCATGCACGGCGGTGCGGTGACGGCCCTGGCCGACACTGCAGTGGCAATGGCCATCAAAAGTCTCCTGCCGGAAGAGAGTCATTTCGCCACGGTTGCGCTGGAGTTGAAATTCCACGCCCCGGTGCGGGGCGGGACAGTGCGGGCAGTTGCCCGGGTGACGGAACGGGATGAGCGGAATATCAAAGGAGAAGCGGAGGTTTTTGATGATCATGAGGTGAAGGTTGCGACGTTCACCTCCCATTTCAAGGTTAAGAGGAGATAGGGAACGGCCCTTTTCCGCAATATCTGCGTAAGTCGTCGGGATCGCTTGTGCGACATAGCTCTGCTACGCCTCCGCGCAATCCCTAGACAGCCTTGATCTTGCGAAAAATGTCTCGTTCCTAAAGTTTCAAATCACTCAAGTTCACGCTCAAAAATGTTCAGATGCAAGGCGTCGAGGAGTGAGCGGCGGAGCATACATTTAGTATGTGAGCGGTGGAGCGACGAAGACAACGCCGCAGATGGGCGTTTTTCAGCGTGAACTACCCATCCATCCCCAGGCGGCGCATCTTCTCCACCAGCGTAGTCCGGTTCATGTTCAGGAGAGCCGCGGCGCGGGCTTTCACGCCGTCCGAAAGGGAAAGGGCGTCGCTAATCATTTTTCGTTCAATTTCGGTGACAACCTCCACCAGGTCAACACCTCGCGAGGTGACCCGTGTGGGAGGAAACTCTTCCTGGTTATTGTAAGCCTTGGTGATGTTCGAAGGAAGATCGTTCATGGTAATTTGGTCCCCTTCGGTGAGGGCCACGGTACGTTCGATCACATTTTCCAGCTCCCTGACATTGCCCGGCCACATGTAAACTTCAAGCGCCATGAGCGCTTCTTTTGAAATGTTCATGAGAGGACGATTCATCCCCCCGCAGTACTTGGCGAGGAAGTGACGGACGAGCGGCAGGATGTCTTCAATCCGTGCCCTGAGAGGCGGCAGGGTGACCGGAATGACGTTGAGGCGATAATACAGATCATCCCGGAATGTCCCTTTTTTCACCTCTTCCTCGAGATTGACATTGGTGGCGGAAATGATCCGCACATCAAGCTTTATCTGCTTGTTCGAGCCGATCCGCTCCACCTCCTGCTCCTGCAGAACACGAAGCAGCTTTATCTGCAGGTGCATGGGGAGAGTGCCGATTTCATCAAGGAAAATGGTACCGTGGCTTGCAGCCTCGAATTTTCCCATCTTATCCCGTATAGCTCCGGTAAACGCTCCCTTGGTGTGGCCGAAGAGCTCGCTTTCCAGCAGGTTTTCGGGTATTGCGCCGCAATGTACGGCAATGAATGGTTTATCGCGGCGTAGTCCGTTGGAATGGATTGCCTTGGCGATAAGTTCCTTGCCGGTCCCCGATTCGCCGAGGATCAGGACTGTCGAATCGGTTTTGATGACCTTGGAAATTCGGGAAAAAACATTCTGCATGGCCGGGGAACTTCCGATGATGTTGCTGAATTCGTATTTATCGCGAAGCTGTTTTTTCAGGTAGACGTTTTCACTGAGTAGCCGCTGTTTCTCAACTACTTTAGCAATGATCAATCTCAGCTCTTCGATATTGAGGGGTTTTGTGATGTAGTCGAAGGCCCCTTCCTTCATAGCCCGGACAGCGGTCTCAGCGGAGGCATGGCCGGTAATGAGGATTACTTCGATAGTTGGGGAAAGCATTTTTGCTTTTGTGAGGATTTCGATGCCGGTGATGTCGGGAAGGAACAGATCGGTGACAATGATGTCAAAATGCTCTTCCGCAAGGGATTGAAGAGCCTCTTCACCAGAACCGCAACCGCTTATCCGATAGTCGGGATTTTTCAGCAGCAGCAGCAGGGAGTCGCGAACCGGCTCTTCATCGTCAACTAAAAGGATATTTATCAGTTTGTCCATTGATCATAACCATTAGAAGTGCAATATATAACATGAATGCGATTTATAGACAAGACCGGATTTGACCGGGCTGAAAAAACTGGTATGCTTCTAAGGTAGTTATTAATGGCGGCGGCGATATGTTGAGGTTGGTTCCCCTTATTTTTCTGGTATTAATATTTCCACAGACGCTTTCCGCCGGCACGCCACAGGTCTCCGTCGTCTCGGTGAACGGCCCCGTAAGTCCGGTGACCTCCGATTACCTGAGGAGAAACCTGAAGGAAGCCGCCATCCGCGGCGACAGTTTGCTGCTGATAGAGATGGATACCCCCGGCGGACTGGACAGCGCCATGCGCGAAATAGTCATAGATATCCTCGCCAGCCCGACGCCGGTTGCGGTTTTTGTTGCGCCATCCGGGGCCCGCGCCGCTTCGGCGGGTGCGGTGATCGCACTGTCGGCCGATATCTGCGCCATGGCGCCGGGCACCAATATTGGTGCGGCGCATCCGGTCAGTATCGGTGAGAAGCCTGACAAGGTCATGGAAGAAAAACTTGTGAATGATGCGGAGGCCTATGTTGAGGGGATTGCCCGGAAACGCGGCAGGAATGCCGATATCGCGAAAAAGATGGTGCGTGAAAGTATTTCCCTTTCGGCGGATAAGGCTCTGGAAGAAAACATCATTAACTTGATCGCCACCGATCGGAAGGATCTCTTTAAAAAGCTGGAAGGCCGTGTCATAAAGCGTGACGGCAAAGATAGGGCCTTGCGTCTGGCTGGCGCTGAAGTCAAGCAGCATGAGATGGGAACCAGGGAAAAGGTCCTGAATACCATCAGCAATCCAAATGTGGCATATGTACTGATGATGCTCGGTTTAATGGGTTTGTTCTTCGAGCTTTCCAATCCCGGTGTCATCCTGCCGGGCGTTATCGGCGGCATCTCCCTTATACTTGCCTTTTTCGCCTTCCAGACCCTGCCGGTCAGCTATGCCGGTGTGCTTCTGATTCTTCTGGCAATAATACTGTTCATTGCCGAGATAAAGGTTGTTTCGCACGGAATGCTGACAGTTGGAGGAGTGATTGCCATGTCTCTTGGATCACTTATGCTGTTTCAGTCGCCGGAACCATATTTTCGGGTATCATGGGGCGTCATCCTGGTAACCGTTCTTATGACTACCCTGTTCTTTGTCTTTGCGGTCGCTAAAACGATAAGGCGCACCGTCGCAAGCCGGTTACCGGCGGGGAAGGACTGGTTGGAGAAGAGGGGATAGCTGATACCGACATCATGACGGAGGGAAAGGTGTTTGTGCGTGGTGAATACTGGGACGCTGAAAGTTCCGAAAGGATCATGAAGGGTGAAAAAGTCGTAGTTACAGGCGTGGAAGGGCTGCGGATCAAGGTGAGGAATAGATGAAGGGAGAGGGCCACTTCTCACATCTCATATGGAGGGGATAAATATGTTCGAGATATTGAATTATGTGCCGATAATCTTCGTTGTGATTCTGCTTGTCATGTTTGCCGCGAGCGCCGTCAGAATTCTTCCCGAATATGAACGCGGGGTGCTGTTCCGCCTGGGGAGGCTTGCCGGAATGCGGGGGCCGGGACTTTTTTTCATTATTCCGGGGGTTGACCGGCTGGTGCGGGTTTCGCTCCGCACCGTGGTCTTCGACGTCCCTCCTCAGGACGTAATCACCCGCGACAACGTAACCGTTAAGGTATCCGCGGTTATTTACTTCCGGGTCATGATCGCTGACAAGGCGATCGTCGAGGTGGAAAACTACCTCTACGCCACCAGCCAGCTCTCCCAGACGACTTTGAGGAGCGTGCTCGGCCAGGTGGAACTGGACGAGCTTCTCTCCCAGCGAGAGAAGATAAACAAGGAACTTCAGGAGATCCTTGACCGACACACCGGCCCGTGGGGGGTGAAGGTCTCCAACGTGGAAGTAAAAAACATCGATCTGCCGCAGGAAATGCAACGCGCCATTGCCAAACAGGCCGAAGCCGAGAGGGAGCGGCGCGCCAAGGTTATCCATGCGGAGGGTGAATTGCAAGCCTCGGAAAAGCTGGCAATGGCGGCCAGAGTGCTGTCCGCAGAGCCCGCCTCGATCCAGCTCCGCTTTCTCCAGGCCCTGACCGAAATCGCTACCGAGAAAAACTCCACCATCATCTTCCCAGTGCCGATTGACCTGATCTCGATGTTTATGGAGAAGAAGGAGAAACAAGTAGTATAGGATTGGAGATAAAAAAAGCCCGCAGCGCGGGCTTTTTTTATCATGGAGAAATACTCGGATCGGCAACTAATTGGCGATCTTCTCGATCTTTGCCTTCTCTTTCAACTGGGCGATATAATCCATCACCCCTTTCTGTATTTTCATGTTTTTCAGGTATTCCTGGATCCTTGGCTTTACCTCATCAAAATTGGCGACCCCGGCTTCCTTTTTATCGGTGACTTTGATGATGTGATATCCGAACTGGGTTTCCACAACGTTGCTGACCTCACCAGTCTTCAGGCCAAATGCGGCTGTCTCAAAGGACGGGACCATCTGTCCTTTGCCGAAAAAGCCTAGATCGCCTCCCTGGGTCTTGCTTGGACAGTCGGAGTTGGTCTTGGCAAGCTCGGCGAAGTCCTTGCCGGCCTTGATTTGCTTGAGCAGACCTTCGGCCTTTTCCTTGGCCTTCTTCTTTTCATCGGCAGTAGCCTGAGGATCGACCTTGCAGAGTATGTGACTTGCTTTGATCTGCTCACCCCGCTTGAACTTGTCCTTGTTGTCATCATAAAACTTCTTGGCGTCAGCATCGGAGACGGTGGCTTTAGGGACGACCTCTTTTACGACCAGATTGTTGATGACGATGTCCTTCCGTACCAGTTCCTCCAGTGTTTTCGGAGTCAGGTCGGAAGATTTCAGCGCCTTTTCATACTCGGCATCACTTTTGAATTTTGATTTTCCCTGGGCAACTTTGTCCGCAACCTGTTTGTCCAGGTCCGCTATCCCCAGTTTCGTCCCAGCCTGGTAGAGAAGTTCAGCGGAGACTAGCTGGTCGAGGACCGTATCCTCTGCCGGTTTTGCCGAAGCAGGGGCTTGCTGGCCCATCTGGTTCTGGGCAGAAAATATTTTCATTGCCCGATCCATTTCAGCACGGGTGATTACTGTGCCGTTTACTTTCACGATTGTGTCGTTTGGCGAAGTTTTTTTGACAGCTTCAGATTTTTTTGCGGTTTCCTGTTTGGGTTGTACGGTTTTGGCCTCATCACTTAACGCCTGACCAGCCTGAAAGACAATAAGCGAAATGGCGGCAACCAATTGAAGATACTTGATTCCCCTGTGAAATTTCATCGTTCACTCCTTCTCAAAAGTAAGTTAATTTTTAAATGATAGCACATTCAATCATTTTTGTAAAAGATGTAAACATATATTTTCAATTCATGATTCCAACGCATGTTTTTATGGATGTTTATCATTGACATCGGCCATGTTATCTGCTTTATTAAAAAACTATACTGAAAAACCTAACTATTGGTAATACTTAATTATTTCAGTATAGCTTAAATCGTCAAGCAGGTTATGTTCAAGGATAAGTTAAACTCGTAAGTTACCGGAGAATAAAGAATGGTTACAGCAAAGAGAAAATTCAGGAAAGTCATGGCGGCCAATCGCGGAGAGATCGCCATCCGTATTTTCCGCGCCGCCACTGAGCTAGGCATCCGCACGGTGGCAATCTATTCCGAAGAGGACAAGCTTTCCCTCCATCGTTACAAAGCGGACGAGGCCTATCTGATCGGCAAGGGGAAAAGCCCGATCGATGCTTACCTGGGTATTGATGAAATTATTTCCATGGCAAAACACATGGATGTCGATGCCATACATCCCGGCTACGGATTCCTCTCTGAAAACCCGGAGTTCGCCGAGAAATGCGAAGACGCGGGCATTGCTTTTATAGGGCCGACGGCTGAGATGCAGAGGCGCCTCGGCAACAAGGTGGAAGCACGCAAAGTGGCGATAGAGGCTGGGGTCGCCGTTGTGCCTGGGACCAAGGAGCCGGTCTGGGAAGACAGAGAGGCCCTGAGTTTCGCCAACGAACACGGCTATCCCATTATCATCAAGGCTGCCGCAGGCGGTGGGGGACGCGGCATGAGGGTTGTCCGAAACCGCAAGGAACTTCTCGAGGAACTGGTCTCCGCCCGCAGTGAGGCCAAGGCTTCCTTTGGCGACCCTTCGGTTTTTCTCGAGCGTTACCTGGAAAATCCCAAGCACATTGAAGTCCAGATAATGGGGGACATGTACGGCAACATAGTCCACTTTTTTGAAAGGGACTGCTCTATCCAACGCCGCCATCAGAAGGTAGTTGAGTTTGCCCCGTCGCTTGCTCTCGACGACAAGGGGCGCAGAAAACTCTGCAACTCAGCGATCAAGATCGCAAAACAGGTGGGATACTGTAATGCCGGAACGGTTGAATTCCTTCTCGACCAGGATGGCAAGGCGTATTTTATCGAGATGAATACACGCATCCAGGTGGAGCATACGGTGACCGAAATGATCACCGGGAGGAATCTCGTCCAGGCACAGATACTTGTGGCTGAGGGGAAAAAGCTCTCCGACCCTGAGATCAACATCCCTGGCCAGGAAGACATTCATATTGGGGGTTATGCGATCCAGTGCCGGTTGACCACTGAGGACCCTGCGAACAACTTTGCCCCGGATTTCGGCACCATCTCCAACTACCGCTCATCGGCCGGCTTCGGGGTCCGCCTCGATGCGGGGAACGCAACAACCGGCGCCCAGATCACCCCCTACTACGATTCGCTTCTCGTCAAGGTGACGAGTTGGGGACTCACCCTCTCTGCAGCCGCGCATATCATGCAGCGCTGTCTTCTGGAGTTCCGAGTCCGCGGCGTGAAAACAAATATAGGTTTCCTTGAAAATGTTGTCAGCCATCCGGTCTTTCTTGCCGGCAAGTGCGACACATCTTTCATCGACAAGCATCCGAAACTTCTCCATGTGCGGGAGAAAAAGGACCGGGCGAATAAAATACTCGCATTCATCGGCGATGTCATCGTCAATGGTTCCCAGGGGATCACCAGGCCCCTCAAGTCGGCGGAGCTCATGGAGGCAAAGGTTCCCGAGGTGGATTACAGGAAGCGCCCTCCGGTCGGCTCCCGCGACATTTTCCGAGCGGAGGGAGCGGATGGGCTCTGTGAATGGATTCGAGAGCAAAAACGCCTTCTCATCACCGACACCACTATGCGCGATGCCCATCAGTCGCTTCTCGCCACCAGGGTCCGCACCTATGATCTCTTGAGGATCGCCGAACCGACCTCCTATCTTGGCGCCGACCTCTTTTCTCTCGAACTATGGGGAGGCGCCACTTTCGACGTCTCCATGCGCTTCCTCAAGGAGTGTCCATGGGAGCGGCTGCACAAACTTTCCAAGGCGATCCCGAACATTCTCTTCCAGATGCTTCTACGCGGTTCCAATGCCGTGGGTTACACCAACTACCCGGACAATGTGGTGGAGCGTTTTGTAATGGAGGCAGCTGCGTCGGGTATCGATATTTTCCGCGTCTTCGACTCCCTCAACTGGACAAAAGGGATAGCGGTAGCCATGGGTGCAGTTCGGAAGAACGGCAAGATATGCGAGGCTGCCATCTGCTACACGGGAGATATAACCGATCCGAAGCGGGACAAATACCCGCTCTCCTATTATGTCAACCTTGCCAGGGAACTGGAGGCGATGGGCGCCCATATCCTTGCCATAAAGGACATGGCGGGCCTGCTCAAGCCGATGGCAAGCTACAAGCTGGTAAAGGCACTCAAGGAGGAGATAGGCATACCGATCCATCTCCATACCCACGATACATCGGGAAACGGCGGCGCCACGCTCCTCATGGCCTGCCAGGCAGGGGTCGATATCGTCGACGCGGCCCTTTCATCAATATCCGGACTGACCGCCCAGCCGAACCTGAACGGACTGGTAGCAGTACTCAAGGGGAGCGAATGCGACCCGCGGGTAAACGAGGCGGGACTGCAGAAACTCGCGGGCTACTGGGAAACGGTGCGCGATTACTACACCCCCTTCGAATCGGGGCTTAAAAGCGGAACCGCGGAGGTCTACCACCATGAGATACCCGGAGGACAGTACTCCAACTACAAGCCACAGGTGGCGGGGCTCGGGCTTCTTGACCGATGGGATGAATGCAAGGAGATGTACCATAAGGTAAATGTTCTCTTCGGCGATATCGTCAAGGTCACCCCCTCCTCCAAGATAGTTGGGGACATGGCCATGTTTCTGGTCAAGAACAATCTGGATGTGGACGATGTCTTTACCCGAGGAGAAGAACTCACTTTCCCGGAGTCTGTGGTCGGTTTCTTCAAGGGGATGATCGGTCAGCCATATCAGGGATTCCCCGAAAAACTCCAGAAGATCATCCTCAAGGGAGAGAAGCCGATCACCTGCCGTCCAGGCGAGCTTCTCGACCCGGTCGATTTCGAGGAAGAGCGGGAAAAAGTGGAGTCAAAGGTGAAACACGCGGTGGATGACAAAAGGCTTATGTCATATATCCTCTATCCACATATCTATCCCGAGTTCGACAAACATCTGCAGAGTTATTCCGACACTTCGGTAGTCCCGACCCCTGTCTTTTTCTACGGCCTTGAACCGGGCCAGGAGACTTCAGTGGATATCGAACGGGGAAAGACCCTCATCATCAAGCTTAATGCGATCGGCCGTGTCCATCCCGACGGGACACGTCACATCTATTTTGAACTCAACGGCAACGCCCGTAGCGTGATTGTCCGCGACCATTCCGTGGTAACTGATGAGGTGGAGCGGGAGAAGGCGGACAAGGAGAATCCGAAACATATGGGCGCGCCAATGCCGGGGAAGGTCCTGAAGTTGAACGCGAAGCCGGGTGACGAGGTGAAGGTTGGGGATATCCTCCTAGTAACAGAGGCGATGAAAATGGAGACCAACATAAAGGCCAAGGATGACTGCAAAGTCGTAGAGGTGAGATGCAAGGAAGGGGATAAGGTAGAGAAGGATGATCTGCTGATCATCATGGAGTGACGGATTTAACAGAATAGGAATTTCCTGAAATGATAAAGGCCATGCGGATTGCATGGCCTTTATCATTCCGGAGACTTCCCCAATAGTAATGTTTCATCATCGAGTGTAATTTTAAGCGTACCCATTTCGGATCTTCAATATTCCGTGCCAACAGAAAATAATTCCCTTTATATGTCACCCTTGGAACGGTTTGGACTTGTGGTAGAGCGTTTCGGGCGCGATATCAATGTTGCCAGGCCAGACCACCGTGCCGAAATCAACCTTTGCCATGGTAAACAGCGAAGTTCCTTTCAGCCGCACAAATGGACGTTTTTCCATATAAGGAGCCATATCAAAAATTCGTTGTTCGCCATTCTCGAACTCAAGGTGGAGCAGGTAATCCGGTGTTGCTTTAACGTTTATGACGTCCAGTAATGTTTCCATTTTTGTCCCCTTATTGCAACGGCGCAATACGAAACGGCTCCTCTTCACTCAAGATTTCGTCAAAGTCTTCTATGAATTGGTGAATCTGGGAAGAGATCATGCAGATAAGCCAATCGCCATGACGGCCGGGTAACATGCCTAGAAGCAAGGCAGGCCGAAGTTTCCCGACGGCATTATCCGTCTGGGGAAACTGGAACAGGACTATCTGCCCCGCAGTCGGCTTCAAAACTCTCCCTTCAGGTCAACTCTGGAATATTCGGGAAGCGCCTCGTCTTCCATGCCTCGCATGGCCAAGGCAAGTGAAATTTCGGATGAGATGATATGATCGTGGACGCCACCCTGACGAGTTGCTTTTGCTTCAAGGTAACCGACGAAATCCAACACTTCGGTCTGGAGTGATTCGGGTAAGTCTTGTATATGTTTGCAAATCTTTTCCGCGACGGACATTACAGCCTCCCCATCTGGTCTTGTTTCACTATAGCATAAAATCCACACTTTTTCCATATATGATAATGGGATCACATGATTAAAGGGGGATGATTCTCTTGCCAGGACAGGGGGATAGGGGTAATTATAAAGGCGTTTAATGGAGGAGCGGATGGGGCCACGGATTCGCGCCATATCGAATGTAAAGCCGCCTTTGCCGGGAAGTTGTCGCCGGGGCGGCTTTTTGCTTTATGTGTCAAGAATAAAGATTTGACCCCTTCACTTTGTCTATTTCATCATTTTAAAAAGCGCGACCCAATTCCCTGGAAACCTTATGGTCCGGGTCTATCAGATAACTATCATTCACATTCTTCATCGCCGCCTCAAATTGTCCCTGCCTATTCAGGGCAGCGGCAAGCATAAGACGGAGTGAGACGTTATATGGGTTTATCATCACGGCGACCTGTAGTTTCGCAACATTCGATATTTCCAACTCGTTGGTTGCATGATTTCTAATATATTCCACCGCGTAGATGTCATTCAGGTCCAATTTGCGGATAAGCTGAATCTGGGATAATGTGGTGGCGTTCAGGTTTTCATCCAAAACCTGGCTTAACGGATCGAGATTTTGGGCAATAAAATTAAGGATGGTCACCGGATCGAAGTGGTCCTGCTTGGCAACTGAGTATTCCAGCCTGGGGAGGTCGTCGCAATAAACCGGGGCGTTGGCGGTGATTTTTGCCAGGCTTTCAGGACCACACAAAAAACCGGCCAGAAAAACTTCCCGTCGGTTCAGATAGAAGTCCGGTCCGCCGAAATAGCTGTAATACAAATCCGTTTTGACCGGTCCATCGGTGCTCAGTATATTCAGGCGATTGTTTGAGAGGGTCGGATGGCCACCTGAACATCCTATAAGCAGAAGTTCAGTTGTGTTATACCACAGGACACTGTCCGGAAATACTTCCAGAAAGGTGCGAACAACGGAACGGAATTCGGCAAGATCAAAAAAGCCGATGGGAATAAACTGGGAAACTATGCCATTCTGGTTCAGCCGCTCTCGAACATGGCGATAAAAGTCAACGGTATAAAATGAGGAAATGCCCGGCCTGAATGCCTGGCCGACCTCGATGGAGATAACATCGTACTTGTCATTGGTGTTACTGATGTAATTGCGACCATCCTCGGTAATCAGCCGCACCCGTTTGTCGTTCATCCATGATGACTCGAAATTCTTCCGCACTATATCGAAAAGACGGGGCTCGATATCCACTATGTCCAGTCGGTGCACATCGTAGAGCAAGAAACGACTGGCAGTATTGCCCACGCCGGCGCCTACTACGAGGACGCTTCTGGGATTCGGATGAAACTGCATGGGGACATGCGCCGCCATGATCTGTTGATTTTTTATGTTGTTACCTTGCCACATGCGGTCTATTTCAAGGGTTGTCTCATTATTGACTTTCAACCTGCTCACGGCAAGGTTTGCCCCGTACCCCTCCTGGACATCGATCAATTCCCCCCGTGATTGACTGGTCAGGAGAAAATCCGCTGGCAGGTTGGTTCCGGTGGCAAAGGGGATCGCCAGCCAAACCAGCAGGACAAGGAAGACCAAAAATGTTTTTGTACCAAGACCGAACGTTCGCTCAAGAAATACCCAGGCAATGCTCCCGATCAACAGACTCAAGCCCGTGGTTAGAAGGAGGCTTTTCTGCAATCCAGCGATTGGAAGAAATACAAAACCCGCGCCAAGCGACCCGGCAATCCCGCCCGCTGTGTTGAGGGCATACATCTTTCCCACTCGCGCTCCGACCAGTGACGGGCAATCAACAACCATGCGAATGGCGAGGGGAAAGGAAATGCCGGACAAGATTGCGGGACCAAGCAGCAAGAGCATAAAAATCCAAAAGTGACTTGGTGAATTGATTTTGCCCATGATGCGGTACCACCAGCCGGCGGGCAGCATCACCAGGCACCAGACTATAAGAGCGCCCAGAACATGGGTTGCGCCGAAGATAAAGGCACGCCGGCTGGTCAGGTCGCCGATGGCCGAAATCAGGATACTTCCTGCAACAATACCCAGTAACGTGATGGTCAAGGTCAGGGTATACGTATAGACCGTGTTGACAATAATCAGGGATAGGTAGCGAACCCACAGGACTTCATAGCCCAATGCGACGAATCCCGAAAGAAAGAACAGTCCGGAAATAACGAGGCCGTCACGATCCATGTTGTCGTCGACTTCGAGAACCTTTAAGGAAACTCCCAATCCTTCCTGACCAGGAACGCCTGAAGTGGTTTCGAGGAACTGGAACCGGTATGCAACTATGCCGACGACAATATTCACTATTGCCGCCACCCAGATGGTCTTGTTGAACCCGATGCCTGGGATCAGGCCAAAACCGCTGACGGCACAGCCAAACGCGGCTCCCATAGTGTTCAGTCCGTAAAGAAGCGCCACCGACAGCGAAATCCTGTCCTTTTGGATGATATAGTACCTACAGAATAACGGAAGAGTTGCCCCCATTAAAATGGTCGGAGGAAGGATCACGACGGTGACTAGGACCAGCCGTGTTAGTGACAGCATGGCAAAACTGCCGTTGAAATGGGGATAGAACGATCGGTAAAGTTCCTCTGCCCAGGTAAAGCACAGCGGATTGAACAGGGCGATTAACCCAAGGCCGATTTCCAGCAGGGCATACATCCATAACGGCCGCTGCGTCTTCGAAGAATATCGACCGAAAAGGTAACTACCGATTGCTAGGCCACCAAAGAATACAGCAGTCACTGTGCTCATGGCAAAGGTGGTGGCACCAAAAATTAGCGAGGCTTTGTGAATCCAACAGATCTCATAGGACAGACCTGCAAAACCCGAGGCGAAAAAACAACTTGCCATGATGAGATTCTTTCGGCTCAAGACGGCTCGTCTCATGTCGGAAAGAAGGGTATTTCTTTTCCCCACTGCGGGTGATTTTTTTACCATTATTCACCTCAAGTATAAATGGTGGCCAGGTTTATTATCCCTCGCCATATAGCATGTCAACCCTAGTCAATAGTTACTTACGGGGGGAAGTTGTCTTCTGCTTTTTTATCTTAGGTGATTTCATTTATGTAAACCCCCACCTATGGTAGGGGACTCACAAAGTTTGACAGTTCCGGGAATATGCCTTTATGAAGCTTCCACCCTTGTAAGATGTCTGTTGGTTTTACGGTTTTGACTTTGACTTTCCGATTGCGATTAGGCCTCTTTGAGGGGCCAGCAATCGTAAAGCCCCCGGCATTGCCGGGGATACTTACTCAGTAAAATTGCCGTTTAAATAAAAATTATTGCCTCTTGATATCCTGCTGTCCAGTACAGCTCTGTATTTTTTGAATTACGGATATATTATCTCATGCATTTCCCGTTTTCAGTAACACGGGGCCTTAGAAATACATGTCCTCAATATATCACAATTTTTCACCTCGTTAAAGGAGGGATCTGTGGGGTCAGGCTAAACTTTCGGATATTTATGAGGCACTTCATAGGAGTTGCCAATCTTATTGTTCTTCTAGGACTACCTGTGTTAGCGCCGTGTTAGATTGCCTTATTGTTATCTATGCTGCCGTGGCCGATGGCCATTGAACACCGCGAGAAGTCACCTCCCGATTCGCTCCTACAAAATCGGATGTACGCAAGGAAAGATATTATCATGTTTGACCATCCTCCGTCGATGCAGCGGCCAGCAGCTGGGAAAAGAAACGGAACCAGTTTCCGCCCATGATCCCTGCAACAGCCACCTCCGGATATCCCGCCTCTTCAAATAATTCAGCCAGCCTCGGGAACCGGGTGTGGTCCTCGAACCTGACGCATGTGGTGCTGTAGCCACCGAAATCGGAGCCGATGCCCACCCCTTCCGGGCCGTATTTCTGCACGAACCAGTCGATCTGACGGAAAACCTGGGAAATGTCCGATTTTCCCTCTGCGGAGAGAATTCCTGGGCAGGCGGCAATTCCCACGATCCCATCGCGGGATAGGATGGCCCGGATCTGTTCGTCGGAGAGGTTGCGGGGAGTGTCGTGGAAAGCGCGGAGGCCGGTATGGGATGAGAGGAGGGGCCCGGTGAACTGGTCAACGACATCCCGGAAGCCTGGATCGTGCAGATGGGCCGTATCAATGGCGAAGCCGAGACGTTCCAGTTCCCGTACCAGGTTCCGTCCCGCGGGGGTGAGACCGGTGGGGTGCGGGACGGTGTTGCCGTCACAAATCCGGTTACTGCCGAAATGGGTCAGACCGACTACCCGAAATCCCTTAAGTTTCAAAGCCTCCGGCGGGAATTCCAGGAGTGCATCGGCGTTTTCCAGGAGGAACAGCGCCCCCGGCGTCCCGGATCCATGATAGACAGCCGTAAGCCCTGCAGCGCTTCTTATAGCTTCGAACCCCTGCAGATACTTCTCCGCGTATTCCAACAGATAACGGAGATTATCCGCGGCCTTCACCGGACCGTTATAGCAATCCATGCAATATAGGACAGAGACGATAGCCCGCACACCCCCTTGTGCCAGCTTGGGCAGGCTTACCCAGGCATCGGGCAATTCCTGGAGCGGAATTTCAGGATGATGGCGGATCAGATCGTAGAGAAGATCGACATGGCTGTCAATGGCGGGATAGGAGTGATTTTGTTGTGGGTTCTTCATCCGGGCGGCCTGTACATGATAAGATTCCAATAGTCGGGGAATTCTTCCAGGTTCAGCAATTGCTTCCGCGTAATATTGAGTTTGAGGAGTTTGGAATTGATATCACGGAGCTTTATTCTCCGTTCCTCAACTATCCACTAGCATGCCATACCCGCGCATGCAATTCCATAAAAAACAGAATTTTTGGTCTCAAAAAAGGGATCAAACAGGCATGTCCGGGTTAAGCGGATACAGGCCGGAATTTTGATCAGGGTGAATTAGCGGTCAATTCCTTGACGTTGACAAAACTATGACCGGCAAAGTTTGTATAACAAGCCGCAAACCAAGTCATTTCAGAGGATTACAGCTGGCACAAATCTGGCATTTACTAGTCTAAACGGGTGATGGATCCATAATTGAAATCTACCTGGGGTCCCGTTAATACGAGGTATAGTCATGGAATCCGGAAAGCGGCTCGGAAAACTGTTGGTGGAAGCCGGCATCATTTCCGTAACGACCCTTGATAGGACGCTTGAGATGCAGAAGGGGAGCGGAATGCGTTTAGGAACGCTACTCATGAAAATTGGGATCGTTACTGATGAAGAAGTGATCGATGCGCTATGCCAACAATGCAATCTCAAGAAAGTCAGCAACATTGCCGATCAAACATTCCCGAAAGAACTGCTGGACCTTGTTCCTGCTCAAATGGCTCTGGAGAATTTGATCTTCCCTCTCAAGCAGAATGAAAGAATGCTGGCTATAGCCACTCTTGACCCTTACGATCAAGATACATTCGATCAACTGGCGGATATAACCGGGATGAAAATCTTCACCGCCCTTGCCACCCGGGAGGAAATTCTAGCCGCGGTAAAAAAACACTACGGAAAAGAGGAAAAGCTAAAGAGCGACAGGCATAAGATACTTTTGATAGATGATTCCCCAGTGTTCTTGAAAATTTTGGATAACGCGCTGGACAAAGAGGGGTACGAGGTATTAATGGCCGCTGACGGCGTGGAAGGGTTGCAGCGGGCCATTTCAAGCCATCCGGACCTGATACTCTGTGATCTTTTGCTGCCGCGCATGGATGGCTATAAATTCCAGATGGCTCTCAAAGCGCATTATGAGACGGAAGACATTCCGGTTATTCTCATAACCTCGAAGGCATCCATGGAAGAAGAAAATCGTGCTCTGAAAGCGGGATTCATAGACTTTATCGGCAAACCGGTCATGCCAGCACGCTTAATCGCACGAATTGAGAGGGCTCTGCTTATGGTGCAAAACATGCATCAAACGTTAATGCGCAACCCGAATGGAGCAAATCTTCATCCGGCTGCATCGGGCAGTAAAGCCGCTTGCCGATCATATTCCCAGCGCAGGGATGAAGTGAGCAAACTTGAAAGGCAACGAAGAGATCAAAAAGCTGTGAATGCGTATGATGCCTGATTCATGGGCTCATGCATCCTATTCCTGAACCTTGACGCCGGTTACATAATACTCCGTTTCTCCGAAGCAGGTGGTGGGAACCCCTTTATGCTGTTCGTAGGAAAGGCTCACTCTTTTCCCCATGCTGGTGGTTATGCTGTTTGCCACCTTGTCATCCCGCACGCTGAAAAAGAACTTCTCCGGAATCGACCCGGGAACCGCCATCATTGTCAGTTCACCTTCCCATGTTTTGCAGATCCACCCTTTCTGGGAAAATTTCTGGACATAGCCTGCGCGCTCGCCCGTGGAGTAGCTCCAGTGCAAGGTAACCCACACATATCCGGCAAAACCTCCGGCTGCCATTATGAGCAAAACAATGGACCAGGTAAGAATCTTTGACTTCATGGGACCTCCACAGAACTAGGAGAAATTAGTTTGCTATTTTTGCGCCAGCCGACTGTGCCTGATCCCATAATAGAAATAGATGGTCAGACCAACCATCAGCCAGACGATAAACCTGATCCAGGTGATCTGCGGCAAGGAGAGCATCAGCCAGACACAGGAGAATACCCCCAAAAGGGGAATCAGCGGAACCAGCGGGCAGCGAAATGACCGTCGCAGTTCAGGATGGGTTTTCCTCAGCACTACCACACCTCCGCAGACAATCGCAAACGCGAACAATGTCCCGATATTGCAGAGCTCCGCAGCAGTCCCGATATCGATGAAGCCCGCAAATCCCGCAACAACGATCCCGGTAAAAATTTGCGCAATATATGGGGTACGGAAACGCGGATGAACCTTGCTTATCCATGGCCAGAGGAGTCCGTCCCTGGACATAGAGAAAAATATCCTCGGCTGCCCCATGAGCATTACCAGGAGAACACTGGTGATCCCTGCCACCGCTCCCGCCGAGACAATAGCCGACCCCCAGTGGAATCCAACCAGGGTCATCGCATGCGCCACCGGAGCGGGCGTATTCAGCTCCTTGTATGAAACCATGCCCGTCAGGACAGCGGCAACTATAATGTAAAGCAATGTGCAGATGCCGAGGGAGAGGAGTATCCCTATCGGCATGTTTCTTTGCGGGTTCATGGTTTCTTCCGCCGCCGTGGATACAGCATCAAAGCCGATATAGGCGAAAAAGACGATGGCCGCGCCGGCTATGACCCCTTTCAGGCCAAAGGGCATGAAAGGATGCCAGTTGGCGGGTTTGACGTGGGAAATGCCGACCAGGATGAAGATCAGCACTGTCACAACCTTGATAAATACCATCACGCCGGTAAACCGGGCGCTCTCCTTGATGCCGATGACCAGGATGGTGGTAAGAAGGAGCGTTATGATGATTGCCGGAAGGTTGATGACCGCCCCCGGCACGCTGCCCGGCGCGGCCGAGCACCAAGCCGGAATCTGAAGCCCTATGGCAGCCATGATATTGACGAAATACCCTGACCAGCCGATGGCTACTGCGATGCATGCGACGATATACTCGAGGATAAGGTCCCAGCCGATGATCCATGCAACCATCTCGCCCATGGTTGAATAGGCGTAATTATATGCGCTTCCCGCAACGGGAATTGAGGAGGCGAGCTCCGCATAGCAGAGGCCCGCAAAAGCGCATGCCGCGCCGGAAATGATAAAAGAGAGAATCACTCCAGGTCCGGCATACTTTGCCGCCGCGGCGCCGGTAAGAACAAAAATTCCGACGCCGATAATCGCGCCAATCCCCATGATTGTAAGATCAAAGGCATTGAGTGACCGGTTCAGCCGATGCTGCTCAATATCGATCTCTTCAAGAATATGTCCCAGAAATTTACGGCGGAAAAGCCTTTTTACCATGGGGTCACTCCCGGTCAGGATACATTCGGATAAGGCAAAAGATTTGTATCACAATATCAGATGATTGAAAAGGAGCATTTCGGCTATCAGCCAGTATAAAATATCACAGGGACGTCAATTTTTCGTCAGGGCAAGGCTGTCGAGGCGGCGCGCGGAAGCGTTCTTCTTAAATCCGCCGTAAACTTTCACGACAGCGAAAGTTGACAGCTTCAGGCTGCCCGAAGGGCGAGGCCAGAGGCCGAGTCACAAGTGCCGCCGAAGACTTACGCAGCCCGGGCGGAAAAGTGACGTCCCTATCTATTTACGCGCCTTGGGATGGGCCTTGTCGTACACCTCCATCAACCTGTCTATGGAGACATGGGTGTACTTCTGGGTGGTGGAGAGGGAAGCGTGTCCGAGAAGCTCCTGGATAGCTCGCAGGTCGGCGCCGCCTTCGAGCAGATGGGTGGCGAAGGTATGGCGGAGGGTGTGAGGAGATATTTTCTTTACGGTTGCAAGCTTGAGGATGTACTTGTCAATGATGCGGCCCACGCTTCGGCTGGTTAGCCGGCCTTCCCGGGCGTTGAGAAGGAGCGGCGCATTGGCCGGGGGGTTGCCGCGGAGGGAGAGATATGCGGTTATGGCCTGCCTGGCATAGCTTCCCAGCGGCACGATTCGTTCCTTGTTCCCCTTGCCCAGAACCCGGACGAGTCCCTCTTCCAGATCGAGGTGCATCACATCGAGGCCGGTCAGCTCGGAGACCCGGATGCCGCAGGAATAGAGGGTCTCCAGAATGACCCGGTCACGCAGGGTTAGGAGTTCGGCCCCCTTTGGGGCCTCGACCAGGGCGATCACCTCGTCAATTGTGAGGTGAAAGGGGACCCGCTTCTCCTTTTTCGGTGTAGACACAAGTTCCGCCGGGTTCTTCGCGACCTTCCCCATGCGCAGGAGGTATTTGAAGAAGGCGCGGATCGACGCGAGCTTGCGGCCGATGGAGCTTTTTTTATGGCTCTTGTGAAGGAACGCCAGGTAGCTCCTGATAAGGAGGTGGTTCACCGCCTCCACACCGGCGTCTTCCCCCCGCTCCCTGAGGAAGAAGTCGCTGAACTGCTCCAGGTCGGATCGGTAGGCCTCCAGTGTGTGGACGGAGACGTTGCGCTCGGTGGCTAGATAACGGATGAACTGGTCGATTGCGTTTTTCACGTCACTTCCTTTATCGATTTTGTTCTCCGAATGGTATGATCAAGCTCTCTCCGCAGCAAATTTGACTTTGTTGCGAAACCGGAAGGAAGCGGATTCCCGGCGCGAACGTCCAGCCGCTGACCGGATTGACCTGGTGGCAGGGTTAGCGCACATATTTCCACAAATACGTATTTCGTGGTAATCCATCACGTATTGCCTGCTCCTTAAGCTTTGTTGCTTCGTCCAAACTAAGGTAAGACCCTATAATAACGCTGAAATATTTATTATCACCTATGGGAAGGTAAATTACGGCATCATAACCTTTTTTTCTTAGGTTTTCGGCCTGGATTTGTGCATCTTTTTCAGTAAGATGGGTGCCAACGATAACAAACCAGTTGTTTGCAGCACCTCCAGTCAGCCTGGACCATATCCGGTCACTGGTGGTCTGTTGGCGATGCAATCCTTTCAATCCTGCATATGCATCCGTGACCAACGAAAAAGCCCAAGGCTTAAAATGGCTGCCTGATGGGTCACCTAGTGCACCAGTGACTTTAGGTTGAGTCAGTTCCAGAATTTGTTTCTGTGATTCCTTGAGTTCTGTTAAAGTGTCGTCAAGTTTGTGGGCATTGAGCAGTCCAACAACCAATGCCGGCGCCATTACTCCGATTTGAAACGCCTTCCATTTATTGTCTTCTGAATTTACATACACCAGAAATGCGCCCAATATCATAAGCACAACCGCCTGGATAACGTAACCCATAATAATCTCTATGTTAAACTGAGAAACTAGTGTATCTGCTTCTGTATTTACAATATTGACGAGAAGCGGGGTTACGCCGGCTAAAGCACCGATCAAGAGTGGTTCCTTATTCATTGTTCCCTCCTATCTTTGTATTGTCCGAACGGAACAAGCGCTAACCGGCGCGGAGTTTTTTCCCGCGACCGGTCGAGCGCGTTGTTAGACATGTTTCCCACGTTTCATGGATTGCTTCGCGTACCACGTCTGTCAGTCTCAACCCTTGGGCAAACTGTTTTAGAGCATCATTCATCAGCGTTTGATAGTTGCCTCCGATCATCTCGGCTCGTGCCTTGAACGTTGCCAGCACGTCATTATCAACTCTCATAGTTATACGTGATTTACCGCCAGCCTCAGCCTGGAGCTTTGCCAGAGGCGGTGTTTCGGCAACCGGCTTGGCATCAGCAAAGTCAAAATCTTTGTATTTATCGTACATCTTGTCAGAATTGGCTTTCATAGCGCCTCCGTTGTGGCTCGTTGGCCTTCCAGGCCGAGATCAGCCTTATTGTTTCTTCCCTGTAGGTGTAGACAACTACCAGAATCCTCTGTTTCCCACCCATACCCAGCGTGATAAACCGTTGCTCTATTTCCGAGTCACTGTCTTCGCGAGTCAAGGCATAGGGATCAAGCAGAACATGCTGAGCTTCCTCGAAGGTCACGCCATCATGGTTTGTCGGGTTTGCCGCGGCCTTTTTTGGATCCCAGGTGATTTCCATGATTAAATTGTATGCACAAACGTATGCACTGTCAAGGTTAATCGAAAATTGAGTCGCGAGTTCATAATATGTCTGGTGTTGAGACTTGGCCCTCTATTGTCCTGTTCTCGAAAGTTGAGCTTCGCTCGGCCGCAATGTTCCAGAACGGCTCGAATCGTTTTTCTGACGACAACAACTGGATATCGGCCTCCTTCGGCCGGTCCCACAGCTTAAGCTTGGTCGCCCAGCCGAACGCATTGACTTTCTCGGACTCGGCTTGTGAACGGGCCGCCGGTTCTTGATAAACGTCTTCGAATACGTAGATTGCTTTTTCCATAAGTGACCACTCTCCATGTCTTTTTAGTTGAATGGGCATAAAGTGGGGATTAGAGGTTGAGACTTGGAAATGTGATTCCAGTAAGTCACTCCACAATTCAAGACCTTTATGCTTCACTTCTCAATTTATCAAGTCCTGCCTCTTTTATTCTCTTTCTTCTGCCAATGGCTTGAGGGTTCACCTGCCGGGTTTTAGGGCAGGTACAACCCGTATATGTCAAGACAAGAAAACATAATTGCTGTTATCGCAATATACTTCGGGTTCACTGCGATATATTTCGGGCATCAGTTTTTCAAATGTAAGGATTGCTCTTTGGTGGTCTGCCCTTGTGCCGTAAAGCAGCAGCCAATAGAATTTCGGATTTCTGGTTGTTTGGGATTTCAAGGCTATTCAAGTAATGTACGGCTGTACCTTGATGTTTCCAGGCCTTGACAGCTTCGTCAACGTAATTTTGCGTTAGCAATATTTTACTGTTTGAGTCGTTGTGTTTTAATTCGGCTTTTAATGCTTCAATTTGTTTTGATTGCTCGGTTTCTTGATTCTTCAGGTTTCTCTGAAAATATTTTTCCGTGATAAACCAAGACAAGAAAGCAGACAACGCAACAAGGGCAAGCTCGTAAAGTAATTTTTCCATTTTCGCGCACCTACGTCACTTTCGTATGCTGAGAGGATCATTAGGTGCACCAATGGGTTTCATTCCTTCGGGAGTAATAAGAACAACATCTCCGGTTTGCTTGTCCAGGCGGTACACTTTGCCGTCAGTTGACGCTACAAGTGAAAATTTATCAGTAGACTTTTCGGTGGGCTTATTCGGGCAAAACGCACTTCCGCACCCCGTCAGAAGCACAATACTTAAAAAGAACAATAGTCGTTTCATGATGCCTCCTTTTTCTAGGGGGTATAACTTGTTCTTGATCAGACCCGGCCATCTTCCATCCGTCATATTTTACTTCAAAATAAATTTCTGTCCAGATGACTTGATGACCGGAATTCCGGCCAACATCCTTAGGCTCCTACCTGGTATATTGGATGGCTTGCAATCAAGTAGATAGTGTCGGAAAACCCTTCGTCCCTCAGACAAATCTTTACCAGTACACGCACAACAATCCTATTAATTATATTGACCCGTTAGGTTTGTTCGATGTAGGTCTTTTTGTTACTGGTAGCTTA
>Ga0181533_1000931_pt1 | contig 38809 bp, 35 predicted proteins | sample PEATcosm2014_Bin_45_FD_119772 | JGI IMG/M metagenome (GOLD analysis project Ga0181533, IMG submission 119772) | Peatland microbial communities from MTU Mesocosm Facility, Houghton, MI, USA - PEATcosm2014_Bin11_60_metaG | ecosystem: Environmental > Terrestrial > Soil > Wetlands > Peat | place...
ATCGGATTTGTGTTAACTATTGAAGCAATCGTGTTACGCAACTGTGGATGGGCGAGACCGCAATTGCGCTGCCAAATAGTATCACGCGAAAGCGTCCGCCGCAACGCGGCTTCGTTCAAACGCCCTAACCGCCGAAGTGCGGGCGGCGTCGCTGGCCGTCGGAGATCCCGTGGGAACAGTTCGGCACGGAGGGTCGCCCACACGAAAAGAATTCTCTACACCCCTGGGCCTGCCTTAGAACGCTACGGCAGGTTCAAGGCAGGCGCCCATGGTGCGGGCGAATACGATTGTCCAGTGATAAAGCCGTGTGCCGGATGGGGCGAGGCGGCGCCCTTTCGAGCCTCGTCAGGGTGTTCATTGCTCGTGGTAACCGGCCTTTCCGCCCCGCTGTGGAGGACCTCCGCGACGCGCCGGATTAGTTTGCGCTTAGAAAACGTAGAAACTCCAGGGAAGGGCGGGGCTTCAGCCCCGCCCTTCCAAACCCGTCGTGAGAAACCCGGGTTGGCCGCCTGAGCCTATCGGTCAGTGCTGGGCCCTGCCATCCTGCGGTGCACAAACGGCATCAAAGGCTTGGCGGAAATTGACTTGCAGCAAGAAGCTTGAAATATTTGTAAACAGACGCTAAACTTTCCATGGTTCGAACGTCCTGCAAGTTCTTTTCAGGCCGGGGCTAACTCGGGGCAGGGCTTGAAGAGGACCCCCAGAAAGTAAAAACCAGAGAGTGGCCGTGACCGCTGAAGGAGAGAACTTGCCCGCTGCCGATCAAGCAACTCTCCTGCTGCTGCAACCGCGAGGATTCTGTGCCGGCGTGATTCGGGCAATCGACAGGGAGAACCTGAGCACTTCATGAAACCACGAAACCAAGCCGAATCGGAACCGCGCCGGGGAGCGCAGAGGCTCACTTACGCGGAAGTCCGCTTCGATGAAAACCTTCAGGAGGCCATCCAGCGAGCCGTGGATCACCTGCTGGCCTTGCAGGCCCCGGAGGGGTACTGGGTAGGAGAACTCGAAGCTGACACCACTCTGGAATCGGATTACATCTTCTTTCTGTTTGTTTTGGGACTCTTAGATAGCCGCCGGTGCGTCAAACTGGCAAATTACATTCGCCGCCGGCAGCTCCCCGATGGGGGATGGAATATTTACGCGGGCGGCCCGTCGGAGCTCAACGCCACGGTCAAAGCCTACGTCGCCCTCAAACTGGCAGGGGACTCCCCTGCCGCTCCCCACATGGCGCGCGCGCGCTGCCAGATTCATGAGTTAGGCGGAGTTGAGGCAACCAACTCTTACACGCGGCTCTATTTAGCCTTGGGCGGTGTGCTGCCTTGGTCTTACGTGCCGGCCATACCGCCGGAGCTGATTCTTACACCGTCTTGGTTCTTTCTGAATATTTATTCGGTCTCGTCCTGGACGCGCGCCATCGTGGTGCCCTTGATGCTCGTTTACGCGCGCAAACCCCATTGGGATTTACCCGCGAATGCCGGAGTGGAAGAACTCTTTCGCGACTCTTCCGGGCGCATTCCGGCTTTCGAATGGGATCGCCGGCTGGTGAGCTGGCATAACTTCTTCCTGGTGCTGGACCGGCTCTTTAAATGGCATGAGAAGCTCCCTTGGAAACCCCTCCGCCGGTGGGCGCTCCGCCGCGCCAAGCAGTGGCTCCTCGAACACCTGGAGCGCTCTGAGGGGCTCGGCGCGATTTATCCCGCCATGGTCAACTCGGTATTTGCCTTGCGGGCACTTGGCTACAGTGCCGATGACCCCCTCAACGCGCGGGAAATCGGGCATCTTGCGCAATTTGAAATCGAAGAAGGCGACACGCTGCGCGTCCAACCGTGTGTATCCCCGGTTTGGGATACCGCAGTGACGATGTTTTCCCTTCAGGAGGCTGGCGTGCCGCCCGACCACCCCGCCTTGGTCAAAGCCGCCAGTTGGCTGCTCGACCACCAGGTGTTGGGAGGTGGCGACTGGCAGGTCAACAATCCCGATGTCGACCCGGGGGGATGGGCATTCGAGTTTCGCAATGATTTCTACCCGGACCTGGATGACACCGGCTTTGTCCTGATGGCGCTTCAGCGCGTCCCCTATCCCGACCCCGCGCGGCTGGAACAAGCCTTGCGTCGCGGCACCGCCTGGGTGCTCAGTATGCAGAATCGCGACGGCGGGTGGGGGGCGTTTGACCGCGACAACGATTCCACCTTCCTGACGCGCGTTCCCTTCGCCGATCACAATGCCATGATCGACCCCTCGACCGGGGATCTGACGGCCCGCGTTTTGGAATACTTGGGCCGAAGCAAATGGCCCGCTTCCGATCCCAGGATTCAGCGCGCAGTGCGTTTTCTCCAAAAGGATCAGGACCCCGAGGGCTCCTGGTATGGCCGGTGGGGAGTCAATTACCTTTACGGAACAAGCGGTTCATTGCGAGCGTTGGAGAAACTGGGCTTGCAAAAGGAAGCGGAAAGCCAGCGGGCGGCCGCCTGGCTTCGAGCCGTGCAGAACCCGGATGGGGGCTTTGGCGAATCCTGCTCGTCCTACCATGATCCGAAATTGAAAGCCAGCGGCCACAGTACGGCTTCGCAAACCGCATGGGGCCTGATCGGCTTGCTGGCGGCCGGGGAAACCTCCGAGCCTGCCGTGGAAAAGGCCGTGGGCTACCTTTTGGATCAACAGCGAGAGAACGGAGCCTGGGCGGAAGCCGCCTTCACCGGAACCGGGTTCCCGCGTGTTTTCTATCTTCGATACCACCTCTATCGGAATGTTTTCCCACTCTACGCCTTGGCACGATACCGGAATATGCTGGACGGCGCGTCCGAATTTGAGGTCCTGCGCTTCTCACCGGAAGAGTTCCCCCCGCAGAATGGAAACAGGAGGAGGAGATGAGGTTTCCGTTAAGCATGACCACCAAGTTGGGCAAGTACATCGCCGGAAAGCGGCTGCGGCGGGTGGAGAAGTTCCCCCTGGTGATGATGCTGGAGCCTCTGCACGCCTGCAACCTGACTTGCACCGGTTGTGGGCGCATCCGCGAATACAAGGAAACCATCACGGAACAGCTCACGGTGGAGCAGTGCTTGAAGGCGGTGGACGAATGTGGATCGCCCATTGTCTCCATCTGCGGCGGCGAGCCCATGATCTACCGCCCCTTGGGTCAACTGGTGACCGAGATCCTGGAGCGCGGCAAGTACATCTACCTCTGCACCCACGGCATGTTCATCAAGAAGCGTTTGAAAGAGTTTAAACCCACGTCGCATTTCTTCTTCAACGTGCACCTGGACGGCATGGAGGCAACCCACGATCTTTGCGTCGAGCGCAAAGGGGTGTTCCGGCAAGCCATCGACGGCATTCAAGCTGCTAAGGACGCTGGGTTTATGGTTTGCACCAACACCACGATTTACAAACAAACGGATCTAAAGGAAATCGCCGAACTCTTTGCGTACCTTAGAGAATTTGGAGTGGATGGCCACACCATCGCTTCCAGTTACTCCTATGCAGCCGTGCAAAACAAAGAGATTTTCATGTCTCGTCAGGAGATTCAGGAAAAGTTCCGCCAGGCGACGAAGCTTCTGGAGAACTACGCCCTGATGACCTCTCCGATTTACCTGGACTACCTGAAAGGTGAACGGGAAGACTTGCAGTGCACCGCTTGGGGAAATCCCACTTACAACCCAAGGGGTTGGAAAGCGCCTTGTTACCTGATTACCGACGGCCATCACTCTACCTTCAAGAACTTCATCGAAAAGACGAATTGGGAAAAGTATGGCCGCGGGCGCGATCCTCGGTGCGAACACTGCATGGTGCACGTGGGATATGAGCCCTCGGCAGTGTTAGGAGCGAATCGGAGACTGCGCGATACCTGGAGGCTGCTCAAGTGGCAACTTTCCGGGGGACACAATGACCGCCGTCGGGCGGATGGCGATGAGACGGGAAAATGCTCTCCCTTATTACCGGCGCAAACGGATTCATCGGAAGCCACTTAACCCACTTTTTGGTCGAGCAGGGTGAACAGGTTCGAGTGCTGGTTCGCCCCCAAAGTGACGTGCGCTCGCTCCACGGGCTTCCGGTGGAATTCGCTTACGGGGATTTGCGGGACGCCAATTCCCTCCCCCCCGTGTTGAACGGTGTGCAACGCGTTTACCACGTTGCCGCCGATTACCGGCTTTGGGCAAGAAGTCCCCAAGAAATCTACGAGAGTAACGTCACCGGCACCCGCAACTTGCTCGCCGCCACCCGCCAGGCCGGAATTGATCGTGTCCTCTACACGAGCAGCGTGGCGGCCGTTGTCCCACCTCGCCCGCGGACATTGCCTGACGAAAATACACATTTGCAGCTTAAGGACATGATTGGGCATTACAAGCGCTCGAAATTCCTGGCTGAGCAGGAAGCACTGGAAGCTGCACGGCAAGGCCAACCCGTGGTCATCGTCAATCCCACCACCCCCGTGGGCCCTGGCGATTGGAAACCAACGCCCACGGGCCGCATCATTCTTGACTTTCTCAATGGCCAAATGCCCGCTTACGTCGATACCGGCTTGAACTTCGTTGCCGTCGAGGATGTGGCCAAGGGACACTGGCTGGCTGCCGAACGCGGGCAGATTGGGGCGCGATACATCCTGGGCGACCGCAATCTAACGCTGAAACAACTGCTCGAAATCCTTTCCGCCCTCAGCGGTCGGCCCATGCCGCGCCTGCGCTTGCCCCATGTCGATCCCTTTTTGGCCTCGCTTGCGGACTCGCTGGTCGCGCGCCTCCTCGAACGCCCGCCGCGCATTCCCTTGGAAGGAGTGCGCATGGCCCGGCACAAGATGTTCGTGGATAGCTCCAAGGAATCATGATGACCAGAGTATTGGTTGCCTTCGCTTTGAAGGACGAATTTGCTCCCTGGAGGGGCAGGCATCGCTTGCGCCCGATTGCAGATTCACCGCACCCCGTCTCCGTGACCTCTTTCGGTACGACCCAAGTGTATGTGGCGCTTGCCGGAGCGGGCGCGCCCGACGCTCACCACTTCCATGATTTGACGACGCAATTCACCCCCTCTCTGGGAATCGTGACGGGAGTTGCCGCCGGCCTTAAACCGGAGTGGCGTCCGGGAGACCTGCTGGCTGCGCAATGGGTCTCTGGCCCGGAGGGCGAAGCGAGAATCCCCAGCGATCCGAACCTTATCGATCTCGCCGTGCGATGCGGCGCGAGGCCGGCACCCGCGCTGATTACGCTGCCGCGCATTGCCCGTACGATGGCGGAAAAGGTGCGTCTGGCAAGCTTGGGCGACGCGGCAGACATGGAAAGCTTGCCCTTGATGAAGCAATGGTCCGCCCTCGGCATCCCCTCTCTTGCGCTGCGAGTGATTCTCGACCCGGTGGAAATGCCCATGACCTGCGATTTTGAAGCGGCCATGGATGCTCACGGGCAGGTGCGGATCACCCAAATCCTTGCCCAGTTGGCCCGCCACCCGCAACTTCTCCCCGACTTCATCCATCTCGCCGGGCAAAGCCGCCGCTCCTTAATGATCCTGGCCCGCTTTTTGGATCGATTTTTCGAATTGCTGGACCGTCAATCCGCCGATTCCTAAATCCTAGCTCCTGACCCCCAACCCCTGCCCTTATGGTGGATAGTCCACTACTGCCCGCTATTAGGTGATAAAGCCCGAACGAAAACACCGCAACTCATTCATTTTAAACAACTTATAATTATAACCTTGTCTTCCCATTTGTTTTCAGTAACTTATCAAGATAGATCTTCATTTTCACACCTTCTTGTCGGGACGCTCCGCACGTGGAGCCAGAATGTGATGATTCCGTACGTTTAACTAAAGAGAAAGGTCATTCCGAAATTTAAATCCGAAGGGCGCGAAAGGGCTTTTTGGGCCAGCCGCGATTCGAGCGATTACCTGGATTGGACAAAAGCGCAACGCGCTCTGCTGCCCAATCTGAAACCTTCGACCCGAACGAATCCACTGCGCTTGCCCGAAGCTCTCATCGCCCGGGTCAAAGTCCTGGCAAACCAGCGCGATGTTCCCTATCCATCACTGCTCAAAGTTTGGTAGTGTCTCAGTTTGATGTAGAGGCGGCTTCACGCCGCCACTTGGCGATGTAAAATCGCCGCTACAAAATCAAACTGAGACACTACTCAAAGTTTTGCTGGCCGAGCGGCTGAAACAAGAGGAAGCGAAACAAGTGCGGACCCTTCGCCCCGCTCAGAGCTTGCCCTGAGCGCAGCAAATGGGGCAGGCTCTGAAGGCTGAGGGTCGGAGGTTGGCTTGGCGCGCCCATCGCAAAAATCGCGGCGTGTGCGCCACCCGCGTGGGTCTCCTCCCGCCGAATGTCACCGCTCGCACACCTTACGAAATGTCACCGTTCGCACACTTTACAAAATGTCACCGTTCGGTTACTATGATGGCTTGGCAGGAGAGGAGCCGTCATGCTGATTCGGACCCCATCGGATTTAGGCGCATTGATCCGCGAGCGACGGGTCAAGCTCGGTCTCGACCAGCTTTCCCTCGCCCGGAAAGCCGGCACCAGCCGCAAATGGCTGATCGAGGTTGAAAACGGAAAATCCCGGGCCGAGATCGGGCTTATCTTGCGCACGTTAAAGGCTCTGGGCGCTGTACTTACACTGAGCGACGCCCCGGCCGCTGCCCTCCGCCAACGCCAAGGCAAGAGCGCCGCTGAGCCCGTGGATATCGATCGCGTCCTCGAATCCCTCAAGAGGCGGCCATGACGAACCAGCTCATCGCTTTCCTCAATGGCCGTGAAGTGGGGTCGGTCTTCTATCGAAGGGCGCGACTCTCGTTCACCTATGACGAATCGTGGAGGCAAGGCCAGGATTCCTATCCCCTCTCGCTATCGATGCCGCTGGCCTCGGCCGACCACGGCCATGCGAGGGTCGAAGCGTTTTTGTGGGGCCTGTTGCCTGACAATGACCGGATTCTTGAACATTGGGCAAGGCGGTTCCAAGTCTCTCCGCGGAATGCCTTTCGGCTGATTGCCCAGGTGGGCGAAGATTGCGCCGGCGCTGTTCAGTTTGTCCGCCCCGATCGACGGGAAGCGTTACGCAGGGAACCGGGAAAAATCGCCTGGCTCTCGGAAGATGAAATTGCGGAGCGTTTGCGCGCCTTGCGGGCCGATCATTCCGCGTGGCGCGCGGCCACCGATACGGGCCAATTCAGTCTGGCGGGCGCCCAGCCCAAGACCGCACTTCTCTTTGAGCGCGGACGATGGGGAGTTCCCTCCGGCCGCACCCCGACCACCCATATCCTCAAACCTCCCACCGGCGAGTGGGACGGCCATGCGGAGAACGAGCATTTCTGCCTGTCGCTGGCAAGAGCCTCCGGCCTAGTCGTTCCTAATTCCAGCGTTCGCCGCTTTGGCGATGAAATGGCCATCGTGATCGAGCGTTATGACCGCCTTCGGAGGGCAGGTGGATGGCTTCGCGTGCATCAGGAGGATATGTGCCAGGCGCTGGGTCTCCATCCCGACCGGAAATACGAAAAGGATGGTGGACCGGGAGTTCGCAGGGTTGTCGACTTTCTGCGCGAGCGCTCCAGCAATTCGGGAGAAGATGTGCAGGCATTTCTCGACGCCACGGCCTTCAACTGGCTCATCGCCGGAACGGATGGCCACGCGAAAAACTATGCTTTGCTTTTGGGCGCGGAGGGCGCAGTCCGATTGGCCCCGCTCTATGATTTGGCAAGCGTACTGCCTTATCGCAGCATCGATCTGAAAAAGGCCAAGCTCGCCATGAAGGTTGGAGGCGAATATCGCCTGGCAAATATCAGCCTGCGGCATTGGCGGCGACTCGCGGTGGAGGTGCGTGTCGAAGAAGAGTTTCTCATCCACCGCATCCGGACGATGGCGGCCGGGTTCTCGGACCTCATCGTGACAATTCAGGATCAGATTGAAGCCGAGGGATTGTCCCACCCGACAATAACGTCATTGGCTCAGAAACTGAGGATCAGAGCTACTTCCTGCCAAAACCTGCTGGAGATGGGTAGTCAGTCAACTTGAGCTGCTGAATAAGTTGCCCCTTCCGCGCATGGTAGCCGCCGGCCTTGAAAAATGCCCACGGACAGAAGGGCGCTGTCCATGGCTGCCCGCCGAGTGCCCCTTTGACAAGCAACAGATTTGTTGTTGTCGCCGACGCGCGAAACCGCAGAGCTTCGCTCTGCGCCAACCGGCCGCCGCCATTTTGGCTTGCAGGGGCGGTTCGCGAACCGCCCTTGTTTGTCACAAGAGAAGAGTGGTTCTTGTTTCTTTCTTCTCGGGACCTTGTCCGGCGCCGGGCCGATAACCGTTGCGAGTATTGCTTGCTGCCAAGCCGCCTCCAGGTAACACGCACAATAGTCTGGCGCTATAATACGTAACTGTACGCGCGGCAGCCTAACCGATCGGTTCTTGCGAGGCTTTATATTGGGCTATATAGAGGTTATGAAGAAGAAGGCGAACAGGAAAAGTGACCGCGATACGATGCGGCCGGAGTACGACTTCTCCACCGCGGAACGAGGCGTCACCGCGGCGAGGTATGCTCAGGGCGCGAATATCGCCGTGATCGATCCGGAAGTGTTGGATGTCTTCCCGGACAGCGCGACAGTAAACCGAACCCTGCGCGCGCTCGCCCCCGTTCTTCGACTACAACATCGGCCCGTATCCAGGCGTCGAACCCGGTAGCCATCACCGTCACCGATTTCCCGACTGCGGTCTTTTCTCATGCCCGCTATTTTTGGCCGGAAACTCCTCACCAACAGAACAACCCACAGTCAGGACCGCGCTGACGGTCGCTTCCTGCTCCTGTCTACCGTCTGCCGTCTACTGTCTACCGTGCCCGGCCCCGTTCCCCAACCCGCCCGGCCTTGAAAAATGCTGCCCGCCTTCTGCTTCCTGACTCCTGAATCCCAGGTCCTGAATCCTCGTTCCTCGCCCCCGTATCCCGTGTGCCGTCTCCCGTATCCCGAATCCCGTTTACTGCCTACTGCCGACTGCCTTCTGCCTACTGTTTTCCTCCCGCCCGCCCGGCCTTGAAAAACGCCCACGGACAGAAAGGCGTTGTACGTGGCTTCCCGCGCTGATTCTCTATTTTTCCGCAACCTCTGGCCGGTATCATGTCTCTGGGCGTATAATGATCCCATGACGCAAGACGCCACTGAATTGTTGAAACGTGCCCTAGCCCTTAGCGAGGATGAACGCGCCGAACTCGCGGGCTCTCTGCTGGAGAGTCTGGATGGCGCCCCTGAAGACCCCGCAGCCGTGGAAGCTGCCTGGAACGAAGAAATCGCTCGCCGCATTGAAGACTTAGACTCTGGCAAAGTTAAACCCGTATCCCTGGAAACGTTCCGCCGCAAACTCTCTTCCGCTGCCGAATGAGCGCGAGACCGATTTTCCTTATCCATCCCGGTGCGGTCGAAGAGGCTGAAAGGGCTACGCGCTGGTATCGCGAGCGCAGTGCCCGTGCTGGTAAGGAATTCGTGGAGGAAGTCAATTACGCCATTGACAGGATTTTGGCTGCGCCGCAACGCTGGCCCGCCGGTCCGTATGGCACCCGCAAGTTCCTGCTGCATCGATTTCCTTATGCCGTGGTCTATCGCGAGCTACCTTCCACGATCCAAGTCCTAGCCGTTGCTCATGGCCATCGGCGCCCCGGCTATTGGAAAACCCGCATCTAAACAGCCTTTCTCCTGACTCCTGAATCCTGAATCCTAGCTCCTGTCTCCCACCTACTACCTCCCACCTGCCACCTACCGCTCTGCCCCGCCCCGTTCCCCCCCGCCCGCCCTTGCAAAATGCCCACGGACAGATGGGCGCTGGCGGCGGCCCTGTCGGCACTGGGATAGCGAACGATAACAGTTGGGGGGTATAATCTCGGCGACCTGGGACTAAGAAGGAGATTCAGTTAGGCCGCGCGCATTATGAACGAACAAATCGCACTTCAGCCTCAGCGAGAAAGACTGCTCAAAGTCTTTGAATTCCTCAAAGCGTACACTGATCTCCGGTATCCACCGGTTCGAGACATTGCTCAGCAGGTGCGAGTCCTCTGGCTGAAAAATTTGCCACAGCATCCCTCCGTGGAAATCTTCCAGGGTGATCGCGGACCGGACACCGAATCAGAAGATGCGGACGTCATTCTCCGAATTAGGCGCCCCGACCTAACAGATTGTCCATCCCCTCCGGCGGCCATAGCCGACTGGCTAAAGCCAGGATGGCAAAATCTTGACGGAAGTGTCGAGGTTCACCCTTCGCGCAATGTGCCTGACAAAGACGGAAAAGCGCGTATCGAACGATTCGAGGAAGCCCTTCCGAGACCCTCACTCCTGAAGCGATGGCAGCAAGAGCGCGCAGATTGGCAAACCAATGAGCGTCCAGCCCGCCAATCGCTGGCGACATTTCAAACTGTTTACGAGTGGGTTGGAATTCATGAACGGGAGGCCGAGCGAATCGAAATCTTGGCCGGTGACGGGCTGCTGAATTGCCCGGACGATGGCGGAAGTTTCAACCATCCAGTGCTCCTTCAAAAACTGGAGTTGGAGTTCCGCCCGGAGAAAAAGCATCCTCAGTTTGTCTTCCGCAAGCGCGAACAGATCCCTGAGCTTTACTTGGAATTTCTTCGGGCGCTGCCCGAGGCGAATCCCCGCCAGATTGCTCTTTGCGCAGACGAGTTAAAGAAAACTGAACTTTCCCCTTTCGGCGGCAAAGACACTCAAGGATTTTTCCAACGCCTAATTCAAGGTCTGTTTCCAACCAAGGGTCAGATGCTGTCTGACACTACAGACGCGCCAGGGAAGCCCCCTGCCAAACCGCAGCCACCTGCCTCCGCTGCGCCTCCTCCGCCAGCCCCGGAGGATAAAACGGTCCCCAACCCTCCGAATGTAACCAATGCTGCCTTGGAATACGAGAGAGAAATCGCCAGGCGCGGGGGCGATGTCAGGGCACTTCGCAAAGAGGCCGCCGAGTCGAAGATAGAAGGCAAGGCATACGAAGGATTGGCAGCGTTCCGACTGTGGCAACTGAAAGCCAAAGGGGCGATCCCGGCGAACCAGCCCAAAAGTGCAGGGCCAACGATCCGCCGGGATCCCGTGATTTTTATTCGGCAGCGTCGGTCAGGGCCGGGTGCCGTCTTCGATCTTGTATTGGAGGACATCGCCAAGCGCACCGATTTCCCCGCCGCTCTCCTTCAAATTGTCGGTTTGGGTGGGGGTGCTCCGATCGTCTCGCGCGAAGACTCGGATTCGGCGCCCTTCGGCAACGAAAGCGAGGATATTCTCCTAAGCAAACCCGCCAACAAGGAACAGCTAGAAATCGCGCGGCAACTCGCTCGACGTGACTGTGTCCTGGTTCAAGGGCCTCCAGGTACGGGTAAGACTCACACGATCGCCAACCTGCTTGGGCATTTGCTGGCCCACGGCAAACGCGTCCTCGTCACCGCGCACACGCCGAAGGCGCTCCGGGTCCTTCGGGAAAAGGTGGTTGAAGCACTCCAACCGCTTTGCATCAGCGTCCTCCAAAATGACAAACAAAGTCAGGACGAACTTGAGCAGTCTGTTCGACAAATCGCTGTGCGGTTGTCCCAGGACGACCACGAATTGGACCGCGAGGCCGGGCGTTTGAAGCAAGAACGTAAGCGAGTCATTGATGAACTTCGTGAAACGAGAATGCGATTGCTCGATGCTCGACTGGATGAAATTCGCGGGGTTGTATTTGGTGGGAAAGACATTCGCCCGACTGACGCTGCGAAGCGAGTGAAGGAAGGCGTTGCTTCGAACGACTGGGTTCCAAGCCCCGTGAATCTGGGAGAAACCGCGCCACTTTCCCACGCGGAGATTGTGACCCTTTATCAAACAAACGCCCGTGTCAGCCTTGAAGACGAACGGGAACTGAATGCTGGCCGTCCTGATCTGGTGACGCTTCCCACGCCAAAAGAGTTCAGTGAGGTGGTGGAAGAAATGGCAGCGCTGGGAGCGCAAAATCTCTGTTACCGGGAAGAGCTTTGGGACGGAGCAAGCGGTCCTCAAGACTTGGCTGAATTCGACCGCATGTTGGCGCTCGCAACCAAGGCCATAGAGTATTTGCGAAACTGCGCTCCCTGGCAATTGGAAGCAGTGCAAGCGGGGCGCGACGGAAACGAGGCAATGCAAGTTTGGATTTCGTTGGTTGAGTTGATCGAGTCGGCTTGGAAGGAAGTGCAGGAGTGCCAGGTGCTGGTGATGGCGCTCGGGCCAAAGGTCAACGACCAACGACCGCCCAAGGAGTTGCTACCCATCGTTGACGAGATCATTCAACACATTGTGGACAGAAAATCGTTTGGTTTGGTGACAAGGCTGACCAAGCCAGCCTGTCACCAACTAATCGGCGCTGTCCGAATTGGAAATCGCAGCCCGATGCTGAGTGAGCCAACGCATTTCCGTGCCGTTCGCGCGTTGCTCCGAATCCAGATTAAGCGGCAAGAGCTTGTCGAACGTTGGGAACGGCAAATGGCCGCGCTAGATGGTCCAGCCTCGTCAGAGTTAAGTGAAAGACCCGAGCAGGTTTGTCGACAGTTTATCTCTCTCATCCAAACCTGCATAGAATGGCACGGTTCGACATGGCTCACCTTGGAAGCGGAGTTTCACCGATTGGGCTTTAAGTGGTCGACCTATTATGAGTCTACACCGCCAGTAACTGGCTCTAACGCGCAACTACGCCGCCTTCGCAATGCAGTGCTGGGTGATTTAGAGCAGATTCTTAAAGCACGTGCAGGGTGGTTGCGTTTGAGGCACCTTATGCAAGTGCGGAGCGGGTGGTGCTCTCTCGTGGCACAAACCAACAAACCCGATGCGGCGGTTACTCAGCGACTGCGGCAGTCACTCCTCGATGGTGTGCCTGCGTCCTATCGGGAGGCTCACAACGAATTGGCTCGATTGAAAAACCTCGAGCCGGATTTGACCACGCGGCAAAGCTTGCTTGGTCGATTGGAGCGCCCCGCTCCAGCCTGGGCTTCCGCCATAAAGAACCGGCATCCGCTTCACTCAAAGCCCGAGCCACCGGGTGATCCGCTGGTCGCGTGGGAGTGGCGACAACTGCATGACGAATTGGAACGTCGGGCAAATGTCTCGCTCGACGAGCTTCAGCAACGGATTGAACGATTCGGCCTCGAACTCCTCGACATCACATCGCAATTGGTCGAGAAGTTGACGTGGGCGAGTCTGATTCGCCAAACGCACCACGAACAAAAACAGGCTCTCGGGGCGTATGCGGCGATGCGCAAGAAGCTCACAAGGACAGGCAAAGGCGTGCGCGACGCCGATTTGCGCGCAGGAGCACGACGGGAGATGCTTACGGCAAAGGGCGCAGTGCCTGTTTGGATCATGCCGCTGAACGAAGTCGCAGAGACTTTTGACCCGCGCACAGCCCGGTTTGATGTTGTCATCATTGACGAAGCAAGCCAATGCGACCCCACTGCCATGTTCGCACTCTACCTTGGACACCAGACGATCATCGTTGGCGACGACGAGCAGGTAACGCCCGTCGCCGTTGGCGTTGACATGGAACAGGTGCAAAAGCTGATTCAAGTCCATCTCCAAGGAATTCCTCGCATGGAGCTCTACGATGGCACAACCTCCATCTATGAGTTCGCCCAAATTGCCTTTGGCGGTGTTATACGTCTTGTTGAACACTTCCGTTGCGCCCCGAATATCATTGCATTTAGTAACACGCTTTCGTATAAAGGCGAAATCAAACCGCTCCGGGAAGCTTCCGCCGTTAAGCTCTATCCGCATGTGCTACCGTACCGCGTTGAAGGCGCTCGCGGTAGTAACGATGGCGTAAATGACGCCGAAGCCGAAGTCATTGCATCTTTGATTTGCGCCGCCATCGAGCAACCGGAATACGCCGCGAATGAGGCCGACAAGCCGACGTCATTTGGAGTGGTGTCTTTGGTTGGCGACCAACAAGCGATGAAGGTGGACGGGATTCTTCGTCAACGACTCGAACCTGCCGAGTTCAAGCGCCGCCAGATTCTTTGCGGAGACGCCGCGCAATTCCAAGGTGACGAACGTGACGTAATGTTTCTGTCCGTAGTGGATGCACCGCCACCCGAACCGCCACTACCAATGAAACGGGAAGGACCAAAGAACACCTTTAAGAGACGCTTGAACGTTGCCGCCAGCCGCGCGCGAGATCAGATGTGGGTGGTCCACAGTCTCAATCATGAAGTCGACCTAAAGCCAGGAGATTACCGACGCCGTCTCATTGAACATGCCATCGACCCCGCAGCATGGGAGCGAGAGTTGGAGCGCCTGTTGCCTCAAGTCGACGCGCGGTCCAAAGAGTTTGAAGGCCGAGTATTGCGGCGGTTGCTGGAGTCCAACTTCCGCGTTTTTCCACAATATAGAGTCGGCGGTTACCGAATTGACTTGGTTGTCATGGGCGGCGGAAAGCGGCTGGCTGTTGAGTGCGATGGGGAAAGTACTCATGGCCCGGAAAAACTCCAAGAGGACATGGAGCGACAGGGAATTCTCGAACGGTTGGGTTGGCAGTTCGTCCGAATTCGCGGGAGCATTTTCTTCCGCGATGAGGACCGGGCGCTGCGACCGCTCTTCCAGCGGTTGGATGAACTAGGAATTACGGCGGACATGAAGCTTTCGCCTGCAAGCTCCTTACCGACAACAGATGCCGTTACTCAACGGGTCATTCTTCGCGCACAGGAATTGCGTGCCGCGTGGCAGGACGAACGACGACCCTCAGGTCAAGCTGAAAAGCAAATCAGAAGAATCTTGGGCGATGACTTTATCTTGGTGTAGCTTGCTGGACCAACGCCTGCCGGCCTCCTGAACCAGCGGGGGCCACGGACAGTACCTTTCTGTCCGTGGGCTTTTCCCTTGATGCCCAACCTGCGGTCAATGGTGGCGGCAGCGACGGCGCGCGACCCAAGGTGCCAGGTGCCAGGTGTCAGGGGAAAACGATGGCAGGTTCAAAATTCCAAATTCAAGAGGCAAAGAGGGAAGATCAGCCCACTTCAACAAGATCATGGTGGAGAACCATGAGCTGGTTAGAGCGCAGGGCGAGAGAGGCGTAAGTGCGGCCTGCATTGTCGCAGAACTCGACTTCGAACACACCGGGCGCGAGGCGTTCGACCACGGTTCCCACCTGGCCACGGCGCAAGCCCCGCTCCGGCTGGTCTTCCAAGAGTGCGACGACGGCTAAGGGTTTAATGTTCTCCATATCAGCCTCACTCACGCTACGTAACAACTGGTCAGGCGGGGGAAATCTTCTCCGTGCAAGACAATCCAACTGCTCCGCACCGTTGCCCGCCCCCGGGGGCCTTGCACTTCCAAGTCTATCACCTATCTCTGCCCATAGTCGTCACGCTCACCTTCCAGGGCCTCACCCTCAAGGGCAGCCATCAGCAGCGCCTGCCGTAGCACGTCCGCGTCGGCGGCAGTGATACCGAGCACAGAGGCAAAAACCCGAGCCTTGTGGCGTCCGCGCGGATGCTGCTCGCTCAGGCAGTAGTTCCGCAATTTTGCGATGTCTACAACCGCGCGCGCTCCGCCAGGAATTTTCATTCGTGTCGCCGCAAACTAACCGCTGTTGCCCTCTTTCGCCAAAACTGCTTCGCCACATCGGAGTTTACCACACGCTTGGAAGCAGGTAGACACGGACCGCGCCCTCCGGTCCGCGGGCTTCTCCCTTGATGCCAAACCTTGACTCCAGGGTGGCGGCAACGACGGCGCGCGCTCCCAAGGTGTCAGGTCTCAGGTGCCAGGTGTCAGGGGAGAACACACAGTGCCCCATGTCTTGGGGGGCTCTTCCATTTGGCACAGGCTCGCAGCCTGAGCGAGGCACCGCCAAGAGTGGCTGTGCCACGTTGTTGGGCCGAACGCGCGCCGTCGCCAGAGCGGCTTTGGCGCGTCGGCGACCGTTCGGCGCTACCATGATTCTCAGATGGAAAGCCCCAGTAACGCGCGCAGGTTCGCGCGAAGGCGGGTGGCGATATCGACTGACTCCGTCGCCTCTTCGTGGTCCGCGGACTCTCCCGGATAGCGGAAGTCAACCGCAGCACGGGTCAAGAAGCGCAGGTCCTGCACGGGCCAGGACCACTGGGCGCAGACCGGGGTCAGCAAACGGTCCAATTCCGTCAAGTCGTGGGTTCTTGGAGGGACGATGCCCAGGTGGATCAGCAGCGCCTTCATCAGTTTCTCAACGCACTGCTGGGCGTGAAAACAAACCGCATCGTAATTGGGAGACTCGGGCGCCTTGAGTTCGCGGGCCGCGGTCGAGTAGTCGGCTTCGGCCTTAGCCGTCCACTCCTTAGCGGTGCCTTTCATAGAGCACCTTTCCGCGGTCCAGGGCCTCTCGGATCAGGGGGTCGCCCTCCTCGTAGCGCCGGGCCGTATCCTCCGGGCGGCGCGCCACAAGATCAACGGAGAAATCCGGGTCAACCCGGTTCAGGATTTCCAGGGACTTCCGAAACCCTTTGCCGTCAAAAGGCAGCACCACGAGAAGGTCCACGTCGGAGTCCGGCCGCGGCTTCCCGTAAGCATAGGAACCAAAGAGGATGATTCGCTCCGGCTGGAACTCGCGGGCAATTCTCTCGCCCAGGTCGGCAATCTTTTTCTCGTCAATCATCTGCTTCTTCCCATCGGCTCAACTCGCGGCTGATTCGGGAACCGCCACGGGCGATTATACCAGAGCGGGCGGGCACGGTCAGCGAAGTCGTGTCCGTGGGCTTTTCCCCTGATGCCAAACCTGCGGTCAATGGTGGCGGCAAGGGAGGCGCTCGCAGAGTGCCGCTACAGAAGACCTGCAACCTCAAACCCAAAGGATTTTGAGGGCAGCGCCGACGCGCTCGGAGTCCTTGTCACTCGTGACTAGGGTTGCCTTCCGGGTTTGGGCGAGGGCGGCGGCGAAGCGGGCCGCGATCTATCGCCTGGAAATGGGGGGGCTGACGGGCCTGAAGAAAATAAGTTCCACGGTTGCCAGCGTCGTGGGAACATAGAGATATGGTTCACCAACAACAGTTTTCCCTTCGCACCGCAGGGCATGGCGACATGCACGACATCACTCCTCAGGTGGCTGCCGCGGTCGCCGCGTCGAACATCAAAACCGGGACCGTCAACGTTTTCAATGTCGGCAGCACGGCGGCCATTGGCACCATCGAGTTTGAGCCCGGGCTACAGCAGGACTTGCCGGCCATCCTCAACAAGCTCATTCCCCCGAGCCGCAACTATGGCCACGAGCAGGCATGGCACGACGGCAACGGCCATTCGCATTTGCAGGCAACCCTCCTGGGCCCCTCACTGACGGTGCCCATTGCCGAGGGCGAACTGCTGCTCGGAACCTGGCAGCAAATCTTCCATCTCGAATGCGATGTGCGCGGACGCCAACGCACGGTGGTGGTCACGGTGATGGGAGAACCTTAGCCGTCCGCTTTGGTGGGCCAACCCCCTCCTGCATCATGCGTGTTCCCACCCGCGCCGCAATCCGCTATGATGCACACCATGGACGTCGCCGTTCGCTGCCGGGGGCTGCGCAAAACCTACGAGGGCAACGTCGAGGCCGTTCGCGGGCTCGATCTGGAGATTCATGCCGGCGAGTGCTTCGGCCTGCTGGGCCCCAATGGGGCGGGCAAGACCACCACCATCGAAATCCTCGAAGGATTGCTGGAACCTACTTCCGGCGAAATCGAAATTCTTGGAAATAAGTGGAAGTCGCACAGTCGCGAACTGCGCGAGCTGCTGGGGATCTCGCTCCAGGAAACGCGCCTCGCCGAAAAGCTCACCGTGCGCGAAACTTTGGAGTTGTTCGCCAGTTTTTATCGCCGGCCACGCGCGATCGACGAGGTGATGGCGGAGCTGGCGCTCACGGAAAAATCCAACGCATGGGTGGGCAAGCTATCGGGCGGGCAAAAACAGCGGCTGGCGGTGGCCACGGCGCTGGTGGCCAATCCCAAAATCCTGTTCCTCGACGAACCCACCACCGGCCTCGATCCGCAAAGCCGGCGCCAGCTTTGGGAAGTGATCCGGCAATTCCAGCAGCGCGGCGGTACCGTGCTGCTGACCACCCACTACATGGACGAAGCCGAGCGCCTTTGCGATCGCATCGCCGTTATCGACCACGGCCTCACCATCGCTTCCGGGACGCCCTCCGAGCTGATCGAGCGTTTGGGCGGGCACCACCTGGTGGAATTCGACGCCACGGACAATGTCCCCGGCGAGCTGGAGGCGTGGCGCTCGCTGCCCGGCGTCGAAGCCGTGCACGAGGAGGACGGGCGCGTGGTGCTGAGCGTGCGCGAACCGCATGAGACTATCCCCGCCCTGCTCGCGGCCTTACAGAACCGCAACGCACACTTGCTGCACCTTACCACGCGCCATGCCAGCCTGGAGGACGTCTTTGTGCACCTCACGGGACGCCACTTGCGGGAGGAGTGAAAGAAGAATCGGGTGATCGGATGATCGGGTGATCGGATGAACAAAAAACCACTTACGCGTAGGTTTTTCTCTGTTCACCTGATCACCGGATCACCCGATCTCCCGATGAAGAGTGATCGGGTGATCGGATGAACAATCAATTCCAAGACAAGCACAAGAATCGAAACCCAAAGGTCGAAGACCCGAGATCTGACGAGCATGGCTCCGCGTTTCGAGTTTCAAATTCCGATTCCCCTGCTTCTCCTGTTCACCCGATCACCGGATCACGCGATCACCCGATTTCCGGTTCACCCGATCACCCGATCTCCCGATCTCCCGATCAGCCGATTACCGGCCGTTGGAATAGCTATGAGCTTCTGCTCATGGCGCGGCTGAAGGAGATGTACCGCGAGCCGGAAGTCATCTTCTGGGTATTCGGGTTCCCCATTCTGCTGGCACTGGGGCTGGGGATTGCTTTCCGCAACAAGCCCGCCGAGGTCATCCGTGTGGCGCTGGTGGCCGGTCCGGAGGCAGCGCAGGCGATGGAGCTGGTGCGCACTGCGTCCGCGGCGGGCACGGTGCATGTGGATTTACTCCCTGCCAGCGAAGCGTTCAACCAGTTTCGGCTGGGCAAGTACGACTTGGTGGTGACGCCGCGAGGCGCCGGCTTTGAATACCTCTATGACCCGGCGCGCCCGGAAAGCGTGCTAGCACGCAGCGTCACCGACGACGCTCTCCAGGCAGCCGCGGGAAGAAAGAACAGCATCCCCACCAACGGCCGCGTCTCCAGCGAACCCGGCGCGCGTTATATCGACTTCCTGATTCCCGGCCTGTTGGGCATGAACCTGATGAACTCCGGCATGTGGGGAATCGGGTTTGCACTGGTGGATTTGCGCCAGCGCAAGTTGCTCAAACGTTTTGTCGCCAGCCCCATGCGCCGTAGCGACTTCCTCCTGGCTCTGGCCAGCAGCCGCTTGGTGTTGATGTTGCTTGAATTGGTGCTGCTGCTGGGGTTCGGCGTTCTCGCCTTCCACATGCACGTCGCAGGCTCGTGGACCTCCATCCTGATCATCAGCTCGATTGGGGCGCTTTGCTTCGGCGGCGTGGGGCTGCTCACCGCCAGCCGCGCACAAAAAATCGAGACGGTCAGTGGGCTGATCAACCTCGTCATGATGCCCATGTGGATTTTGTCGGGCGTGTTCTTTTCTTACGAGCGATTCCCCGCCCTCCTTCACCCGCTGATTAAAGCGCTGCCGCTCACCGCGCTGAACGATGCCCTCCGCGCCGCGATTCTGGAAGGCGCGCCGCTCGCCCACCAATCGGGACGCCTGCTGGTGCTGGGCCTCTGGGGAGTTCTCTCCTACTTGCTGGCATTGCGCTGGTTTCGTTGGACCTAGGATTTTCGATTTTGGATTTTAGATTTTGGATTGAACGGAGGCAACGACCGCACACGCTCATGAATCGAAAATCCAAAAGCCAAAATATCTCACCTTCCCATAGCATTATCGATCGCGGTCAGAATGGCGTCGGGGGGTTGGGGCTGGCCTTGTTGGTTGAGGGCGGCGAAGTTGAAATTCGAGCCCTTCTTGGTGCGAATATGAAAAGCGCCGTACCCGACGAGATACACGGGGTTCCGGCGGACTTCTTTGATTGAGTCTAAGGGTATTTCAAAATTATGAATTCCATTATCAGCTTTATAATAGATCATTCCATTGCCAATGGACATTACCCCGACGCAGTAATCCTGGCCGCCACGTCCGTGATCGTGGGCCACGCGAAAGGACACGAAGCCGTTATGCGGCATATTGGTCAGGGAGGAAGGGGGAGAGGGCTGCGCCGTGGCCTGGCCTGGCGCGGGGGCAGCGACCAGACGGATTTGCTGCGTGACGTTTTTTGAACCGTTATACCAGGTGACCTGCACCACTTCCCCTACCTGATGGCCGGCCAAGGCATCGTGGATATTCTGTTGGGTGATTGCCCGCCGCCCATTGACAGCCAGGATGGTGTCGTAGGCTTTCAATCCCGCCTGTTCAGCCGGGGTGCCGGGGAAAGCGCCGGAAATCACGACCCCGCGTGCGCCCGCAGGCTGTTGGTCCATGGCCTGGACACCAAGGTATCCAGCTTGGTCAGGATTCACGGTCGGCGTCTCCTCCGTCTGGGGACGCTGGGGTGGGGAGGACACCTGAGCCGCTGCGGGCCGCTGGAGCGGGGCGGCAACAGTCGTGGTTTCTCCTGCTGTGAGCGTGACAGTTTCCTCGTGATCCTCATAACCGCTCAGCGAGACGCGCACGCGGTGATCTCCGGCGGCAAGCCGGGTCAACCTCAGACGGCCCTGCTGACTGGTCGACCCCGCCGGTTCATCATCAATGTACACCTGGCTCTGGCCGGGATTAGACTCAATCACCAACACGGGGGGCGACTTGGCAGGCGCAGTGTGGGAGGTGCTCGCGGGCGCCGCGGGAGCGCGGGGCGCCAGCGTTTGCAGCACATGAATCAAGTTATCCGATCCACCGGCGTCGCGAATTTCCTTCTCCACGGAGGCAGTAACTTGAAAGGAGATGCCCGCTTTCCGCGCCTCTTGCGCCACTTGGTCGCTGGGCACATCGCCGGTCAGAAGATCGATGACGTCCTGCTTGGTGAGTTTCTTGGCAGCTTTTTGTGCGTTTCCGAGGGAGGCAAGAAGGGCGATAGCCGCCAACAACGCCAGCAGCAGCGTGAGAGACTTAGGAATGCGCCGAACCCCTGAATGCGAACACATGAGCATGGCCTCTGGGATGGATCTCGCCCTTTTTATATCGCTATCGGCGAAACTCGTCAAGGCCACGGGAGGGATTGATCGTGGCAAGCTGCGCCCATTAGGGCCCCCCACACTTGAAGCCTTCGTTCAGAATCGCATTCTCCTTCTTGCAGGCTTGAATGGTTTTCTCGAGTTCCTGACGAATTTCAGCATTGGAAGGATCCAGTTTCAAGCCTTCCTGGAAAGAGGCGATGGCCTCATCGTACTCGCCACGGCCCCTGTGGAATCGACCCATGGTAAGCTTCGCCTTGACCTCCTTTGGATCGACCGCCGGGGCAGCGGGCTGGGGGGGCGCCGAGGGTTGCGTTGTGTGGGCGGTTTTGGTCTTATGACCTTGCCGGGTCGGCTCAGGAGTGGGCTCGGGATTCGGGGGAGGCGTGGGATTAGTAACAGGCTCGGTAGGAGGAGCCTGCGTGGGCGTTTGCGTTGGCGAAGGTGTGGGTGTGGGAGTGGGATTCGTCGCCGGCGAGGGGATCGCAGCGGGCTCCGATTGAGACGACGGCTGACGTGTCGCTATATACAACCCCCCACCGCCGATACCCACCAGCAAGACGATCACCGCTGCCCACATTCCCCAGCGGGATTCTGGAGGCTTGGAGCGCAAGGGCGGGGCTACAACCTGCGGCTGCGGCCGGACCACCGGCGGCTGCACGGGCTTGGGGGGCTCGACCGGCCGAACCGGAGGTGGCTGTGGCCGCGGAGGAACGGCGACTGGCGCCGCGCCACGATCGACGCCCGTTGGACCCCGGGTTCCGCTGGCGCGAATCAGATCATCCGCCGTCAAGACCCGCGTCTTGCTGGGATTCGACAGGTCCTTTTCGATCTTCTCAATCTCCTGGATCAGCGCGCGGGCGGAAGCCGGACGCATGTCGCGGTTCTTTTCGAGCAGGCGCATGGCAAGGGCGGCCACAGTTTCCGGCACTTGCAGTTCCGGATGCAGCACGCCGATGGGCGCAGGCGGTTTCTGCATGTGGGCCAACAACATCTCCATGGTCGTGTCGGCCTTGAAGGGCAGGTCCGCGGTGAGCATCTGGTACATCACGACGCCCAGAGAGTATAGATCCGCGCGGCCATCCAGCTCATCTCCGCGCTTCCCCATAGCCTGTTCGGGAGACATGTATTGCGGCGTTCCAATCACCACGCCGGCGCCTGTCAAAGTCAGGCCGGCGCCCTCGCCCATGCGCGCCTCTTTCACCTTGGCAATGCCGAAGTCGAGAACCTTGACCATCTCGCCGTCGGGAGCATCGACCAGCGCAATGTTGTCCGGCTTGATGTCGCGATGAACCATGCCCAGCCGGTGCGCAGCATCCAGCGCGTTGGCGGCTTGCTTGATGATCGAGCACACGCGCTCCGTAGGCAACGGGCCTTCCTCGCGGATGAGCTTTTTCAAACTCTTCCCTTCGATGAACTCCATGACGATGAACGGGCGGCCGTCTTCGGCCTCGTCAATGTCGTCCACACGCACCGCGTTGGGATGCTGAAGCCGGCGGGTAATGACCGCTTCGTGCTTGAATCGCTTGACGAAAAGCTCGTCGCTGAGGAGCTCGGGGGCAATCACTTTCAGCGCCCGCATTTCATCAAAGGCCAGGTGTAGCGCCTTGTAGACAGAACCCATACCACCCTGCCCCACTTTGGCCAGCAGGCGATATTTCCCGCGAATGACGCTTCCATCCGACCAGGTCCCGACTTCCTCCAGCGAAACGCCATCTGCCGGGCAAACAGCATAATTGTTTGGATAACTTACTTGGCACGTTGGGCAGGTCTTCATGTCGCTCCCGTCGACACTCACTTTGCCAAAGTATACCACGAGCTGGCAAGAAGAATATCGACTTGCTGGGCCCTGGTACGGGTGCGGTTTAAAAGCCACTTGCCTGCCGTGGCCCAGGGTTCAACTCTATGACGATGATGAACTTTCCTCTGACGGTCGCCGACCGCATGGACGACCTTACCGCGGCTCGGAGTTTACTTCGAGTGCGGCGCGCGGGCAAGCCCCAACCCGCGACTCGGGATTCGGGGCACGGGGCACGGGACTCGAGAAACGGGACACGGAAAGCTAAGGTCCGCGCGAAACACCTGTTCCTCAAAGTCCTGTGGTTTGGTCCTCTCGACACGGCACGACAAATCAGACCTGAACGCCGAGGCCCGAGTCCCGAACCCCGTGTCCCGTTTCCCGTGTCCCGAATCCCGGGTTTCGTAACGCATCATTCCGCCTGCGCCCGCCCAAAGGGAATGGGCGCGCGATATTCCCAATCCGCCGTGGCGCTGCTCTTGTACCGGTAGAGCTTGCAAACCTCGCAAAGCTGCGCCACCACATAAGGGCCTTCCTGATTCTGCCACTGATGGTGGCAGGCGCCGGCCAAAGGCTTCTTCGGCTCCGGCATGAGGGAGTCATCTATATTCATCAGAACTATAACCTACTTAGATATTTACACAGCCTCGAGATGCCGCCAGGGGCCGACTTCGCTATGACAGCGGCAGGCGGCGGAGTTTATGGGGGAGCGCTCCGTGGTCAGCCCCGCACGCTTCGGCAACTCAATAGCTCAGATTCCAAGCTCCCCAGCGCCGCGCGCAGTGTACTACCTCACGCCGCAATCGTCCAGTTCGGTATTCGCCGACATGAGAGACTGAACATGGATAAACAGGATGGAGAGGATAGGGGATTGAAGCTCGAATATAAGCGCTTCACCAAAAGCAAGGATTTCAAACAGGGATAGAAAGGATATTCAGGATTTCTTATTCCGCCCTTTTTATCCTGTCGATCCTGCCCATCCATGTGAATGCCGGAAATCACCTCGCCTCGTTCCTCTCCTCTTTCTCCTGATCATCCAGGTCAACCGAGTAAGGAGCGAAGACGGCTTGCCCGGTGCGTGGATACGGCGTGTGCCAGCCACGCGCCTGCCGCCACAAGATGTGATTCAGCTTGTCCGTGGGCGCAGCGTCGGGCAGGTTGAAGTTCATTTTCATCGAGGCCAAGGCTGCTTGGCGCGCGGGCCCCTTCAGGGTGTCGAGCGGAGGGTTCAGTTCTTCCAGCGACTGCTTTGGCGTCACCGCGGCGTAGGGGGTGAAATCGGGCGTGGACTGAAAACTGTTGCGCATGTCGTTGGCAATCAGGTCAAACACCGATAGCGTGGGCAAGCCCAACATCAACTCGATCGTCTTCAGCATGCTCGTTTGCGAGTAGAAGGTCGAATCCACCGAACCGCGGGAAGTGTAAGGACTGATCGCCAGGGCCACGGTGCGATGGCCGTCGACGTGATCAAGTCCGGCCTGAGCGTCGTCTTCCACCACAAAGATCGCCATCCTCTTCCAGAATCGCGATTGGGAGAGACCTGCAACAATTTGGCCGAGGGCCAGATCATTGTCCGCAACCAACGCCTGGGGAACCGGCATGCCGGGGTCTGTGCCCGCGGTGTGATCATTGGGCAATTGCACGAGCACCAGATTGGGCATGGCGCCGTTCTTCTCCCAAGCCTGGAGATGCTTCAGGAAGATTTGGGCGCGCACCACGTCAGGAACGGCGAGCGTCCAGTAAGGATAGTCTTGGGCCAGAATTTTGTTCAGGGGTGCAAGCGGGGCCACCACATGAAACCGGCCGGCAAAGTCCGCGCCCTCCTTCCACTCGCCCATGAGCTCTGCCCGCTCTTGGCCCCTGACATGATTGCCGGCCGGGACACCCACATATTCGCCAAAGTCTTCCACCGTTCGTTTTCGGCTGAGCGCCGCATCCCAAATGAATCCACTGCTGGCCGGGGCGATGGGATCAAAACCATCGTAGGGATAGCTGCGCCCGGTGTAACCCGGCCAATAACAGTAATCCGTCTCCGCTGCTTGCGTGAGCCATTGATGGCCGTCGGCGCTGTTTCCCCCCGTAGCATAGAAGTTGTCGAGCACCACAAACTGTTCCGCCAGGCGGTGATGGTTGGGCGTCACATCCCGTCCGTAAACCAGTAAGCTCGGGTCGCTGTTCGCCTGGGGCAAGTCCCCCAAGACCTGGTCATAGGTCCGATTCTCTTTGATGATGAATACCACATGGTCGATCAGCGATGGGTCGCCGGCGCGCAGCGGCACGGGCAAGGGCTTCAATCCGGCAGGGATGTTGGGGGTAGCGGCCGCGCCGAGATCGCCTCCCCGCATCTTATTATTCTCGATCACGGCGGTGGTGTAACCGCTCAGTTGCGCCGCGTCCGGCACGCGGATCACCTGCACGGAAGAACGATCGGAATGCACAAAGCGCCGCGTGGGTCCAGGCTGGATATCCAGGTGGGATTGCTTGGCCCAACGCTCGACGTCGGTCGCGTCTCCCCCGGGACCCACTCCCATCAGATTTGCCACCGCCAGATATTTCCCCTCGGGACTGATCCGGAGGTCGCTCGGGTACCACGCGGCAGGAATCAATCCTTCCAGGTGGGCATCAGCCGTACGGATGACGGCGACGGCGTTGATTCCACCACAAGCCACGTAGAGCGTTTTCCCGTCGGCGCTTACCGCCAGCGCGTTGGGAGCAACTCCCGCCACCTGCCTCGCGAAGGGCTGGATGGAAATTGTTTGCGCCACTTGATTCGTTTGCGTGTTGACTACCGAAATCGAATCAGAATTGCTGTTGGCGACGTAGAGCCGCGCGTGGGGCTCATCCCATTGCAAGGCAGTCGGGTGCAAGCCCACGGCGACTTCGTTCGTCACTTTCAGGGACACGAGATCCACCCGCACAACGGTCCCGGTGGAAGCGATGCCGCGCTTGTCCACAACCACCCGATCGGCGCCGGGCTTGTTGCCCGTGGGGGACGTTGCGTCCTGGGGCTGCGGGAAACGGCCGCCCCAGTTGCTCACATAAGCGACCGTGCTTGCCTTGTTCACCGCCACACCAAAGGGCGCGATGCCGGTCCTTACCGTTCCCTTGAATTGGCCGGAGGCAAGGTCAACGACGGCCAGCGCATCGTTGAAGGTGAGGGCCACTCCCGCATCGCGCTCCCCCGCCCCGTTCTTCTCCGCGGCAGCGGAGAGTCCACCAACCGCGAAGGTTCCGAGGTGGTCGGCAATCACGCTTTCCTCGTTCCCGGAAATGCGCATCAGTTGGCTGACGGATTTCAACGATGCGCTCAACAACGGCTCGCTGGTGACGGGATCCAGCGCAACACCTTGCATGCCCGGGCGCGCGGCGCCTCGGACAATCCTCAGAACTTGGTTGTTTCGCCAATTGAGTTCATAAATCGCCCCCGAGTTGAGGGCAACAAACAGGATGTCACTCGAACTTCCGAACGCCACGCCGTAAACGCGCCCACTGAAAACACTCTGCACGCCCGCCGGAGTGATGGATTGGCGCGTGGTTACGACACCCGGATCGGGAACAGCCCGCGCCGGTTGGTCCGGCGATTGGCTGATTCCCAAGTTCGCCGCAAGTAACATGGCAAATGCAATGATGCCGATCCGATGAGGACGTCTTATGATGTGCACCAAAATTCCCTCCGCTCCCGTCTCAAAATCAATCTCTCTTCAGAGAATCACCTCCGGACGCCCCCGCGAGGAGTCAGGCGAGCGACAATTCCGGAGCTTTTCGCGTAACCAGACCCCAGTGCCGAAGCATCTATATTCTCATCATGTGTGCTGAACCGCGCCGGGGCCACCGGGTGAAGCCGAATTACGATTTTACCCGCAAAGGCGCCCTTTTGCTCGTCCCGTTCCTGAGCCTGTTTGTGGCCCCTAATAGGGTCGCGTGCGAAACGGGACCGCATGGAACCGTCGACCTCATCGCCGAACAGACTTCGGTGCAGCCGGCACGGCCCTTCTGGGTAGGCTTGCACTTCCAGCTTGAACGCGGCTGGCATATTTACTGGACCAATCCGGGAGATTCCGGTGAGCCACCCCGGGTGAAGTGGAACCTTCCGGCAGGGTTTCAAGCCGGCTCGCTGCATTGGCCCATCCCACGCCGGATTGAAGATCATTCACTCATCGATTATGGCTATCAAAACGAAGTGCTCCTTCCGGTGGAGATCAGTTCCCCGACGAGATGGGGTGTGGGGTCAGACGTGCAGTTGAGCGCCACGGTGAACTGGTTGGTCTGCCGCGAGATTTGCGTTCCGGGGCGCGCCGCTTTAGAATTGACGCTTCCAATTCGAAAGGGAACGCCCGGGCCGCCATCCCCCATGCATTCTCTTTTTGCCAAGGCGCGGGCTGACCTGCCGCGGCGGGCGCCCAAATCCTGGAAAGTGACGGCAAATTTGGATAAGCATCGGCTTGTTCTCAACGTCGATACCGGAAAACGGGAGACGGAAGCCACCTTCTTTCCCCTCGAACCAAACCAAATTGAGAATACCGCTCCGCAAAAGGCAAGCCCGTTTTCTCGCGGAATACGGATCGAACTGCAAAAGTCGGATCAATTGCTCAAGTCACCCCCGCGCCTGACGGGTGTGTTAGTCTTCGCATCGGGGATCGGCTATGTGATCGAGGCGGCCGTGATCACCTCGAAATAGATATCGGACTCATTGAATCCAACTCAGGGGAGGGTTGAATGATGAATCGCCGAATAGCTCGCTTCGTCCTGGCAAGTATGGTTGGGCTCATGGCGGCAACGGTCTGGGCCGTCCAGCCGGGGAGTCCCGCGCCGGACTTCACCGCGCAAGACACCCGCGGCCAAACCCACACGCTCGCCCAATACAAGGGGAAATATGTGGTTCTCGAGTGGCACAATCGGGAGTGTCCCTATACTCACAAACATTATGCGAGCGGGAACATGCAGCGCCTCCAGCGGGAGTGGACCGCCAAGGGCGTGGTCTGGTTCACGGTGATTTCTTCCGCGCCCGGACAACAAGGTTACATGGCCGCCGACCAGGAAAACAGCTACCTTCAAGAGGTCAGCGCCTCACCCACAGCGGTGTTGCTGGACCCCACGGGCCAGTTGGGACATCTGTACGGCGCAAAGAGCACATCGCACATGTTTGTCATTAATCCGGCAGGGGTGCTCATCTACGACGGGGCCATCGATGACAAGCCGACCGCCGACGCGGATGACATCGCCTCAGCCCACAACTATGTGTCGGTGGCGCTGCAAGAAGCCATGGCGGGCAAACCGGTCAGCACGCCGGTCACCCGTCCCTATGGTTGTTCGGTGAAGTACGCGCGTTAGAAGACAGGTGTCAGGTCTCGGGTTTCAGGTGCCAGGGGGATGGCCTTTCCCTTGCACCTGACACGGGGCACCTGACACCTAAGCTGTTTCTTAGTGCGGATTCGGCAGGCCGCGCACGGCGCGGAAGGTGTCGCGGGCGATCAGGAGTTCCTCGTTGGTGGGGATCACCATGACCCGCACGCGGCTGCCCTCGGTTGAGATATCACCTTCTTTCCCAACCACCGCCCCGTTGCGAGCCGGATCAACTTGAATTCCCAATTCGCTGAGCCCTTCGCAGGCCAGGGCGCGGATAGCGGGCGAATTCTCCCCGATTCCGCCGGTGAAAACCAGGCCATCCACGTGCCCCAGCGCCGCGCTGTACGCGCCAATGTATTTCTTGATGCGATAGCAGAAAACTTCAATCGCCAGTTTCGCCTGCTCGTCACCCTTGGCGGAAGCCGCCATCAGTTCGCGCATGTCGTTCGACTCGCCGGAGATTCCATAGAGGCCACAGAACTTATTGAGCAACGTGGACATGTCGTGCAGGGTCAATTCATCCTTCGACATGATGTAGAAAAGCGCGGCGGAATCGATGTCGCCGCAGCGCGTGCCCATCAGCAGCCCCTCTTGCGGCGTGAACCCCATGGAGGTGTCAATCGACTGACCTTTGTCAATCGCCGTGATCGAGCAGCCGTTGCCTAGGTGCACGGTGATCAGGTTGGCCTCGTCGCGCGCCTTGCCGAAAATCTTCCGGTAGCGAAACGCCACGTACCGGTGCGAAGTGCCGTGAAACCCGTAACGCCGGATGTGGTAGCGCCGATAGTAGGAATAGGGTAGTCCATAGATGTAGGCGTGCGGGGGCACGGTTTGGTGGAAGGCGGTATCAAACACCGCCACTTGCGGCACCTGCGGCATCACCTTACGCGCCACAAAATAGCCGCGCAAATTGTGCGGATTGTGCAGCGGGGCCAACTCCACGCAGTTCTGGATTTCCTCCGCCACTCCTTCGTCAATGATCACCGAGGCAGCGAAGCGCTCGCCCCCGTGCACCACCCGATGCCCCACCGCCTGAATCTGCGAAATGTCCGCCACCGCGTGGCATTCCTTCAGCGTCGCAATCGCCCGCGCCAGCGCCGTCTGATGGTCGAGAATCTCCTCGGTCATGGATTTGGTGGGAGAGGGTGGAACCGTCACCTTCAAGGTCGCTTCGTCCGTCCCAATACGCTCCACACTTCCCTTGGCAATGATGCGGTCGGTGTCAGATTCAATCAGCTCAATGTCAGTTTCAATGAGCTGGAACTTGATGGAAGAACTGCCACAATTCAAAACCAAAATCTTCATCGCTCACCCCAGAATTTTTCACCGGTTTGACAAGGGTTTAATGAACTCAATATCCCCTTCAAACGGCGAAATAGCCATATATGATGACAGCGCAATATAACACTTCCACCTCCTCACAACAAATTGAGGGCCAAACTGTGTGCCAAATTGTCATCTCGACGTTCATACTGATTGCCTCGGGTATTTCTGTCCGATATCATGAACTCTTCACATCATGTCGAATGACTCCAACTCCGCGGTGGTGCGCGTGGAAGGTTTGCGCAAGCGCTATGGGGACCTCGAGGCCTTGCGGGGAATCACCTTTGCAATCAAGGCTGGCGAAGTTTTTGGCTTGCTGGGGCCTAACGGTGCGGGGAAAACCACCACCATCGAAATCCTGGAAGGTCTGCGTCAGCCGGACGGCGGCACGGTAACGGTGTGCGGCATGGACCCTGGGCGCGAGCAAACTGCCCTCAAGGAGCGAATTGGCGCACAGCTCCAGGCCACGGTGCTGCCGGACAAAATTCGAGTGGAAGAAGCCCTCGCCTTGTTCGCCAGCTTTTACCTCCAGTCGGCCTCCATTGAAATGCTGCTGGAGCAATTTGGCTTATTGGAAAAGCGCCGGGCGTTTTTTGAAAAGCTTTCCGGCGGGCAGAAGCAGCGCCTGGCTTTGGCACTGGCGATGGTGAATAACCCCGAACTGGTATTGCTCGACGAACCGACCGTGGGCCTTGATGCCCAACTGCGCCGCGACATCTACGCCCTCATCGAACGCTTCCGCGAAGAGCGCCGCACCACTCTGCTGACGACCCACTACATCGAGGAGGCCGAGCGCCTGTGCGACCGCGTCGCCATCATCGACCACGGTCAGGTGATCGCCTTGGGGACGCCGCGTGAGCTGGTGCTCCGCTCCGGCAAGGGCACGCGCCTCGAGGCGTCTCTTGCCAAGCCCGTTTCGCCCGACCGATTGAAACAACTCGATGCCGTGTCCGATTGCCTCGAAGTCGACGGGAAGTACTTTCTCCACGCGCAACCGACCGCCGTTGCCGTAGCAGCGCTGGTGCGCTTTCTGGAGGCAGAAGGCAACGCCTTGCTCGACCTCCACATTGCTCAGCCGACCCTGGAAGATGTGTTCGTGGAAATGACCGGCAGACGGATGGAAGACTTATAATCGGGTGATCGGATGATCGGGTGATCGGGTGAACAACGAACCGCTGCACGCTCCTGATATACTGATTCCTATTCACGTCGTTTCGCCGAAATTGAGGTTAAACACACCAGAGGGGGACGCTTGTGTTCACCCGATCACCCGATCACCCGATCATCTGATCACCCGATTGAATTAAAATGATGCCCTCGATTCGCATTGCGCTGATGTCGATCAAGCTGGTGATGCGCACCAAGGCCGCGCTTTTCTTCACCTTTCTCTTTCCCATCATTTTCCTTTTTGTTTACTCGGGCATCTTTGCGCGAGGCAATCCGGAGGCGGTGGTTTACATGTTCGGGCCGGTGGTGACCCTGAACATCATGGGGAGTGGCTTCTTCGGACTGGGATTGCAATCGGTGATGCAGCGCGAGCGCGGCAGCCTGCGCCGCTACCGTTTGGCGCCCATCGGGCCAGGATCGATGGTGTTCAGTAGTCTGTTGGCGAATTACCTGCTGGAGCTTCCCACCATCGCGATGTTGCTCTTCTGCGCCATGGTGTTTTTCCACATGCCGCTCAAAATCAACCTGTTCACGCTCCTCATCCTGGTCACCGTCGGCACTTTCGCTTTCGCCGGGTTTGGACTCACCATTGCCAGCGTGGCCAACACCATGCAAGAGGCGCAGGTTTACAACAACGTCGTCTGGTTCACGCTGCTCTTTCTTTCCGGCGTAACCGTGCCCTTGCCGATGCTTCCGCTCTGGATCCAGCGCTTCGCTGCTTTCTTGCCCGCCACCTATCTGGTCAGCTCGTTCCAAGCCATTATGGTGGGCGGCCAGTCATTGTTCGACCACCGGGCGGAGATCCTGGTTCTTCTCATCTCCGGAACCTTCGGCCTGCTTTTTGCCTGGAAACTTTTCCGCTGGGAAAAAGAGGAGAAAATCTCCACCCGCGCCAAGTTGGTCTCCCTAACTTTTATTGTGCCTTTTCTGGTCATGGGGATCTGGATGAACAAGCGTGGAAACCTCGCCGCGACGTGGAAGCAGACCTTTTCGCTCATCAGCCGCCAGCCTTTCGCGGCCGGGCAACATGCCTCCCCTGTCGATAGCATTTTGCTGAATGACTTCGAAAGTCCGGAGGAGTCTGAAATACTGCTGAAAACCTGGCAGGTCTCGACGGATGTGAACGCTCCCGGCCGCTCGCTCGGTGAACTCGAGGTGATCACGCCCGGGGCCGCCGGTAGCGGGCACGCGCTGCGCTTCAAAGGGCGCGTCGAATCCGCCCCCGGCTCCGAGCAAGGATACGTCACCGCCCGGTACCCTTTCACTCTCCCCGCGGGCGCTCCGAGCTTGCGCGGCATTCAGTTTGAAGTGCGCGGCGATAGCCGTCTTTTCCAGGTCAAGATTACGCCACCCGATCTGACGCTGCCCGCACCCACCCTCACTTTTATCCCTGACTCCGAATGGCAAGGGGTTCGCTTGCCGGCGGCGTGGCTTGCCGCCCCCAACCCCTCCCCTCACAAAAACAATTTGGTTTTGGAATTTCGCGCCGACGGCCCGCCCGGAACCTTCACGCTCGACATCGATGAGATTCGCTTCTACTAGTTTGGATCACCGAGAGCACAGGGCACGAGGCTTTGCGAATGACCAACTCCGAAGTGGAGCCGAAGAGGACGGTGCCCGCAAAACTGCGCGGCTGCGCACCCTGCACGATCATGTCGGCGTGGCAATGGCGCGCCTCGTTGACGATTTGCTCGGCGGCAACACCCTTCAGCATGACCTCTTTCACGACGCAGCCCCTGCCCGCCTCCGCCCGCGCCCACTCGGAGAGCTTCCCATCATCCTGAGCCCCAGGGTGCTCCGTGACGTGCGCCAAAACCAGTTCTGCCCCGGTCTTTTCCGCCAGACCTATGGCATCGTCAAACGCCGCGCGGGCCAAAGCGGTGTAATTCACCGGACACAGGATGCGGCGGATTTGCGCCAGGCGGGGTGACGGCTGAACCCGCGGCCCCAATGTCAGCGCCGGCGTTCCCATCTGCCGCAACACGCTTTCCGTGACCGACCCCAGCCGGATGCGCGCCAGGCCTGTCCTCCCGTGTGTTCCCAACACCACAAGTCCCGCGTGAAGTTCCTTCGCCACACGCAACACCGCCTCCACGGGATCTTCCTCGAGCAGCAAAACCGTGCGCCCCACGTCCTCGGGCAAGTGCAGCGCGGCGAAATCGTTCGCGTAACGCCACGCGGTGCGGGCGCTTCGCCGGAACTGCGCCTTCAGAGCACGCGCTTGGGACTTGGTGAAGTAAACCGGAATTTCCAATTTCTGCGCATACAGCAACACGACACGCCCGGAGAAGGCGCGCGCGATGCCACCCGCCGCGCACAGTCCCGCCGCGGAGTGAATGCTAAAATCAGTGGGGCAAAGAATTATGCCGAATCGCCGGGAGGACACGACATCCTTCTCCGATAGTAAGCGGCAGGGACCTGCGGGTCATCGCGCCGCGCGCCAGGGTTGCGTCGATGCGACACTCTATTTTCCCACATCAACCTGTTTTCATCAACGGGAGGTTCGGGCGGGTGACAGCGCCACAAAGTCGGCATCCGGTGCGGCATCGGCGAACTGCGACACTTCGCCCTCGTTCCCGCGACATCTTCTCCTGCGTAACTTGGAAAAGGTTTGGCCTACTGGGGACTCGACCGGCTGGGCTGGACCCCGCGGTTATCCAATATCCAACTTTGTGTACTTGCTTTCCGTCGATTTACTACCACTGTTTCTGAGAATGGCAAAAAGCGCTCCACCGATAACAAGACCACCGAACAGTCCAATGATAACCATGGGATCGAATGAAACCTCCAAGATAGTCTTACAAATAGACACCTCTCCCCCAACAAAAGTTCCAAAATTTTATGTGGTGTCAAACAGAAAGAGTCGCTGGCGAATCACATCCGCGGCTTCACCAGCGCCTGATAGACGGTGGGTTCGCTCAACGCCTCGACATTGGGCCACCCGGGCCCGAGCATTCGCTGGGTCATGCCAACAAAAATCAGATCATTCGTGGGATCGACCCAGAACCAAGTGTCCGCCGCTCCTTGCCAGAAGAAAGTGCCTTTGCCTACCGCCTCGTCGGCTTCCAGCGGGTCCGTATAGACCGCGCAATCGTAACCCCAGCCCATGCCGGGCCGGATGATCGCTGGACCAATCGAGAACTCGCCCGTCATGAGACTGGGGGCGAGATGGTTGGTGGTCATAAGCTCGACCGTGGCCGGCGCCAGGATGCGCACGCCGTCCAGTTCGCCGCCATTCAGGAGCATCTGAGCGAAGCGCAGATAGTCCTGCGCGGTTGAGACCATACCCCCACCGCCCGAGGGCATCGATGGCTGCGTTGCATAGTCGGTGGCCGTTGCGCCGCCCGTCCCGTTCACGACCAGTTCGCCTTTCTCGTTGGGTGCATAGAACGTGGCAAACCGGTTCCGTTTTTCTTTCGGGACGAAGAAGCCGCTGTCCTTCATGCCGAGGGGACCGAAAATGTGCTGCTGCATGAAATCGGGCAGGGACTGGCCCGACAATTTCTCAGCGATATAGCCCTGGATATCCATCGACGCGCTGTAGACCCAACGAGTTCCCGGCTGGTAGAGCAACGGGATCTTCGCCAGCTTGTCGATCATCTCCTGCAGGGATTGCGATTGCAGCACATGCTGGTCCTGGTACATCTTGTCGACCGCACTCGTTCCAAAAAACCCGTACGTGAAGCCCGCGGTGTGGGTCATGAGCTCGCGCATGGTCGGGGGATGGACAGGGTCTTCCAGAATCAACTTGCCGCTCTCATCCACGCCCTTGGAAACTTTCAGATGGGCAAACTCGGGGATGTACTTCGAGACCGGATCGGCAGGATGCCATTTGCCTTCTTCGTAGAGGATCATCATGGCAACACCGGTGACCGGCTTGGTCATGGAGAAGATGCGGAAAATAGTGTCCCTCGTCATCGGAGCGCCGCTCGCGATGTCCTTCTTGCCGTAAGTCCTCTCCTCGACCACTTTGCCGTGGCGCGCCAGAATGGTTACGATGCCGGCAAGCCGCTTCTGGTCCACTTCCCGCTGCATCGCCGCATGGAGCCGCTCGAGTCGCCCGGACGAGAAGCCGAGCGCCTCCGGCTTATTCGCGGCAAGAGCGGGAGGCTTGTTGTTCGTTTGCTGAGCCTGGGTCTGATGCGCGCCGGCGACAAAGAGCAGTCCGGCGAGCAGCGATAGTGCGAAACACGAGAGTTGTGTGTTTTTCATTTGTCTTAGTCTAATCCTCCACCGCGCCCCATTCCCTGAGTTTCCTCTTGATCTCGAAGGCGTGGGGCATTGTACCCCGTTCTACACCTGCTCAATGCCCGCCCAAGTCTCCGTGGATCATTTGTTCCACCCAGGCCTGAAAATCCTGAGGGTACTCATGCGGCAGCGCGCTCGCGTCATCGAGCTTTTTCCATTCATCCGGAGGGAACTCCCAACCGCCCGCGCCCAGATTTTCCTGAAGCTGTGTCAGATTGCGTGCTCCGATGATTGCGGAGGTGACGCCGGGCATGGCCAGCAGCCACGCGATGGCCACTTGGCTGAGGGTTTTTCCCAAACGTGCGGATGCCACTTCAACGGCGCGCAGGACTTGGTAATTCCGTTCCGTGAAAAGCCGCTCCACCCAAGAGCGCATGGAGGGATCAGAGTCCGCCAGGCGTGACGCCTGCGGGGCGCCCTCTCCGGAGCGATACTTGCCGCTTAGGAAGCCACCGCCCAAGGGGCTCCAGGCGATTACGCCGACACCTTCGGCGCGGCAGAGCGGCAGAATCTCGCGCTCGATTGGCCGGCACACCAAACTGTACTGCGGCTGGAGACAATCGAAGCGGGCGTAACTGTGCAGCGCCGACACTCCGAGCGCTTTGGCCAATTGCCAGGCGCCAAAATTCGAGCACCCGAGATAACGAACCTTTCCTTGCCTGACCAGTGCATCGAGCGCCGAGACGGTTTCTTCCAGCGGCGTGTGCGAATCAAAGCAATGCACCTGATAGAGATCAATGTAATCGGTTTGCAAGCGGCGCAGACTCGCCTCAATCCCTTCGAAGATGTGCTTGCGCGAAAGCCCTTTGCGGTTTGCTCCCGCGCCGGCGGGAAAGAAAACCTTGGTGGCCAGCACTACGTCGTCGCGACGGCCTTCCAAACCTCTTCCCAGGATTTCCTCTGAACGCCCCTCGGCGTATCCGTCGGCGGTATCAACGAAATTGCCCCCCTGATCGAGGTAGGCATTCAGGATCGCCACCGATTCCTTTTCATCGCAGCCCGGCACGCGGCCCATGGCGGGCAAGCTTCCAAACGTCATCGTGCCTAAACAGATTTCCGAAACCTTTAAACCCGTACGGCCCAGTAATCGAGTGCGCATGTTTACACCTTTGGCCCCCGGTCCAGAGGAGGCGTAGCGGAAACCTCCGCCTTTGAGGTCTGCGGCTCTTCGGTAGGAAAAACCACAAATCCCAAAGACGGGGGGTCCGCCCTCAAATTCGGGAGCGTGAATCTAAGCAAGAACCGCAGACCCCAAAACCGGGGGTCTGCGCTACACTTGCTCTTTCGTCATTTCGCTTTGAAGCTTGCGGCCACTTCCAGAGTGCCCCACTGGATCGTTATCGTTCCGCCCTTCCCTGCCTTGGCCAGTTTGATGGTTACCAAATCCACGGAATTCGCCGCCTTGGTATCCTTCAAAGGCGCCGACGCGAAAGCCTCCGAAGCGTCGGGGGCGGGGCGTCCCCATTGGCCGTGCTTCTTGTCGAAAAGCAACTTCCATGTCTTATCTTCCTGCTGCTGCATCCAGATGCTGTATTCCCCGGCAGGAATCGTAACGTCACCAAAAGCCAGGTCGGTTTCGGTCTTGAAGGTTGTGGAGGTGTCAGCCCCCATCCGCCACAGGTCCCCTGGTTTCAAATCGGCGAGCCGCTGTTCAATGGTTTGACCCTTCAGAGAGGGTTGCCCATACTCCACCGAAACCGTTTTCCCCTTGAGGGTCAAGGTCGAAGTGGCCCGGGGGTTCCTGGCATGATGCTGCGCAAGAGCCACGGCCGCGAAACAGGCCACCATCAGCACACTCAGCAATCCCATCGCAAATGTTTTCATTTCATCCTCCTCTGTATCTATACTTTCAGCCTTGATCTCTAGACGCCGAACTCTCCCGTCATTTCGCTTTGAAGCTGGTGGCCGCTTCCAGAGTGCCCCACTGGATCAGGAGCGTCCCACCACTGCCCGCTTTGCTGAGGGTTAGAGTTACCATCTCAACGGACTTCGCAGGCTTGGATTCTTTCAAAGGCGCAGACGCGAAACACTGCGAAGCATCGGGAGCGGGATCTCCCCATTGCCCGTGCTCCTTGTCGAAAAGCAGCTTCCAGGAATTATCTTCCTGCCGCTGCATCCAAATGCTATATTCCCCGGCAGGGATCGTAACGTTACTAAAAGCCAAGTCGATTTCAGTCTTAAAGGTCGTGGAGGTGTCAGCCCCTAAGCGCCACAGACCCCCCGGTTTCAACCTGCCGAGCAACTCATCCGTTGTGCGTCCCTTGAGCGAGGGCCGCCCATAGTCAACTGAAACCGTTTTCCCCTTGAGGGTCAAAGTCGATGTGCCGCGGGGGTTGCCCTGCGCAAGCGCCACCGCCGCAAAGCCGGCCACCATCAGCACACTTAGAAGTCCCATTGCCAATTTTTTCATTTCATTCTCCTCTCAATGGATTGTCTTAATGCCCCCCGAACAAATTGCGAGGCGCGATTATACCGCCGCCGCCGGTCTTCCGCCAGAGATGTCTGGCAAGTGGTAGGTGGCAGGTGGCATATGGGTGAAAGCTTCCCCACCTACCACATGCGACCTACTACCTACGGGTGTAATATGACGAAATCGTGCCGGAACTTCCCGATATCGTCGTATACATTGAAGCTCTCGAGCCGCGCATCCTGAACCAGACGCTGGAGCGCGTGCGCGTGGCAAGTCCGTTCCTGCTCCGCACGGCAACGCCGCCGCTTCAGGCGGTGGAAGGAAAATCCGTGCGCGAGCTGCGGCGCATGGGCAAGCGCATCGCCATCGGTCTGCAAGATGATCTCTGGCTGGTGCTGCACTTGATGATTGCGGGGCGCCTGCACTGGAGCAAGCCGGGCGTGAAGCTCACTCCCAAGCGCGCGCTGGCAGCAATGGATTTTCCTCAGGGCAGCTTGCTGTTGACCGAAGCGGGCTCGCAGCGCCGCGCGTCACTGCACGTCGTCCAAGGCGAAGACGGTTTGCGCGACCTCGACCCGGGTGGATTGGAAGTTCTCACTGCTGATCTTGATTCCTTTGCGACACGCCTGACCTCCGCTAATCACACGCTGAAGCGCGCATTGACCGACCCCCGATTGTTCAGCGGCATCGGCAACGCCTATTCCGACGAGATCCTTCACCGCGCTCAGCTTTCGCCCGTGGCGCTGACTCAACGGCTGGGAAGGGATGATATTGAGCGACTGCACAATGCCACACGTGGCGCCTTCATCGAGTGGACCGATCGGCTGCGCGCCGAAGCCCGAGGTGGGTTCCCGGAAAACGTAACGGCATTTCGTGAAGGAATGGCGGTCCACGGCAAATATGGCAAGCCCTGTCCACGTTGCGGGACCAAAGTGCAGCGCATCCGTTACGCCAACAACGAGACCAACTACTGTCCAAAGTGCCAGACGGGCGGCAGGCTGCTCGCCGACCGCGCCCTTTCACGACTGATGAAGCAGGATTGGCCGCGCACCCTGGAAGAATTGGAGTGCTTGATTCGCAAGAACTCCTAGGGGCGCTCGACAGCCCGCGTAATGGAGCGCGGTAGGTTCAAGAGATCACGTCCCTCTCCCGTGGGGAGGGGCCTGGAGTTTCTACATTTTTCACGCGGCGCCGGCCGGGGTGAGGGTGCCATCAGGGAGTTGAAAATCGGAAACCTGTAACCCCGGATTTCCTACCGGTGGGAAATGGAGCGCCCATTTTGTAAAATCTTTTCCTACCGGTAGGAAATTGGGCAAGAATCCTCTTGACAAGACACCTGGGCTCCGGCTTAGCCTGGGAGGGTAGGGAC
>Ga0181533_1000932_pt1 | contig 38713 bp, 42 predicted proteins | sample PEATcosm2014_Bin_45_FD_119772 | JGI IMG/M metagenome (GOLD analysis project Ga0181533, IMG submission 119772) | Peatland microbial communities from MTU Mesocosm Facility, Houghton, MI, USA - PEATcosm2014_Bin11_60_metaG | ecosystem: Environmental > Terrestrial > Soil > Wetlands > Peat | place...
AACGTGGGGTAGTTCGACTGGTCCCCAAGTCCCACATCTGCTAACTGCGGCAGATGTGGGGCACCGTCCTGCCTAGGTCCCCGGCGAGCACCGCTCGTTGGGGTGGTGGGACTAACGTGGGGTAGTTCGACTGGTCCCCAAGTCCCACATCTGCTAACTGCGGCAGATGTGGGGCACCGTCCTATCGGGGTCCCCGGCGAGCCCCCGCTCGCTGGGGTGATTGATCGGCGCTAACCTGGGCTCGCCACGAAACTCTCGTTTGTGTCGGGCCACACCTTCCGTCAACCGCCCCTAGTAGGCCCAAAACGGGCCCGCGGGGACGCCGCTTGGCGGAGTTACCCCCTCGATTGCCGTGTACACATTCCGCCCGAAGAAGAAAGGCATTCCCCAGTCGAAGCTGTCGGAGTTAGGTCCGGCGATATTGTCGAATGCTTCCTTGTTGCTCATGAACTGCGTCTCGGCGTTCGCGACCCCTATGTGAACAACCGTGCTGTTGCCGTTGGTTCCCACGTTCGTGGCCGACGAGCTGAGAGTGCCGCAATAGAAGCTGCTGATGGAAGCATCGTTGCTGAAGGCACCGCTTTGCAGGCAGGTTGGCAGCGGATTGCCGCCCAAAAAAACGTTGATAGCAGCGCTGTCCAGGAAGTAGAAGCCGTTCGAGCCGCTATCGATGAAGCTGCCGGGAAACGTCTGGCCGTTATACTGCGTGGTGAACGAGCCCGCGCGATTGCTATTGGAGCCGGCTTCGGCCGTGACTGCCGTGAGCACTGTGGCGCCGCCAAGCCCGTTGTTGGCTTGCGTCCCAATGCCAAAAACCAGCGAGCCGCTGACGCTTGTTGCTCCGCCGGCAGGCACCGCCGGCAACTGGATGATGGTGCCGTTGTTATCCTGGGCAAAAAAGGCCACCGGGTTTGACACCTGGTTCACCACCGGCACGCTCGTCGCATTTACCGGCCCCTCGCAACTTCCCGCCCCTCCGGCGGAGCACGCGTAATAAGGCCCGGGCGGCGGATTCGGCGGCGCGCAGTTTGTTCCGCAATCCTCGATGAACAAACCAATGCCCAATATGCCGTTCGCTCCCAGGGTGTCGAAGCTGTTTTCGTTATCGGAGGGATTACCGCTGCCACAGTCGTTCGGCACGTTGTGCAAGAATTGCGGAACGCCAATGATCTGGATCGGGATGTTGCCGGCCGTTTCGCCGGCGATGATTACGTCCGCCCTCTGCACCGGCCCCCAAACGAAAGATTGATCCAGAAATGTGACGCACTCCAACAGCGGCAGGTTATTTGGCGCTTTCACTTGCGGCAGCCCCAGGCTGGTCACCGCCGCCCCGCTTGCACCCTGGGGCGATGCCAGGATTCGCAGGCCGTACGACCCCGTATCGACCAGCACATTGGGAATGGTCGCGCATGTCGAAGTTCCCGGAGCGCACACGGTCACGGTCGTAAACAGAAAATTAGGACCCGTGTTTACGGTGAGGGCCGCAACGTTTGGCGCGGGATCGGCGATGGTATTGCCACCGGGGCCGCCCGTGCCTGTCGGAGTGCTTGATATGCCTGCCGAGGCCGCTGCCGACGAGCCGGAAGAACCGCCGCTGCCGCAGGCGGCCGCCATCCACAGAGTTCCCACCAGGGCCAGCGTCAGCGCTTGCCCGAACCTTGTTGGTCGCTTCGCGCGCCCGCTCATCGTATCTCCTCGGCCCGGACGCCCGCCGGCAGCAGGTCGGGGGCATAGGCCCACCCGCTGTATGCCCGCATGTGTCCACCCGACTGCACCACCAGTCCGGGTTCCTGGATTAGAAGCGGTCCTCGATGCCGCATCGTTCTCGCCGCTGCCGCGGCGCGCTCGTATTGATCGTAGTAAGCGCCGAGAAGCTGGCGCAGATCTGGAATCCTCTGGCCCTGCCATGCCACGCCGAACACCTTGCCGCCAGGCGAGACGTATTCGCGCACCGCGGTGCCGGATTGCGTCTCGTACTCATGCGCGGCATAGTTCGCAGCCTGACGCACGCTTCGCTTTGTGCCCTGCATTCGCTGTTGATCGGCAGCCACGGTTGTCACGTCCCCGCCCAGCTCCGCCGCGGCGCGGCCCGCGCCCGCCAGCAGCAACCATGCTGCCAGCAGCCACAACGAGGCGTTTTTCGAGCGAATCCCTTTACGCTTCATGCTTCCGGCGTTCTTGAGTCCCATCGGAAAAAACACTGCGGCTCTCCGGTCGTTTTTTATGCGGGAGAAATTGGCTTTGGCGGGGCTGTAGCAAAACCAGGGATGATGTATCCCGGAGTCAGCGCACCCTAGTCGACGCGACCATCAGGGAGCGGCGACCTTGAACGAAACGAAATGGAACATAGTATCCCTGGTTTTGCCGTAAATCCCTGACGGAAGCTGATTACCGCAACAAGCTACCTTGAACTCCCAGCAATGTGAGATGCTGCAACCGCTAGCGTCGTCACACCCGGAGTTACAATTTTTCTCCGCAGGCTGCTCGCCTGTACATCCATTTACGATTTTGGTGGTGGTCGTGGCACCCCGTTAGAACTCAACATGCGGTGCTGCCATTTGAGGTGCTGCACGACAATATCAACGAGAGCTTGGCGGGCGGCGGGGATTAGGTCAGGCTGATACTGCTTAGCGAGGCTTCGGCACTCGTCGCAGTGGAGATCGAGCTTTTCGAGGACGTCCTGGAGGGTCTGATTCACCTGATTCTCCTTAAGAAAATCAAGCGAATCCCAAGTCAGTGTAGCCCCCGATTTTGGGCTGTCAAGGGTGTGATACCCGTTTTAGTTTGGGTAAGCTGTGAAAAGTCGCGAATTCCTGTGGAACGATTTGGGAAAACCGGGTGGAACGAGTGGAAAACCGTGTGAATTTCTCTACCAACTCATTCCCGCTCATACCGTTGCAATCAGTGCCCTATTGCTGCAGAACAGGGCAGAACACACGCTAGAATGGAAGATCACGTGTTGAAGGGAGCGACGAAAGCGAAGAAAGCGATGAAGATTGAGAGCCAAATGGCAAAATTGCGGCTAACGTTCTCAGTTTACTTTGCCGCAGGCGGACATACCTCCATCAATTCTCCTCCACCTCGCGCGTATGCCGCCCCGCCTGCTTGGTGCCCCATTCAAGCCCGCTGTTGGCTTGAGTGGGGCAGTTTCCTACACAAAAAGCAACTACCCCACACAAGCAAAGGAAGCTTGTGTGGGGCACCCGTCCGTCGCGCTTAATGCGGTCTAGCCACTAGAAGTTCCAGCACGATTTTCTCGCGGCTCGCCTACGGGCTTCTAAACGCGATTGCGGGGCATTCTGGATGAGAAAATCTGGATGCCCGCGCCGCTATGCGAACCTCGTGACGGCGGACCTTCAGGCGGTGCATGAGCGGGTGAGCCTACTAGCGCGATGATCCAAATTTTCTTTTGCAAGAAATTGCATTGAGCGCGTTCTAAAGTTAGAGGAGAACAGAAACTTTTGGGGCTCTTCCAACAATTAAATTTCTGTCGTTACTAGGGTAATTTGCGTGGTTACGCGCGGGATACTAACGTCTTTCCCAGATAAGGGGGAACTATGAAGAAGGTAGTTGTGGCAACAGTCGCGTTTGGTCTTCTCCTTTCATCCATGACGGCGATGGCAAAGAAGAAGAAGGACACCCAGGCGATGCAGGACGCCAAGGAGGCACAGCAATACGGTGGTGCCAAATTTGATGGCAGCAAGGTCAATACCAGCACCGCTGTACCAGTCGGGAGCGGAAAGGCTGCGCCGGACTTGAAGGCATTGAATAAGGCTGAAAAGGGTCGGCAGAAGGGTGCCGGCGTTGACGGTCCGAAGCACGCTCCGCCGTCGCCAACAATCAAGGCTACGCCGCCCAAACAGGCACCAGCGCCCAAAGCGGCCCCGGCGAAAGCGGCCGCGGCAACCAAACCGCCGCCCAAGAAGTAGCAGAATGCCGATTGCCAAGACGCGGAGCCGCGAGGCGCCACACCTGAATCTGCACATTTTGGGCCGACTGCACGTCGTCATGGATGACGGCACAGAGCGCGAGTTCGGCCCCGGCGAACTTGGGTTGCTTCCGCCGGGCCATGATGCATGGGTAGTGGGAGATGAACCAGTGGTACTCATCGATATTTCCGGGATGAAGAACTACGCGAAACAGCGATAGGAAACTCGTCACCAACTCGTCACCAAAACTCGTCAAAAAGGCCGTTTTGGTGACGACTTCAAAGCGGAAAAGCAAGGCAAATAAAGGGTTTTAGGTTGCTGACCTCATTTTTGACACGGTAGAGGTCAGGAGTTCGAGTCTCCTCGTGCCTACCATTTTTCAAGCACTTACCGCCCTTCCGCATCTCTCCTCCGTGCATCAGCACCCGTTCAGCACCCGTTATTGGACTACGTTCGTCTTGGGCATGATCCGCTCAAGCATGGAGCCCTGCGCTGCGATCTTCTCGTCGGTCATGACGTGCCCGTAGGTGTCGAGCATCGAAATCTTCGACCAGCGAAGCAGGTTCTTGATCAGCACTGGATTGTTGCCCTGCGCCAACAGGAAAGACGCCAGCGTATGACGGAAGCAGTGAAAGCCGAATTTCTTTAGCACATTTCCCGCCAAATCCAAGGTTTGCCCCTTTACTACTTTGATTACCCCCGCTTTGAGCGCAGCCGGACGGAGATAATCCTCGACGATCATGGAGCCCGTCCGGGGTTTTGCGCCGCGCAACTTCGAACTGGCAAAGACAAAGTCGTCAGGTTTGTTGAACGGCGTCTGAAACTGCCAAGCAGCGAGCACCTTGGCTACCCTTCCCCGGCTGGTTTTTTCTTGCGCTTCATGGAGTCTCCTTGGATGGGTCCGAGTCGTGTTTCTCGGGCTGAGCGTCAGCATCGGAAGGATCGGCAACCGCCGTATACACTCCGCTGAGCGCACGCTGAAGGCTCGGTGGCATCTCGCATCCAGCCTGTTCGACAAGTCCGCGTATGCAGGAAGCACAGAGCGCAACTGCTCGTGAGCATTTCTGCCGTCTCGGTCGTTTGCCCTTTGTGGACATAAGGCAGCAAACGGAAAACTCAGCTTCACGTCCGCATCGATCGCACATACACATCGCATCCCCCCAAGAATTCGTTCGGGAGCCTGACGGCTGTTTGTCTGTACTCTCGCGTATGCTTATGCCGAAAAAAAGAGTGCATTCTGAGAGCGGGTGTCTCAAAATTGGGGGGATTTTTGAGGGGGGACGATGCCGACCGAGACGGCAAACGGCCAAACCGTTCAGCCGGAGTTCAGAGAGAAGCTTGTTGAGAAGATTGAAAAACTCATGACGGACGGTAGCCCGGACGCAAGTGATCCTCGTTTGGCGAATGTGTTTGTTTTTGATTCTTTTTCTGCGGACCACTACGTCAGCTATGACAACAGCGCGGCGGCGTTCACGCCCTACGGCCTGGCTGTCTTGCCAACGTTATCAAGGGTATGCGACCAACTTGCGGCTAGGTTGAATACGGATATCAGCGTTTGGACTACGGCGATTAGCAGTGTGAGTGCCAACTGGAACTTTGACCCTGGGACCAAGGTTGGGCAACTTATTCAGAATCTATCGAAGGCGACTAAGGAATCTGAAGTCGCTTTGACGAGTTCTGCAAAGATAAAAGTCAACAACTCAGTGGCAAGACTAATATTTTGCAAGCGATTATGCTTCTTAACAAGTTAGCTCAGCTGAGAAGGTCGTATCTGCGTGACCAAGATACGATTGCTGTAACTTCTCGTATTAAGGGAATATTCGAAGAGCGTTCTGTTCGGATACGCGACATAGGTTATCGCGACTCGCGTGAGGATGGCAGTCTCGGGAATTCCGTACAGTTCCACAAACGAGGGCGGTTTCGGCATGAATCCCTTAATTTGCGGTGTCACAGATAATTGGGTTCATCAAAGGGAAGAGCGCGATTCACCTGGCGCGGGGTGTACAGAGAGAGACAGCGGAATTTGTGGGGCAGCATTTCTGGGCGCGAGGGTACTGGGTGTCGACGGTGGGCCGGGATAAGGCGACAATCCGCGAGTATATCCGGAAGCAGGAACAGGAAGATCAGCAGTTAGATCAGCGAAACCTGTGGCAGTGAATCGCCACCGTGAAGGTGGCCCAAGATCGACGGGGCCGCGTTAGCGACCCCGCATAGCCGCTTTGAGCGGCTCACACAAATAAAGCGACCGGCTCTACCGGGGGATCATTACATTACCGGCGAACCCGGACCGTATTCGACTCCAAAACTTAAGGGTGTCGCTCACGTTAAGAGCAACAAGCATCTTTCCCCTCTTTAGGCCTTACCGCGATTTTGATTTCGCTGAATCACAGTAGCAAAGGCCTCCGTCTGACCGTTCTCTTTCCGAAATCGATTTTTGTTTTCCTATAGCCTATAGATAGATCTAGTCCTACAAAAAAGAGAAAATCCCCTATTGACACTGCCACTAAAGTGAGCTACTCTGCCCGCCAATTTCACCATACCCCAGGATTGTTCTGAGTGCCGCGGAAGCGGCGGGGTCTATTTCTTTGCCGTTGGCGTGCTGCTTATAGGTTCGCTTTCATCTCGTGATCGTAGGTGAGGGTATCGGGTTTGAACGTCTCCATGCCCGGTGCCTTTCCTATTTCGAGTCCCGGCCCTGATCAGACCTCACAACACAACCGGAATTCGGTTCGCCGCCTCGCGCAGTGGATTATCGGCCAGATGCGCAGGAGCTTGCCCACAATCGGCAAAGAGACGCCGCTAGAAACCAAGTGGGACGCGAACGAGTGACGCAAGTCGTGGATGCGCACTCCCCGCTGGCCCCGCGATCTCGCAGACCTTGGCCGATGGACCTTTCAGATCAGTCAGGCGTGCCCCCGTTCTGCCGGGGAATAGATATTCACCTTCGCGAGGTAGCCTCTCCAGCAGTGACAATGCTTGTTCACTTAGCGGCAAATAGGGCCGTCCGTCTGCTGGATAGGACCTTTTCACCGAAACTCTTTGCCAAAACTCGTCAAGTTCGGACGTTTTGGCGACGAGTTCAATGCGGAAAAACAAGGCAAACGAGGGTTTTAGGTCGATTAACTTATTTTTTGGGCACGTTCGCGATCACACACTTTCGATAAGGGTAGTGTCCAAACCACCAAGCGCGAGAAGAGCGCTAAAGTCGACTGTTGGGGCGGAGCGTCGAAAAGCCAGAGTTCTGAAATCGTCTCCTAAGGCGCGCCATTACTCCCTTTCTATCACAGCTTACAGACGTCGCTTTCGCCCCTCGCTGCTTGCCCACTGCACAGGAATGCACGCAGGAGAGATACGGGCGCTGCAACTCGGCGACAACCACGCCGATGACAATGCCCCATCCATTTGCCACCAGATCGAGCACGGCTGCCAAGCCAACCTGCCTCGCTGGCGGAGACAACGGCGCCCCTGCGAGAGTGTTGGAGCGAGCGTGCCCACACTGCCTCGTACCGGCTCAGACGAATGACGCGGTCAGGTCGTTCCTCACGATCTCGTCAGCTCACAAATCTTGTCTCTGTATTCCGGATACGCCTCACTGAGGAGGGTTCGTGAACCGCTTTGGTAGTCGGCATACTCGAAACCGGGACTGACGGTACAGCCAAGCAGCGCAAATTCTCCTCCGGGTACGAGCCTTGCTCCTTGCCACACCCCGCGAGGCACCACAACCTGTGGAACCATACCCGACTCAAGATCAGTGCCAATCAGCAATTGCTTGGCGGAACCGTCCGGCCATAATTGCAGCATTTCAACTGGGTCACCGAGATAGAAATGAAAGATCTCGTCGGAAGCCACACGATGTAATTCGGAAAATGTGTTTGGTTCGAGCAGGTAGTAAATCGCGGTGCTCACACTTCTGGGGCCGCTGTAACTACCTCGCAGACATTCCGGCGCGATCATGTCCGAAGAACGATAAGTCTCGGCGTAGCACCCGCCTTCAAAAGGCAAAGGGACAAGACTGAGAAGTGACTTCAGCTTTTCACAGTTCAATTGGAATCTCCAGAGCAGGGATTGCCCCGCACTTACTCAACCGAGGCGACGAATGAACCCCGAGTTCCTTCCTTAGCACTCAGGGTCGATACACATGCTCATTGTGCCAAGCCAGTTGATTAGGTGATGGCCTGAAGGCCGGTACGTCCGGGAGCAGGATTCTCTTACCACTGGTAAAAGCCGCTGTGGGCCAGATCAACTACCAGCGGAGTCAGTCCTTTTTCGCGGACATAGCCGACCCCGGCGGCTGTGGTCACAATACATCCGCCTATGCCGCAGACAAAACCCTTGTGCATGATTACCTGGCCGTTGGCGATGGCCATTACCGGTTGCTGACCCGCTAAATCAAGCACGGTCACATCGGCGTCGGCCCCTTCACGGAAATGCCCCTTGTTGGCAAGGCCGAGTATCCGGGCAGGATTATAGCTGGCTTTGATTACAAACTCCTGGATAGTAAGCGCCTGGAGCTTGACCAGCGCCAGACCCATCTCGGCGATAACGTTGCGGGGGATGCCGCCGCCGTCGGTGCTGATGCAATCGACAACAAAGCCGCCGGAAGAGCGTTTCGCCGTGGCCAGCCTGAGTCGCGGTTCGGGCGGATTGACCTTGAAACCAACGGTGGCATCGGTTTGTTTTTGCCGCCAGTAGGCGACGGCGTCCGGCCCTGTGGCCAGAATCATTTGGCCGCCAGCCTCCACGTTGATCTGGGCCCAGCCGGTGAGGATGGCCTCCTCCATGCCGGCTTCGCTCGATGCAAAGCCCCCGATAGCCAGACACTGTTGTGTCACAAGGCTCTCGGGCACGCCGCCGCTGCACTTGGCGCTGGTGCCGTTCACCGGTGACAGGTAGGACTCGGTGCGGATATTGGGATTTTCAATCAGGGCGGCAACAGCTTCCTCGGCCTCGGCCATATAAGGCCGGATCAAACCTCGACAGTAGCTGTTGACATGAGCAATATGCAGCGAATGGCCCTGCGCCAGGGCCACGGCTTCCAGAAAGCCCTCGATGTTGGAACCACTCTTTTTGCTGCCGGCGTGAAAGGCAATGTACGCTTTGTAGCGGTTGGCCACCGCGATGGCCCGGGCAGTGGCGTCCGGGGTCAGCGGATAGTGCCCTCCCAAAAGCTTAAAGCCAATAGCTCCCTGGGCGAGACACTTTTCCAGAAGGTTCTGCAACTCACTCTCGCCTGGGTCTTCGTCAGCCACGGTATGACCGGGACGCACGTAGTTAATGCATGCGATGTTGAGACCGACGCCATAGTCCCTGGCAATATCCAAAACACTGTCAACAGGGCCCGACATATCCAGCGCCGTGGTAACCCCGGCCCGGGCCAGCATCTTGTGGGCAAATCTGCCGCCGAGCCAGGTGGACGCGTGGACGTGAAGATCGACAATCCCCGGCACGACATGAAGACCTGTCGTATCAAACAGCTCTTTGGCCTGAGCAGGATCGAGATCTGGAGCCACTTCTACGATCTGGCCGCCTCGGACAGCCAGATCCATGATTCCTTCCCGCTGGGTGGTAGGGTCCACCACCAGCCCGTTTTTCAGCAATAAGTCATAGCGATAGGCCATGTGCTTCCTTTTACTCTATACAGTCACCGCAGAAGTTCCGCCACGCACAGTACCATCAATTCAACGCCAGGCGCCAGCACCACTTCATCGAAATGAAAGTGATTGTTGTGATGACTGGAGGCCATGTTGCCTGCATCGGTGATTCTTCCTCATGGCCTTTACAGCAGCATGAACATGATAACGACGACGGCGATAATCATGCCGGGGGCATTGCGTTTGGCCACTTGCAGCGGGCTGATCCCGGCGATGGAAGCGCAAATAATTGCCGACCCGGAGATAGGCGACATGGTCCGCCCAAGGGCCCCGCTAAGGGTGGCGACACTGCCCATGTTAACTACTGTCAGACCGAACTGGGCGGCGTGGGGCGTCACCGCCTGATTGAAAGCGAGGGCCACGGCGTCGCCCGTACCAGAGATAACCGCAAGCAGGAAGGGGCCGAAGGTGGCCGCGACCTTTACGAGAGCGGTGGAACTCACCAGCATAGTGATGAACGCCTTCACTAGGCCGATGGCTTCCATGCCGCCGACGAAAACTCCAGCGGCGATGATAATGCCGAGAATACTGCCATAGGCGTTGCCCATGCCGTCGAAGAAGGCTTTGGTCACCTGGGTGGGGTTTTTGCGGGTGGCGGCAATGCCGATGAGCACTCCGATCAGCATGGCGTGAGGCACGCCCACTTTTTGCAGCACCGGGCTTATACCCGTTGCTCCCAGGACCAGAATCAGCACAGGCAATATCGGTATGACAGCGAAAAGGGGCTTGGGCTTAAAACGCTCCCCGCCGTCAGCGACGCCGGCGCCGGTGCCGGCCACATACCCTTTATTTTCTTTCAGTAAATAAGCCACAAGGGTTATTGATGCGGCCCCGATCAAGACGGCGACAACATCGGCCTTTGAGTGCACCCTGATGACATCCATGACATTGACTCCAGCAATCTTGGCCACGAAAGGATTATGGGCCAAGCCGGGGCTCAGCATGCTGCCAAAGGTGCCGGCATAAACGGCGGCGGCGGCGGTTGCCGGGTGAACACCAGCGGCCACGAGGATCGGGATGAAAATCGTCCCTACAGCAGCCGAAACGCCGGCGGCGGTCGGCAGAGCGATATTGATGGCAAAGGTGCCCAGGGTTGCGCCGGGAATCAGCAGCGGCCTGATTTTGGTTAGGGCGTTGGCGACCAGATGAATTAGGTGTTTGTCGCATTCGGTGTATTTCATGACGAAAGCAAAGCCCATGACCGAGCAAATAGCCTCGATCAGGCCGGCTGTGGTCATACTTTTGGCGAAAGCGTTAAAAGCGGCCAGAGGATTGCCTCCCAGAGTGGCCATCACGACTCCGGAAGTGAATAAAACCATTCTCGTCTCGTACTGTTTGATCAGCAGGTAGATGGTGGCCAAAATGATGGCGATACCGAGGAGAATCATGCGTAATCCTTCCGGTGCGTATTTTGAATGAACAATCGGTAGAACTGTTCGGCGCCGCGACAGCTAAACCCTTTAGGGAGCACGCCATCTTCCGTTGGCGTATCAAGCGATTCCCCGCCTAGCACGTCTTCATTACTACTTTAGCGGGAATTTCCTTTTGACCGCGAAAACGGCACCATTGTATGCGCATCTCGCCCGTTCGCAACGTTCTAATTCAATGTTATCGTCCTCAAACAAACAAAGCGGCATCCGGTTTTCGGTTCTCAGCTCTCAGTGTGGTTGTTAGACTGACTGGGTTGAGAACTGCGAATTGTGAACTGATCTCCGAGGGGCGTTTATGAAATTAGGCTTTATCGGCTTTGGGGAAGTCGGGTCCGAGATGGCGCGCGGCCTCAACGGCGAGGGTGTAGAGGGTATTGTCGCTTACGATGTTATGCAAAAAGACCCTGCCCGCGGCAGCCAACTCGAACAACGCAGCGAGCACGCCGGGGCTACACTGCTCATCACGCCGCAGGCGGTATTGAACGGTGTCGATGTCGTCCTGGTAGCGGTTCCCGGCAGCGAGGCTTGTGCGGCCGCGCGCCAGCTTTGTCCTTTCCTGCGGCCGGGGATGCTGTACGTGGACCTGACAACCGCTTCGCCCGGCGAAAAACATGAGATCGACGAGGCGGTCCGCGGAGCCGGAGCCTTATTCGTGGATGCCGCGATCATGGCGCGATTGGCAATCTATCAGCACAAGGCTCCCATCCTGGCCAGCGGAAACGGCGCCGATCTCTTTATCAAGTTGCTGGCACCTTACGGAATGCAGATCGAAAAAGTCAGCGAGGTGGCGGGAGACGCCACGGGAATCAAGTTCGTGCGCAGCATCTTCTCCAAGGGCTTTCCGGCCCTGATGGCCGAGGTCCTGGAGGCGGCATCGGTAATGAAGGTCGAACATCTGGTGCTGAAGTCCTTGTCGGCCACGATGGACGCGCAACCTTTCGAGCAGGTAGCGAAATATCATGTCACCGGCAGCTCCATCCATGCGGAGAGGCATTTGCACGAAATGGAAAGCGTGGTGGAGATGCTGGAGAGCATGCATGTGAATCCCGTGATGACCAAAGCCACCTGTGAGCGCCTGAAATGGCTCGCGTCAATGGATCTCAAGCGCAAGTTCGGAGATAGGACCCCGGAAGACTGGCAGGAAATCGTCCAGCCCTGGGCGCAAGCCCGGAGCTCGTGAGCGCCAAGTGTGCCGTCTTGAAAGGCGTGTCGTTATCGAGGTCAAAAAGAAATTTCGGTCAAGGTAAGACGCTAACTCCTCGTGAATATTGACAAGGTGAATGCCCGGTACTTGCCAGAAATGAGGTAAGACTCTTGAAAGAACAGATAGGACGCGTAAAGGAACTTGCCGCAGCTCTCGAACCAGAGTTAGTTGCCGCCAGAAGAGACTTCCACAAATACGCCGAGCCTGGTTGGACGGAATTTCGGACCACGGCTGTCCTGGCGAAAAAGTTAACGCGTTTGGGGTACCAAGTTGACATTGGAGATAAGGTAATCAATAAGGATGCCATGATGGGGGTGCCGAAGCCAGCCGTTCTGAAGAAGCACATGGAACGAGCTATCGCCCAAGGGGCGGATTCGGCACTGGTGGCACAAATGTCCGGAGGGATGACCGGGCTAGTAGCGACGCTGCGGCGCGGTGAAGGTCCTACTCTCGCCTTACGTTTCGATATCGACGCCAACGATATCGACGAATCCCAAGAGACGAAACACCGCCCTTACCGCGACGGATTTGCTTCTGTAAATCCAGGAGCGATGCACGCTTGTGGGCACGATGGCCATGCCGCAGCGGGTTTAGGTGTAGCTAATATTCTTATGCAGCTGAAAGATCATCTTTCCGGAACTGTGAAGCTGATCTTTCAACCGGGCGAAGAGGGAAGCCGTGGCGCCGCGGCTATGGAGGCTGCCGGAGTCTTGGAAGGGGTGGATTACATTTTTGGCGGCCATATCGGCATCAAGGCCCGCCACTTAGGCGACTTCATTTGCGGAGCCCGTGAGTTCCTGGCGACTACCAAACTGGATGTCACCTTCACGGGAAAACCGGCTCATGCCGGCATGTGCCCGGAAGAAGGCCGTAACGCCCTGCTGGCAGCCGCAACCTGTGCCCTAAACCTGCATGCTATCTCCCGCCATGGCCAGGGCGCTTCAAGGATCAACGTCGGATCGCTCCAGGCCGGACAGGGGCGCAACATTATTCCTGCCCACGCTGTCCTGCAACTGGAGACCAGGGGCGTCACGACCAGCATAGACGGCTTCATGGCCCAGGAGGCCCGTCGAATTATCGAGGCTGCCGCTCTCATGTATGCCGTTGACTATAAAGCCGAGTGTACCGGCGCGACGCAAGGGGGCGAGAGTAGTCCGGAAATGGCCGAAATGGCGAGGACAATTGCGCAGGAAATGGGATATTTCGAGAACATTCTGGGCATTACAAGTTTCGGCGCAACCGAGGACTTTTCTCATCTGCTAACGAATGTTCAAAAACAAGGCGGTAAGGGAACTTATGTTCAACTCGGGGCTGATGCCTCTGCCGGTCATCATCATTTTTGCTTCGACTTCGATGAAAAGGTTATCGCCTATTTTTCTGAATTTATGGCCCGGGCGGCCTGCCGCCTACTGGGCGCATAACGGGAGCCAGGGTGGGCCTATCGCGTGACGGTGACACAGGCCATCACTGGCCCCGCATTTGCCACGCCAGTCGCGAATTGTGAGTTCTGCTCCCTTGAAAACCCTTGTGTCTGATCAGCGTGAGTTCTACGATTGTGGCACGGAATAAAACATATGGAAACAATCGAGGCGCTAAAGACACGTCGCTGCGTTCGCGTGTACATGGGGCAGAGTGTACAGCGAAAAGTAATTGAGGACATCATCGACTGCGCTCGGCTAGCCCCAACCGCACGGAATGAACAGCCATGGGAGTTCGTGGTTGTTACGGATTCCAAACGGCTGCGCGATATCGCTCAAAAGACGGATTTCGGTAAATTTATCGCAGACGCATCCGCTTGTGTTGCAGTCCTCTGTAAAGACAGCAAGTATTATCTGGAGGACGGCTCCAGTGCGACCCTGAGTATCCTGTTGGCCGCGAAAGCACACGGGCTTGGTGCATGCTGGGTAGCTGGGGACAAAAAGACGTATGCCGACGACATTTGCAAGGAAGTAGGAGCCCCCAACGGTTACAAGCTGGTCAGTCTGGTGCCCATCGGATACCCGGCAGAGCAGCCCCATAAGCCGAAGCGATCACTGCACGAGGTGCTACATTGGGAGGTGTTCTGAGCCTTACGAGGTTGAGCCGAACCAACGGGGTTACTCTTACTCCGATTTGCCCGTTGAGTATCTTATTGTTAATATCCTCATGCTAGGAGAACGCATGGATACTCGCACGATTCTCGCTGATCTGAAGGCTGAACTAAACCGTCTAAACCAAGCCATCGCCGCCCTTGAGTCACTGGATGGAAGCGCAACAGCGACGACTCCGGCAGCCAAAGCCGCCCCGACCCAGGCGAAGAAACGCGGCCTAACCCCCGCTGGCCGGAGAAGATTGTCGGCGATGATGAAGGCAAGATGGGCGGCACGGCGCAAGCAGGCTGCAAAGCCCGCGCCGAAACAGACCAGTGTCCGGCGCACCATGAGTCCAGCCGCCCGGAAGAAGATCGCCGAAGCTCAGCGGAAACGTTGGGCAGCCGTGAAAAAGGCGAAGACGGCGTAGTAATCAACGGATCTATGACACTATGGATTTGGAGTAACGTGTCTGCTTTGCAAGAAGGTTCAGGACGGCACTTACCTGAACCTGCATGCCCGATTCTTTGCTAATCTACCCCGAAATGTCTTGTTCTCGATGAGGAGATGGCGTGAACATTCCTGAACGTCGTAAAGCGCAACAATTTCCAATCCGGCTGCCCGTGACTGTGAAATACACGCGAACCGGACACTACGAGTTTACTGGGGTCAGCAGGGACATGAGTGCTTCGGGCATATTCCTCCATACGGACTCGAACATCGAAGAAGGTGCACAGGTTGAAGTCATACTGACACTGCCGTCAAAAACATCGGAACAGATAACAGTACAGGTTCGCGGAACGGTAGTGAGAGTCGAAAGGAGTTCCCTACCGGGCATCGCAATTGAGTTCGAGAAGCTCGTAATCCTGCCCGAGCTTTAGCATACACAGCTTGCGAGCCACCCTACTCAATAACGCCGAAGCTGCACTTGATCCGCCAGAGCGCCGATGCTGCCCGGAGCAGCCACGAACTTGACGTAAGGACAGCTCGCCAATCTACGTTCGCCACTCAAGATAACAAAGCGGATTCAGCCTAACAACGTGCTCTGGATTCGGCGTATACCTATTGCTACATGAAGAACTTCAGGCTAGTAGTAACGCGGATTGATGCGTTCGGCCGTGTGCTTGTGGTGCCGTTCGCCGAAACGTTGGACTTTAAGATTCGGCGCGTCTTCAAAGATTGTGATTTCGTTGCACTCCTTGAGAGGCTCGGGATGGATTCTGACGAAGCACGCCTCACGTTAGAGCGGAGCCATCCGGCTCCTCGGAGCTTCGAACTTCGCCTCGCGTTATCAGAGGAGCAAAGCGAATGCCTGTGTTCCTACTTTCCTCAACTCGTTGCGGCGCCCTGTTCAGTTGCGTGAAGTCTGCCACCTGCTGACCTGTTGGAGATGGGGGCCGCAATGGATGCACTGCACTTGGAGTCGTCGCCATCGGCGAAGGTGCCGGAATTGGGGGCTGCCTGGAAGATTGGCTCCGGAGCTTATCACGGTACCAGTTCGAGATAATTGGCCAGCCCATGTGGGCCAATCGGCGTACAAGTATCGAGTTTCGCGCCGTCTTCAAATTGCAATAGCAACGTGGCTGCCTTCTGTTGATCATCAAGCAAGGCACGCGCTTCCGGAGTCAGTCTACTCGTAAATGCCGGTGACATTGCTGGCATCTTGTTAGGCTTTACAGAAACCACTGTGGCCTGCCTCCCTGCATGGGCGAGATCAGCCGTATCGGTTCCGGGCTGGCATAGCGGAATACCATGTACGTTGACTTTCTTTCCGACTAGCTTCGCTGGGTCGTTTATAACGGGCTTCTCCTTGCCAAAGCTACTTACCGCGAGCACTAATAGTAATGTGGCAAGCAGTTGCTTCATCGGATTCTCCTCGTTGAGCCCTGAAAACTCGCTCGACTGGTTGAGCCATCGGCTATGATCATGCATCGCTGCCGGACGTATGGCCCAAAGTCCGCGAACTATTCCTGAATCGTTGCGCCATTTCGCGATATTTCCCCAGCAGCCCGATCCCGCAACACCTCACGAAAGATGGCGGGAGAAAGTTGCAGCGGTGATCTATCGAAGCACGCCTATTGCAACAATAAAGCCCACCGGAGTGAGAAATCGGCGGGCCTCCGTTTCCCTTGGCAACTTTCGCCTCAGGAGGATTTCATTAGACCATATTTTCGGCATAAAGCTGAACCTGTTTAACGGCTTCGGCATTCCGCATCGCCATTTCGTACAATACTCACAGAATGAACCTTTTACCGGGTGGTGGTCGGACAGCTAGAATCGTTCGAGGAGTCGTACTTGTTATGGTTGGAGCCTACTTGGCACTGACGGTCTACGGCGCTTTTTTCGCCGACAGCATCATTTTCCAGCCTCCTTCGGCGGGTTATCGAGATGATGCTTCCGTCCTGAAGGTCACCAGTTTTGATGGCGCAAGAATATCAGCCAAATACTTCCCGAACGCAAATGCCACATTCACGCTCCTCTTCAGCCACGGAAATGCAGAAGACATTGGCTACGACACCCCACTTCTCGAAGCCATTCGTGATGCAGGATTTTCGGTTTTTGCGTACGACTACCAAGGTTATGGGACCAGCGAGGGGAAACCGTCAGAGGAGCACGTCTACGAGGACAACGAATCGGCCTATATTTATCTGACAAATAATCTGCACGTTCCGCCCGGCAGAATCATTGCATTTGGCCGCTCGTTGGGAGCAGCGGCAGCCGTTGACCTTGCCGCAAGACACCCCGTTGCGGGACTGATCATGGAGAGCGCGTTCACCAGCGGATTCCGGGTTCTGACGAGGATTGCGCTATTGCCTTTCGACAAGTTTCCCAATCTCACGAAAATTCGTAAAGTCCGTTGCCCTGTGCTCGTGATCCACGGTAAAAGCGATGACATCATCAGCTTCCATCATGGCCAAACGCTGTTTGCCGCCGCAAACGAACCGAAGCTTTCCTATTGGGTGGAGCAAGCTGGTCATAATGACCTCGCCATGGTTGCTGGAGGCCGCTACTTCGAGGAACTGCGAAAGTTTGCCCAGTTGGTTGATCGCTCGGAAACGGGCAGGTAAAAAATCCAAACAGCCACTCTGGATGGGAAAACGAGTCACGTACACGACCGAGCGACATCGGTTGGAACTGCGGGAGGGGACTTTCAGCAGCATATTCCTGGCGTAGCGCCCCAGTATCGAGTTCTGCTAACGAATACACCAATTACACGTCTAACAGGGTGAATCCTCTCCTGATATGCCCCGGCAATCCCGGGGTTTTTTCTTTGCCGCCATGCTCCCCGAGACACGTCCCGCACCCGCCGGACTGCTGCCAGAGAGTTCACTTGGGAAGTGGGGAACCTCAAAGTACAAAAACGGGCAGGTTGGTTTACCTGCCCTTGCATGGATGAGCCATTTAAAATGGCGACTTGGAGACGAATCGCAGATCGTTGCGGAGCCGCAGTCCGCTCGCGGGAATGGTCGCTTCGGAAGTGGCGATTACAGTCTTGATCGAGCTGCTGGCACGGCGAAACCGACCTATCCCTGGGTTTCGATTCTGGTATACCGCTCGCTATTAGCGCTGGCGCTGCTGGCGATCATCATGCGACCCGTGCGGGCTGGGGGCACGTCAAAGTTGTGCTGCGCCCGTTCCGTGATTACTTCTTAAGGAATTTTCTGACATCGCGCCAGCGCAGGTCGTGCCCCCGGATCCGGAAACACCGCATCGGTCGACTACCCAGAGTGTGCCGTCCGGAGCAGTCGTGATGCTCGCTGTCGATCCCCATTTCCTCCCCTCAGGCAACTGTCCCCAACTCACGCCGGGGAGATACGGATTGGGGAGGTCATTGCGCGCGCCAAGCAACGACACAGGCGGCAATTTGACAGGATATTGACCGGGTGGAAACTGCGGAAGCCCACGTCCGCCGCCGGCTTGGCCACCTGCTGCCGCAGCGGGCGGCACACCGCAAGACTGGGCGAGCGGTCCAGGGGATCCACTATCGGCGTTGAGCCTGATCGCAACCAGGACCAGCACCCCGATTACAACGATAGTGAGCACAGTAACGCTGGATTGCTGACACCTACGGATCACTCCGCTTGCACTGGGCATCGCAACCTCCTCCACGTCGGAGTTTTGTGTATGGGCCAGGGCTCCCATTCTGGCATCCTCGCCGCCATTGGATTGTACATCCAACCGCGACCACCCCTGTTCTCAGAACCTGACTGCCCACCAAGTGATTGCGGATGAGCGGTCGCCAATGCGGAAGTTGGGAGTTCCGCCCCGCAATGCTGCTCGCTTACCGACAACTGCTCAGTAAGGTCGAGCCCAGATAATTACACTTCTCCGGCCATATCGCGCAGCAGCCCTTCGGCCATCTGGCTCCGTGCCGAGTTACCCGTACACAGAATTAGGACCCGCTGCTTGCTCCTTGTTCACCCCGGCCGCGCCTTATCTGGGTACTCCGGGGCCATGCTGGCCAGCTTTGTGCTGCCATATCACGATCTGGTCGCGCGCGGATTGTGCATCTTGCGCATCGGGAACGAGTTCCAGGTAGCCCTGCATGTGCTCGATGGCCTCGTCGTAGAATCCTAACGACGCCGAGATCAGCGCCGCATTGAAATGCCCCTGAGGCCATGTGGGGCAAATCTTTAGGCCATCTTCGTAGAGGTTGAGCGCCTCTAGCGGGTGCTTCTCCTTTAAAGCGTTTTCCGCAAGCAAGCGCCGTTGCCGGACGGCTTCGGGAATAGGTGGTTTTGAGGGCAGGGCCCTCCAGGCTGCCGCTTGCTGCCGGAACTCGTTTGCTTCTGTCGCAGCGTTCTCGTTGGCGAACGCGTGCAAACGATTGAGAGCGGCGACAAACGACTCAGCTGCACGGAGACACTCGCCAGTACATTTCGACATGATTGGAGGCATTGACCATGCCAAGAAAAGGGGCCCTTCTTGAGGCTGCACAATCAATGCGCAACTATACGTGCACTTTAAGGAAACCGAGTCAAAAGATTTGAGGTTGAGCTTGTAACGCATTCCCTGCTCAGCGCCAGACAAGTCGATCACGAGAGTAGAGGGCGTGAACCGAATGTTACTGCTCTCGGGGGAGATGAAGTAGGATTTGTGGTTAAACATCCCGTGAACGACCGCATACTTGGTAGCGTCGATGATGGCTTGGCGTGCTTCCGCGACAGTCATGGACTTCGCCGCCGGGCTGGATGCCGTTGACTGCCCCGCGGCCCTCATCACCGGCATGAGCATAAAAGCAACAACCATCAGCGTCCCGAAACTTCTGATAACGTTCTTCATCAATTCTCCTCGCCAGACAGTCATGGCAAATGGTTCACGCGGCAACTCACTTATTTGGCTGCCCGGCGGAATGCGCCGGCGCGGTCGATTGCCCCGCCTTGTAGCGCCATAAGTCGATCTGGTCGCGGGCCGACTGCGCGTCAGTCGCATCCGGCACCAACTCCAGGTAGCTCTGCATATGCTCGACGGCGTCAGCATAGTAGCCAAGACTGGCGGCAACCACAGCGGCGTTGAACCATCCCTGCGCCCACATCGGGTCCACCTCCACCCCAAGTTCGTAGTAGTTGAGCGCCTCGTATGGTTTCTGTCTCTTGATGGCATCTTCGGCCGCTAGCCGGCGAACGCGCGCGCCCTCTGCCAGCGGAGGCTTGGTGGTCAGCGCACGCCATGCGGCAGCCTGTTGATGAAAGTCCCCAGCGGCCGCCGGGTGCAAAATGGCAAATGCGTGCAATCCGTTGAGGGCACTGGCAAACCAGCCGGCGGCGTGCACGCAGTCGTCGTGGTTCTGCGCCCGCGAACACAGCGGGTGCGCAATGGGGCTCGGGTCGTCACCGAAGTTGATTACATATGCTTTCTGCTCGACGTCGTCCTGTACCGAGAATCCCCTTCTCGGCCCGCTTTGCACCCAGCAGACCCTATCGCTGCAAGAAGCGGAGTACGTCTCGATGTCCTTGAGAGCCACCCGCAGATGCAGCGTGTGACCTTTCGTGTTTGTCGCATCGAATTCAAGGCTCTCTGAGTTAAGCCGAATACTGCTGGGATTGACCGAATGATAATGCATTCCTGATCGCGCGACACCGGCATATTGACTGGCAGCAATGAGTGCATACCGCGCCCGCCATATGCTCATCTCTTCCGTGGCCTGCTGCGCTCCCGCCGACCGTGGCATCCCCAGCAAAATGAGTATAGCCAACGTTATGATTGCCTTGCCTGTTTGCTTCATCGCTCTCCTTGCTTTCCTTGCTTTCCTTGTACGGATTGAATGATGAGTCACTTGCCTTGCGCGGGCTGCGGCTGCTTTGCCTTGTACTGCCACATCGCAATCTGGTCGCGGGCTGCTTGTGCATCGGCGGCATCAGGCATCAGCTCCAGATACGCCTGCATATGCTCGGCGGCGTCAGCGTAGTAGCCGAGATTGGCCGCAACCACAGCGGCGTTGAACCATCCCTGCGGCCACATGGGATAAATCTGCACCCCAAGCTCATATAAATTCAGCGCGTCCTCCGGTTTGTTATTCCTCACTGCGTCCTCAGCCAGCATGCGTCGCACCCGAACCTCCTCCGGTAGCGGAGGTTTGTTGGTCAGCGCCCGCCAGAGAGCGGCCTGCTGTGTGAATGTGCGGAAGGGATCACTGGCTTTTCCAGTAAACGCGCGTAAACAGTTAAGCGCGGCCGCAAGCGACCCGGCAGCAGAGGCAGGATCACCTTCCCAAAACCCCTTCTCACTTAACGGGTAAGCAAGATCTCTTCCCGCCTGGTTCCTCAATACGTGTTCGTTGCCCCAACCTAAGCCCCTGCGCTGGGCAAACACCGGCTCCAGGGTCCTCAAGTCCACCTTGTAGTGCTGTTGATGCTTTTTGTAGACCACGGCGTCAAATTCAAAGTCGTCGAGAGTGAAACGGAAGCTTCGGGGATCTACCAAGAGCCTATAACCCCTAGCGCTAAGACCCGCGACTACCGCACGGCGCGCCTGCCAGAGGGTCATGGAAGGCGCGGAAGTTGTGTTGGTCTTAGCCTGTTCCGTAGCTTCGAGGGCAGGGATCAGCAGAAAGAGGAGGGCAATAACCGCAGCAAAAGATCGGACAGCACGTTTCATCGGGGCTCCTTTGCCGTGAGTGAATGCGCGTAAAGCAACCACACTCGGCAAGTTATGAACGCATGAAATCAAAGTTGGAACTGCACTCATTCTGTGTTCCTGGTTTGCCGGCTGTCAAGGAAAGTCTGTTGGACTCTTTCTGGCTATTAATTTGGCTAGAAAGAGCTACAATCAATTTGTCATAAACCCAAAGCGAAAGGGGCTTGCGTGAGCAGGCACAACGTCTTCCTTGTCGCACTCTTTCTGGTTGTAAGCACGTTTCCACTTAGTTTCGCGTATCCACAACAAGTTCCAGCCGTCTCAGCGCCCGAGTGCGTTAATATTCCGGGGCAGCCCTGTAACGGAGTGTCGCGCCCCGGTTCGACCAGCCAGCACAGCATGAGCACCTCGAGCACGGTCAGCGGCGCCATCGCTTCCACTCTTGCCGACAGCTTCTTCCAGTTGCTCTTCAGCAACGACTCGCAGGCAAACGCGCAGAAACAGAAGATGATGGCGGAGTTGGCGCAACGGCAGGCCGAAGCTGAAAAGCAGCACAAGATCGAGGAGGCGCAACGCCTGGCTGCCATCTGCGACCAACTGCGGGCAACCTTGAAGCTGACAGGGCTGCCGGATCTGCAACTGAAAAGCGATGGGGCAACTTCCGGCGGCGGGGGGTTGCAACTGAAGCTGGGCGACGGCGACAGCTATCAGGTTGTGAATTATCTCAAGGAGCCGCTGTCCCCGCCCACTCCGCCGTCAGGCAGCGGGCCGCTCTCCGGCGGCGCGCTGCAGTTGAAAACCGGCGAGGGGGACACCTCTTCCATGCCGGTGGCGAGCGCTCCCATCGCACCACCTGCGCCAGCTGATGGCGCCGCGCCTGCGGATACGGTCACGAATGCGCGCAACATGACTCCGCAGCAGTTAGCCGACCTGGCCACGCAGGTCAACAGCCTTCCGCCAGCGGAGCAGCAGCGCCTGATGGATGCAGCCAAGGCAAATGCGCAAGCTGCGAACAACGAAGCCGCCAGCCAGTCGACTGCTTCCGCAGCTCCCAGCAAGCCCGTCATGTCGCAGTTGCAGCAGATTGCTGGTGCTTCGCAGGCCGCGGCAGCGGCACCGGGACTGGACGGTGCGGCGGCAATAGCCAGGGTTGGCTTCGATCAACCGATTTATGGTGCGCCAAAGCCTGGCGTAGCGCCGGCAGGTACGTCTGTTCCGGTATCGGTACCGAATCCTCCATCAAGTCAGCTTGCTGCTGCAAGCCGTCCTGCTTCGGGACCTTCTAGCGGATCTTCTGCAGCGCCAGCGCAGGTGTTCGATCTGACTCCATTCCCCGGCGGGACGAAACCGGAACCCGTGGGAACTTCTGTCCAGAAAAAAGTAGAGGTGGCAGAAGCACCGTGCCCGCCAGGCATCGAAAAAGTAATCCCATCGCGCCGGGAGTTGCAGAGGGAACTGGCAGTGCGGCACGCTCAACTCGAGAGCCTGAAAAACACAATCGTGCGTCTCAACCGCACCATACAGCTCGACCAGCAGCAGTTCGCTGTCTGGGAGGACGAGGCGACCGCGGCTGTCAATCGCCTGAACGGGCGCATTTGGGACATGTGGACGAAAGCGGCATTCGAAAGATTCATCGACTTTGAGAAAAAGCATTTCGAGACAATGCCACTGCCTCCCTACGAGCGCGCCGAGAAGCTACAGAAGCTCGAGCTCGTCAAGAACATCAAGGATTTCGGCGATTACACACAATGGGCCTTGACGCACAAGAACGAATGGGAGCAGGTCGATGGGTTCATCCGGCAGATCATCGACCTGTCATCATTAAAGAACTTAGACTGGGAGCCCTTGTTCTACATTCACTGCGCGCAGTATCTGATCGACAACGCCTACGATGCCTCGGACTTTACAGTTACTTGGAACAATGTGCAGCAGTTGGACCACAACTCCATGCAGTTCCTGGAGGCGGTGCGTCAAAGCGGCGAACGGATGAAGGCGATTGTCGGAAGAATTCAGCAGATCGAAGCGCAACTGAACTCGACGCCTGAGGGACCACAGGGTGCCTCGCCATGCCGCGAGGTTCAGATGGGCGCGAAAGCGCGGTAGGCGCTGGGAACCGAACTTCGAGTACCCGTTCCTTTTTTCAGTTCGTCCGTGGCCAAGCAGCACACTAACGTTGACATTGGAGAATCAAATGAGCAGAAAGAAAGACCATGTGGTGCGCGCTAGTCCTTGTGCTGTTGATCGCGGCTACCGCCTCAGCCAGCCCGATTTCTAACCCCCAAAGGGGTAATGCCGCAACCCAGACGGATACGAGCGCACAGGCGGCAACAGCAGGTTCCCAAACACCTTCAGCACAGCCGGGCGCAATAGGGGTGGTGATGAAAGCCGCGAGCGCAGACGGTCGGGGAATTAAACTTACCAACATCGCCAAGTCAGCTTCTGGGAACTCAGCCGTGGTCAGTTGATGAATCACGGGCAACCCGGAAGTTACTCATCCCGACCGCTATCTACTTTTATCGTCACGAAGCCAGTGGGATCATGGGCAATCCAGAAGTTATGAACATGGCGTTGCACATTTCACACGCCAGCCCCAATCCGACAGCAAGGTGTGCGAAGTCGAGTCTGACCTATTACCAGGGATTCGCCTATTGGTGACGTATCTGCCAAACACATGGCACCAGTGCCAGCATCAACAGGGTCCATATGGGTAAAGGCGTGAAGAATGTTAGGAAGAAAAGCAATACGAACCACGTGACAACGGACATTGCGGGCCTCCAACATGGAGTTAGGGGCCGAGCTGCATGAAAAAAGTATGGTGCCGGTCCGATGCGTTGTCAAGCGACGGGCGGCGCCAATTAGCTTAACGGTACCCCGAATCGTAACCGTCGTGGGAGATCCGCAGCTCGTCGTCAGACTTGTTCGTTCAGTGAACCAAGCGCAGTCATCACGTACGACGAAACATCATTTCGCCGAAACTGTAACAGTCTGGACTCGACCCAACGGACAGCGCAGGCGAGTCGCCTGTTGTCGAACACCGCGCAGCACTCCGACCCGAAGTTCCCAACTTCCGGTTTGCCGACAAACCGGAACCTATGCACCGAACCGCATGGCCGGGCCGCTCGTCGCTTGGGCGTCAGGCTGTGAGCCCGAGAAAACTACCAGGACCGCAGGGAAGCAAGTTCGAGCGACTTGTCCCCGGATCTAACGCGGGCGGTTCGCCTCGCTGTTCGTCGGTCTTGGTACGCCAACTGCGAGGGCCACATTTGAAGACGTGGCTGGGCGGGATGGGTATACAATTGTTGCCGTTTCTGAAGCCAAAAAAGATTCCGTCTGAAGGCGAAGAGAAGTAGCAAGATCTATATTCACGTTTGCCGGATTTAGGCAGAACAGAGGAGCGCAATGTCCGTCATCACGATTTCAAGAGGTACATTTAGTGGTGGCAAGATGTTAGCAGAGTACCTGGCCCAGAAACTTGGCTACCGGTGTGTCGATCGAGACCGCATCGTCGAGAAAGCTGCCGCATCGGGCGTTTCACAGGATGACCTCCGGTTGGCCATCGAGAAGCCGCCGACCTTCCTTGGACAGTCAGCGCACACCAAGTACAGGTACCTTGCCCTGATTCAGGCGGCACTCACGGCGGAAGTGCGAAATGGGAACGCAATTTACCACGGTCTCGCGGGTCACTTGCTGCTCAGGGGTGTACCGAACGTCCTACGCACCCGGATCGTCGCTCCCCTGGAGGCCCGGATCAGCATGATGAGGAAGCAGCTGAATTATAGCGACAGTGAAGCTATTGCCTATATCGAGAGAATGGACCGCGATCGGCGCAAGTGGACCCAATTCCTCTACGGAGTGGATTGGGGGGATCCGTCCCTGTATGACGTGCTGCTCAACCTTGAACACATGAGTATCGGAGATGCCGGTGAAATTATCTGTTCGGCACTGAAACAACCGCGCTTTGAGTTCACGCCCGAATGCAAGCGAGCGATGGACGACTTGGCTTTGGCTAGCCTCGTTCGATCCAATCTGGCCCTTGATCCCTCTACCTCGGATCTCGAAATGGAGGTCACTGCCGTCGCGGGATCAGTATCGTTCAAAGGGGAGCTCCTAAGTGCAGGTCAGGCCAAGGAAATCACTCGGATTGCGCGCTCGATACCCGGCGTGAAGGCGGTCCAGCTAAACAAAGTCGTGGTTGTCAATCGTTTTTGACGCAGGCTGGGTGGGATACTTCACGGAGGTTGCATCGAATTGGTCGGCGACGTGCATCCGCATTATCACGATTTCATCACAGGGGAAACGGTTCCGCAGTCTGTAACACCAGCAGAGAACCCGTCCCAAAATGCAGTTGTTAGTTCTGGGCTCTTCATTCGGCATAATTTCCGGATAGCCCGTGACTCATCAACTGACCACGGCTGAGTTCCCACATCCAGACTTCGGGCCCGCGTTGGGCGCTTGAACGGGATTGCGTAGCTGACCACAATCCCGCGATCATCGAAGAGGTCCATACCGTTGCACCTCAATGACGCAAATATATTGCAAGAAAAATGCATCCGTGGGTCTAACTCTCGATCTTCTTGATGTACAGCCGAAGGCCAACCAACACCATCCCGATCGCGATGAGCGAGAGTCCGAGTCCGACACGACGATGGTTGCGTTCAACCATGGCTTCCTTGCCAGTTTGCAGGTTCTTGGCGGCGATCTTCAGGCCGGCTTGAACATCCTGATCCACCAAGTCCGTCCGGAAGCTATGGATGGTGACTCGAGCTTTGGTTAGCGAATCCCGCGCCTGATCCTGTCCCAGCTTAGCCTCGCTCACTTCCATGCCGGAAGACTCGGCGACAGCGAGTACGTGGTCTGCGCTTTTGATGGCATTGTCCAATTGAGTCAGAGACTTTTGAAATCCTGCCCTGGCTTGATCACAGGCGTCACCTGGGGCATGACACTGCATGCAGACGGCGTCAGGGCCAGTGCCCAGCTTCGCGTCAGTTGCATGGCTGATGCCATGATTGCTGTGGCATACAACGCATCCTGGAAGAGAAGCCGCTTGAAAGGCAGCTTTGTGCGAACTCTTGTCGTACATCTGGGCTTGGAAAGTGTGACAGTTCGAACACACATTCTGAACCTTGTCTACTCCTGGCGGCACCGCTCCATGATTTCCATGACACGTCGAACAGGTTGGTGCACTCAGATCGCCGCGCACCGCGAGTGCATCGTGGTGGACGCTAGTGCTGTACTTGGCGAACTGATCCGTGGGAATGGAGTATCCCTTCATGTAACCCGCGTCAGAATGGCAGCGAGCGCACGTGTTCGCCACGTTGACCGGGTTAACCGTGGAACGGGGATCGCTGGGCGCCCTTAGATCGTGGACACTATGACAATCCGTGCACACTGCAACCTTCGTGTCTCCAGCCGCGAGGCGCTTGCCGTGCACACTGGTGCGGTACTGGCCCAACTCGTCCGTGCGCAAGCTGGGGTTGAACTGCCGAATATAGGCCGGATCCGAATGGCAAGTTCCGCACAACTGCGGGATCTGCTTGCGATCAATCTTGCCTTTCCACCCCGCCTTTCGGCTCATGGCTTTGTCTGGCTCGTCGCTGGTTGGGTCGCCGCCGTGGCAGCTGGCGCAAGTCAAACCCTTTTGTGCGTGTATATCCTGGCTGAACTTCTCCTGGCTCACCCCCAGGGGATCAGGCAAGGCAGAGTGACAATCCAGGCAGGAGTTCTTGGTTTGCCCATAACCCAGGCACGCTGCGAGCACGACGAAGCCGGCCAGTCCGGCATAGCGGGCTGCGCTGAACGGCCGGAGCCTATTTCGCAAGATAGCCATAAACACTCATACCTGCCATGTACGCAAGAGCAAAGACTGCAAGCCCAGTGATCCACCCTTTCGTGCGTGAGGGTTGGTCACTCTCAAAAAAAGGCAGCAATAGCCACAACAAGCCGGCCAGGCCGAAAACAAGTACGCCCAAAACCTCCCCGTCGATGAACCACACTTTGGACGGGATGAGCTTGAGCGTCTGGAACATGAAGAGGAAGTACCACTCGGGCTTGATTCCCGCTGGGGCAGGCACAAAAGGATCTGCCTTGACACCGAGGTTCCACGGGAAGACCGCTGCCAACGCGCCCAGCACTCCCAGGGCCACGTACCAAGCCATCAATTCTCGCAGCAAGAAGTTGGGAAAGAATTTCATTTCCCGCTTGGCAGACGGATTCGCGGTCCACTGAACTTCCAGTTTCGGGGGAATGCTCATGCCAAGGCGTTGAACCAGCAACAGGTGCAGCAGGATCAGCAAGGTTGCCAATCCGGGTAGAACGGCGACATGGAATCCAAAGAACCTGGTCAGCGTGGCTCCAGTCACCTCTTCACCCCCGCGGAGAAAGATCATCATGGGCTTGCCGATGATCGGAACCTGCCCAGTAATCTCGGTGCCGACCTTGGTGGCGAAGAAGGCCAGCGTGTTCCAGGGCAGCAGATACCCGCTGAACCCAAATCCCATGACAAGAAATAGAAGAAGCATACCGCTGATCCATGTCAGCTCCCTGGGTTTGCGGTAGGCCTTGAGAAACACCACGCTGAACATGTGCGCAAAGGCAGTAAAAACCATGAGATTGGCTGACCAGGAGTGGATGGAACGAATCAGCCAGCCAAACCGCACCTGGGTCATGATGTACTGGACGCTTTCGAAGGCCTCGTTGGCACCCGGACGGTAATACAGGAGCAGCAAGATCCCGGTCAGCACCTGGATCACGAAGAGAAAAAGGGTAATGCCTCCGAGGAAATACCAGTAGGACAATCGATGAGTGGGGACGGTCTTGTGGCGGAGCGGGGCTATGAGGTCGTCCCAATCAAGGCGTTCATCAAGCCAGCGGATGAGGGCGGCGAACAAGGTCACGCCTCCCGCTTCCGGCTGACAACAATCTCATCGCCGCGCACGTGGACATCGAATACATCGAGTGGCCTTGGCGGAGGACCGGAGACGTTACGGCCATTGAGATCGTAGATTCCATTGTGGCAGGCACACCAGATCTGGCGCAGATCGCTGCGGTACTGCACCGTGCAGCCGAGGTGTGTGCAAGTGGCGGAGAGAGCGCGATAAGTGCCGTCGCTGTTCATGATCAACAGGCCGGGGCGGCTGCCGAAACGGAAAATCTTGCCGGAATTCGGCTTCAGCTCCGCGATCTTGGCGGCGACGATGTCGTTCCCGCCGAGATCTGCCACTGCCGGAGGAACAAGATAGCGCATTACGGGGTAGATGAAAGAAGCAAAAGAAGCCAGCAGGCCGCCACCGAGGAAGATTCCAATCACGCGGCGGCGCGTCGGTTCGGGTTGGGAAAGTTGGTCAGCCGTCATTCGCTGCGCCCCCTGCCGCAGGAACCACTCCGGATCCGGATTGCCAGTCTCATAGGTCGATTCCCCGGGTCAAGCAGAACGCGCTTCCACGTTACGCTGCATCTCGCGCAGCCACATCGTTTGGAACAGGTGCAGGCGATGTCCAATGACGACTGCCAGATTCAGAGCGATTTTATACCCAGCCGCCGGATGAGCGGCAAAATAGTCGACCAACGTCTCCCGCGGCAGGGCGATAACTTCCGTTTCCAGCGGCGCGGTCGCGGTGAGGGTGAACCGGTAGGGCGGAATCAGGGCCGACCAGCCCACGATCTGGCCGGGAGATCTTTCTTCCACGAGAATCTCCTCTTCCTTGCCCCGGACCTGCATCGGCAGGGTAAGCCTGATTCGGCCGCGTTCGGTCAGGAACAGGCGATCGGCTGGGTCTCCCAGGTGGAACAGCGAGGTTCCGCTGGGAACGGTCAGCCTGGCGCCGAGTCCCAGAACCTGGTCCATCTCGGCGGACGAGAGACCGTTCAGCAGTTCATGCGTCATGAGCCACTCTCTCAGTTCATAAACCGCGAAGTTGTCTTGCTGTGCAACAGGGCGTACGTGGGAAATTCTACGAACGATTCCGCGGCAGCCTGCTCCAGCCGGACGTGGTTTTCAAGTTGCAGCAACAGGACCTCAATGGGCACCTGCCAGGGCTGGACAACTGGCGGTACAGGCGGCGGTGCAGCCACATGGTCCGAGAAAAAGTGGGCCGGGGCAACCGCCTTGACCAACGGAAGCTCAGGCTTCACAGCTGAATCTGGTGACTCCGAACGCGTCGCCGTCCCAAACGCAGCAGCCGCGACTCCCAGCCCAAATACGCTGATGCACAAGCACATCAAGAACATTTCCATGGCAGAAATCCTCCTTCAGCGCTTCCTAAGGGCACGTGGTATGCCAACATTGGCCGTGGCCTAACTCCTTTTCTTTCAGACGAGGCGGGGATGTGCCTGAACAACGGACTGCCAGATTGTCAGGTTGGGCCTGACTTTTTGTCAGTCGTTGACGGCTGCCACCGCGTGTGCCATCATCCGGCAACCTCTGTTGTCATCACCATGAAGTTACGTTTTGCCAGTATGACGGTTGGCCTTGCGCTCGGTATCACCGCGGCGGTGGTAGTGGCCTGCACGGTCGCCGCCTACGTCTATTCGGTCCATCACTTTCGAAGCCTTCTCGAAACCGTACGCACCAGTGCTCTCGCCGAAGGCGAATTGATCCGAACCGCGCTCGAGCACCAGATGATTGCAAATGACCGCACTCTGATAGCACAAATGATCGAGAGCTTCGGTAAACAGTCGCGCGTCGAACAACTTGTAGTGCTGGACCGCAGCGGCGTGGAACGCTACTCGAGTAAGCCGGGGACTGTGGGGAATGATTTCCGGATCGACTCTCCCACCTGCCAGGCCTGCCATCGCGATCCGCCGGAACGCCGGGCATCCAGCCGCGTGATCGAGACCCGGGGTGGAACGATTCTGAGAACCGTCGTGCCGATTCGTAACCGCGCAGAGTGTTACCGGTGCCACGATCCAAGCCAAAAGATCAATGGCATCCTGATTCTGGACTACAACGCCGGAGAGGTCCGTGCCGCGATGACACGGGACCTGCGCTGGATGGTAGCCGGCACCGGCGCCCTGACCTTCGTCATCGTAGGGGCCATCGCCCTGGTGATCCGAGTGTCGGTCTTGCGCCGCTTGCAGCGTTTTGAAACCACGGCGCGCCTGATTTCCCAGGGTGATCTCGAACGGCGTGTGCCAGCGGAAGGCTCGGACACGCTGGCGTGGCTGGCAAAGGAGTTCAATGCCATGGCCGACTCGGTGTCAGGCCTGGTCGGAGAAGTCCGCAACCAGCGGGAGCGGCTGGAAACGGTGATCAACAGTATTGATGACGGGATCGTGGTCCTCGACCCGGAACGAAAGATTATTGCGGCCAACGACGCCTTTCTGCAGCGAGCCAGCAACTCCCGCGAGCAGGTACTGGGCTGCTGCTGCTACGAACTCGGCCCGCGGCCATGCAACCTGTCCGACTGCCCCACCCTCGCCTGCCTGCGGTCGGGTGGGCGCCAGGTCCGGATTTGCGAGCGCAAGACAGGCAGCAACACGGTGGCTTGGGAAGAAATCCATGCTTCACCGATTCTGGACGCCTCGGGGCGGCTGGCCCAAGTAGTGGAGGTCTGGCGAGACATCTCCGAGCGGCGAGCGGCCGAAGCGAAGCTGGCCGAGGCCCACCGCCTCGCGTCGGTCGGAGTCCTGGCCTCCGGGTTTTCGCACGAGATGAATACCCCTCTGGCAACAATCCTGGTGTGCGTCGAGGGAATCCTCCGCGAGACTCCCCCCGGACAGGGCGGGCACATGGATCAGGCCAGAATCCGTGAGAATGCGACGATCGCGCGCGAGCAGATACTGCGCTGCCGCGGTATCACCCAGCACTTCCTGCGCCTGTCGCGCGGACAGCCGCATGCCGGAGATATCGTGGATCTGGATGCGGCTATCGAGGCCGCCCAGAGGCTCGTCGATCCGACGGCCCGCGCCAACTCCGTGGAGGTCGCGGTCCGGCCGTTCGCAACCACCCTGCATGTCCGGGCCGACGAGGCCGAGTTGCAAAACCTGCTGGTCAATCTTCTGCTGAACGCGATTCAGGCATCGAAGCCGGGCAGCAAGGTGGTCGTTGCCACCCAAGGCGGTGAGACTGTGCACATTCGCGTCACCGATGAAGGATGCGGCATTGCCCCGGAATACCGTCAAAAGATCTTCGAGCCCTTTTTCAGCCTTCGCCCGGGCGGCACTGGTCTCGGTCTGTTCCTGTCGTTGAACGCTGTCCGGAGCTGGGGAGGCAACATCGTGGTCGAGAGCACCCTTGGCAAGGGATCTATGTTCGAGGTCATAATCCCGGCAATCCATCCCGGTCCGCAACAGGAGGACAGACTATGAAGTCACCCTCCCTCCTTCTGGTCGATGACGATGCGGCATTCCGGCAGGTGATGGCGGGCGAACTGAGTCGTCTCGGCTACGAAGTTGAAGCCGTGGGCACGGGCGAGGCGGCAATCCGGCGAGTCGTGGCGGCGGAGCCCGAAGTCGTCCTGCTGGACCTGCGCTTGCCCGCAATGGACGGGATCGAGACGCTGAAGGCCATCCAAGCCGCCACGCCGGCAACCGAGGTCATCATGTTGACCGGACACGGTTCCATCGATACCGCAATCGAATCGATCCGTATCGGTGCCTTCGATTACGTGGTGAAGCCTTGCCCGCTGGACGAGCTCCACATTCGCATTCAAAGGGCGCTCGAACGGCGATCTCTACGCCAGCGAGCGAATCTTCTCGAGCGTGGTCTGACTCCCCCGGATCTCAGCAATTCCTTCATCGGCGACAGCCCGGAATTCCGCCGCCTGCTCAATCTAATCGATCGGGTGGCTCCCAGCGATTCGACTGTGCTCATAACCGGCGAGACTGGCACGGGAAAGGAACGGGTGGCCAAGCTGATTCACGCGCGCAGTTCCCGCCGGTCGCGGCCATTCGTGGTGGTCGAGTGCGCCGCACTGCAGGAAACCCTGCTCCAGAGCGAACTGTTCGGTCACGAGCGTGGCGCATTCACCGGAGCGGACCGCGCCAAGCCTGGATTGTTCGAAGTCGCCAATGGCGGCACGATTTTCCTCGATGAGATCGGGGAGGTGAGCCCTGCAACGCAGACCAAGCTGCTGCGCGTTCTCGATACCTCCACGTTCCGGCATGTCGGCGGCACCGCGGAAATTCGAGTGGATGTCCGGATTCTGACCGCGACCAATCGCGATGTGCCCTCCATGGTGCGGCAGGGCCTTTTCCGCGAGGACTTGTTTTACCGCCTAAGCACGATCACGGTGGAGCTGCCGCCCCTGCGCGCCCGAGGGGCCGACGTGGACCTGCTGGCGCAACACTATGTGACCGTGCTCAACGAGCGCTTCGGCTCTAGCAAACAGATCGGCAAAGCCGCCCTGGAACTCCTGCGACAGCACAACTGGCCTGGGAACGTGCGCGAGCTCCTGCATGTGGTGGAAGCGGCCCTGGTGCTCTGTGAGGGATCCCAGGTTCTGCCCGAGCACCTCCCCGCCGCCTTGCGCAATTTGAAGCCTGCTCCGCCAGTCGGTCCTTCAGCGCAGGACGCCTCGCTGCCAACGCTCGAAGAAGCAGAGCGCGCGCACATTCTACAGGCGATCGAGGCCAGCAAGGGTCACCGCGGAAACGCGGCCAGGATTCTCGGAATCAGTGAGCGGAATTTGTACCGAAAACTGCGTGAGCACGGCCTGCTATCGTGATCCGGCAGCGAGCTTTCCTCAGCGCAGCCGGAGAACAGTTCCGCTAGGCACTCAAGGCAGGAAGGTTCTGAGGACTCACAAACCGCGTTCTGGGAAGTGGCGGAGTACAGTTCCGGGCGGAATCGTCGCCGATAGGGAAACTAACGACCTATTCGGATTGCAATGCAACGATCTCAAGTACTCCGGGCGTGATCATCCAACTTCGAGGGGTTGCTTCCAAGGCCGTGAAGGCCTCCCAAATGGCCTCGGACCGAGGTACGCTCAAATGCCCTAAGTCGACCAACCGATGTCGGCCTACTTCCACGAACGACCTCAACCATGTCCAACTCATGTGGCCGGGCTGGACGATATCGACGATTGGACGCAGTTCGCGCAGCTGGAGCCCGAGTTCTTCGAGCCAACGGGGCAGTGCCAGCCCGATATTGGGTTCGCCTCCACTGTCACGCCAGCTGGCCATCACGGCTCTTACGAACTCTTCCACTTCCGGGCAGTACGGCGCGGTTTGCCAAGTGGAATAATCAAAATACTCGTGCAGGATGATTGCACCCCCAGGACGAAGTGCCGCGGCAATACGCGCGAGAACGTCGCGGGGGTGTTTCACAAACGAAAGCACCCATCGGCACCAGGCAACGTCGACGAGCACTGTGGGGAACTCGCCGCCGTCCAGATCGGTTTCATGGACGGCGATGTTCTCGAACCCTCGCGACTGGCGCATCGTTCTGAGAGCGTCAAGAAATCGCGCTGATTTGTCGACCGCCACGACGCGGCCGGAAGGGCCGACCAGATCCGCGAGATCGAACGAGGCGTAGCCAGGGCCGCAACCCACGTCCAGTACCGTGTCACCAGGGCTGATCCCGCAGAGTCGCCAAACGGCAAGCGCGCGCTCCCGCCACGCCCGGTGCTGCACACCCAGTCTCGTCAGTTCCTCATCGTTCGTGCCCAGTACGTAGGCTCTTTCGGACGCCATGTTCACTCCTCGTCAAATCGTCGAAGGTCAGCCCCTCGCATAAAAAATAGCGAACAGCATGCCACAGCGGCTATCCGTTTCTTGCGGTCAAAATTGCGCACGAAATGGGCCACTTGTTGTAGGTCTGAACTGGGAGATGGGCCGAATCCACGATCGCCCCTCTGAGGGCAGGACCAACGTGCGGCAGGCATCCACAGCTCGGCCACGTGGTTTCTAGTTGCGCCCTAGTTGCGCGCTTTGCCGCATTTTGCCTAGTTAAAGTGCTGAAAATACAGCGGGCTAGGGATCTGAGTCGCACTCATACATAGCAATGTGCCCATAGCAATGCGCCTGCCGAACGCGCCAGTGAAGCTCCTGAGGCGTGCACCCGCAGTTCTTGTCGCGTCCTGGTCGCGCCTGTTGCCGTCCAGAGCCAGCAAAAATGGGGGCTTTAGGTTCTGGCATAAAAATACGCCGACAAGTCGCCCATCTAGGCTCGCGTCACTGCGGCGACGCACTCTTGCCTGGTCCGTAGAGCACTCTTCCAGGGCGAGCGGAGGTCAAGCGAAAGAGTTTGCCCTCCTGAAAAGTGTTTCGTATAGTTGTGGCGCTTCAAAGTAGCGAATATTTCAAAATAGGTGGATCGCCATGAGCAGGCGGAATAAGGTGCGGGTTGGTTCGGGTGCGGGTACCTCCGATGATCGCATGGTGCCGGCGCTGGAGTTAGTGGAGCGCGGCGAACTCGACTTTTTGGTTTTTGAATGTCTGGCGGAGCGAACCGTTGCACGCGAGAGTCTGGCGCGTTCGAAGGACCCCGAGAAGGGCTATACCCCTTCCATGCCCGAGCGATTGCGTATGGTGCTCCCCGCCTGCGTGAAACAAGAGGTCCGAATCGTCACCAACATGGGTGCCGCTAATCCCTTGGGAGGCGCCAAGGCGGTGCGGCGGGAGGCGCGGGAGCTCGGGTTGGGCGATATTGCCTGCGCGGTCGTGCTGGGCGACGAGGTCACTGAACTCGTCCGCGGTCATCCGGAGTTGCCGCTGATGGAAACCGGCGAGCCGCTGGAATCGATTCTGCCCCGACTCGTTTCGGCGAACGCCTATCTCGGAGCCGATGTGATCTCGAAGGCCTTGGCCACCGACGCGCCCGTCGTGCTCACCGGCCGGGTGGCGGATCCATCGCTGTTCCTGGCTTCCATGATGTATGCCCTGGGCTGGTCCTACGACGACTTGCCGAAGCTCGCCATGGGAACGCTGGCGGGGCATTTGTTGGAATGTACCGCGCAGTTGACCGGTGGTTGCTTCGGCTGGCCGGGCAAGAAGGATGTTCCCGACCTGGCGAATGTCGGCTATCCGTTCGCCGATGTCACAGCCGACGGATCGGTCAGCCTCGGCAAAACGCCGGGCTCCGGCGGCCGCCTGGATGTCATGACCTGCGCCGAGCAGATGCTTTATGAGATACACGACCCGACCGCGTACTTCACGCCAGACTGCGTGCTGGACATCACCGGGGTGCGCCTGCTGCAGGAGGCGAAGGATCGAGTGCGCGTGGAAGGGGCGAAGGCGAGTTCCCGCACCGACACCTACAAGGTCACGATAGGCTATTCGAACGGCTATATAGGCGAGGGCGAGGTGTCCTATGGCGGCATCGATGCGGTTGCGCGCGCCAAATGGGCAGCCGAGGTGGTGAAGGAACGTTTGCGGGCGCGCGGCTTCACCTATGAGGATTTCCGGGTGGATCTGATCGGCATGTCCAGCCTGCACGGTGATCCGGGTTCGCGGCCGGAGCCTTATGAAGTCCGTCTGCGCATGGCCGGCCGCAGCTTTGACCGTCGCGCCGCGCACGCCATCGGATTTGAAGTGCGGGCGCTGCACATGCACGGCCCGGGTGGCTCGGGCGGCGGTTGTGAACCGCGCGTGCGTGACGTGTTGGCGGTTAAGTCTGTGCTGCTGCCGAAGCAGCTGGTAAATCCCCAGGTGGTGATGGAGGGTTCTTATGAGTCTGCGCGTCTATGACCTGGCGCATTGCCGCGCCGGCGACAAGGGCAATACGTCCAATATCTCGGTTATCTGCTATGACGAGAAAGACTGGGAGTTCCTGCAGCGTGTGCTGACGCCTGAGCGCGTCATGGCCGCCTTCGCGCATATCGCCGGAGGTCCGGTGCGGCGTTACGAGCTGCGCAATGTGAAGGCGTTTAACTTCGTAATCGAAAATGCGCTTGCCGGTGGCGTGACCGTCTCACTGGCGCAGGACGTGCATGGGAAAAGTCTCAGCAACGTCATGCTGGGAGTTGAGCTGCCCAGTCGTTCCTAAGCCAGCAAGATTGCGCAGGCAGGCTGCAAGCTGTTGGTGGCCGCGCGCGGAGAGGACCCCGCATGTCGAACGTACAACCCACGTCGCTGTTGCGCGGCAAGCGTTTCTATATCATTCTCTTTTTGTTTTTCAACATTGTCATCAACTACATTGACCGGGTTAATCTTTCGATTGCCGCCCCGGTTATTTCCAAATACTTCCACTGGGACGCGGCGACGATGGGTTGGGTCTTTTCCGCGTACTTGTGGACGTATACCGCTTTACTGGTCCACACCGGATGGCTGGGGGATCGTATTGGGGTGCGACGCACTGCCGCAATTTCGATCTCGGTGTGGTCGGTGGCGGCGATGCTCACCGGCGCGGTGACCAACTTCTTCTGGATGATTTTGGCGCGGCTCAGCCTGGGCGTGGGAGAATCCGCGACCTTCCCGATGTGCAACAACGTCGTTCGGCAGTGGTTTACGGCCGAAGAGCGTGGCTTTGCCACCGGCCTGTTTCATGCGGGAGTCTTTCTCAGCACAGCCGTAGCCACTCCGGTGGTGGCATGGACGGTGCTGCGCTACGGCTGGCGTGCATCCTTCTTCATCTTCGGGTCGCTTGGTTTTGTGTGGCTGATCTTCTGGCTGAAATGGTTTCATCCCCCGGAAACCTGCCCGTGGCTGCCGGAAGATGAGCGGAGCCTGATCCTGACAAAACGCTTGGGCTCGCCAAAGAGTCAAGCCGCGAGCGCCGCGGCTCGTCCACTCGGGTTCTTCGAGGCGTTGGCACCACTGGTTCGGCAGAAAACCGCCTGGGGCATGTTCATCTCGCAGGGCTGTGTCAATTACATGCAGTATCTGTTCCTGGCATGGCTTCCCTCATATCTGGTGCAAGCTCGCGGGATGGACCTGATGAAAGCCGGCATCTTCACGGCGATCCCTTACCTGGTTGGTACAGTCGTGGAGGTTACCCTCGGCAAGCTCAGCGATCACATCTACACACCCGAGGAACTCAAGCAGGGCAAGCGCCGGAACCTGGTGGCCCTCTTTCTGGCGTTGACCTCTGTAGTCTTGCTGATCAACGTGGTCAGCAGCTCATTTGCGATCATTGCGATTATTACCATCGCGCTGTCGTGCAACACTTCGGTGATCATGTTCAACTACGCACTGAATGGCGATTTGGTCGAAGACCCGAAGTTGGTTGGGACGGCGTATGGAACGGTCCAGCTGGGCGGCAATGCGTTTGGCCTGTGTGCGCCGATCTTTACCGGCTACATCGTCAAGGCCACGGGAAGCTTTGCCAGTGCGTTTGTACTCGCCGGTGTGCTGGCGCTGATCGGAGCGGTTGTCGCGATCACGATGACGCGGAAGCCCATCCACGGCGATCAGCCAATTGGCGGTGCCGTGCCGGTCGCAATCGGACAATGAAAGCGGTGGCAATTTCAGCATTGCGACGTGGCTGACTTGAGCATCGGGAGACAACATGGACCGGAGACTGCACATCGGATTGATGATTCCCGCGAACAACACCACCATGGAGCGCGGGCTGTTAGCTTGGCTGCCCGAGCAATCGGTGGGCAGTTGGGACGCCCTCCTCACCTACGACATCCTCGAACCGCTGCCATCAGCTTTTGGGAAGCCGGAGATGTCTTCAGTCCAGGTAACTGCGCAAGAGGTATTGAGGGCGGCGGAGGAAAAGCCGTTTGTTGACAGCCCGCAATAGACGAGTGCGCTGACCGCCGAGGCTGGGATGTCGTTAGGGAGTGGGAGAAGATTCAACGGAATCAGCCTTTTTTCAACAGCCTGCTCTAGACCATCCCACTCGTGACTTTCTATGATCACAAGGAGACTCTATGCTATTTCTCGTTATTAGTACCCCCCGTCCTGAAAAGCCTTCCACAGTGGTCGAGGCGCGCAGCCGCTACTGGGACTGGATGAACCCGCTGCTGGCATCAGGTCTGGCACGTTCGGTTTATGCGCGGGTCGGGCGCGGTGCCGTCGCTCTTTTCGATGTGGACTCCAACGAAACACTGCACCGCCTGATGAACGAGTGGACGGAGATTATTCCCGTGCACATGGATGTCTATCCCTTGCTCGACGTGGGTCCCGCCCAAGATTTTCTTGCTTCGCAGCGCAAAGAGCTGTGAACAGCCGGGTTGTGGGTACGACTTTTAGTCGTGCCCCTTGCATGAAACTTCCTAGCCGAATGGTGGGCCTCTCGGCACATTGCCAATGTCCCCCGCAGTCTCGAAACCGCGTTCGGGGACCCTAGGGGTTCCAGTCTACAGCCTGGTTTCCTTAAACTTCGGGCCCGCGTCGCAGGTGAGATGGGCGTTTGAACTAAGCCGCTAGCGCGGCGGACGCTACCGCGTGGGCGCCTCCAGCCTTTCAGTTGTGTAAGGTTTGGGTCACAAGGAGGTTTACTGTGACCCGACTCAGGAAGATGATGCTG
>Ga0181533_1000933_pt1 | contig 38699 bp, 29 predicted proteins | sample PEATcosm2014_Bin_45_FD_119772 | JGI IMG/M metagenome (GOLD analysis project Ga0181533, IMG submission 119772) | Peatland microbial communities from MTU Mesocosm Facility, Houghton, MI, USA - PEATcosm2014_Bin11_60_metaG | ecosystem: Environmental > Terrestrial > Soil > Wetlands > Peat | place...
ACACCAGCCGCCACCCTGAGAGTCAGAAATCCATTGAGTTGGAACAGGACGAAGCCAAGTCCGGCGGCATAGCTGGAAACGCCAAAGCAGCGCCGCAAGAGCAGATAAGCCGCCGCGCCGCCGGCGGCAGCGGAAAGGAACAGCGTCCACCTTATGGCAGCAACCGGATCGCCAGAGAAATAGGTGAGGATCTGGGGAACGGAATAGAAATCCGATATCGGATTTGCCAGCCACGGTATTCCGCCGCAATAGTCCGGGGTGAAGTAAGGAATGCTGAGCCAGCCGTTTCGTCGAATCCATTCGACGCCAGACAGGAGATACGGCAGATGGTAGCCGTAGTCGTACCCGATGGAACCATTAGGGGTCGGCAACAGGCGATGGGCAAGGTGCACCAACCCTGCAGTCGAAATTCCAATGGCGCTCAATAGCATGACGACTTGGCGAAGCGTCATGTGAGCTTGGTTGGGCGGCGAACCGCTTTCCACAGCCGCTCCGCGGTCCGTGCGCGTCATGCGCAAAGCCCGGCTGAGCAGATGCCGATTGGACGACAACAGCACACGGCCATGATCGAAGTGCCGAAACGACCGGTGAGCAAGGGATCAAATAACCGGGTCATCGGCACCATGATGCGGTCCTATAGGAGTATCTGCGGCAGAGTATCGATGTGCGACTGGAGTATGGAGCTATGTGCCAGGGATGCAACTGTTTCGACCGGGTCCCCGGACTGCCGCAGTTGCCGCCGGGTCGTCCTTCTTGGGCTCAGGTACATCAATGCCGATAATATCGATACGGCAGCTTGCGCCTTGACGGTCACAATCCGGCTCGGACTTGCGCACCGACGAGCCGTGACCAGCCGCGGGCCCAAGGTTCGCGCGGGGACAATGCTTCTGGCAAGGACATTGCCGCCGGTCGGGCCGAGGGCGACGCTCGGGCCGGCGCGGCGGGCGTTCCGGCGCGGACCTGCGCCGCAATCCAGGCCGCGACCGGAGTGGTAAAGCCGGTTTTGGACCGTTCCGTCACCGCGTCGGGGAGAGGCCGGCTAGGCGCGCCGGCCATGAGCCGCTTCCCAGCCCCCGTTTCGGCGCCCAGCCCTAAAGGTGCCAATCTCTCCAACAGCACGCTGTCAACCAGCGGAACGCGCACTTCCAGCGAATGCGCCATGCTCGCCCAGTCGGTATCGCGCAACAGCTGATTGCGCATATACAATGAGGATTCGAGCGTTGCGACGCGGGCAAATGGCGTCTGCGGACACGGATCGAGTTGCGCGTCGATCATGGCGAATGGCAGCAATTGCTCCAGACCTCGCGCCGCGATCTCGGGATCGAGCACCGCGCCAAGCTCCCAAGGCATGAACAGCCCGCGCTGCAAGAGATAGGCGCCGGCATAGGTGCCGCCATATTCGAGTAGACCGGCCGCTTTCGGGTGGATGCCGAGTCCGCCGGCAATCTTCACCGCGACGGTGCGCAACAGCGCCTGCGGGAGCGGAATTCGCGATGGCAGGGCCATGCGGCGCACCAATCTCGGCAGATTGCGAAACGACGGATAGCCGCCCAACAGCTCATCGCCGCCCAAACCCGAAATCGCGACTTTGAGGCCCAATTCGCGTGCCGCTTTGGCGACGAACCACGTATTGATCCCGTCGATGGACGGCTGGTCCATGGCCGCCATGATTAGCGGCAAATCGGACTCGAATTCCGCGCGCGTGACGACGCGCGTCGTATGTTGCGTGCCGTACTGCCTCGCGACTTCCGCGGCGAGGATTGTCTCGTCCTGCGGCAGCCCGCGAAATTCATCAAAACCGATGGTAACGGTGGCGATGCTCTGCGCGCCTGCATCGCGCATCAGACCGACGAGCGCGCCGGAGTCGACCCCCGAGGACAAGAACGCACCGACCGGCACGTCGGCGACCAGATGGCTGCGGACCGAATCGAGAAGCGCGTCGCGCAAGGCGGGCTGCGGGTCCGGCACCGACCGGCGCGCTTGTTCGGCGTCGCGATAGACGCGGGAAATGGAGTGATAGCTCCGCGGCTTGCCGGCCCCGTTACAGTCGACGACAAGCGTAGAGCCGCTCGGCACGCTGCGTATCCCGCGCCAGATCGTAAACGGCTCCGGCACGCTGCCAAACAGATAAAAACCGACTTGACCGGCCGGATCGAGATCGGTCGCCAACGCACCGGTTCTTAGGAGTGCCTTGACCTGAGAGGCGAAACGGCAGGTTCGGCCGTCGTCGCTATAGTAAAGCGGCTTGATGCCGTAGGGATCGCGCGCCAAAACCAGGACGCGGTCCCGGGCATCCCACAGCCCGAAGGCGAACATGCCGCGTAAATCGCGGACCATGTCGAGACCGCGATGCGCATAGAGATGAAGCAGGACCTCGGTGTCGCTCTCGGTGCGGAACCGGTAGCCCGCGTTCTGCAGCGCGCTGCGCAATTCCTTGTAGTTATAAATCTCGCCGTTGAACGAGACGACGAAACGGCCGTCTTCGCTTTGCATCGGCTGCGCGCCATTGTCCGACAGATCGATGATGGCCAGGCGACGATGGGCAAGCCCGATGCGTCCATCGTCGCCGATCCAAATACCGCTACCGTCCGGCCCGCGCTGCTTCATATGATCGTTCATGGCGATCAATTCCGCGCTCGCAACGCCGAGAGCGCCCTGATGGTAGGGATAGATTCCCGCGATGCCACACATCGTCCGATTTTACCGGCCTTCGCTCTGACGGCAGATCAGCGAGACGAGCGGCTGCCCGCGAACGCCGCGCTGGTGCATGAGAAAAATGACGCAGGTCAGCGATCAAGCGGCCCAACCCGGGGCACGGCTTGGACAGGTCGCTCCGTTGCCTAACCGTCGCCTTCCTTTACCCCCGACTTTTGCGGCTTCGATTTGCTCCATTCCTCGGGCCACGCAATGTTTTCCCCCCAGCGTTCGCCGGCCGGCGGTCTGGCTGCCGGGCCGCTTGCCTGCGGAAGATCGGGCGACGCCGCCGACGCCGGAGAAAAAACAGGCGGCGACTCCAATAACGACTCGTTTCGGCCGCTGGAAACCGATTCGAATCTCATCGCGGCTGCCACGGTGTCCTCCGTACCGCGAAACGGCTCGATCAATAGCGCGCACGAAAACGCCAGAACCACCATCATCGCGTCGGTGCGCAACGGGTAATCGACGAAGGAATGCGCGATAAGGAGGCCGATCGCGAGCGTTGCGGCGCGCGCCAGAAGAACATCGATCGGGCGAACATGCGTCGGTGGGCGACGCCAGATTGCCTTGGCCCGCAACACCAGCCAGGTCACGAATAAGGCGATCAACGCCAGTGCCGTCGCTCCGCCTTCGAGGCACACCTCGAGTACGTCGTCGTGGGCATGATTGGCATAGATATTGGCCAGCGTATCCTTCGCCGCCTCGAACATCGGGTAGACCGACCCGAACGTGCCGAAACCGCTGCCGAACGGCAGGTAGGCCAAGGCCGCCGTCATCGTGTTGTGGGCGAATATAATTCTGGCGTCTTGCAGCGGATCGGTGGCGAACCGATCGAGAATACGATAGAGCGCGAATTGCACGACGAGCAGAACCGCCACGATCGTCGCCACGATCATCAGCTTTACCGGAGTAACGCCGGCCTTTTTGCGAAGGTCCATCGACGGCAAAGCGAACGCACCGAACATCGCGACGATCATCAATCCGAGGCCGGCGCGCGATCGCGAAACGGTTTCGGCCGCTATCAGGATGACGACCGCCAACAGACTAGCCGTCAGCGCAGCGATGATCGAGGTATCCAGGCTTCGAAGATCGCGCCAGGAGCCTGCGGTGAACGCCAAATCCGTGGCCCAGGCCGCACCGTATAAAACAAGCATATAGAGCAATGCGGCAAAATGATTTCTATTGGCAAAGAAACCGACCGCCTCGTATTCATTCGTGAATGCGAAGAAGCGCAGCGGGCTCGACGGTCCCTGAGCGACCTGGAGCAAGCCGACCATCGCGCCGACGATGCCGACGCCGAGGAGAATCAAGCTCAGGTGACGTCGTTCGCGGTAGCTCATCTGCAGCACGCCAAGAAAAACCGCCAATGGCGGCAGCAGCGAGAGAGCGCTGAGCCACGTTGCGTTTGGCGCGACGCTGATCGGTAGCCATGGCAGCCCAGCGCCGGCGAGTTCGAATACCGTCAGTATTTCTTCGCGCTGCGGCAACCACTGCCAGATGAAGGGCGGCAACGGCACCAGTTGAAGAAGCGGCAAGAGCGCAGTCGCGAAGCACAGCAAGAGTGCGAATTGGGGGGGCCGGTTACGTTCCGTCCGTTGCGCAGCGAAGAGCATCGAGAGCGACATCAAAAAAGCCGGAATCGCGAGAAGCTCGAGGATCGCATCCGACAAGAAGCCGCCGCGTGTACCGCCGCCCAACAAGAGGGACGAAACCAGCGTGAACGCCGCTAGACCGAAGAACAGGCTGGGGCGCTTTTCCCACGCCTGCGCAGGGATAAGCTTGCCGAGCTTGACTCCCAAAGGGTGGCTGCGGAGCGCGTCGAGCAGGACCATCGTTCCCAGTTCCTATCCGGCAATTTGCCGCTTTAAATTCTCAATCGCGCTTATAAACCAACGCGGTCGACTTGCCGATCGGCCTACTTCGCCGTGCGCGGTCGGTTTGGCGCGACGGGGGCCGGCGGCGGGCCCGGCGCGGCCGGCGGCGCCGGCGGGCCCGGCGAAGCTTGGAGGACGGTCGAGCCGGGCGGGGCGGAGACGCGGGTAATACTGAGATCGTCGAACAGCATTGTACCGGAGACAAGCTGCTCGGACGCCATACGCGCGTCCAGATCCAGTTGAACATACTGCGCGCGGCAATCCGCCGGCGGAACGGTAAAGGTGAGGTCGGTCTTTTTCCAGCCAGACGCCACTCCGGTGATCATCGCGCTTTCGCCAATCCGGGCGCGCGAACCGTCCGCGCATGTGACCCGCCATTTCAGACCGCGAGGACCGACGATTTTGCCACTATATTCTCCCGTGAATTGATAAGCGCCAGGCGGCAGCACAACCAGTTCGGCGACGCTGTGATAATCGACCCGCCCATAGAGAAACTCGACCGAAAGCGCGTGCCGCTCACTGGTATCGGGTCGCGGCACGATATCGATGGTCACGCCCGAGCCTTGTTGAATCGACCAATCGAACGGCATGCCCGAAGGCGGGAATTCGAAGCTACCGTTGAACAGGAGCCCGACAGTGCGCAGCCTGTCGAGTGGAAGGAATTGCAGCCACGTATAATAGGCAAGATCGTAGAACCTGTGCCCAATCAACAGCCCAAGATAGTGACCGATATCCTCATTCGATGGCGGCGTCGGCGAGTTCTTCAACGCCAACAGCAGCGTCAGCGGCGTCCGCGCGTCCGTTACGCTCTGCGGAAGAATTGCAAAAAAGATATGGCGCCACGGCGGATTCGCATCCAAAACCGCCTCGACCGAAGCGAGCGCTTCCTTGTCTTCGGCGAAGTGCGCCAACACGGGTACCGCATAGTAAGCCGAACTCGGACTGGTCCTCAGCAAAGCGTCCGCGTATGCGATCGCTGCCCGGTAGTCTCCGGCGTCGGCGCTTTTGCGCATCAGCGCATAAACCGCAATAGTATCATGAAGCGAGAGGCGGGTCGCGGCCGCCATGAATTTCACGGCACTCGCGCTGTCGTTGTTGAGATCGGCGATCTGACCAAGGATTCGAATTGCCCGCGCATTCAATGGCTCTTTCCTCAGCCCCGATATCACCTCCGCGCGCAATTGGGCGAGGTCGACGTTTCGATTTTGTCCGAAAATCGCGAATGTGTCGGCGAGGTCCCGGGCGCCGGGAAGGTCGTTCTTTTGTTGCGGCGACTGATCCGCCACAGGCGCTGCATCGCCGGCATGATCGGAAGCAGCATTGTTCGATCGGTTCGGCGTTTGATCGGCGATGCTTCCTAGCGGTGCGCTGGGCGCCGGCATCGAATTGAGCGACCGATCTGCCAGATTAGTCAACGCCTCGGGCTGTCGCGGGCTCAGCCATAACGCGGCTTGCGGCGCGACATCGGCGAGATAGGCGACAAGGCTACGCGATACCACGAGCCACGCCAACAGCACACCGCATCCGGCAAGGATAAGGGCTCGCGCGCGCGAACGGGACTTTGCTCTAATTTTCATGGCCGGCCAAGTCGACGCAAACAGCTACGAATTTTAAAATGGCGGCGGAGATGTGGCAAACCTGGGTTGCTTTCGGTTCGGCGTGCTGATTCATCCGCTTTCGACTTTTCTTATCGCACCAAATGACGGTTTCGCCGCTCCGCCGCGATCAGAGCCGGATCTGCACAGCGCGAGGGCCTATTGCTGAGGCCGATGAAAGAGGACCGACAGCGCACGACGGAAGAATCCGACCTTGCCGTCATCGCCGGTCAGCGGCGCATTCCTGCCGAATCCGTATCGACGCGGCAAGGCGCCAGGGAATTGCATTCCGTTGCCCCGTCGCCTCAGTCTTTTCTTGTTCTTCCTGCGGTTCTCGCGACTTCGGCACAGTTCGTCATAGGCGGCGCGCCGATCGGGCGTTTTTAGGTTGTTCCAAGCCGCGGTCACCCGGCCGACGAATATCGACCGCTCGCCGTTGCGGTCGAGATCCGGATGCAACCACTTGAGCAGAAGCGCCACGTTGTGTCGCAGGTCGCCGGCACTCGCTTGCGGATTGGTGCCGAGCACGCGGTAACTGTCGGCGTCGGGCGAAAAGAGGATCTGTTCGATGAAGAAGGTAGCGGCGCGCCGGACAATGTCCCGTGATCGCCCCGTCAGTTCGACCGCGGTATGTTCCGCATCCTCGTCGCCTGCCGCCATACGCAGCAAAAGCGACACGCCTTCCGGTAACGGCTCTGTTCGAAACAGCCGAACCTGGGAAGGAACATGCATAAGATCGATGGCAATCTTTAATGCCATCCTCTCCGACATCATCCCTCCGCTTGCGCGCTCGTGAGCTTCGGTCGACGCGCCGTCTCGGCAGCCGCGATTGTTTGCTCGGCTCCGCCGTAACTGTAACCGTAACCGTATCCGTAACCGTAGCCGCCGTATCCGCCATAACCGCCGTAGCCGTAACCATAGGCACTGCGCACATCGAACCGGGTGAGAACAGTACCGATCAGCGAAGCCCGCGAAAATTGCAGTCGTCGGACTGCAGCGCGTATCAATTTCGTCCGCACCTGGCCGGCGCCCACCACAAAGATCGTGGCTCCGACCGCACTCGACAGGAGCGGCGCGTCGGCAAGGCCCATGACCGGCGGACTATCGACGACGATCAAGTCGAATACCTCCAATCCGACGGAGAGCAACGACAGCAGGCGCGAACTGCCGAGCAGGTCCGCCGCATTGGGTGGCAACGGCCCCGAAGCCATCACGGCGAGATTCGGAACGTCGGTCTTTTGCAAGAGTTGCGGCGGTTCGGCGGCCCCGGTCAAATAGCTGCTGAGCCCGCTCGAATTGTCCAGCTTAAGCTTGGTATGGAGCGACGGCTTGCGCAGATCGGCGTCGATCAGGAGAACCTTGAGGCCGACCTTCGCGAAATGCTTCGCAACCGTCAGCGACGTGGTCGATTTTCCCTCTCCAGGCCCGGCGCTGGTTACCAGCAGCGTTTTCGGCAAGCCGGTTTCCGTCGATAGTTGCAAGGCCGTGCACAGCGAGCGATAGGCCTCCGCCAGGTGCGAGCGCGGATCGGCCAACTCGGCTTCCAAGGTCGTTCCCGGCGCCAGCTTCGGGATAATGCCGAGCGTCGCGTAGCCCAAGGCGCGCTCGACATCGTCCGGCGACCGCAGCGTATCGTCGAGCCACTCGAGACCCAGCGCCGCACCGACGCCGCCGGCCAGCCCAAGCATGAGCGCGAGGAAGGCCGCGTGCGACATATTCGGCGAAGACGGGCCGCCCGGCAATGTGGCGGTATCGACCACAAACACATTATTGGACCCGACGCCGCCGGCGATATCGACTTCCTTGAAGCGCTGCAGCAGCCCGTCGTACAGCGACCGATTGGTATCGACTTCGCGCTTGAGGATATTATACTCGATACTGCGCTTTTGCAGATCGAGGACGTCCCCGCGCAACAGTTCGATCCGCTTTTTCATCTCGGTTTCTTGATTTAAGGACGACTCATACGCCGCCTGGTAGGAACTTTTCAGCGTTTTCACTTCTGCGGCAAGCTGACGATCTATTTCGGCGATCTGGTTATTGAGCTGGACCATAACCGGATAATCCGCTTTGTAGGTCTCCAGTTTTTGCTGATAATCGGTCTCCAACGCGCTGCGCTTGGCGCGCAATCCTTCGATTACGGTGTTCGAGAGCAATTGCGGCAGATTGATCCCATTTGCGTTCTGGATCTGCTTCCACAATTCCTCATTCCTGATGCGCTCGGAAACGAGCGCACTCAGAGCCCCATTCGCGCTGCCGAGATTGTTTTCCGCGATCGACGCTTTTTCTTTGTCGCCGGTCTGAACGATCTGTTGCTTCTGAGCGAAATCCAGCAGCGCTTTTTCGGATTGCTCCAACCGCAATTTCAATTGGCTGATTTGATCCTCGAGGAAGGTCTTCGCATAGGAATTGGCTTGGAACCGCTTATCCAAATTCGACGCGATGAATGCATCGGCAAAGGCCGCCGCCACCCTCTGCGCGCGCGCCGGATTAGGGTCCGAATAGCTGATATCGACCAGCCTCGATCCGGCGAGCGGGATCACCGCCCGATTGCCCAGCACGATGCCGGCGGCAGCGGCCTGGAGATTGGCCCTATTGCTTGGATTCGCTTGCCCGGCTGGAGCGGAGCCAAAGCCCACCAGTTTTTTCAGATAGCCGAGGATCGAGAACTGGCGCGGCTTGAAGAAATCCTCGTCTTCGCCGAGCTTTAACGCCGAAGCCACCCGTTCGGCCATGGCGCGGCCTTGGAGCAACTCGAATTGCGTTTTCATGAACTCCATATCGGAGCCTTCGACCGGCGTTATATTGCCGGCTTCCACGATCTTCGCCACGCTTCGATCGATCTGTAGCCGCACGGCCGACGTGTAGAGCGGAGTCTTCATCAGCGTCGTCAGCACGGAAAAAACCAACGCCGCACCGGCCACGCTGAGCACCAACCAACGCCGTTTGATGATGACGCGCAGATATTCGAGAAGATCGACCTGAAAATCCGACTGCGGTTCCAGCCCCGGTCCGAGATGCGGGCCCACCGCGCTATAAGGATCGCGTGTGGCGGGCACGTATTGAGCGGCCGGAACGACGCTACCGGCCTTTTCCTCACCCTCTTCCGGGGAATTGGCGCGATGAAAATTCATTCTGTGCTTCTCATAAGCCCGAGAAAACCGCTGCCGTCGTGGCGAGCGGCAATACTTTCATGACATTCGACAGAGCGACTTTGGTGGCCGACGAATCGACGACAATGACGTCGCCCGGCTCCACAGCGGGATCGTTCGCGCGCCCCGCCTTTATTGCATCGATGTCGAACCTCGCCGCGGTACGTTGCCCCTCGATTGTCCTGAAGATGACGACAGTGCCGGAATCGGTCGCGGTATCGATATCGCCGGCCATCGCGACGACTTGCATCAGCGAGGTGCTGCCCTTGATGGCAAAGACACCCGACGTTTTCACCGATCCTGAAATGGTGACGCGCTGGCTGTTGAATTCCTTGACAAGAACGGTCACCTGCGGGTCGCGCAGATATTTGGCGCCGAGCCGCTGCGCAAGATCATGTTCGACTTCATGCGCCGTCCTTCCGGAAGCCTGGACGTCACCGACGAGCGGAAAATTGATGGTTCCGTCTTCCGCGACCTGCATGGTCTTGGTCAAGTCAGGCACCTTGAAGACCGTGACTTCGACAACGTCCAAAGGACCGATCTTATAGGCATTGCTGCCGGGTTTCGCGACGGCAACGAGGGCGTCGGCGGCGTGCAGGGCGGAACTGGAATTGGCGCCCGCCGCTACCGCCGGCGCAAAAGCCGTCGACGTCGGCGTCACGGCTCCGTCTGAATTATAGCTCGGTGAGCCGCTATCGGCGGCGCCACCGGTCAGGGTGGCGGTGCTACCGGAAGAGCCGGCGCAGCCGGCCAGAGAACCCGCGCAAGCCGCCAGCAGCGTCATCGCCCTCAGTTTCGCCGCCAGGGTCTCGGCCAAGCCCTTGCCCTCTTTGGCCGGCTTTTTGGCCGGGTCTCTGGGAACGATCCATCCCCCCCGGTAAAGACCGTTCGGCATCTGCCATCCTCAATGGCTGCGGCAAGCTCGAAGGCGCCTCGTCCTTCAGAATTGCCATGGGCCGCGTCAACACCAACCGCTGGGCTTCCTCGGCGCCAACGCGTTTAGCCACGCACTCATACCCCGCGCCCAAATCCGGGGGCCGGCGCTCCACATCGTGGGCATCGGAGGCAATGAGGTGCACGCACCCCTCGTCAAGCATCCGTTGTGCCCAGTATAAGGCATTTCTGCCAAAGGCGCCAGTGAAAGAGCCGGAGGTGATCTGCATCCAAACACCGGCCCGCACTAACTTTTTTATCGATTCATAACGCGACGGCACCCACGACAGCCGCTCCGGATGGGTCAGGATCGCCACGTAACCGGCGACCGTCAGGTTGAAGAAGAAATCCTCCAATAGCGGTGGCGCGGTGTGATGCGGCGGCTCGACCAGGACATAGCGTGAATCGGCAATCGAGAGCAGACGGCCGGACCGCAGGCCCGCCACGAAGTCGGGGGCCATGTGCACATCGGCACCGGTGACCAACAGAAGCGGTATGCCATTTTCGTCGAGCTGACGCTGGAGTTCGCCGGTGGCTTCCCGGATTGCCGGACCCGTATTGTGGTAGAGACCGGGTAGGATGTGCGGCGTACAAGCCACAACCGTGACCCCTTGCGCGACGGCCGCCCTCGCCATATTCAGCGATAGGGACAGGTCGCTCGCGCCGTCGTCAATTCCGGGCAAGATGTGGCAATGAAGATCGATCACTCAAAATTCCCCCACAACCCCGTTTAGGCTGGCGACACAGAGAGTTAGGGGCCTGCCGCCATTTACCGCACAGTGCGGTTCGAATGGGGTGGGATTATGACTCAACTTTTTAACCACCTCTTAACTGCAACTATGTTGCACAAAGGCTACACCCAGTCGCAAACGCATTTGTTGGCTTTGATATAACTACTTTGAGTGCTATAAACCGAGTAGCTGCGGAATCGGGATGGAGACAATGGGCACAAAATTGGTCGTTGGCGCTTTCTGCTGTGCCATGCTTCTGAGTAGCTCGACTTGGGCCGCTTCGCTGCAGCCGGGCCAGGGTAGCCTTACGCTAAATCAGGGTCAGGGCTTCCAGCCGGTGAATAGCCGAATCGACGCTAATGTGGGCGATACGGTCATGGTCGGGCCCGAAGGCAGCGCAACTGTCGTCTATGACGATGGGTGTACGGTCAATGTCCAGCCCGGTTCGGTTACGACCGTGGCACCAATTTCGCCCTGTGCTTCCGGTTCATACGCCGATGACAACTCTAATACCTATGGTGCCATCGCGATAGGAGGGCTTGCGGCAGCCGCCATTGGCGTTGGCATCTGGGCCGGGACCACCTCCGGTAATACCAACGGCACTGCGGCCAGCCCTTAAGACGCCTAAAGTCGCTATTCAATCGCGAGAAAGCACCTCCGGTTCAATCGCGGGGGTGTTTGCTTTTAGCACGATGACGCCGGCGCTTGCGACGACTGCATTGGCCGTGGCTGCGGTGTTGAGCCCCTTTCTTGCCGTATCCTGGTATGCTCGACCACGCGTTTCCGGATGCGCCGCTGCGAGTGCGCTCTTGGGCGCCTTGTTATGCCTCGCGACGCTCGGAAATCATTCCACGGCCGCCGCAGCCGCCTTACGCATCGCCGACGATCACGGCGGCAATATCGGCCAATACTGGTCGCGCTACATGGCGCTTCGGGATTCCGGCCAACAAGTCGTCATCGATGGAATGTGCTCGTCGGCCTGCACCATGGTGCTCGGCATAGTGCCGAATGACAGGATATGCGTTACACAGAATGCGGTGCTCGGCTTTCACGCCGCATGGCGGCCCGGTTTTCTGGGTTTTAGGGTCATCAATACGCCGGCGACGCGGACTCTGTTGAGTTTCTATCCGGTCCCAATTCGGCAATGGATCGCCCGCAATGGCGGGCTGGGGAGCGATATGACGTATCTCTCCGGCCCCGAGCTGTTCGCGATGTACCGCGAATGCCGCTAACCGCGATTTGAACACGGCTGGTACGACCGACGATATCAGGCAAACCGATGGTAACTGACTCCATCGTACTCGGAATCAATGCCTATCACGCGGATGCCGCAGCCTGCATCCTGCGCGACGGTGCCTTGGTAGCCGCCGCCGAGGAAGAGCGGTTTTCCCGCATCAAGCACTGGGCCGGCTTCCCGTCCGCGGCAATCCGCTACTGCCTCGAGGAAGCCAAGATCGACCTGGGCGACGTGACCCACATCGCCGTCAACCGCAGCACCCGCGCCAACCTTCTGCGCAAGCTCGCTTATATCGTGACGCATCGGCCGACACCGCGTTTGCTGGTCGAGCGGCTGCGCAACCGCGCCCAAGTCGCCAGCATTGCCGACGAGGTCGGCGCGCTGCCGGGGCGCCCGTTTTCGGGCACGATCGACTATGTCGAGCACCACTTGGCGCATCTGGCGTCGGCGTTTTTTCCGTCGCCCTTTCACGAAGCGGTCGCGGTGTCGGTCGATGGCTTCGGCGATTTCGCCAGCGCCGGGTGGGGCTGCGGCAGCGGAACGGAGTTGTCGGTCGATGGCCGGGTCCTGTTTCCCCATTCGCTCGGTATTTTTTACCAAGCCATGACCCAATATCTTGGCTTTCCCCATTATGGCGACGAATACAAGCTGATGGGCCTCGCCGCCTATGGCAATCCGTCCTGCCGGCGTGAAGTAGAGCCGCTCGTTGCGCTACGCAACGACGGCAGTTTCGCCCTCGACCTGAAATTCTTCCGCCATCATAAGGAGGATATCGCCTATGAATGGCACGGCGGCTCGCCAGTATGTGGGGCGCTGTTTTCGGCGGAGCTGGTGCAGGCATTGGGGCCACCACGCAGCCCCGATGCGCCGATCGAGGACCGGCATCGCAATCTCGCCTTTGCGACCCAAGCCGTCTACGAGGACGCCTTTTTTCATCTTCTGAACACCTTGCAACGCCGCTACCGCAATACCGCCATCGCGCTCGCCGGTGGTTGCGCCTACAATTCGGTCGCCAACGGCAAGATCAAGGACCGCACCGCCTTTACCGATTGCTATTTGCAGTCGGCGGCGGGCGATGCCGGAGGCGCGATCGGTGCCGCCTATACGGTATGGCACCGAACCGGCTCACGCGCGCCGCAGATGACCCACGCCTTTTGGGGACCATCGTTCACGGACAGCTACGTCGCTACGCTCCTTCAAGAAAAAAGCGCGGCGATAGCAGCGGAGGGCTGCGCCGTGCAGCGTATCGACGACGCGCGAAATCTGGTCGATCGGACGGCGCGCGCGATCGCCGATGGGCTTGTGGTCGGCTGGTTTCAGGGCCGCATGGAATGGGGCCCGCGCGCGCTTGGCAACCGTTCGATCCTCGGCGACCCACGGCGGGCCGACATGAAAAACATCCTCAATCTGAAGATCAAGCGCCGCGAATCGTTTCGGCCGTTTGCGCCGTCGATCCTGCGCGAAGCCGTCGCCGATTGGTTCACGCGCGAGGACGACGTTCCATTCATGCTTCAGGTTTTGCCGATACGGCCGGAGCGCCGGGCACAGATTCCCGCGGTGACCCATGTCGATGGAACCGGGCGGCTGCAAACCGTCGATTCCGCCGGCAATCCGCGCTATCACGCTTTGATCGAGGCGTTTTTTCGTCTGACCGGCGTCCCCATGATTCTGAATACCTCGTTTAACGAAAACGAGCCTGTGGTTTGTCGCCCGGAAGAAGCCTTGGATTGCTTCCTGCGCACCAAAATGGATGTCTTGGTAATAGGCTCGTTCATGGTCAGTCGCGGCTCCGGATTACCGGCTTCACAATAGCGCTCGAGACTCGTCACAAATTCGCTCCGGGCGGCACTTACACTGATTGTCGCAGAAAAGCGTCAGGCCGCCGCACGAGCGGAACTGGCCTATAAGTTGCGTACAAGGTAAACCATCTACCGTATGAGTTGTATGGCCTACATACTAACTGTAGGCTGTGTGCGAGGAAAGGCGATGTTCGATTTTGCCTTGGGTCTCGTCGTCGGAGCCTGCATCGGCTACGGAATTCGCGCTTTTATGTCGTACTATAGACATGCGGCGACGAAGCGGCGACTCGGCATAAGTTGACTCGGCATAGGTTGACCTACTGCCGGCTTTTGACTTGACCAGACGCTTGGAATACCCGATCGCATCGCGCGGTAAGGGTGGTGGTTTGTTCGTTCAGGGGTTAACCGCATATGCACCTCGAAACCCGAGTGCTCGTGACCGGAGGTGCCGGATTTCTCGGCTCGCATCTCTGCGAGCGCCTCGTCAAGCTGGGCGCAAGCGTCCTCTGCATCGATAATTATTTCACCGGCACGCGACGCAACATCGAAGCGCTGCTCGACCACCATCGCTTCGAATTGATCCGTCACGATGTGACGTTTCCATTGTATGTCGAGGCCGACCAAATCTACAATTTGGCCTGCCCGGCCTCGCCGGTCCATTATCAACACGACCCCGTGCAGACCACCAAGACCAGCGTTCACGGCGCCATCAACATGCTGGGGCTGGCAAAACGGCTGCGTGCCAAAATTCTCCAGGCGTCCACCTCGGAAGTCTATGGCGATCCCACCGTTCATCCCCAGACCGAGGACTATTGGGGCCACGTCAATCCGATCGGCCCGCGCTCGTGCTACGACGAGGGCAAGCGTTGCGCCGAGACGCTGTTCTTCGATTATTGGCGCCAACACAGACTGCGCATCAAGGTGGCGCGGATCTTCAACACCTACGGACCGCGCATGCATCCGAACGACGGCCGCGTGGTATCGAACTTCATCGTCCAGGCTCTCTTGGGGCGCGACATCACCGTTTTCGGCGATGGCCTGCAAACGCGCTCGTTTTGCTACGTCGACGATCTCATCGATGGACTGATTCGGCTGATGGAGACGTCCGACGACGTGCAGGGACCGATCAATATCGGAAATCCGAAAGAATTCACGATGCTGGAGCTCGCCGCGCTGGTGATCGAACTGACCGGATCGCGTTCGCGCATCGTGCATCGGCCGCGGCCGCAGGACGATCCGCGGCAGCGACGACCGGACATTTCCAAAGCCGACGACCTGCTCGGCTGGGCGCCGCGAACCGAGTTGCGGGACGGCCTTGTTCGGACCATCACCTATTTCGAGAAGCTTTTGCAGGATGACGCGATTCGTCCTTTCATCGTTCACGAACAAGGCGCGGGAGCCTGATACCGAGATCCGATGGTGCGCTTGATTTTCGTCAATAGGTATTTCTCTCCCGACCACTCCGCGACGAGCCAAATCCTCTCTGATCTCGCCTTCCACCTGGCCGGACTCGGTCGCGACGTGCACATCGTCGCCGGCACGCAAATCTACGATGATCCTAAAGCATCGCTGCCCGAGCACGAAGTCATCCAAGGCGTGAACGTGCATCGCGTTCCGTCGACCCGTTTCGGGCGCGGCGCGCTCGCCGGACGCGCGATCGACTATCTGTCGTTCTTCCGATCGGTTCGCCTCAGGCTCCTCGAAATCGCCAGCGCCGGCGATATTGTGATCGCGAAAACCGACCCGCCGCTCACCTCGGTGGTCGCTCTTGAGGCCACGCAGCGGCGAAGCGCGCGGTTGGTCAATTGGCTGCAAGACATCTACCCCGAAACCGCCGTGAAGCTCGGCGTGCCCTTGATGCGCGGCCCGCTCGCCGCGGGTCTTGCCGCGCTGCGCGACCGCTCGTTGCGGCGGGCGGTGGCGACGGTTGTCGTCGGCGACCTTATGGGCCGCAAAGCCGCAGCGCTCGGCGCCGCGCCGGAGGCAATCCACGTCATCCCGAACTGGTGCGACGACGAGGCCATCAAGCCGATACCGCAGGGGGAAAACCCGCTGCGCCGGGCCTGGGGTCTCGCGGACAAATTCGTAGTCAGCTACTCGGGCAATCTGGGGCGGGCCCACGAATATGCCACCGTGCTCGCCGCCGCCGAGCGTTTGCGACACGATCAACGCATCGTCTTCCTGGTGATCGGCGGCGGTAAAGGGTTCGAGGAACTGAGCGGCATCGTCGAACACCGCGGCATCGCCGGCTCGTTTCGTTTCATGCCTTATCAGGATCAGTCGATGCTGCCCTATTCGCTGGGCGTAGCCGACGCGCACTGGCTTTCGCTCAATCCGGAACTCGAAGGGCTCATCGTCCCCAGCAAGTTCTACGGCATCGCGGCCGCCGGCAAGCCGATCATGGTGATCGGCGATACGAACGGCGAACTCGCAAGCCTGGTCGGGCAGCACGGCTGCGGGTTCGTTTTGGCGCCGGGCGATGCCGAAGCGCTGACAGGAGGCTTGCGGCGCATGGCGGACGACCCGGAAGCGGTTGCGGCAATGGGGACACGGGCGCGGCAAATGCTGGATGCGCAATTCACCCGCCAGCACGGTCTCGCGCGCTGGCGCGATTTGCTGGATCGCCTGATTGTAACGGAGCTGGATTCGTCGCGGTAAATTCGATAGGCCCGGCCGACACGCGATAAGATCGTTACGCCAAGGCCGCAACCGTCGCTAAACTCCATGAGCGAATCGATTATCCACCCGACCGACTTTTCCGAGCTGAGCCAAAACGCCTTCGCGCATGCGCTCAGGATCAGCGTCGCCGCCAAGGGCAAGCTCTAAATCGCACATATTGCCGCCCGCAGGGCCGCCCATGAGTGGCATTCTTTTCCCGAGGTCCGACAAACGCTTTCTCGGTGGGGCTTGCTCGATGCCGACACCTCGACCGCCGCCATATTCGACAGGCTCGGTGTCGAAGTCGCCAAGGTTGAGATCGAAGCGCACGATCCGGCAAGCGGCCTGTCGCGCTTTCTCGCCCACCACCCGAGCGAACTCATGGTGTTGGCCACGCAAGGCCGCGATGGCTTGCCGGCCTGGGTACAGCCGTCCATGGCCGAAGCGATGTCGCGCCGCGCGCAGACGGAAACCTTGTTCATCTCCGGGGAATGTGCGGGGTTCGTCGACAGCGAAAGCGGTAAACTCGAGCTCGATCGAATCCTTATCCCGGTCGACCGCAGTCCGCCCCCGGCCGCGGCCATGACCGCGATCCGACAATTCTGCCGACGGGTCGGTGCCGCGCCGGAAATCCGCATTCTCCACATCGGCACCCGCGCTCCGGTCGTCACGCTCGCATCGGGCCGCCGTGCTGCGGTGGAAGTGCGGAGCGGCAATGTCGTTGACGGCATTTTGCAAGCCGCCGCAGAGATGCGGGCAAATCTGATCGGCATGGCCTCCGCCGGCCGTCAGGGCCTGCTCGATGCCGTTCGCGGCCGCACGACGGAGCGCGTCTTGCGCCAGGCGCCCTGCCCGGTGCTCATGATCCCGGCGAGCGCTCAATGAAGACGGACTCCCGCCGAAGGAAATCAAATTTGCCGGGCGGTATTCGCTTCCGCTACACTTACCTCCGATAATGCAAGCGGGCGCGCCGCCACGGATGCGGCTTAGAGACCAACATGCAGAGCAATCAGTCGGGGCGTTCAGTCGAGGTCAGCGTTGTCGAGGAAACCGGACAATGGTTCGTCAGGCCGGCAGATCGACAAGAGAGGGGCCCCTATCACACTCCGGCCGTGGCATTGGAAGTGGCGGCTGTGGAGGTTTTATCCATCCGCAAACGGGGCATGAAGGCCGATATCGTCGTTCACGACGATTATGGCACACGCCACATCTGTCACCTTATCGAGCAGCTCAATGACCCAGGCCGGTGTCCGGGCTGCGAACACGCTTGGTCGGCCGCCCTCCATGCGCGTCCACCACGATGTCTCTTGCGCAAGGCCCTCGCATCGCGGTGAAGCCTTAAACCAATCCGAGCAGCGCTTTGGGCGAACTCCTGTACGCCGATAGGCGACCTGGTGAATTTGCGCTTGGGATTATCCACACCGGCAACGTGGGATGCGTCGCGTGAATGGCCGGAATCGGAAACCACCAGCACGGAATTGATCTAGGTCAAAGCGCCCCGGTACCGTGCCGGAGCATGTTTGTTGCGCTCGCAACTATAGCCTCGTCGCTATGGGTTGTGTGTGGGGCGGCGCGCTTACGGGGGTAACGCGCCGCCTTTCGTTTACAGCATATCCCGCAAAAAGCCTGCCCTCCGACTTGATCGGAGGGTGGAAATCGGTTTTGCGAAAATGACATGCTGAAACAAATGGCTAGCGCGGGATGTCGATTCCAAGAAAAGTCATCCTGCTGTAGCGGCCTGGGTGACGCTCGCTACGCCTTCGGCGGCGGCGCCACTGGCCGCAATCGAAGGCCGCAATCGAAGCCAATACGAAAAACGAGGCACCGGAGCGGTCTCCGGCGCCTCGTCGAAGACTTCTAGAGCCCTAAGGCTCTGATGCGATCAGAACCGGGCCCTAGGATTCCCAAACCAGTTTCACAACCGGCCGAGAATGAAGATCAAGCGGGGCAAGTATCCAAGCCCGAGCAGAACGCGAGAGTGAAGGCACCCGCCTTCTCCTTCATCATGCCCGCCGCGGCTTCCAGCGCCTCGTCGGAAATGTCGAAGGTGAGGATCTCTTCTTCCCTCTGGTCGATGTTGATGTCAGTCATAACCTTGTTCCTTTCGTTCGCCAGCGGCGCCAGCAGTCACCAGGCAGGACGAGAAATCGATTAAACCCCCCCGCCACGTGCCCATTTAATCATCGGCGGCGCACAGTGTAAAGTCTATCCGGACGATCCGACAGGTCGCTGATTTATGACGCTAAACCGGCCAAATTTCCGCACGCCTCGCGGCAGAATTGCACCGCCCCGCCTTGCCCGTTTACCATCGTTCCGCCGCCCCTTGATCCTCGCTCGCCGAGACGCCAGAAAGGCCCACTGAGGCCCCTTTCGATGGCCCGGCGGGCGCGTGCGCGGAAGACGCCGGGTGGTTCGCCTGGACCGTAGGCGCCGCATAGACCGAGAATCAGGGCCCAGAGCGGGACTGCTCACGGCCCGAATTGCCGACCCGATCGGAGGAAGCCGGTGGATGCCTTTCATGAGCGCTTCATTCTGCGCGCGGCAACCATCGACGAACTCTTGTCCGACGCGTTCGAGCCATGTCCCGGCCGGCACGGCGAAACCGGGTTTTCGACCCGCCGCCTTGCGGCTTGGCGCCGGGCCTGCGCGGCCGGCGATTCGGCGCTGTTCGAACGGCGGCTCGACCGCGACGGCTGGCCGGACGCTGTGATCAAGGAGCGGCTCGCCGAGGTTCGCCGCAAGCCTACCGCCGCACCGCCTGAATGGCTCGACGACGCACTGTGGATCGAGGCGGCGCTGCAGGATCCCAATAAAGACCGTGGCGGCGGCGGCATCCACGCCGAGCCTTGCGCGTTCGAAGAGCTGTTCATACCGCTCGTCGAACGGGCCGAGGCGCTTCTATGGTCCGGTCCGGATGCGCCGACGGCCGCCAATCTCACCGATAACGCCCGCGCTTGGCTGCGCCACGCGCTGCTCAGGGCATTGTCCGGGCTCTGCGCCGCTGCCCTCTACGAGCGCTTCGCCAAGGCCCGTGCGCAAGGCTACGAGCGATTCGTTGCCGACATGAAAGCCGAAGGCTTCCGGCACCTGTTCGACGAAAAACCGGTGCTATTGCGGCTCGTTGCCTGCCTGACGCGGCAGTGGATCGACACGTCGCGCGAATTTGTCCTGCGGCTCGGCGCCGATCTGGCGTCAATACGCAGCGAATTTTTCCATTCACCCGCAGGCGCGGCTGGACGCCTCGACAAGATCGAGGGAGGCCTCTCCGATCCGCACAATGGCGGCCGTTCGGTCCTGATCTTGACCTTCGAGGACGGCGCGCGCCTTGCCTATAAGCCAAAGGATTTGCGGCTCGACGTGGCCTGGCACGATTTGATCGCGCGGCTCAACGGCGCCGCTCCGCCGGTTGCCTTGAAGGCGGTCCGCGCGATCGCACGCGACGGTTACGGCTGGACCGAATTCATCGACCACACCAGCTGCGCCGACGCAGCCGGCTGCGAACGGTTTTTCCGCCGGGCCGGCGCCTGGCTCGCGCTGCTGCATCTATTCGTGGCGACCGACATGCATCAGGAGAACATGATCGCGGCAGGCGATTATCCGGTGCCGATCGACCTCGAGACGATCCTGCAGCCGAGCGCCGAGGAGCACAAAGCCAACGATCCCGAGGGCGAGGCCTTCGACGCCGCCATGGACATCGTCGCGAATTCGGTCATGACGGTCGGGCTCCTTCCCGCCTATGGACGATCCGTCGACAACCATGTCTTCGCCATGGGCGGGATGACGCCGGATTGGAATTTAAGAACGGTCGTCATATGGAACGACATCAATTCCGACGCGATGCGGCCGGCGAAGGCGAAACAGCACAGCCCGGTCACGCCTAACCTGCCGCATAGCGGCGGCCGTTACGCCACTTTCGCCGATCATTTCGACAGCTTCGTTGCGGGCTTTGCTGATTACGCGCATTTCCTGCTGCGCTTTATGCGGGCGGCGGGGCCTGGCGCCTTGTTCGGAAACTTCGTCGGCTTGCCGGTGCGCAAAATTATTCGCCCAACTCGATTCTACTACATGCTGCTGCAGCGCCTGAAAGATCATCGCACCATGGACGACGGCGCGGTCTGGTCGGCGCAGGCCGACTTCGTCGCGCGACTTTCTGAGTGGGACGAAAAGCCCGATCCGCTGTGGCCGCTGCACCGCGCCGAACGGTCTGCGCTCCTCACCTTGAACGTGCCGCACTTCGTGACGCCGAGTGACGGCGATGCAATCGCCGATGCGGCCGGCATTTCGGTCCGCACCGCGGCTGACTCCGGCCTCGACCGCGCCATGGCCCGCTTGCGAAATTTCGACGAGCGCGAAATCACCTGGCAGGTCGAAGTCATCTGGGAGAACACCGGACGGGCCTTGCCGGCCGGCGGCCCAGCGGCGCCGAAGCTGCCGGCGGACGTCGAAGCCGTACCTCTCGCCAGCGTCGAAACGCCGGCCTGGGCGATTTTCCGCGCCGAGGCGGATCGGATCGCCGCCGAACTTTTGCGCTATGCCATTCGCCGCGGCCCGGGCGCGGCCTGGATCGGTCTCGATTGGCTCGGCGATGCCGAGGTTTTCCAGCTCGTCTGCCTCGGCCCGGACCTTTACAACGGCGCGGCCGGCATCGCGGTGTTCCTCGCCGCGCATGCGGCAGCCACCGGGCACCAGCCTTCCGGCGAGCTGGCGCGGGCCGCGCTGTCGCATCTGCGCAAGAGTCTGAAAAGCCGCAATGCGGCGCGGCTTGCGCGCTCGCTCGGCATCGGCGGCGCCACCGGCTTGGGCTCGATCGTCTATGCGCTCGCCGTGATGGCGAAATGCCTTGGCGACGAGGAGCTTTTGGCCGACGCCCATGGCGCGGCGCGCCTCTGCACCGACGAAGTGATCGCGGCGGACAAGCAATTGGACGTGATGGGCGGCAGCGCCGGCGCCATATTGGGCCTGCTGCGGCTTTATCGCGACAGTCGGTCGAGCGAATCGCTCGCGCGTGCCGTCAAGTGCGGTGAACATCTGTTGCGGCAACCCCGACTGGGAACGGAGGGCCGGCGCAGCTGGGTCGGCCAGGGCTCCGGCACCCGCGGCTTGAACGGCATGTCGCACGGCGCCGCCGGCTTTGCCTATGCGCTCTCGTCCCTGGCTGCTGCGGCCGGGCGCGATGATTTTGCGAATGCGGCGGCGGAATGCTTGGCCTACGAGAATTCGAGCTACGACGCCGGGCGGCATAATTGGCCGGATCTGCGCGGCACCGAGCCGTCATGGCCGTGCCAGTGGTGTCACGGCGCGGCCGGGATCGGGCTGGCGCGTGCCGCAACGGCCAAATGGGGCGCAGCCGCCGCCCAGCCGCTCGCGGATCTCTGCAACGCCGTCGCGGGCGCCGAGCGCGCGGCGCCGATGCCGGTGGATACGCTGTGTTGCGGCACGCTCGGCGGCATCGAATTCTTCTGCGAGGCAGCCAACCTACTCGGTCGCAGCGATCTGCGCGACCTTGCCGCCCGGCGGCTCAAGGCGGTCCTCGACCGCGCCGGCGCGGCGGGCGATTATCGCTGGAACAGCGGCAAGCGGCAATTCAATCTGGGGCTGTTTCGCGGCCTTGCCGGCGTCGGTTACACGCTGTTGCGGCGAACGGATGCCGCGCTGCCCAACGTATTGATCTGGGAATAGATGAAAAACGCCAAGGCGATCGCTAGTCCGCCTTGGCTCCCGCGCAGGAGGCGACCAAGACGGCCTTGAACATGTCGAAGGATTGCACGGCCACTTTGCAATTCGTCGACGGATCGGCAGCGACCTGTCCCGCGCCCAGCGATTGTTGCTTGCCGTTGATGTTGAGCGTGACGCTCTCATTTGCCGGAGAGCCGACCATGCCGACAGTCAGGCGACCGCCGGCCACGATCAAAGTCTGATTTGGACCGATGTTGTAGGTGTCCGCAGCCGGCATGATCGCCTGCAGCGCGGCCTGCACGCCGGCGAGCTTGGCTTGCACGGTGGTGAGTTGCGCGGTCTTTTCGTCGACTTGCCTTTTGAGCTTCTGATTCTCCGACCGGAGCTCCTCGATCACGATATCGCGTCCCCCCAAATCGCGCGCGGACAAATACTTTCCGTATAGATAGCCGCCGATCAAGATGCCCAGAAGAATAACGACACCGGCGACAGCCGTGAAGAATGCGCTCTCGCCCCGGATCAACCGCCGTTGGGAATTCGCAGGCGCTGAGGCCGATTGCGTCCTGTCCGTCACCTTATCCTCCGCCTATTGCCCCGGTTTCGGCGCCGGCGGCGCCGTGAGGTCCGCGCCCGCACGCAAGGCCCCGGAGATTCCCGACAGCACGGAACGCACACCGGGAACATCGAGCGGACCGGCGGAAGACGCCGTATTACCCGTATCCGCAGCCGCGCCGCCCGACGCGCCGGCCGTCTTGTCGGACAGCGCCGGCGTCGCCTCGCCCGACTTCCCGCCGGGCGGCGCGCTCCCCGACGGACTGGCGCCCGACGGCGGCGCCGTGCCGGGCGACGGCGGCGATGCGCCGGTCGGGCTCGCAGCCGTTCCGCCCGGCAGCGCTACGCCCGGCGCGCCGGATTGCGGCGTCACGCCCGGTACCGCTGGCGTGTCGACATTGCCCAGGATGATCGGCAGGCCATCCTTACCGGTCCCGATCACCACGATCTTGGCGTTCGGCGACTGCGCCAGTTCGAGCGTGGCCTGGATGCCGCGCCAGCGCAGATAGGAATCCGAAATTCCCTGGCTGACCGTCTTCTGGAACGCGGCGATGCCGTCGGCCTCGATCTGCTTTCGTTTGGACTCCTCGGCTTCGCGCTGCACCCGGAATTTATATTCCTGGATCATGTAATACTGTTCGGTCTGCCGATTGATCGCGGAGACGATATCGGGCGGCAATTCGATGCTGAGCACCAGCGTATCGAGAATCTGAATCGAATCCTGCAGGAAGTCGTTGTAGTGCTTGGGATCCGGCTGTTCCATCGCCTCCGGCTGCACCAATTTGTTGAGATTGGACGCCAAGCTCTTTTGCGCATTGTCACGGATTAGTTTCTGGATCGAATCGCGCGACGTATAAACTTCTTCCGCCGTGTATTGCGAAATGACCTGCCGCGCCTGGCTGCCGATTTCCGGATTGACGACCGAAGTCAGAAAGTCCGGACCGATGAATTTGTGCAGCACGGCGACCGAATTGTGCAGCATCTGATAGCGCACGCTGATCTGCGCATGCACGCTGACGCCGTCCTTGGAGATGGCGTTGTAGGTCTGCGTCGAGGATTGCAGCCTGAGATCGTACAGGAACAGTCTGTCCCACGGCCAGATGATATGGAGTCCTTCCTCGCGTATTTCGCGAGGGTCGAGCACCGTGCCGCGGCCGACCCAGCACCAGCAATAGATATCGATGCCGTTGAACCGCTTCCACAGCACGCCGACCCGGCCGCTTGGAACCGTGATCACGACATAGGGCCACAACACGACGATGACGAGCGCCGCCATCATCAACGAGACGACGACGCCCGGCAGATGCCGCCCGAGACGACGCCACCAGCCCCGCTTTTTGCGCGGGGACGGCAGGTCATCAATGGACTCCGGATACTGCGCCATCAGCCGTTCTCCACCCAAACCCTATCATCCACCCATTGTGTGCTGTTCGACAATACGTCCTTCATCCATGCGGATGCGGCGCGCCGGCAAATGCAGCTCGTCGAGGTAACGGTCATCGTGCGTGATCACGACGAGGGTAGCACCAGCCTGCATCATCTCCGGCAGCAATTCGTCGTAAAATTTGCGGCGGAATTCCGGGTCCTGTTCGGCCGTCCATTCGTCGAGGATCATGATCGGACGCTTTTCGAGCATGCTGACGATGAGCGCGAGACGGCGGCGCTGGCCGCCGGAAAGATCGAGCGTGCGGAACTCGCCGTTGGTAAGCGACGTCTTGTCGGCCAGGCGGAACTGCGCCAGCAAGCGGCCGACCTCGGCCGGATCGGCGTCCGGTATGCCGTAAAGCCGCTTGAACAGATGGTAATCGAAGAAAATCGCCGACATTAATGCGCGATACTCGTCGCGGGAGGCATTGTTCACCGGGCGGCCGTCGAGCGTGATGTCGCCGGAATCCGGCGGATAGAGACCCGCGAGTACGCGCAAGAAGGTCGATTTTCCCGAACCGTTGCCGCCGGTGATGAAGACCAGTTCGCCGGACTGCAAGGTGAAATCTATCGGACCGATCTTGAACGCGGTGTCGGAAAATTTGTCGACATAGCGGAACACGATGTCGTGCATTTCGATACGGTCGAAACGCTTCGGCGCCGGCACGGCGGTGGCGTCGGGCCGCGCTAGGCGCGACAGCGCCGTTTCCAATTGCGCGATGCGGAGCGCTGCCGCATTCGCGTTGAGCAGGATGGGTATCGATTGCACCAGGCCGAAACACGCCCCCACCACGAATAGCAGCGCCGTGGTGGCCTTGGCGACGGAAGAACCTCCGAGCGTGTCGCTGAGATTCGGCGCCACAAATACGACGGCGCCGAGCAGGACGTACATCGAAATCTGCGATGTAACGATCATCCTGAAAGTTTCGGCCTGGGTGCGTATTTTGATGTTGGCGGCGGTTTTCGATACGTCGCTCGCATCGTCGTAGAGGTCCGCGCTGCGGGCGCTGTTGAGCCTGACCTCCTTGAAGCCGTCCAGGAAGTCGGTCAGCCGGTCGTAGAACCGGCGTTCCCACGCCGCCGACTCCGCCTTTTGCGCGCTCAGCCGGCGATTCTTGAGATGGAAAACAACTCCGGACGCGCCGACGATGACGACCGTCAAGGCGAACGTCACCAGGGACAAATATGCGACGTAGATCGACACAAAGCAGATGAGGACCGCGCCTTGCACCGTGAAGCAGAGCATATTGCTGGCTTGCGTCAATATCGCGGTATCGCTGGTGATCGCCGCGACGATGCGCGAACGCCCGATCCCTTCCAGCTCCAGAAGTTCAGAGCGCCTTATGTGATCGATAAGGCGCAGCCGCAGTTTGTGGATGATGGCCTCGATCTCGGCCGTGGCCGTGATGGTGACGTATTGCTGCGACTTCATGAACAGAAAGAGCGCGATCAGAAACAGCGAGGCGGCCCACAGGCCGGGTTTTTGCCCGTTGCTCGCGTCTTGGACTCCCGAATTGATGGCGGCCAGGATCGAGGCATTGCTGACGCCGCCGACGCCGGACATGAAGATCAGCTTCGGCAGCGAGCCGTGCATTTCGCGGCGAACGAGCTGAAGGAAGGACATGACTGCGGTGCCGCCCGACTACGTGACAATTACAGAGCAACGTGACCTGACGACACGGCGTCGGCCGGGCAAAAGCCCTGCCGGCCGATCCGCGGCGACAGCCGTCCTAGACCAGATCCAATTCGATTGAATCGGATCAGGGTCTAGATTTTTTGTTTGAGCATGATCTTATCCGAAAGCCGGCTTCCACTTTTCGGGATCATGCTCCGGAGCCCTATCCGTTCCGATCGAATCCCAAGCGGGCTCCAGGATGATGTTTGAGCATGACCTTTTCGGAAAACCGGGTTCCACTTTTCCAGATCATGCTCTAGTCGCGTTCTCGCCATTCGACGCGCCGTGACGGGCCGGTGATGAACAACACCGGCAAGACCACCAACGGAGTAGTGAAAAGCGCGAAGAAGAATGTCCCCCAGAAGCCCATGCGCCGATGGGTGCCGCAAAACCCCGTGAGCAGGCACACGGTTATATAGGCGAGAATAGCTACGGCCATCGGGCTCGGTCGCGTCGGTCGGTCATTGACACTTGGGTATGCCGTGACACTTGGGTACGCCGTCGGTCTGGGATACGCCCGCACCTACGCGATCGGCGTAGGCCCGTGGGTGTCACGGAGTCGTCGGCGCGGTCGATTCGGCCTTGCGAGCGGACGAGCGGGAGTCCCACATCTCCTTCTGCGCCTTGACGAACTCGCGATAGTCCGGCGGATTGAAATCGAGCAGCGTGCCGCCCGATTCGAAGTGCTGGATGAAGGCCTTGCCGATGGCGAAGGTCGCGCCCGCGGACAGCACCGGCATGACGAAGCCGGACGCCAGGGTGCCGAGGATCGGAACGGCTTTCAGCGCGCTCGCGGCGCCCATGCCGCTCGTTGCCGGAATCATGCTGCCAGCCAGAGCCGCGATCAGCGCCTTGCCCCGGTTGACGGAGAAATCGACGCCATAGATTTGCGAAAGCCGGCGCAGCATCTGCACTTGCAGGCCGCCGACCGCGAGGACGTCGACCACCGGCAACGGGATGAGCCCGGCGACGCCGGACCAGATCGCAAAACGGTCGACCAGTTTGCCCGCCAATTCATCGCGCTCCGCCGTCGAGGTCGGCGTCGAGGTCGCAATGGCTTCATCCTTCTCAGGGCTCACGGATTCGGTCGGTTTTTCTGCCATGGCGTATCCTTTCATCTCCCCCGGGGTCGCGCTCAGCACGCAAGCGAACGATTTGGATTTCCAAACGGTTTGGATCTCGTCGGCTCAATCCTCTTGAGCGGTAAAAAAGCCTATCATGGTGGGGTGGCGGTGCCAAGCGCTTGCCGGCGTCGAGCACGACGCCAATGCGGCCGTCAACATGCCGTCATGATGTTCGCTCCATCGACGACCGGCAGATCGCGGTGCGCCTTCGCGGCGGCTCGGCCGGCGCGACGGCCAACCGCTATTCCAGCGACTTGCGGAACCGCAGAATGCTGGTGGCGAGGAGGACCAAGGCGATCGCGGCCATGGCCCCAAGCTGCGGCCAGAGCACGTCGAGGCCTACGCCCTTGAGGAAAGTGCCGCGGATGACCACCAGATAATAGCGCAACGGATTCACGTAAGTCATCCATTGCAACACCTTCGGCATGCTCGAAATCGGGAAGCTGAACCCCGACAGGATGAAGAACGGATTGAGCACGAAGAAATTCGTGGAAAACGCCTGTTGCTGGGTCGAACACAGCGTCGAAATGAGCAGTCCGAGCGCCAGCGTGCTCAGGAGGAACAGGGAAGTCCCCAACAACAGCACCAACGGGTTGCCGACGAACGGTACCTGAAACCACAGGATACCCACCGCCACGATGAGCGCGACCTCGCCCAGGCCGACCAGGAAGAACGGCACCGTCTTGCCGATGATCAGTTCCACCGGCCGGATCGGCGACACCATGACCTGCTCCAAGGTGCCGACCTCGCGCTCGCGCACGATGGCAAAGGCGGTGAGATTGACGATGATGATCAGCGTCAGGGTGCCGATCAGGCCCGGCACGAAGAACCACTGGCCGTTGAGGTCCGGGTTGAACCAGGGTCGCTGCTCGATCGTCACATGGGCCTCGTTCATGCCTTTGACGCCGAGCGTGCGTTGCGCCAGATCGGCCGCGTAATCCTGGGCGAATCCCGCCGCGATGGTGTTGACATAACCGAGCGCGATCAGCGCGGTATTGGAGTTGGTGCCGTCGACGATGACTTGCAGCGGCGCGCTCCGCCCCTTGCGCAGGAGTTCGGCGAAGCCCGCCTGCACGACGAGCGCCACCGTGGCGTCGCTCCGGTCGATCGTCTCGGTGATCTCGCGCTGCGACTGCGCGACCTTGACGACGTTGAATCGCGTGCTTGAAGTGAACCGCGACAGCAATTCGCGGCTTTCCAGCGAATGATCGAGATCGAGCACCGCGGTCGAGACGTGATAGACCTCGTAGGTCGCGGCGTAGCCGAACAGCAGCATTTGCAGGATTGGGGGCACGATCAAAAGGAATCGCGCGCTCTTGTCGCGCCGAAGCTGGAGGAACTCCTTAATGACGATCGGTATGATGCGCGCGAACATGTCTTAGGCCAGGCGTTTGTGGAAAGCCCGCGCGGCAAGAACAACCACGGCGAACGCGTAGGCGAGCAGGAACAGTATCGGCGCCGACAGATCGACGATGCCGGTGCCCTTGAGGAACAGCGATTTGAGAATGGTAACGTAATAGCGCGAATACATCAGATAAGTGATATCCTGGATGAACGCCGGCATTTGATCGATGGGGAAGATGTAGCCTGAGAGCAGCACCGTCGGCATCATCGTTACCACCAGCGCAATCTGGCTCGCTCCAACTTGGCTGCGGATCAGCACCGAGAGCAGATAGCCGATGCTCAGGACGACGAAGAGAAAAAGCGTCGTCGTCAGAAACAGCGCGATGACAGTCCCGCGATACGGCACCCCGAACCAAAACGCCGCGATGACCAGGCAAAACGCTGCGTCGAGCCAGCTCAGCGCCAAATAGGGAATAAGCTTGCCGAACATCACCTCGCCGGGCTGCACCGGGGTGGAAATCAAAAGCTCCATGGTGCCCCGTTCCCATTCACGCGAGATGGTGAGCGAGGTGAGCTGCGCGCCGACCAGCGCCATAATGACTGCGATCAGGCCGGGGATGATGAAGTTGCGGCTTTCCAGATCCTCGTTGAACCAGACCCGCGATTGCACCACCATCGGCTGGATTTGCGCCAGCGTGCGGCCTTGGCGGTCGATCTGACTCAGCTGAATGTCGTTCGAGTAGCCGCTCACCACGGCGCTGGCATAACCGAAGGCGATATTGGCTGAATTGTCGTCGCTGGCGTCGAGAATGGCTTGCACCGACGCGGCATGCGCATCGTTCAGCCGCTCGGAAAAGTCCGGCGGCACCACGACGCCGAGGCTGCAATCGGCCTTGTCGATCGCCGCCTTGAGTGCCGCATAGCTTTGCACGTTGTGGGCGATGGCGAAATATTGCGACGCCTCGAAATGCTTGAACAAATCCTGGCTGAGTTGGCTGCCCTCGCGGTCGAAGGTGCAAATCGGAATATGTTTGAGGTCGAGATTGACGCCGTAGCCGAACAGAAACATCTGGGTGAAGGGCAGCAACAGCGCGATCATCAGGCTGCGCGGATCGCGCCAGATCTGCAGAATCTCCTTCACGGCCATGGCCTTGATCCGGCGAAGCTTCATGCCGCGGCCCTCCGCCGGGCGGTATCGACGGCGATGAGCCGCACGAACACGTCTTCGAGCGACGGCCGGATGCGCTCGAGGCGTGACGGGAAGAGGCCCTGACGTTCCAGAAAAGCCGGCAGCTCGCGCAGCGCGTTATCGGCATCGGCAACGAGAACATGGAGCGCATTGCCGAACACCGAGCAGTCGAGAACGCCGGGCGCCTGTTGCAGCGCCGCCAAGGTCGGGCCGAGGTTCGCGCATTCGAGCAGCAGCAGTTCGCCGCCGAGCGCCGTACGCTTGAGTTCATCCGGGCTGCCGATCGCGACGAGCCGGCCTTGATTGATGAGGGCGGCGCGGTGGCAATATTCGGCCTCGTCCATGTAATGGGTCGAAACGAGGACAGTGACGCCGTCGGCGGCGAGCGTGTGGATGAGGTCCCAGAAACGCCGCCGCGAGGTCGGCTCGACGCCCGATGTCGGTTCGTCGAGGAACAAGATCGGCGGCCGGTGCAGCACGGCGCAGCCGAGCGCGAGCCGTTGCTGCCAGCCGCCGGCGAGCGTCGAAACCAGCGCCTTCTCGCGACCGCCGAGGCCCGCCATGTCGATGGCGAAGCGCATGCGTTCGGCCAATTCGGCGCGCGGCACCCGGTAAATGCCGCCGAAGAATTTGAGGTTCTCCTCGACCGACAAATCGCGATAGAGCGAGAACTTCTGCGACATATAGCCGATGCGCTCGCGCACCCGTTCCGGATCCTTGGTCACGTCGACGCCGGCGACCAGCGCCCGCCCCGCGCTCGGCCGCAGCAGGCCGCAGAGAATGCGGATGATGGTCGATTTGCCGGCGCCGTTCGGACCGAGAAAGCCCATGATTTCGCCGCGCCCGACGCGAAAGCTCACCCCGTCCACCGCGACGAAGCGGCCGAAGCGCTTGCCCAGATTCTCGACGACGATTTGCGGCGCGGCGGCGACATCGGTCATGACGCTGTTGCCTCGCCTTGGGTGAGGGCTACGAAAACGTCCTCGATGCTCGGTTCGCCGACGACGATGTCGACGACCGCGACAGCGGCCCGCCGCAATGCCTCGCGCAGCTCGACGATCCGCAGGCCGGCGTCGTCGACCACGGCGTGAACGCCGTCGCCGACCAGGATGACGTTGCTCACTCCGGAAAGTCCGGCGATGGTATCACGCACCTTGCGCCCGGCCGGGGAGGTAATGACCAAGAGCGCGCCCGGCATGCGCGCCTTGAGCGCCATGGGCGTGTCGCAATAGAGCACGCGCCCACGGTCGAGCAGAGCCAGGCGATTGCAGCGTTCGGCCTCGTCGAGATAGGCGGTCGAGATGACGATGGTCACGCCCTCGTCGCGCAGGCCGTAAAGGATGCGCCAGAAATCGCGGCGCGACACCGGATCGACGCCGGTGGTCGGTTCGTCGAGCAAGAGAATTTGCGGGGTGTGAACCAGTGCGCAGGTCAGGCCCAGCTTCTGCTTCATGCCGCCGGACAGTTGACCGGCGAGGCGGGCGCGGAACTGCGTCATCCCGGAGGCGGCGAGGAGCCGCGCGGCGCGCTCTTCGCGGGCCTGCGCCGGGACTTCGAACAGATCGGCATAGAAGCGGATGTTCTCGTCGACGGTCAGGTCCTCGTAGAGACCGAACCGTTGCGGCATGTAACTGATGTGTTGCTTGCCCTCTTCGGCATCCGCCACAACGTCGACGCCGTCGATGACGATGCGTCCCTGGTCCGGCCTCATGACGCCGGCGAGCATGCGCATGGTGGCGGTCTTGCCGGCGCCGTCTGGGCCGACCAGGCCGAAAATCTCGCCGCGCTCCACCGTGAAGCTCAGCCCGTCGACGGCGGCGACCGCGTCGAAGCGTTTGATCAGGCCAGAGGCTTCGATGATGGAAGTCCGCGCATTCATGACCCGCTCGGCGGCAGTGCGCTCAGCTTCGCGTCGGCCGGCATGCCCGGCACGAGTTCATGCGATGGATTGTCGAGGTCGATACGGATGCGATAGACGAGCGTGACGCGTTCGGCATGCGTCTCGACGCTCTTCGGCGTGAACTCGGCATTGCCGGAGATGAACGAGACGCGGCCGGTATAGATCTTGCCCGGATAGGTATCTGTCGTGACGGTCGCGGTTTCGCCGTAGCGGACCTTGCCGATGTCGGTCTCGTTGATGTAGGCGCGCAGCCAGACGTGATCGAGATCGGCGAGCGTCACCACCGGAGTCCCCGGCACCATGATCTCGCCAAGCTCGGCCTGGCGGACCTGGATCACGCCGGAGAACGGCGCCCGCAACACCGTGTAATCGAGCACGATCTGCGACATTTTCAGCGTTTCGGTCGCGCTAGTGATCGCCGCCTTGGCCAATTCGACCTGCCGCTCGGCGGCGTTGTGGAGCGCCACGTCGCGCTGGTGCGCGGCGGTCGATTGCCGCAGCGCGGCATAGGTCAGATCGCGCTGTTGCACGGTGCCCGCGCTCTTTTTGAGGAGCATATCGGCGCGATCGAATTCCTGCTGCCGGAATTCGCGATCGGCTACGTCGCTTTCCACCGTCTGCTCCGCGGCCGAAAGGTTTTGCTCCGCGGCGGCGAGCTGGCGGCGCTGCATCTCGATCGCCGCCTCGTTGATGGCGACCTGCTGGCGATAATCGGAATCGTCGAGCCGCGCGATCAGCGTGCCGGAATCCACCCATTGGCCTTCGTCGAACGGCAGTTCGACGATGCGCGACTGCACGGTCTTGAAGCCGAGCACGCTCTGGTGCGCTTCGATATTGCCGGAGACCAGAATAACGGGCGCCGTTGCCGGTCCGAACAGGGCCGTCTGCAACGGTCCGCGCGCGAAATAAGCCGCGAGCGCCGCTGCGGCGATCACGAGCCCGAGAACGATCCACGCCGCTTTGGGCCGGCTCTTGGTCACCGCATCGATTTTCGATCGAAGCGCAAGCGGCGCATGCATCGCATCGCCTCCTTCGGCGTCAGCGATGCTTTATGCCCGATCCGCATCGGTTCCCCTTTGATCCATGTCAGAGTCTTAAAATGATTTAAGAAGTCAGAACTTTAGAGCATGTCCCGCAAAAGGAGGGCCGGATTTGCGAAAAGGGCATGCCTAAACAAACAGCTAAAGTGGGATGACGGTTCGAAGAAACGTCGTCCCGCTTTAGACGTCAACTCTCGCGCCCGACCCAGACATCGCCAAGCTTGACGTAAGACCGCTTCACCGCGGCCCAGGCGATGCGGTGCGCGGCTTCTTCTTGCCGCAGATCGCCGGCATGCGCGGCGTAAGCATGATTGAATGCCGCGCGGTAGATATCCTGGGCGTGCGCGGGCAGATGCGCCCGCACCGAAGCCGGCAGGTCTTCGTTGCTGCGATAGGGCATGACAACTGCCGTTCTGTGTAGAGCACGAAGTCTGCGGCAACGGGCGGCCGATGACATTGATATGGATCAGCCGGCCCCGGCGAGGACAGACAGTTCGTTCTACGTGGGGAGTACTAGCGCGCCCGCAGAGCTTCGAAGTCCTGTCTCCGGATTCGCAATCTCTTTAGAACTGTTTCCAGTCCAGATCGCCGTTGACCGCGGTTGCGAGCGCAGCCTGCATGCGTCGGACGGGACCGCCCGCGCCGGTTCTGACCACTCGTTTGGCTACCGCAATCGCAGCGTTCGACTGGACCGCCTCACGCTTCGGAGCGGCCGGACGCTGTTCACGCGCAGTCTTTTCCGCTTGAACGCCGTGTCCGACCCAGGCGCCGACGGCGATCTTGAAAAAAGCGACGCGCTCGTCCATCGCCGCTGCCTGCTGCTCCAGCGTCTTGGCGGTGGCGGCGTTCTCCTCGACCAGCGCGGAGTTTTGTTGCGTCATCTGGTCCATCTGGGTCAGCGCCTTGCCGACCTGCTCGATGCCGCTGGCCTGCTCGGCGCTGGCATTGGCGATATCGGCCACGATCTCCGCAACATCCTTGATCGAGTCCACGATCTCGTTGAGCGACGCCCCCGCCCGATTGACCAGAGCGACGCCTTCCCTGACTTGACCATTGCTGCTGGTGATCAAGTCCTTGATGTCCTTCGCCGCCTGGGAAGAGCGCTGAGCCAGAGTGCGCACCTCTGAGGCCACCACCGCAAAGCCGCGGCCGGCATCGCCGGCGCGCGCGGCTTCCACCGCGGCGTTGAGCGCCAGCAGGTTGGTTTGTCGAGCGATCTCGTCGATTACGCCGATGATGTCGGAGATCTTGCGCGAGGAGTCCTCGATTTTCGCCATGGCTTCGACCGCCTTGGCGACCACCTCGCCGCCGCGACCGGCCACCTCGCGGGTGCCGCTGGCGGAAGAATTTGCTTGCTGGGCGTTCTCCGCGTTCTTCTTCACGGTGGCGGCGATCTGCTCCATCGAGGCCGAGGTCTGTTCCAGACTGGCGGCCTGCTCCTCGGTGCGCTGGGACAAATCGCTCGTACTGGTCGAGATCTCCCCCGAAGCATTAGTCACCTGGCGCGCGGACTCGGTCAGCGAGCGGATCGTCTCCTGCAACTGCGCCATCGTGCCGTTGAAATTTTCCTTGAGCTCCTGGTAGGCGTCCGGGAATGTGTCGGTCAGGCGGAAGGTAAGATCGCCGCCGGAGAGCTGTTGCAGGCCGACGCCGAGCGCCTTGACGGCCTGCGTCTGCTCTTCTGCCGCCTTGGCCCGTTCCTCCGCTACCTTCGCCTGAGCCGCGGCTTCGGCTTGCATGAGCTGGTTCTGACGATCGGCCTCGACCTTCTGGCGTTGCACGGCTTCGGCGGCTTCCGCGCGCGCCTTCTCGTCGGCAAGCACCTTGAACCGCTCGACGGCGTTCGCCACACCGCCGATCTCGTCCTTGCGGTCGAGGCCAGGCAGCGCGACGCTGAAATCGCCGGCCGCGACCTTCAGCATCGCTTGCTGAATCTGTCGCAGCGGACCGGTGACGCGACGCGTCACCAGGAGCATCATACCGACGACCAGCATGATCGCCGACGCCAGCACGCCGAGCTCGGTCCAAAGCGTCCACGAAGCATCCGCGCGTTGAACCGACGCGTACTCCTTGGCCGCCTTCAGCGCCGCCTCGGCAACGCCCAACAATGACGCGAGCTTCGTGATCGAATTTGTCGACCACTCCGCAGGATTCAACGCATCCGTTTGGTGGGCAACCAGCGCTTTTATCGAGTTCAACCGCAGCTCGGTAAACGGTCGCCCGAAATATTCGGTCCTGGCGCTCTCGAGCGCCGCGACGAAGTAAGCCGGCATCGGCATGCTAGAGGCGATTTCCTCCAGTGCCGCCCACGCCACCTCGATCTTGGCGTCGTTGACCGTGTATTTGAGCATGAGGTCCTGCGGCACCGGCAGCCCGCTGAGACCATTGGTGATCATGACCGCGTTATCGCCACCGGCGTTGCGCGCCGCCCAGGCCAGCTGTTTGATATCCATCAACTGGTCGACGAACGGATCCGCGAGCTTCACCGATTTCGTCAATTGCATCGATATCGTCTCGAGCAAATGCAAAATGGCGCCGGTTTCATTGAAGTATTCGTCGGCGAGTCCTTGCCGCCGCTCCGCTTTCGGCTTCAGGAACGCCGTCGCCGACTCCTGTTGCAGCGCCTCCATCTTCTTGATCGCTTCGCGGAGACCGGCAACCGAATTTTGCCGTTCCGGAAAATCGGCGGTCTCCAATTTCCTCAGAGCGGACTTCAGGGCCGGCATGTCAGCGTCGCGAACTTCCTTGAGCGCCGGCAATATTGCCGTAAGTTGTTGGTCGGAATTCAAATCGCGGGTCGAGTAAGAGCGATCGATGCGCAGGTTATGCAAAGCCGTGAAGATGTCGCCGGAGGCGTCGGCGGCAATCGCGATCCGATCGACCGCCGCCAGTCGCGTCCATGAATTCCAGGCACCGAGCGCCAACACGGCCACCACCACCATTGCCAAAGTGGCAATGACCGACTTCAGAAGCGTGTTGACCGAGATGCTGTTCAGCATGACGCGTTTTGTCTCCGACGAGAGCATCGGCTGTCGGCATGAACCGACAGCCGATGCCGTTTCCTAGCACTTAAGGTCTTTCCAATTCGGAAAGTTTTATCGGCATCGAGGCAAGCACGGTGAACGACCGTGCAGCCAAAAAGGACCAGCGCGAAGTATCTCCGTGCGAAAGCTAGGTCGATATCGTAAAAAAAGTCCGCCAGTAGCAGATACGATTCAAACCCGAGGTCCTTAACCTGGATCAAGATTGAGGGGCGCAGCCAATCGTTGCGAGACATCACCCGTTGGTCGACACCATGGCGCGGCCGATCGGCACGCGGCCGGCCTGGGGGGTGAGCCGGCTCGTGCCCGGCTACCAGCCCTCGAGCGGCGTGCGAGAAGAGCTTGCCGCCGTGATCCGCACCGGCGGCGATCACCGTGGGGTTCTCCCCGGGCGGCAAAGCTGCCGGCGATATTGTTCGAGCATCCGACAGGTTGCGATCGCATCGGCGGCACAACGCGACACGAGATTATCGCGGTCGCAGCGGCAATTCGGCGCCGCCTGATCGGGCGGCTCATGCGGCGCGGTGGTCGGTGAATTTGGCGAGACGTCTTGCCACCTTCATGCGTTGCACGCTGTCGCCGGCGAGATGCGTCCAAATGATGGCATCACGCGCCAGCTTATCGGCATGGGCATCCATCTGGCAGCCTTCGGCACCCCGAATTTCCAGGTACAGCTCCGTCACTTCCTGCACCACATCGGTGGAATAATTCATCGCCAGTCCGGCATTGCAGGAGTGGATTTTTCTATCGTGTTCCCAGGCAACCCGCATGACGTAGGAACGCAGCGCTTCGGTCAACATGAACATCCGGTTGATCTGCAACTGGACGTTCTGCTGCTCGAACAGCACGCGCCCGCCTTGCCTCGCCGTCTTGACATAACGCATCGCCGTCTCGCAGGCATCGTCGCAGATGCCGAGCCCGTTCGCACAAAGCTCGAGATCGCCGAACAGGTCGCCTCCGGTCGTATCGCTGCCGGTGCCGCCGGCCTTGCGCACGGCGCCGCCCACGTCGCCGACCACATTGGCATGCGGCACGCGAGCATTTTCGAAGATCATTTCGCCGTTCTGATAGAATCGCCACCCGCTCTTGTTGAACACCTTGCCGATGCGGAACCCGGGCGTGTCGCGCGGCACCAGGAACAAGGTCGTGCCTTGCTTGAGCGGCACTTTGGGATTGGTGCGGGCGTCGACGAAGAACAGCTTGCCGATCGGCGCGTTGGCGATGAACGCCTTCTCGCCGTTCAGGATCCATTCGTCGCCGTGACGTTCGGCCTTGAGCTTCAGCCCCGCCTTGATGTCGTCCTCCGGCGGCAGCCGATTGTCGGAGCCCGCGCTCGGCTCGGTGATGCCTTTGCCGAGCAGGAAGGTGTCGTCGGCGACGAACGGCCTGAGGAAACGCTCCTTCTGCTCGTCGGAGCAGGAGGTGCAAATCAGGTGGCTCCATTTCCAGTTCTGGCTGAAAGCCTTGGAAACCGCGCTATCGGCCTTGGCGATCTCGGTCATGACCAGCGCCTGGGTGACGAAGTCGGTGCCGTGGCCGCCGAACTGCTTCGGCACCGCCATGGTTCGGAAGCCGAGCTTGGAGCCCTTCTTGATGATGTCCCAGTCGAAAGTCTCGCGCGCGGTAGGGATCGCATCGCGTTCGAGCGAGATGGGGCGAACTTCCTCGTCGGCGAATTTCCGCGCCAGCATCTGCCAGGAGCGCTGTTCATTACTCAATTCGAAATCCATGGTGGCATCCTGATCGATATGGTTTTTGGTCGCTGTTATTCGCCCGCGGCCGCCCGCGCACCGTTGGTGACGCGCCGGTAACCGGCGATGACCTCGGCAAGCCGCAGCTTGGCATCGGTGTTACCGTCGCCGCTGTGCAGGCATACCCGAGCATCATGCACGTATTTTTGCAGCGGCATGTCGCGCATCACGCCCATGGCGCCGAACACCTCGGCGGCATCCTTGGTGGCTTTCATCATCATCTCGGCGGTAAAAACTTGCGCCACGGTCTGCAGCGGCAGATCGGACAGGCTGCGGTCGGCAAAGGCCGCCGGATGATCCGACGCCCATGCCGCTTGCCAGATGATGGCGCGCGCGACCTCGAGCTTGATGGCGACCTCGGCGAGCTTGGTCCCGATTGCCTGATGTTCGATGATCGGCCGGCCGCCCTGCACCCGCAAATGCGCATAATCGACCGCCGCTTCGTAAGCGGCGCGGCCGACGCCGAGGTTCAATGCCTGAAACGACGGCATGCCCTTGCCAGCCGCATCCGCGCCCGTGAGTAGCACCGCCGCGTCGTCGTCAAGAAGGTTGTCGGCCGCCACCCGGCAGTCCTTGAACGTCACGTCGCCGTAGGACCCGTGCAGCCACGTTTTTTGCGGTCGACTCACGCTCAGTCCGGAGGTGTCCGCCGGCACCAGTATAACTTTCGCACGCAGCTGACCGGGAATCTGGACCAATACGGCGAACAGCGCGGCGATAGGCGCATTGGCAACGCAGGTCTTGGCGCCGTTGACGACCCATTCGCCATTGGCCGCCGGCGCGGCGACCGTCTTGACCGCGGCATCGGTGCCTGCCGGGCGATGGTAGTTCACACCCAGCTTTGTTTCAGTTTCGGCTTCGCGACCGGCGAAGGCGAGATGATAGCGGTCGTTCTTCAAAAACTGCGGCAAAAAGCGGTCGCGTTGGGCGTCCGTCATGGCCTTGTCGAACAACAGATGACCGAGCCGCGAGGATTCTGAAAGTATCGCGGCAAGATCGGCATCCCCCGCCGCCAGTTCTTCAGTCACGATGCAACTGGTGAGATGGTCCGCGCCCGCTCCGCCGCGGTCTTCCGACAAGGCCAAACTGCGCAGCCCCATCTGCGAGGCCTGGTCGAGCAGTTCCATCGGCAGCCGCCGGTCGCAGACATCGAGCCGTTCCGCGTTCAGCACGACCGGCTTGATTTGTTCCGTGACAAAGCCGCGCACGGTATCGCGGATTTCCAGCTGTTCCGGGCTCAGATGAAGATTGTACATGGATATCCCTATCGGTTCTCGCCGCCGCCTTGCCCCGCCGCGACAGCCGCGGC
>Ga0181533_1000934_pt1 | contig 38685 bp, 38 predicted proteins | sample PEATcosm2014_Bin_45_FD_119772 | JGI IMG/M metagenome (GOLD analysis project Ga0181533, IMG submission 119772) | Peatland microbial communities from MTU Mesocosm Facility, Houghton, MI, USA - PEATcosm2014_Bin11_60_metaG | ecosystem: Environmental > Terrestrial > Soil > Wetlands > Peat | place...
CCCATCTTGGCCAGCGGGAAGTCCAGGACATGGAGTGCTTGGATCAGCTTCGCCATGGCGTACATCGAAATGCCTGACGAGAGAATCGTCATCACGGCGAACGAGAAGGCGTTGAATCCCCGCGTCTTTTCATCAAAGCGCAGCCGCAGAAACTCCGGCACGGACCGGGCGCGCGAGCCGTAGTAAAAGGGCATCATGAATATGCCGATGAACACCATGGCTGGAATCGCGCCGATCCAATAGAAATGACTGGTGGCAATTCCGTATTTTGCGCCCGATGCACCCATCCCGATCACTTCCACCGCGCCAAGGTTCGCGGCCATGAATGCGATGCCGCAAACCCAGGCCGGAAGGGAACGCCCGGCAAGGAAGAAATCCGTGCTCGTTTTCATGAAGCGCTTCAGGAAGACCCCAATCCCCAAAACGAACGCGAAGTAAAGAAACATGATGACCCAATCAATGGCCGTCAGATTCATTCCATAATCCTTTCCACCAGACGCGGCAATTCGCTTGGACGATTACCGGGCGCATACTCGTTCTCTCAGTCGTGATCCAAGAGAGCCTCTACTCCATAGGGAAGCTCAAGAGTGCTTTCCTACACATCACCCAGCAGCGCCCTCATCTGGTGCAGGAGCGCAACGTGCTGGGTCTCTTGCTTGAACTTGATGACGACAAACGCTTGCTTGCCCGGACCCCTTCGTCGCGAAACATCCACTCCGTCCGGCGCGGGGCCGAAGACAGGCGCTACACCGCTCTTCTGCTGCCACTTCCACAGGCTCGCCTTTGTGCCCGAGGCCTGCCGCCTTGCTCGGGAAGCACAAAGAAACTGCCGGTGCGCTGGAAGCGGGGAGATACGACTCCTTGAGAAGTGGGGGAATGGATGAAGAAACGAATTAGGAAGATTGATTCCGTAGATACCCATAGGGCTAGGCGCAATTCCTAACTCCGAGCGAAACTTTGTCATTCCGGCAAAGGGATGTCAATTGATTTTTGCGCTTCGACATTCTAACTCCATCGTGCGTTGCGACTTTGTCGTGCGTCGCCAGCGCACCGTCCGTGAATCTGAGCGATGGCAATGCAATTCGCGGTTTTCGTCATCGCGGCGGCGCAGTCCAGGCGTTTTTTGTGCAGCTTTCCTGAAGGAGTTAAGGCGCTTTTAATTGGACCCAAATGGACGCAAATTACGGAAACTCACGCAGGGTCCAAATACGTAAGCCATCGTTTTGCGGTCAATGGTTGGTGGACGTGGCCGGGTTCGAACCGGCGACCCCCTGCTTGCAAAGCAGGTGCTCTCCCAGCTGAGCTACACGCCCCCCGTTTCCTTCAACCTACTGACCAGTATACCAGTTGCAGGAACTTTTCGAATGCTCCGACGCTGCTTTTTCCTTGGAACATTTGGAACAACTTCCTTGGGCAAAACGAAACCATAGCCCACGCGCTCCGCTTCGGCGAGCCTAGCCGGAACGTCTTCCTTCAGCGCTGAATACACCTCGCCCATCTCTTTCGGCTTGTGCGCCATCCAATGCAGGCGGTGGTCTTCCTGAACTCGCTGCTTCCTAAGCCACGAGTTTCGGAAGCGCCGGAAACCGTGCCAACCGAGTCCTTCTTCGTATAGCCCCAGCTTGGCTAGTCTCGGGTCGAGCCAATCCTCAGCAAGATTACCATACAGGTAAGGAGTGTTTTTCTCCGTGTGAAGAATCAGCCCAGACTTTCCTATCACGTAGGGACGTAGGTAAGCGGCGACATCGGGATGCAGATCGACCTCCCTGTAAGAGGCATCGGTCTTTACGTAGTCGAGAATGCGGGGGCAGTCTTTGTCCACTTGCTGCTCGACTTTGATCGTGAGACCGCCATTGATAAAGTGACGAGCCTCCAGTGCTAATGCCTCGGAAATTCGCATTCCCGTCGCAGCGAGCAATACGTACAGGTAACGCTCAATGTCGGAATCTGCGGCGGCGATCAGCGCATTGATTCCATCGACCTTCAGCGCCGGGCGCTTTTGCTTCCGATAGACGACAACGGGCAAGTCCAGCACCTCAGCATTCCACACACGCGGATACAGCGGCTCGCCGTTTGGAGCGAGCTTGGACTTCACGACTTGCTTGACGTACCGCACGTACTTGTTGACGGTCTCGGGGTCAAGCCCTCCTTCAACCAACTTTCGCACGAGAGGCTTAACGGTGAGGTTATCCACCATCGAAAGGAGGAGATCACCGATAATGGGATTAATCCACTTACGAATGGCACCGCGTACTGATGTGGGGTTTTTGATGGGCCTACGGTTGCGGGTCGTCGCTTCCTGCAAATATTGCTCTGCCTGCTGTCCGAATGTAACAGCTCCACCAAGAACGACTCGATTGAATCGCTCCTCTGAGTTAGCGCCTGACTCTTCGACAACTTTCTTAGCGAGACGTTCAACTTCCGGCTTCGGGAGTCGGAGGCTAATGAGACAAACCTTGAGGTTCTTGTGCTGTCGCTTCTCGACGCCGACAACGTCTAAACGCGCACGAACACGCCACCACTTGCCTGCTTTGAAAGGTTTGGAACTCTGACCGCTGCGACGAGACATGCTCTTCCTTGTCTCTCGTCGCAAAGGCTGCGCTTTTACGTAATCGACAATAATACTGCTCGAAGAAACTTTCAACGCGCACGGCAGTGGACGCTGGATGGATGCGTTGTCTGCGCCGTAACCGGACGATGAATCGTTAATCGACACAGCTTCACCGTACAGCCATCCCGACAGCAGTGCCGAGACAGAACATGGCTGCGAGAAGGTGAAGAAGTCTGGGGTACTCAATGAGGTTCAGCAGCCGCAGTGCAAACTGCCCGAAGAGTGGTTCACGCAGTACACTCGGGCTATGACGGGCTGTACTCCCAAGCAGGTGCAGGCGTTGTCGACACGCATGTCGGCCGCATTCAAGCAATACGCGGACACATTCGGAGATCGAGTGCACATCGGCGCTCTCACAGACACTCCTGAGCAAAACAGGGCTCTGATTCTCGGTTACGGCCAGGAATTCGTCCGTATTGTGGAGGGTGAAACAAAAGACTGGGAAGGTGAGTTGCCACAGTTACGGGTGGATTTAGTTGGGTTGTTGGAGCGCGGCTGTACTCCACTGGACATTATCGATTTCATGTTCGCGTGTACGAAAGGTCGGAGCGACAGTGTATCTGACAGCCTCAAATCCATCGGACTTAGGGGTGATCCATCGCTCAATCTACTGAGAGCGATCTGTCATCTGGTGTCCGCCAAAATCTCTGCACTAAATACGCCCCATGTTCCGGGGCCGCTTTTCTTTCTTCCACAGTTGGCTCCTGAACTTTCAGAAGAGGACCGCGCAAGACTCGCGGACGATCTCAAGCGGCTTCCCGAATTGCTGGCAGTGTTTGGCGACTTGCTTACGATTTACCCACCCAAGGAAGCCCGTGCACCTGAGATAGAAGAGGTGCTCCGGCAAAAGGATATTGCTTTATTTTATGTACTTCTGAGCAATTTCAATGCTGGCTATCCAACACTGAGCGTCCTCCTCAGAACGATGCGCCGTGTTCGATATGCCGTCACGCCCAAAGCAAGATATGTCCGCCGCGTCAGTGGAGTTCGGGTTGGGCGTGACCCTAGTAGCGGTCGCGATGAGTCGTCAGTTCGAGACCCCTTGAATGCAACGGCGCTTCAAAGACGGCTCCACAGATTTTTTTCAGATAATGGGAATTTGCATTTCTACATGCATTTTCTTGTTTTGTTATACCTGTCATCGGCTTTCGCCGAGCAGCGAACCAATGCTGCAACTCTACGGGCCGCGTTACCTACATTAATGAAGCCCACAAGCTGACCGCCCCGTTTCCGTAAAAAGACAAGACAACAGCACATCAGAATCGCCCTCTCCTGTCTCGGCACAGCCCCGCTGACGTAGGTACTCTGCGTCTTGAGGCACGGTGGGTGCCTTACGTAAACCAACCCACACCTCCCACGGAGGGAGCCTGCGCGAGGCAGCCAGCTCTTAGGGCGAGGGGCGCAGGGTGAGCAAGAAGTCATAGACGCTCCGTGGGGCGATGCTGGCGAGTTCACGACTACGCCGACAGACAAGACGGACGCTCCACCGATTGGGGCAGGCAGCAAAAATTTTCTGGTCTCAGTTGAGATTGGATTGGCATGCCCATCAAGGAGCGTGGTGATCAGCCCGCGCAGATGTTCCGTGACACGCCTTTCTAGTCTCAATTGAGACCAGACTGGAGATTAAGAATGACCAAAAAGAAACCAACCGACGACCTTGAGAAAGAGTTGGTTGAGTCGGGCAATTGGACTCGCATCGATGAAATCATCAAGGAAGTCAAGCAACTGTACAACAGGGAACGGAACGCACGGGCGCACAGGACCAATCTCCTGCTCGGACAAAGGTTCCTTGAACTCCGGAAGCTCGTGACGGGCACCAACGACGACTTGAACCCCAAATCGGCTGAAGCGCGTCTCTGGGGCAAATTCGTCAAAAGCCATCTCAAGGGATGCGGAGTCAGCAGGGCAACGACGTACCGCTGCGCACAAGCGTGGAAGGCAGCTTCGGCCATCGTGCCGGAACCAGTCCTCACGCACATTGCGGAGCGCGAGGAAATGATCGGCGTCGCTGTCAGCGGCGAGAAGCCACTCGGGAAATTCACACTGGCCATGGAAGCAGCGATGGACACCGAGCCCGACTTCGGAAGCGAGGAGGGCGTAGAGGCGTTCATCGAGACCGTGGTCGGCAATCCCGAGAAGTCAATGAAGTCGGACCCGATGCAACTGCTTTATCGCAGGACGATCAAGGGTCTGGTTGCAATCGCCAAGGCTCGGCTCACCAAGACCACCATGGACGGCGAGAGGCGGGAAGTGGCGGCGGAGATGCTGTCCGAGCCGCTCTACACGCTGGTATCGACCGTTCAGCGCGGGATTGAAATGAGCGGCACTCACGAATATGAGACCGCCAACGACCTGCCTGCGAGCTACGAGGATTGGCATGAGGTCATCGCCAAAAAGACGGAACCCGTGGAAACCAAGCACGCCAAAGAAGCGCCGAAGGCGAAGACCAAGCGCGAGGCGAACTCGAAGCCGAAGTCGAAGCCGAAACCCAAGCGCAAGGCAAAGTCGAAAGCAAAGCCTCAGGAGCCCCCCGAGGACATTACCGGGACCACGCCGCACGGCTACTATGCCAAACGCAATCGCAAGCCCAAGAACGCAACGCAAGAAGCACAGCCTTGGGAAATCTACAAGAACAACAACGGAGCGGAATCCCAGTTCTGCTGCCGTGAAAGCAGCAGGCAGGACGCAGAGGCACAGACATGGAAGCTGGACCGCATCGCGGAAGAGGAAAAGAGGAACACAACAACAATCAACACAACGGCGGCGGGAGCGTCCGCAATGTGACGGGGAGGGGCTGGATGAGGGCAGCCCCCCATTCCCAACAAGGAGAACAGATGATGATGAAACTGAAACGCAACGACGACATCAGTTGGTGCCACGACACATGGAATGGCTGGACGGGCTGCATCAAGTGCGGTCCTGAATGCCAGCATTGCTATATTCCGCGCAGCATCCGCAGACAGCACCGCGACCCGTGGAAAGACATCTATCTCACCAAGACGTGGGGCAAGCCTCACAAGTGGCAAAGGGAATTGCGGAACACAGACGAGTACATGCGGATGTTCACCAATAGCCTGAGCGACTTCTTCGATCGCCGCGCCGACAACCGCAACGTGCCCGGCGAAGCGATGTATCTGCGCACCGTCGCACGGGACGCGCACGGAAAGCCGGATTTCGGTTGGCGTGCCGCTGCTTGGGAAGTCATCAAGAACACGCCGAAGTGCGTGTACCTCGTCCTCACCAAGCGCCCGCACCGCATCGTGGAATGCCTGCCTCCCGATTGGGGGCAGGGTTACCCGAATGTTTGGCTCGGCACTTCGGTCGGATGTAACCAGACCCTCAGGCGCATCGACCACCTTCGCAATGTCCCGGTACATCCAGAAGCAGTGCGGTTCCTGAGTTGCGAGCCATTGCTTGAGGACATCGCACCGCAAATCAACTTGGACGGAATCGGCTGGGTAATCTGCGGCGGCGAATCCGGCGACGGAGAGGAATACCTTTGGACGCCAGACATGAAGTGGACGCCAGAGGATTTTCCCGGACGGCGCACCATGAAGCTCGACTGGGCGTGGACGCTCCGCGCCAAAGCCAAGGAGCATGGGCTCCCGTTTTGGTTCAAGCAAATCACCGCGCCGAGGGCCGGGCAGGGCGAGGAAGTGTTCGGTCGAGTGATCCATGAAGTCCCGAATCCTCCCAACGGCGGCGCGTGGTGGAGCGAGCCCGAGGCAAAACCGAATCCACTGGTGGTACTTCAGGAGAAATAAGAATTTCAGGGGCGGTCAGTCCCGTGTGAGTTTGCGCAGGCTGGAGTCTAGGAACGCCGCCCCGCAACCCAACGCAAAATGGAGGGCACGAAGCATAGCCGCCCTGAATTTTCAGGAGAGAATTATGAGCAAGAAAAAGTATTACGTGTTCCGTCCGTACGGAGAAGACGAAGGCTGGGTGGCGAGATTGACCGAAGGCGAATATCACGACATTTCGTGGCGGCTGGACGAACTCGCAGGAGACGACGATCCTCCCTATTACCTGTATCCCATGGAAGGCACCACGGCGAAGAAGATCGCCGAGGTGCTCGGCATGGAGGCGATGGATATAGCACGCAAAGAAGGAGCAAGCTGATGCTGCAAACATTCGAAGACCCCGGGGACGAGCAGATCGTCCCCAAGACCGAGCAGCAGAAAATAGCTGAGTTCGACGTTGAGCCCAGTCCGGCGCAAAGCGGGGGCAACTGGCGTGAGCGGTGCAGGAAATTGGCGGACGACGTTTCCGCCCTGATCCTCACCGACGAGATGTCAGGGCACCCACGCACTGTCTTCTATGCATTGGCGGAGTGCGTGCGCCGCTATGCGGATCGCCATGGCAAGATTTCCGACCATGAGAGATGGAAAAAGATGGACGACGCTGCCGGGCTGCTTGAGTCCGTGCCGGACGGCATCGTGGACACGGAGGAGAACTAAATGATTACAGTCCAACAGTATGTAGAGAAGTGCATCCCCCGATGGGTGCACTGCGACCATTGCGCCAAGGAGTTCGACTCCGGCGTGGCGTGGATTGCGGGATATGGAACCGGGCCGTGCGAGGGGCATGGGATGCCCGTGTATCTCTTCTGTTCCCGGGAATGCTTCGAGGATTGGAAGAATAAAAATGTATAGGAAAACTCACAAGCAGGAAACCGACGATTACGTCCTGTCGCAGATCGGTAAGTCCCTAACCCCCAAAGATGGCTGTGTCTTAGTCCTGTCTTTTGACATCGCTATTTTCCTCCCTTCTCCGCACTAGCCGGGGTTGTATTGCGCTATCTACACTGGAGATTTTGCCAGCCGCAGGGTTTTTTCATTGTCTAACTCGGGGAGTTTTCGTCGGCCTGCGGGGAACTCTGTACTCAAAGTATTTTCCAAGACAAATTCCGACTATCGAAATCGAGAGTGTGAGCGGGGTGCCAAACATCTCGGGGGAGGGTTTCCTTATCCGCCCTCCCCAGTAGTTCTCCTCACGAGGTTAAGGGCGCACTCACAGCGCAACTACGCTTCAAAGGATACGGAAAATGGAAAAAGACAAACAGCCATGGAACCCATTCCCATTGGCATGCTTGAAAGTGGAAGGCTTGAGCGCCTGTGCGAAGACAGTGCTCATTTACTTGGGCGTCCGCAGCAACTACAAGGGCATGACCTGCGTGGGGCACCGGACCATGTGCAGGGAACTCGTGCGCAGCAAAGACTTCGTAACCCGCGGACTTGCCGAACTTGTAGACAAGGGCTTTCTGTCCAAGAGCCAGCGCAATCGCCACAAGCACCAAGCCGACTGGCGGACCCTGAACGCAAGTCTGATCCTGAAGGGCGGGAGTGAATCTAGTCCTGATCCTGAAGCGATTAGTGCTGAAGAGCAGGACCAGACTCAGGCGTCTAGTCCTGATTTTCAAAAGTCTAGTCCTGACCAGCAGGGCAAAACCTTACAGATAAACTCAAACCTCCCAGATGAAGACTTGAACCTTACAGATGAAAAACCTTCTGAGTTAGTGAGTGAGGGAGTGAGTGATACGCTCGCTTCGCTCGCTACTACTAGTCTAGCTTTAACGCCGCTAAAAGATTTTCTGATGAACCAGTACAAAGTCGGAACCATGCCAGAAGCTCTCTGGTCGGAGATCAGCTTGGCTCACCCAGACTTCGTGCCCAACGACCACAACCTTGGCGAGCTTGAAACCCTGCTCAAGCGCCGTGACTGGCGGAAGCTTACGTCCACTTTGGACGACTTCAGGTTCCGCTGGTGCTCGCCGAACCCACGTGGTCTGTATGGTCAGCTTCAACGCACCATGGTGAACGAGACGGAGTGCAACGATTGCCATGAGCCGGGGGCCACCCAGCGCAACGGCGCATGGCTCTGCGCTCCGTGCTTGCTCACGCGTTGGAAGGTCAAGCTCAAGGGAGACCGCATGGTAAGTTGCTCGGCGTGCATGGTGCCGTTCTTGCTCCCACTGCACTACGACCCAGACAAGCACGAGCCCAACGTGGCTTGCCCAAGATGCAAGCGTCTGGTGCGGGTGACCAACGAGAACATCGAGGCTCTCGCCCAGATCAACGAGATTATCGCTTTGGACGAAGAGCCCATGGCGAAATTCATGGCAGACCAGCCAGTGCCGGGCGGATTTACCCTGCTGGAGCTTGAGCGGCAACTGGCAAACGTTCAGACCGCAATCCCTATTTTGCCGAAACCAAAAGCCATGGCTGCCGCCATGCCCCAGACCCAAACTCACCGGACGGTAACCTGTGGCTGCGGGCATGTACTACAGGTGCCGGAGTTCATGCGCAACAAAGACACGGGCAGCATGGATCAGCCGTCTGGGGTGACATGCGGAGAATGCCGCACGCGCCATCCCAATCCTTGGAACTTCGATATCTTGTGAGGACTCATGCCCCATTACTGCCAACACCCCAAGCCCGTGAGCTACCTAGACTACATAAACTTGCCCGAAATCAACGGCATAATTACATCTGCTGGCATGGATGCCTTCCTCTGCGGACGCCCTGCTGGCATCCGTATGTTCGGCATCTGGCTGTGCGGCGACCACGCAGATGCTGTGGAGCGAGGCAGGGGGCTCATTACCACGCACGAAAAGCCCTGAACTGGTTGCCCGACGAATGGGGGGAAGGTTCGCTTGGTAATTGCCACTTGCGAACACCACGCTGACCTTTTGGAGGAGGCCCAAGTCCGCTGGTCTGATCCTGCGCGGATCACAGAGTAGTTGAGGGAACGTGAGGAATGACGGAGGCGAATTACAAAACCTTTCTCGCTCGCCAAGGTCGGGATCGTCCTTGCTTGTGGCGGCTCAAAACGCGATGACCCCCGACCGAAGAAGCATGAATATTCCCGCGTAGCCACCAACGAGAACCATGAACAGTGCGAGATAGCTCGCCTTGCGATGAAACACGAAATACGAAAGCAAGAAGTACCACATCACTGCGCAGAAGGGACTCAAGGCGCAGAACGCCACTCGCATGAGCCACTTCTCGTCGGGACTTCCCCAGCCCCATGCGAGCAAGCAGAAAATCGGCAACAGCATGATGAATGCGTTGAAGGCCAAGAAATTCAGGAGGGAACGGATCATGCGCTGAGCCTAGCGCGTATCGGCGGTGCGGCCAATAGACCGGGGGGTTCGTCGGAGCATACCAGCCCACATGCGGCGTCGTCCTACTCGGATGGAGTCAAGACCGGGAGGCCACGTTCGCAGGTTCCAAATCGAACGCTGGCAAGAGATTTAGGGTCTTGTTTTCGAGATAACGGCGCAGAATGGTTGCTTGTTCCTTCTGGATGGCGGACAAGCTCCAGATATCTTCCCATGTCCGTACGTCGAATCGGACCACATTCTCACACAAATGCTGGCGGAAGAGTTGTTCATCATCCCTCGCGGCTCGCCTAAGCAAATTGATTACGAATGGCTGCTCGTCCCCAGAGGCAAGCCAGTGGGCGAAAATGGCGTTCCGGCACAACTGTTCCAAAATCCGCTCGTCTTCCTGCCCTGAAATCCATCCTCGATTCAGCGGGTCCGCCGCGCCTTCTTTGCACCTGTAACGCTTGAGAAATTCCGTGACTAAACCGAATCGTCCCTTTTTCTTGGCCAAGCTCGAATTGGGTGAGCCGAACTTCGCCTCGATCAACACGATGGCTTGTTCCGGAACTCGCAAAATGATGTCAGGCTCGGTTGGGATACCTGCATCCGTTTCTAACTTTGCGCGGACATCGATCAGATTTGACCACGGATTGCAGTCGTTACCAATGCGGTTGCCCCAGAGATAAAGTTCTGGCTCCCTCAAGGGAACAACTCCGGTCAATGCCTCGAATGCCTCTGCCAACCCTTCCAAAGCATAAAGACCGACGAAAACGTTCCAACTCACAGCGTCTTCACTGGTCTCAAATCCTAAGCGCCACCTCTCCACCTTGGAGACGCGCTTCAGGATGTCCCTCCCGATTATGAAATTGCGCTCCGCGTCCCGATAGATGTACGTGGGTTTCGTGGACACGCTAATGCCATGCTTCGGACAAAAACACGGCTCCTCTCCGCGATGGCGTTTCCGCAGCAATTCTGCACAATCGCGGATGCAGCATCGGAGATGCTCTCCGTGCAGTAAGGAGTCAGCCCTTCCAGTTGAATACCGCAGGGCCGCATCCTTCTTAAGCTCGGACCTACCGTAGGGAATTTCGCTCCAAGAGAACTCGGTCCCGTTTTGCATTTTGAACTCCAGTTGTGGAGATTGTTGCCGGGGGGAAACTCGCAGTCAATCTACACATTCCGTCAAAAAACCGCAGGAATGCCCTAAGTGGAGGGGGAATGACCCAAGGGCGCAGGCGGCTGGTTCATGTGCTGCTGGAGCCTTTTGGGCCAGTCTGCTGTGCCACTGGGCGGACAAACCGAACCAGCCGCATGGGGCTTTGGCGGCGGTTGAGTCGATGCTAGTCGTCACCGCTGCCCAATGTATGGGAGATTTACGTCGAACTTGTAATCTCGGTTGTACTTGTCTCGAAAGATGAGCCGACTCCTGAGTGGTTTGCCTCGGGTTCCGCGCACAGGCGTGACCCGCATGTTTATAAGCGCACGAACAGGAACATGAGCCTCTAGGTCGAGTTGACCAACTGAGACTGGACCGCCAAGACCGCCTGAAGTCTCTTGGAGCACCATCATGTCCGTGATGGGCTGCGTTCCTTTTAGGAATCCCTTCAAGACCGTTAAACTTCCTGTCCCCTCGTAAGTAAACGTCCCGCCCGCTCTCACTTCCATTTGCGTTTCGGTTTGTGCCCAACCGGAGTTGTGTGCGTCAGGAACAAATTGCACACGACCCTTCTGGCCTCGCAGGAGGCGGCCAACGAAGCTATATAGTCCAAGCAATGCTCCGAAGAGGGCAAGAGCAAACGCCCATGCCGGAACCGAGCTTCTCAGGAAAATCTGCGATAGACCTTTTAATTTGGTAAGCCCGGTCAAGGGTTGGCCTGTAATTAGATTGGTCAGGACAGTTGAAAGTCCAGCGATGATCAGAGCAGTGCCGACCTTTGTCAGCCATTTTTTCATGTGCTACACCTGCGCTCCTCTGACGGCTTCAAGATTGACCAGCAATCTTCCTTTTTATTTCCTGAACCAGTTGCTTGTTCCGGTCGTTGAGTGGATTTGTCGCTAACGCCGCATTCGCCATGTCGAAAGCCTCTTGAATTTCACCCTCATGATACAGAAGCCCGGCGAGTCTATAGTAGGCGTACGAGTTGTTTGGGTCGGCATCGATGGCACGGCGATAATAGTCTTCGGCTGCTGCTAGGTCTCTTTGCTTCTCCCACAGGCGTCCCAGTTCCACAAGAGTCGGAGAATGATTGGGGTTTATTTCTTCAGCTTCTTGCAGTAGAGCCTCTCCCTCGGCCAGCTTACCGCTGCGAAGTTTAGCTGCACCGTAAGCCTGCAAAATCCAATACGCTCGTGGCCTGAGCTTGATGGCGTTGCCGAAATGCAACTCTGCATCCGCCCAACGGCCCATCCTCGCGAAAATAAGAGAAAGGTGGAAGTGCGCGTCCCAGTCGTTTTTGTCTAGTTCGAGAAGCACCTCGTAGTCTCTCAATGCTGTCTTGTGGTCTCCGCTTCTATAGTGCTCCAGCGCAACCGGTCTCAACTCCTGACCGTAAAAAGCAAAATCCTTCACCTTGTTTCTGTCGCCAGCAGCGAGATAGTGGTGGACAGCCTCGCCCAGATATTCCGGCACAATTTGCTTGCTGGTCTTCTTGATACGCTCGAACTCATTCAAATAGAACTTGCCCGCGACCCTGTGCAGTTCTTTCGCTTGTTCGAATGAAAGCGCATTTCTAAAGAAGCTTCGGATAAGAGGGTGAAGTTGATACCCGCGTTCGGAAGCCTCAATGAGGTATTGCCCCGCCAGAGAACTGAGCAGCAAACTCGCGTCCTCCCTTCGCCAAGTTAGAAAAACCTCTCTCGCAACGGGCAGGCGGAAGATAGAGGCGAAGGAAAGCAAATCTTTTTCAGGCGAGGATAGGGTCAGTTTCTCTAGGATGAAGCTGACGATGGTATCGCGAAGCTCCTTGAAGATTGAAAACTCCTCGGCAATGTCTGAGGTCGGATGTTCCGCCCAAAGACGCGCAGCGACCTTCGTGGCGAGAGGATGCCCGCCAAGGGCTGAGATAAGCCGTTCGGATGGAGTGGGAAGTTGCCCCGCGAGGGCGTCTCTTCCGAACTGTAGCCACTGAATCAGCAGCCTCTCTGTATCGCGAGGTTGCAGTCCTTGGAGTTTGAAGAACGCAAGACAACTCTCAAACTTTGGCCCCAATCGTGGAGAGATATTTGAAATTAGAAAGTATTTTGTCCTGCTGCTTTGGCTTGCTTCTATCAATCCGAGGAGTAACTCACGGATAGTTGTGTCCTCGATTTCCCCGGATGCATTCAGCAAGAACTGAAAGTCGTCGAACACCACCACCGCACCGGGGCCTTGTCCCAGATATGACACGATGCGCTTCTTCACTTCGTCTTGGGTGGTAGCCTTGGAAAGGTCCAATGTTTCAGGAATTCGCAGATTACACTCGAAAGCCAACTCCGCAAGAAGCCTCTGATAAGAGATTCCTTCAGTCATCTGCAACTGGATTCGTTTTCTGGGTGGGATTGCTTGGCGGAAGGCTTCCTGAATCAAAGCGCTTTTCCCGATGCCTCTCATCCCACCTAGAACGAATGCGGAGTTTTGCTGCTGGTTGAAAAACTGCCGGATGCGGTCGAAAACCGTCTCACGGTCGATGAATGGAGACTCCACAGCGGCCGGTCTAGCTGTCAGTTTTAGCTGCTGCGTACCAGTGGGAGTCTTCGCGCTTGGTTGTATCGAGGCGGCCAGTTCGTTTCGCCTCGACAGAAGGTGCATATAGACCTTCGAAAGTTCCTCAGCCTTGTGGAGGTACTTCCCTGACAACAGAAGACCGTTAACGGCTTCTATAGCTTGATTGCAGAGTTCCCACCGCAAACCATCCGTGGAGGGAATGTCGCGAATGACGATAGGCGTAATCCACTTGATTGCCTCCTCCGGTGAAATCGTGCCCGATGGTGCTATGTGCCCTGTGAAATGAGCCAGTTTTTCCTGAAGCATTCTCGGAAAAATCTTTTGCGTCAAGTTCATGAAGGGGCTAACTTGAGCGCCGATCTCTCCGAGTGCGGGGTTCGTCGAAGCGCATAAGTCTCTGATGTCTGAATACTGTTGCGCTTCCGCTGAGTCCGTCGCGTAAAGAATGGGATATAAGCGAAGGTCTGCGACAGCGGTATGTTCTCTCGCCAACTGTCTGACCTCAAACTGCTTTTCGAGGTCAGCCTCCATGATGAGAAGTGCTTCTGACCCTCTCGGAATAGGTTTGCTGCCGTCCTTCTCCGTATACCAAAGGCTGGTGTTGTCAGCCCTTGCGAAGACTTTTGACCCGCCAAATTCACTTACATTCGCGAATAGGGTGCATTTGCCCTGCAACAAAGCTCGCTTGCCCTCATCGTGAAATGGTTCAGCTTTGGGAGTGAAGGCGGTAATCGCAATCAAGCGGGGCATCGTATGCTTCTCTTTAGGAGGTTTTCCTGAAAGGGCTTCGATACAAATCAGCACTTGAATTTCGATGCGACCTTTTTTCGTGGTCATCTGGAACGAATGAAATGCCGGTGCGCCCTTCACTAGGCACGATTCCCACTTTGACTGAACATACTTTACGAATGCGACAGGCTTCTGCTTCGGCACGAAGACAATGCAGGCTGCTTGTCTGACGTGTTCTTCGACTGGTCTAGCTCCTTCCTCAAAAGTTAATTCCAGACTCCGATAAGCCTGTTGGGCAGACTGGCTGACTGTGACCACGTGACTGCCTGCAATGACCGCAATCTCTAACTCTTCCGACAGCGTGTGGCAAAGTGGCAAGGATTCCGCCGGAATCGAATACTCGGGAAAGACCAGAAGCTCTACCCCTTCGGTGGCGGCAAACCGGACGATTGACTCTATTTTACGGTTCAGATGAGCAATGTACTGCTCTGAAATGTTCTGACGCAGACGACTGACCTCTTCGAGACCAGAAATTGTGAAGAGGCCGACTTTTTCATTTTCAACGGGAAACGCGGGCTCTTGAAGGCAGGCGACTAATTCGTCAGCGTAGGCGGGATTACACGAAATTTGTGCTACTCCGAGACGGCAAAGGAACGGCTTCGCCATTGTGCGCTCTCTTCTGCTTCTTCAGGCGTTACCTGACGCGAATTCTATCACGCAGCCGTAACCTTAATGTAAGTATGCACCAAACAACACCAATGCATCAGCAATGGACTTCCGCTGATCGAACGTGTGCGGACCGCGCCAAGTGCCAATTGCAAGCTGCCCAGCAACGAAGCACAGAACTCTCGTTCTATTGCTCTTGAAAATATTCTCGTGAGTTAATGACAGTCTGGAACACCAAGCTCATGATGCGCCTCACGCCAACTGACATCGCCTCCTATTACAGGCCAAGCGCCTGCGAACGCCGGGTCTTGCTCAGGCACCTTGGTGAGAAAGAAGAGGAGCCGTCCGCATACGATCAAGTTCTTCGCAGGCTCGGTCAGCGGCATGAACACACCCACGCGAGTTCGTTCGGCAAACTGATCGAGATTGGCACCTTACCTCGGGATGATCGGGTGAAGGCAACTCTGGACGCCATCGCGAAGCGTGTCCCGGTTATCTATCAGCCCGTCTTTGTTGTCCAGCACAAACTAGCTGGCATGGAAGTGGAGATCGAGGGCATTCCCGATCTGATTGTTCGCGACGGCGAGGGCTACATAATCCGCGATGTGAAAATGGCACGCCGAATCGACGAGGAGCAGCACCCGGAGATCATGTTGCAGGTGCAACTGTACGGCTGGCTTTTCGAACAATCCTGCGGGATGCAACTCAAGGCACTTCAAGTGTGGGGCGGGTCCAGCGAGATCACGGAAATTCTGTATGACGGTGGCAAAGCCGCGCTAAAGGAGCTAGGACATCTTCTGGAAACCATCCACAACGGTGACCAGCGGTACGAGCCAGTCGGCTGGTCGAAGTGTGGCGGCTGCGGGTACCGGGACAAGTGCTGGTCCGAAGCGGAAGCGGTCTCGGATGTGTCTCTGATACTGGGCGTGGACCAAGGTCTAGCTCGGAAGCTGCACGAACTCGGGTTCGATTCCACAGGAGCGTTGCTTGCCAATTTCGATGCTGAGAAGCTAGGAAAGCTGAAACGGCCCTATGGCAAACGTCAACAGAAAGTCGGGAAGACGGCTGAACGGATTCTCCAGCGGGCAAAAGCGATGAGCGAAAAGAGTGAAACGGTTTTGGCTCGCCCTATCCTGCCCGCAGGACCGAATTGGGTGATGTTCGACCTTGAGGGCATGCCGCCGCATCTCGACGAGATGGAAAAAGTCTACCTCTGGGGGTTGCAGGTGTTCGGCGAACGCGCCAGTGAATACACCGCGTCCATAACAGACTTCGGCGTAGACGGTGACAGGCGCGGCTGGTTTGATTTCCTCGGGAAGGCGAAGTGTCTGCTCGACGATTACGGGAACATCAGCTTCGTGCATTGGGCGACTTACGAGGGAGCCAAACTGGACTTATACACTGCCCGGTACGGCGATCCAGACGGAACTGCCGCCCGAGTCAGATCAAGCCTGTTCGACCTACTGGCAGCCACCCGTGATTCCATGGTTCTGCCTTTGCCTAGCCTGAGCTTGAAGGTCGTTGAGGAATACGTCGGCTACAAGCGCAGCCAGACAGAATACGGCGGTGATTGGTCAATGGCCACGTTCATCGAAGCGACGGAGACCTGCGATGAGAAAAGACGGCGTGAATTGATGAACGCGATTCAACGATACAACGCCGAGGACTTGGAGGCGACTTGGGCAGTATTCCAATGGCTACGGTCGAAGGCTTCTTAGATAGTTCAAACTCGCTGGTTGCTGATTTACTGCTTCAGTGCTACCGCAGAATCCACCTCTAACCCATACGCCATCTTTAATAGCCTAAGCAATAGCTCAGAGTGTTTCTTGATGTCGCCCTTGGTCAGCCGCAGACGATATGCTCCGCCTCGTTTGTCATAGTCCATGACATCTATTCCGGCGCTCGCAAGCTGTTGGTCGATTTGTGGCGACGACTTTAGGTAGATGTTGGTGTGGAAGCCCACTTTCTTGGGAAAGAAGATGGCGAAATTGTTCGGCTGCCCATCCTTCGCAAGACCGATGTAATACTTGTTGTATTTCAGTTCCATCTGAGGAGCGAACGTCCTAATTAAATCCAGCATCTCATCTGCTAGCGCCACGGTTTCTTTCGTACCACGCTCAGTTTCCCAGAAATTGCGGTCGGCGGCTGCTTGGACTTCCTCTCCCTCATCATCCAAGCCGAGGGACACCGCATCGACTACCTTTGTGAACACCAGACTGATTTGGTCGCCGAATTTCAAGGCGCTCATTTGGAGTGCAATCAAGGGAATGAACCCATTGAAAAGGCTGATGACGTTCAGAAACCTGCTTGTGATGTCTTCAGCCACGATGACTGCATAGTGGTCATACTGTGGGTAACGCTTTCGTTCCACGTCCCAATACTCGATTGTGCGGATGATGTGGCTTTCGTCTGCGCTCCCAAGCATGACCTCGACTTCATATCTTGTAGTCAATTCTGCATCCTGAAACAGGAGGTCAAGCCGCCCTGCGTGAGGCTGACTCCTCTCTTTGTCTTTCAGTATGAGGTCACCCAGACCTAGAATCGACGGGTCCTCCGCAATTCGGTCCTGAACCCATTTCTCACGATATTCTGGGTGGTTAGCGAGGGAGACTCTCTCTGGTTTGATGAACTTCAAAGACATGGTCGCGCCCTCCCGACTCCAAGCGGACAAGCAGAACTCAGTGTGACCGTCAGGGGAATTCGATTCTGAGCGGTGAACTATCAGCTACCATTTTGAGCGGCTATGGGGTTGGGCGCATCAACGTTCTCCGGGCGGTTTCTTTGTTAGCAATATACGTGCTTACTGACGCACTACCGGGTGACCGAGCCGTGGTAGGCTACACGTGTTCGAGGAATGGAGGCTGAGAGACTGCCGTAGCAAGATTCGATTTCATGTGGCGGTCTCGATGGCTATGATTGACTGAGTATCCGTTCTAAGATGGCCGCACATGCCCCTTCAGACTTTCACGAATTCCCAATCAACGTTTCCGCTGACGGAGGGTCAGGTCATCTCTGGGGCGCTGTTCAACGAACCCATGCGGGTTGAGACCATCCGGCAGAACGGAGCCGACTCGTGGATAGTCGGTCTGTCCGGTGTTCGGACTGAGAAATTCCGAAAAGTGACGCTCACCCGGAAAGACATAGAGACGCTCCAAATTTCGCACCTCATTCCCACTTATGCAGGGGATGGCCACCTTATTAAGGTCGGCATTCAGGCGTATTCGCTCGGAATCGCCTATGAGTTCGATCCGTATTTCGGGCTTTCGATTTCTCGCGTTGACCCGTTACCGCACCAGCTAGAAGCAGTCTACGACTACTTTCTGAAACTGGCGCGGGTGCGCTTCCTGTTAGCGGACGATGCAGGCGCGGGCAAAACCATCATGGCGGGCCTGCTCATCCGCGAATTGAAGCTCCGCGGGCTGGCGGACCGGATACTGGTCATCTGCCCGGCTAATCTGACGTTCCAATGGCAACGCGAACTGAAAGACAAGTTCGACGAGAAGTTCCTTGTCCTCAAGGGGGACCAGATTCGCGATCAGTTCGGCATTAACCAATGGATTGAGACGCCTCAGGTCATCACTTCGCTTGATCTGGCGAAGCGAGACAACATCCTGCCGGGATTGAAGCAGGTTCGCTGGGACTTGGTAATCGTTGACGAAGCCCATCGGATGTCATGGAGTCCACCGTCAAAAAAGACCGCCCGTTATGCGTTGGGGGAACTGCTCCGGGATTCGTCTGACCATCTATTGCTACTGACGGCGACGCCGCACAAGGGCGACCCAGTGAACTTCTCACTCTTCCTGCAACTCCTCGATGCGGACGCCTATGCAGACGTGAAGTCTATCCGTGAAGCGATGGAACGGCGCGGAGCGCCTTTCTATCTCCGCCGCACCAAGGAAGCCATGGTGTACTTCCCGCAGCGGATGCCTGACGGCACGTGGCAGCAGAAGAAGATTTTCACTAAGCGAATTCCTCACACGGTGGATTTCCACATTGATGGTCCCGAGGACGAGCTATACCGAGAAGTGACGAACTTCGTCAAAGAGCAATCCCGCCGAGCCGCCAATGCCGGAGACGACCCACGAGCCAGAGCGATTCGGTTCTTGATGGCTTTGTACCAGAGGCGGCTTGCGTCAAGCACCTACGCTCTGCAACGCTCGCTTGAAAACCGCGCCAAGCGTTTGACCGAAATGTTGAAAAGAGCGCAGGAGATCGCACGCTTCGCCCCACCAGACCTCCCCGACATGGAAGAACTGGACGAAATGGAGGATTCCGAGCGTGAGCGGCTTGAAGACATCATCGCCGCAGTGAGCATCGCGGAAAACCCGGAACAAGTGAAGGAAGAAATCGGACGGCTCAAGGAATTAGCCGTGCACGCGCAAAGAGTGGAGGACACCGGGCAAGAAGCCAAGTTGTCCCGTCTCCATAACCTCCTGAAGGATGAGGGCTTCTTCGATCACCCGGAACAGCGGCTCCTGATCTTCACGGAGTTCAAGGACACTCTTGATTACCTTGTGAAAAATCTCAGGGCATGGGGCTTCTCAGTCGGCACGATTCACGGGGGAATGCATATCGGCTCCAGAGACGAGCCGGGCACTCGGCTCCACGCCGAACAGCAATTCAAGAACGGTATTCAGGATGGTGGCACGCAAGTCTTGGTCGCCACAGAAGCCGCAGGCGAGGGCATTAACCTGCAATGCTGCAACATTCTCTTCAATTACGACATTCCGTGGAACCCGAACAGGCTGGAGCAGCGGATGGGCCGCATCCACCGCTATTTGCAGACCAAGCCTTGTCTTATTTTCAATTTCGTGGCCACAAACACCATTGAAGGGCACGTTCTTCAAAGGCTGCTGGAAAAGCTACAGGAAATCCGTAACGCCCTCGACGACGATGCGGTCTTCAACGTTGCTGGCGAAATTCTGCCGCCGAATGAAATCGAACGGATTTTGCGTGACTACTACGCCGGGAAGATTGGCAATGCCGACCTTGAAGAGCGCCTGCTCCGGGATGTAAAGGAAGACCGTTTCAGGGCTATCTGCCAGAATGCGCTTGAAGGACTTGCCACGAAGAGCCTGAATCTGGACATGCTGGTCGAGCGCCGCGCCCGCGCCCAAGAGCGCCGCCTCGTGCCAGAAACCATTTCCCGGTTCATCAGAGACTCCGCCCCGCTGGTGCCGCTCACGCTAAAAACTTTCGCCACATTTCCTTTCACGTTTGAGCCCACGGCGACGCCAGCAGTTCTGAAGCACTACGAGAGTCAGCCCGACTGGAAACTTCAACCGCTCGCAGCCCGCTATCCACGGTTTTCAACGGATCGGCAGACAGCAGAGGAACACAGCCTTGAATGGGTAACGCCGGGACATCCACTGTTTGAAGCCCTGCGTCGGCACGCCTTAGTGAAATCACAGGATTCGCTCAATCAAGGGGCTTGCTTCCACTCACTGGAAGTGGAGACCCCAACGCGGTTCGACTTCTATCGAGCCCGCGCGGTGGATGGTCTGGGCCATGTTGTTCACGAGCGCCTGTTTGCAGCCCAAATTAATTCGGATGGTCAGACGAAGCTGTCTGGTCCGACCATTCTTGCGAATCTCCAGCCGACAACACCTCCTGCGAACCTGCCTGAGGTGGTGAATGCGCCAGAGCCGACAGCGTGGCTCCAAGAGAACGCGCTGTCCCCATTCTTGGAAGACGTACGGCAAGACCGCATCGGCGAGGTTGGGCGCATCGCTGCCCATATCGAGATGTCATTGACCGAACTCATCCAGAAAGAGGATGCGGCTATCGGTCGCTGGGAAGAGGAAGCCGAGCGCGGCGTCGAAGGTGCTGCCGGGAACCTGAAGCAGGCGGAAGACCGCCACGCTCTCCTGATGCATCGGCGCGAGACCCGCAGACAGGAAATGGAGCGGCAGAGGTCGCTGACAATTCAAGGCGTGGAGCGCATGACCAGCATCCTCGTGCTCCCACATCCAGAGCGCGATCGCCCGGACATCCGCAACCTAAGACCTGACCCGGAGACCGAGGCTGTCGCCATGCTTGTCGTGATTGAGCACGAGAAAGCTCAGAGGCGGACCGTCGAAGATGTCCATGAACAGAACCTCGGCTACGACATCACGAGCCTCGACACCAAGTCCGGCGAATTGCGCCTCATCGAGATCAAAGGAATCGGAGAGAGCACAGGAACGGTTTGCCTCACGCCGAACGAGAAGCGGGTCGCGGAAGACCGTTCTGACTGTTACTGGCTGTACGTGGTCACGCAGTGCAAGAGCGATTCGCCATTTTTGAATCAGCCAATCCTTGCCCCCGCAAAGATGCCTTGGCACGAAGTCGCGAAGATTGACCACTACTACCTGACCTTGAGCGCCATCACCAGTGCTTCAACTGACCCGCGCTTATATCCCGAGGGTAGCGGGGAATCTACAAAAACCTGAGGAGCAGCTACCCAGCCCCGATGATTCCAAAAGAATGCAAACGTCTGGCAGAAGTGGATTTTCCAATAGCAGCCGTCAGCAGGCACGGCGCAAAGGAAAAATCCGTTCGCTATGGCCACCCTAGCACGTTGCATCTATGGTGGGCGCGTCGTCCGCTGGCTGCTTGCAGAGCAATTCTGATGGGACTGCTCTTACCAGACCCATGTGATTCGCGGTGTCCCGAAGATTTTAAGGTAAGGGCGCGAAACATATTGCCGCGTGTCCAAGGTGCACTCGGCTCAAGTGACTTGGATTTGAGGCATGAATTGCTGAGGTTCATAGGCGATTTCGCAAATTGGGATAATGCGTCCAGCCCGACATACTTGGAAGCTGCCCGAGGTCTCATCCGCGCAGCAAACTCCGAAGAAACTCCTCTTGTCGTAGACCCTTTTGCAGGCGGCGGCTCAATTCCACTTGAAGCCATTCGGCTAGGATGCGATGCGTTCGCCAGCGACCTGAACCCGGTTGCCTGCATTATTCTCAAGACCATACTGGACGATATTCCCCGCTACGGTCGAGGTTTAGGGGATGAACTTCGAGAGACGGGCGCGAAAATTAAAGCAGCGGCGGAAAAGGAACTAGAAGAGTTCTATCCGCTCGATGCTGACGGCTCTAGGCCGATTGCGTATTTGTGGGCACGAACAGTCACCTGCGATAACTGCGGCGCAGAAATCCCGCTGGTGCGCTCTTTCTGGCTCTCGAAGAAACTGAACAACAAACGGGCACTTCGACACTCTGTGAGACGGCGCAGCGGTGTACGGCCTGTTGTCGAATTTGAGATTTTCGAGCCGAAACGTGATTCTGACGTGCCATTGGGAACCATCAACAGGGCTAGGGCAACCTGTCCTTGCTGCAACCTAGTGACACTGCCGGAGCGCGTTCGTGTCCAGTTAGCCGGGCAGCGCGGTGGAGCCGACGTGATATTTGATGAGAACGGCCAACGCATCGGCGGCACTCGATTGCTCACGGTAGTGACGGTTAAGCCGGGCCACCAAGGAAGACGGTTCCGGTTGGCCGGGGAACAAGATTATCTGACTCTGCGGCGCGTTCAGGAGCACCTAGCGACCCTTCTCGCTCGCTGGGAACAGGGGGGCAAGCAGAGTCTTTGTCCAGTGCCGGACGAACCGTTGCCCCCGATAGGTACGCTGGGCTTCCGTGTTCAGCGGTACGGCATACTCCGATGGGGAGACCTCTTTACGGCGCGACAGAAAATGGCATTGGTCACGCTGGCACGTAGTGTCAATGAATGCGCCGGACAACGGGCAGCAAAAGAGATAGCGGGACTCGCAGTGAGTCGGCTCACCGACATTTACAACGCCCAAGGTGTTTGGGAGACGACTAAGACGCAGGTACGAAACCTCTTCTCTCGTCAAGCAATTGCAATGCGGTGGGATTTCGCGGAGGCAAGCGCCAATGCCGAGCAAGCCGGAGACTACCAAACTACACTGGAAACTATGATAAGAGTCGTTGAACGACTGCCAGAACTAAGTGGTGGCCAAATCCAACAAGCCGATGCCGCCGCCCACCCCTTACCTGACACCACAGCGGCTGTCTGGTTCACTGACCCGCCCTACTACGATGCGATTCCATATTCTGATTTGTCCGACTTTTTCTATGTTTGGCTCAAACGCGCATTGCCACAACATCCGCTACTTCGTGACCCGACGGATTCAACAAACCCACTCACGCCCAAGCAGCGTGAGGCGGTGCAGGACGAGACGAAGCAAGACGATGGGCAACCGAAAGACCGTGCATGGTTTGAGAGAACCATGGCCCAAGCGTTTGCTGAAGGCCGCAGGGTGTTACGTGGGGATGGCGTTGGTTGTGTCGTCTTCGCGCACAAGACTACGGAAGGGTGGGAAGCCCTCTTATCTGGAATGATTGATGGCGGGTGGGTGATTACTGCTTCTTGGCCGTTGACCACGGAGATGGCAACTCGCCTCCGCGCACGCGAGTCTGCGGCGCTCTCGGCAAGCATTCACCTCGTCTGTCGCCCGCGGCCGGAGAATGCTCCTATCGGCGATTGGGCTGACATTCTTCGCGCATTGCCACAGAGAGTTGGCGACTGGATTGAGCGGCTTCAGGTGGAAGGGATCAAAGGGGCTGACTTGGTTTTCGCGTGCATCGGCCCGGCGATGGAGATTTACAGCCGCTACTGCCGAGTTGAGGATGCCGAAGGCAGGACAATTCCTCTGGGTGGCGACCCAACGGCTACAGAGCCATATGAGCGAGGATTTCTGGCTTATGTTTGGGAGACCGTTGGACGGATGGCTCTGGAGCAAGTTTTGGGAACGGCAGAAGCCCGAGCACGTAACGGTGGCGCAGGAGCATTGGAAGAGGATTCACGTCTCACGGCTCTCTTCCTTTGGACTCTACAGTCCACAGAAATCAAGGATGTTGAGGCAGCAAGCGTGGAAGGTGAAGAAGACGAGCCAGAGGCTGAAGAAGACGACGTAGAAAGCCCGAAAAAGAAGAAAGCAGGCTACACCTTAATCTACGATGTTGCTCGGCGCTTCGCACAGCCGCTTGGAATCCATTTGGACATGTGGGAAGATCGCATCATCGAAACGGAAAAAGGAGTGGTTCGTTTGCTTCCAGTTGCCGAGCGAGCGACGCAATTGTTCGGTGACGCTGACGCGGCAGCAATGGCGAGGCGCATCGAACAGGACGTTAAGGCACAGCGAAATTACGCCTTTGCCTTCATGCAGGACGAGGGCGCTGCCCCCGCCATAAAGACGAGAGGTAAGGGAAAATCCAAAAAGGAATCTGGTGAAAAACCCGAAACCCCTATTCCGCAGCAGGTAACAACGCTCGACCGTGTCCACGCCGCGATGCTGCTTCAGTCCAGCGGTCAGACGAACGGCTTGCGAGCCCTCCTGCGAGAAGAACAGCAGCGTGGCCCCGACTTCATCCGGCTGGCGAACGCGCTTTCCGCCCTGTACCCGAAGGACAGTGAGGAAAAGCGCCTCCTCGACGCCATGCTCTTGGCAGTGCCTAGAAACTAGGGTCTCTGAGAATTGTCACGGCGATAACTTGGCAGCGCAAATGGCGAACTTATTCGAATTTGCTGGTGGCCTGCCTTCTGACCGTGGGATCGGTTTGCCAAAGGACAAGAAACATCTGGAATCTCTCCCGCAATCCCTTGTCCCTATAGTGCTGGAACGACGCGAAAGTTATGACGGTGAGTGTCAAGTACACGATGCCGACGATCCATTGACAGCGGACCAAGCTGATAACGAGGAGAATCGCGCTTGCGACGCAAAGAGAGCGACTGAGGAGGTCTTCGGCATCAACGCGCACGTTGACGGCGTCTAGGGCATACTGACGAGTTGCCACAGCTAATTGGCACAATCTGCCGCAGTAGAGTAAATAGGTTTGCTTCTTGCTCTGATGATCCAATGCAAAACCAAAACATTCCCGGAATGCGGACTCGACAGAACACTCCGAATCCGGCGGGCTCCCGAAGTGCTCGCGCAACTCCCCCAATGAAAGTGGTACTTTGAACCGCCAGAGCGTATGCCGAGTGATCTCACTTAACAGGAAACCGGCCACGAAGCAGGCAGCAATTCCAAGAACAGAACCGACCACCCATTCTGCCGCCCGTGCTCCCGCAGCATGAGTGGCACAGTCCTTTACCAGTTTGTTGCTGCTCCAAGCAAAAACTAGACCAGATATAAGAAAAGCTCCGGGGAAAATTCGACCGTAGAGATCATAGAAGAAATATGGAACGACACTTGCAACCTTCTCGGGGACGCTCTCAAGTTCTGGCATGGACTGTAACTCTCCTCTCAAAGAACCTGTTCACCTACGGGCCCAAACTCAGTCCGAATAAAGGTGCTGCAACACGCCGCGAAGTTTGAGCAGCACTTCCGACGCCTGCTTAATATCAGTTGGTTTTTCGTGCAGCACATCATTTGCTGCGTCGGCGATTTCGCGAGCCATTTGCCGAATCTGGCAGTCGATGATCTTCTGCTTCTCGGCTTTTTCGAGCAAGCTGTTGAATCTTAAGAAAGTCGGCACCCCCTGAAGCTTAAGACTCTCTTTCAAAGCCTGTTCTAACGCAGCGCGGCATAGCGCGACGGATGCTTGTGGTAGTCCGAAGATGTAGGTTCGAACCGCCTCACGGAGATAGCCGTTAGTAATCTTCGACGGCAAACGGGAAGATTCGAGGCGTGACAGTTCCATCGTCCGTCTGACGTAGCCCGGAACAGCGGCAATGAGGTCGCGTGTGTAGCGGCTATCGAGAAAGGAGGCTATTGCATCCGGCATTTGGACGACTAATTTTTCGATGGCTGCCAATTTGCCATCGGTCAAGGTTTCCCGCGAGGCCACTACGTCGTCCGTTATGATCTTGACCACCCGCCGGGCTTCATTCAGTTCATCGCGCTCTTGGGGAGAAGTATCAGCGTCGTCCTCCCAGTCGAGAGTGTCGAGATAGCCCTGCACCAGTTGAGAGAGTGTCGCATCGCGCGTCATTGAATGCCTTTCAGTTTTCGGACGACGACTGAAGTGCTACAGTTCAATTAACAGCAGAGGTCATTCTAGTCAACATTATGGAACCTTGGTATAAGAACACTACTCCCCGCCCTGAAGTTCGCGAAGGGCGCCTCCTTGATGCCATGCTCTTAGCGGTACCGAGCAGTTAAAGATGAAAGCTAGCAAGACTGAGAACCGATTGCTGAAATGGTTGAGCCGCAGTATCGAGTGGCTCTTCGCGTCGGTATTGGTCGCTGTTGGACTGCTCGGCACGTTCCATGAGGTCCTCGAATACGCGGGTGTGCACCTCCGCGATCCGGGGCCATTTACGCTTCGGATTGCTGGACTCCTCGCGCTTGCCTTAGGACTTGAAAGGTTCACTCGTTTTGCTCATTTCGAACGGCACATCCTGTCCTTTGAGAAGCGATTCGATGGCTTGCAGAAGGACATCCATGCTCGGCTCGGCGTAGGTTTGGCGGAAGGCTACGAGGAGGTATATGACGAGGCGAGTGAACTAGTTCGGGGCGCTGAGTTTTCAATTCGAACGATAGTATTCGCAAATCGTCCGATAGCTTCCGAGAAGTTTGTAAATACTGTAGTTGAGCACCTGCGAAGCCACAAGATGGTCACTTACGATGTGACCCTTGGCGTCGATCTATCAGCCATCTCAGAGGAGTTCTGGGAAGGGATTGAAAAACGTAACACTGTTTATCGGGAAGCTGGTGTGGCGAGCCGCGCTCACCTCACCATTCTGGATACAACCAAGCCCATAGGATTCGATGTGCTTATTATCGATGATCGTCATTGCGCCATGTCGCTTTCCTCCGCACCAGATTCACCGGAAGCCAGTCGTGAGTTTGCGATACACTTCGAGGAGCAGCCGCGAGTCGCAAAAAGAATCAGAGCTTGGGTAGACAATATTCAGCCTGTGTTGCTCAGACCTGAGGAAGCCAAGAAAGAATGGGCTAAGAAGCACAAATCGAAAGGGGTCAAAACCCAAGCGTTGTAGAGAGAAAAAACTCATGGAACCTTGGTATAAGAACACTGTTCCCCGTCCTGAAGTCCGCGAAGGTCGCTCCTTCAACCCAAATGAGTTCGCCATTGCCTTGGAGCAAGTGGCGGCAGGCAAAGGGCCTGACGATTACCGCAAGGCTAGGCAGTTCATTTCGCGAACATGTTTCACTCGGGCCTTGACGGAGCAGATTGACATGGTGCTTCGCCGCTTGACAGGCAAAACGGAAAACACAGCACCAGTGGTGAGTCTCGTGACGCAGTTCGGCGGCGGAAAGACCCACACTCTCACTGCCCTGTTTCATTTCGTTAAGCACGCGGACGAACTCAAGGGCGACCCAACCATCGCACAGATTTTGACCTCATCGGGCCTCAAGGAAATCCCCAAGGGCAAGGTCGCGGTTTTTGTCGGGAACGCATGGGACCCCGGAGAGGGTCGCGAGACCCCGTGGATCGACATCGCTCGCCAGCTTGCTGGCGACGTGGGAGTGGCCGCCCTTGGACCATCAGCCAAGAGCACTCCGCCGGGGACCACCGCGATCGCGAAGGTAATTGAAGCGGCGGGCGGGTCGGCCCTCATTCTCTGCGACGAGGTGCTGAACTACATCAACCGCTATCGCGGTGACGACGCTGAGAAGTTTTACGCCTTTATTCAGAACCTAACTAACGCCATGACAGGGACCGAGCGTGCTGCCGCCATTATCAGCCTGCCGCGCAGCCAAGTGGAGATGACCGATTACGACTTCACATGGCAGGAGAAGATAAACAAGGTCGTTCGCCGCGTGGCGAAGGACTTGATTGCAAACGACGAAGCTGAAATCGGTGATGTGGTACGGAAGCGGCTTTTCGAAGACATCGGTTCGGAGAAGGTAAGGAAGGCCGTTTCAAAGACATACGCCGACTGGTGCTTCGATAAGCGTAATCAGCTTCCCCCAGAATGGACTGCGGTAGACACGGCGACTACGGACGCAAAAGCACGGGAGTACCTGCGGTCCCGATTCGAGACGTGCTATCCCTTCCATCCAGCGACCCTTTCGGTTTTCCACCGCAAGTGGCAAGCACTGCCCCAATTCCAACGTACCCGTGGCGCACTGGCAATGTTCGCGCAGTGGCTCTCTTACGTTTACAAGGACTCATACACGAAAGCGCGGAATGAACCTCTCATCAACTTGGGATCGGCTCCGCTGGAGTGGGCGAACTTCCGTGCTGCCGTTCTCGGGCAGCTAGGCGAGACTCGCCTCCTGAACGCCATCGAGACCGATGTTTCGGGTCAGACGAGCCACGCACGCGCTCTCGACGCCGACACTTCGGGGCCGCTGCGCGATATTCACCGCCGTGTAGCTACGGCCATTCTGTTCGAGTCCTCCGGTGGACAAACCGACAAATTCGCTCACCTGCCTGAGCTTCGGTTTGCGCTGGGCGAGCCGGGGATCGAGACGACCTCGATTGACAATGCGGCGATGCAAATGGAGGCTCGCGGTTTCTTTGTGCGGAAGAAGGGTTCCGACGGCTTTCAGTTCGGCTTCAAACCGACCCTGAAGAAGGTCGTGAACGACCGCCGCGCCTCATTGGACGAAGAAGAAATTATGGCGGAGACCAAACGGATCGTGGAAAAGGAATTCCAGCGGGGTAAGAGCCTGCCCGTGATTCCGTTCCCCGAAGATGGGGCTGCCGTTCAGGACACGACCAAGCTGTCTCTGGTCGTGCTTAGCCCTGAGCAAGAATGGACAGACAGCAATGGACTGCGCTCGAAAATCGCCGAATGGACGAAGAGCCGGAATAACTCGCCACGACTCTATCCCGGTGCCCTGATTTGGTGTGTGCGAAAGGCGAGCCGCGACCTTCGGAATAAGGTCGAAAATCTGCTGGCGTGGCGAAGGGTGCAAAGAGAATTCCTCGACGGGACTCTGGCTGGCGAATTTGACCGGAGCGACAGCGAGGAAATCAAGACAAAGGTGGACAATGCGGAAGAACTGGCGGTGGATGAGGTATGGGCGAGCTACCGCTACATGGTGCTGTTTGACAACAAATCGAAAGACGGACTGAATGCTATTGACCTCGGGGCAGGACACGCCAATTCCGGCGAGACCTTGACGGCAAGAGTCATTACAACCCTGAAGACCCGCGCTCTCCTTAATGAGTCTCCGGGGGCGGGTTACTTGGAACGCAGATGGGCTGAGCCGTTCAAGCAGTCTGGAGCATGGCCGCTCTCTGCGTTGCGCCAAGCATTTCTGAATGGAACTCTGGAGCGAGTGCTAGACCCCGATGTGTATCTGCGAAATCGCTTGCCCGAGTTCGTCATGAAGGGTGATTTTGGTTTTGCTTCGGGGCAGAAGCCGGAAGGTGGATACGCTCGAATTTGGTTCAGCGAGTTACTGCCGCCCGAAGAGATCAGCTATGACTCCGATGTTTATTTGCTCCTGCCAAAAACAGCTAAGGATTTGAAGGACTCAAAGGGGAAGCTGACCGTCGTTGAGCCGCCTCCCACGCCCGATTCAGGCGGTGAGGGGAAGGAAGACACGCTGTTCCCGCCAACACAGCCCGATGCCGGACCCTCGACGGCTGTGCAGGTTAAGACCCGCACTCTTCGAATTTCCGGCGAGATTCCAACCGAAGTCTGGAACCGTCTGGGCAGAACGCTCTTGCCGAAGCTGAAATCAGGCAGCGAATTGCATTTGGCGATTGATGCATCGATGGAGATTGACGCGGACAACTTTAGCGGACTTCGTCAAGAAATCGAGCAAATCCTTCGTGATCTGAACCTCGCTGATAAGGTCAGAGTTGATCTCAAATAGACAGCCTCCCTGAAATGACTGCTAGAAAACCTGCTCGAACCTGTCTCATAAGCTATTCCCTCGGAGACAGCTTTCAAGCCGCTGGTCTAGATTCGATAAGTTCTTTCCCATGAGCACATCCCAAAACAGCCGGAACAGGCCTTTCAGAAACGGTGCCTCGAAGCTCCTTGAGGATGCGGCAAACGCTGGCTTTCGATATCCTGTGGGCCTTCGCAATCTGACTCAGGCTCAAACCACACTCGCGCTCATGCAGGATCGCATCACGGTCAACACGTAGCGGCGCACGACCGATCTGCCGTCCTTCCAGACGCGCTCGCCTCATGCCTGCCTTGACCCTCTCGACAATCGCCTGCCTCTCGACCTGAGCTATCGCGCCGACGATGACCACCATGGCCCTACCGAGCGGTCCCCCCGTGTCGATGTTCTCCCGTAAGCTGACGAACTCGATGCCAAGATGATTCAGTTCGTCGAGCACTTCCAAGAAATGGCGAACATTACGAGCGACCCTGTCGAAGGCGCTGACGAGAACGATGTCAAAGCGGTTTCGCCGGGCGTCTTCAAGAAGTTGGTCAAGGCCGGGTCGTTTGGTCTTAGCACCCGAAATTGTGTCCGTGTACTCACGGATGACTTCGTGCCCGCGCTGTTTTGCCATCTCACGCAAATCTAACAGTTGGTTTTGGAGCGTTTGGTCCACGGTTGAGATTCGGGCATACAAAACGGCTCGTTTCATATCTTCTCCTTGAACTTGCTTCCTTCGACTCGAACTGGGTCCTGCTGCCCACAGAACGGACAACGTTTGGGGGCTTGGCTGGTCACAGTCGCCATCGGCTGACACTCGCACACAAAGCGGTAGAGTCCTCGCTTCGCGTCGAAAGCAGCGACGAAATGGAGGGCCTCGGCAGATTGCTCTTTAATTCTGGGCCGGAAGGGGAAAGATGGTAAGGTTGGCTCAGCCATGGCTCAACTCCAATTTGAGTTTTGGTCAGGGGCGTCAAAGTGCTAGTAACACCTTGGCGTCCCGTTTACTTCAATTCCTTAGCCCTCTCCTGAAGGTACTTGTCAATCGCACGCCGGATGAGTTCGGCCGCCGGAGCGCCTGTCTTCTCGGATAGCGCCAGCAGTTTCCTGAGTTGCTCCTCCTTCAAGTAGAGGGCTGTCCGCTTCATGGTCATATAGTATCATACAGGCATACATATGGCAATAGGATCGAAGTACTGGTCCTAGTCTTGGCGTCGAAAAGCAAGCAGAACTGCCCGCTGCGAAGGAGGAATGAATCTCTCGTGAGATTACAGCAAATGTACTGGCCAAAGCCTCTCGATCTGCGAATAGACTTCGACCATGATGAATTTACTCCTACCAATCTCATCCTTTAGATTCCTTGGGAATTTGGCAACAGCCTCGTAGTTAGGAACAATCACAAAGCGTATCTGTGATAGTTCAAATGAGAAGTCGTGGGGTACACGCCATTCTCTCTCGTGGCTGTAATCAACTGGTGCTTTCTTCCAGTGTTTGTCTACGTACGCCTTAGGCGCATATGGTGGGCAGAAGGGTGTGACAAAGGCATACAACTCTGGGTGGAATCCTCTCCAATCCGGCCTATGCTCCGACCTGAAATCCTTCTGATCTTCATGTAAGTGCGGACGCAGATAGATGGCAGGACCACCGCCAGCGGCAAACAGGCGAGCTTTCTCAAAACCGACTCCATACGGGGAGTACTGCTTCGTATGATCTAGGAGAGAACCCCACGGACACTCCGTGAATGCGACTGCAATTTTGTTTGTCCAAGGCATGGGGGTTGCAAGTATCGTTTTTGAAGTGAGAATTGAAATCAGTCTTTGGAAGGCACCGCCTTTTGCTTCCTTTATCGAGGGATCGTTGGGGTGGTCCTTTGTGCCAATTGGTGGAGCGTCTTTCGTGAAATGAGCAACATAATTGGAAAAGTCAGGGCGGGGCATCTGAGACCTCCTTTATTGGGGTGCCGACGAATGTGGATTACCTTTCGAGTTGGTGCAAAAGAATGGAACCTCGTATTTTAGCTTGGAACTCGGAAACTGTGGCGGAGGCTGAAATGCATGTGACTAAATACGCGGTGCCCGAGTGCATTAGAGAAAAATGCACGCAAGCAAAGTATTCGAGATGGCTACACACCAAAGCCACTGCCCATGTCAGGCGCGATAGAAGGCGATTCAAGAACGCTTGCATGGTGCAACAGTACAAGACTGCGATACACGAGGCGGTTGGTGTTGGTGGCAATTTGGACTATTACACAGGCGAGGAACTTGATTGGAGCTTGGTGAGCACCTTTGACAATGCTGCTGCAATGGAGGGTCGGATCAAGTACAAGAAATCTTTTGTAATGTTACCCACACTGGACCACACGGAGGATGAACAAGGTCGGCGCAAATTTGTTATTTGCTCTTGGCGAGTGAACGACATGAAAAGCGATATGAGCGAAAATGAATTCTACGAACTCTGTGACCGCGTTCTTCGACATCGAAACGTGCGCCAAGCTGTTTCGGAGAAGAGCGGACGCCCCCGTTTACTTTTAAACGATTCAGGAGGACCAAGTGCGAGAATCAAAGCCAAACGCTGAATCCTTACCCGCATTCATCGAGCAAGTGTCCAAAATCGAAAAGCAGTGGTCACCGAAAGAAGAGCCTTGGGGTTTGTGGTATCGCGGTCACCACAAAGCCTTCTGGACTCTTCAACCAAGACTCTACCGTGAATTGGATTCCAGCGACGACGCGAGAGAGGCTGACGATGAGATTCGAGAGGATTTCATAAAGCGAGCACCAAGCCTCACAGACAGGAAGCCCGAGAACCCGTGGGAATGGTACTTTTTGATGCAGCACTATGGCGCTCCCACTCGGTTGCTTGACTGGACCGAAGGGGCACTTATTGCGCTGTACTTTGCGGTCAGCGAGAATCGGGGATACCATGACGCAGCCGTCTGGGTATTCGACCCGTGGTGGCTAAACAAGAAGGTGGTCAAGGCCGATGAGGTCATTCCGCCCGGCTCGCCGGGACTCTCCGAAAAGGATAGAAAGAAGTATAGGCCTTGGCTTCCAGATCGATTTGATTCCAAGAAGCTGACGCGAGAGTATCCTGTTGCAGTCTATCCCAACTACATTGATCGAAGGATTGTTGCTCAACGGTCCTGCTTTACGATCCATGGTAGCCGCCGGGACAGCCTAGAACGACTGTTCGGTAAGAAGGAGGACCACCTCTCCAAAGTCATCATTCCAAGCTATGCGGTCGCTAAGGTCCAACAGCAACTTGAAATGAGCGGAATTAACGAGGCTACAGTTTTTCCTGACTTGGAAGGTTTGGGCCGGGCTGTGAGCAAGAGTTGGCAGTCCGAGCCGGGGAAAAGACCTCACCAGAACGTTTACACGCGACTTGCGCCCTCGAAAGTTGACAAAGGGGGCATAGGGGTTTTCGCAATCAGGCCAATTAGAAAAGGAACCCGCCTGTTTGTCGGCGACAACGATGAGATGCTGTGGGTGGAAGAGAAGGCTTTGCCCAAAAAACCTCAGGCTGTGCTCGACTTGTATAAATTTGCAGCAATTAGAAATGAGCGGTATGGTTGCCCGCCAACGTTCAACCGTCTGACCATGGCTTGGTACCTGAACCACTCCAAGAAACCAAACGTAAAGTGCACGGAGGAGTATGACTTTGTTGCTCTGAAAGACATCGAGCCGCGCGATGAACTCACTGTGGACTATTTGACTTACAATGACGCGCAAGCACTCGATTTTGAAAAGCGACTTCCAGCGGGGCGATGAGTGCCTGTCACTACTTGACGGCAGCCAATGGCCGTTAAGAAGTGAAGACTGACTTGTAATTCCTTGGTATAGTGTCGCTGGAGGAACCATGGCAGAACCGGACACAAAGATTGAGCAAATTCTCAGCCGCGCAGCTTTCGAGGGCAACCGCCAAATGTGGGGCAAGATGTACGTGGACCGCGAGGGGAAGACCATCGGTGGTTGGCTGGTGGATTCGTGGACAGTAGGCGGAGCGGCCAAGGACCACTGGCGTCCGCAAATGCACTGGCTAAATCGTGCTACAGGCAAATTGCATATCATCCATTTGAATGTGGGCATGCACGGAGGCCACGTCGATACAGGTCCGGAAGATACGAACGTCGATCCACAACGGGCTGAATTTATTCAGGCCAATACTAAGAAGTGGGAACAGGAGTGGTGGCAAGCTGGGGTTACTTGGGACTGGTAATCATTTGTTTGAATGGGGATAAGACTTGATGCAGGGAATGTGGCGAATCGGAGATTATTCATGTCCAGCGAGCCGCACACCATTAAAGACTTTTTAGCGAAGCATGGCCATCTGCTGATTTACGCTGGAGCGCTGATCGTTTTCTTGACGTTCGTATTCAAAGAAGGGCTGGGCGAAGGTTGGCGACATCTCGCCGAAGCCGTCGATTCCGCTCAATACGCCTATTCGGTACGCACCGAGATAAAAGCAAGTGATGCAGAAAACATGGCATTTATGAGTTTTCTTTCAGATCTGGTCATTAGATCTGGAAAGCTTTCAAGTAACGGGCGTGAGACGAAGGATGGGAGGGAATTAGCGGAGTACGGTACCACCATTGGCTTACAGCGAGAGTCTGAAAGGATCGACGCTTCACGACAAGACCTCAATATAATCATCGAGAAGCTTCCGGGTCATCGATACTCGGACGCGTTAACATACATCGAAAATGGGGGAAAGGCGGCTCAGCTTCAGCTTGATTTCATAGAATCGCATTATCCAATTTTGTTTCCAGAAAAGAACTCGGCCCCGATGCCGCCAAAATGGAAATACGTCTCCCAGTACGACAAGGATCGATTTCACACGAGAATTCACTTGCGTGACCCTAATTCGCCTCAGCAACGAGCAATTGACCTTGAGGACTCTCTCGACGATATGCAATTCGATGTGGATAGGTTAACAAAGGAGGTGTTGGAAGATGCAGAGAAGATTAAGATACACAACGAGTGTCTTTCGAAATGGGCGTGGCGGGTAACGGCGGCGCTGTTCGCGCTTGGATGGGGAATCGGACTTCTCGGGAAAATTTACAGGGTTGAGTCTGCCGACTCAAGTACAGAGTGAAGCTTGAGGCTGGGCTACGACCCCTTGGGCATTATTCTCCTGTGGCTGTTCTACACTCGCTAAACTGTGTTTATCTTGCGAGCCAAGGCGGCTTCTCGAATTGACCGTATGCACCCTCTGCTTCGTTTGCTCTGTAATAGGCGATATTGTATTTGTTCAGAAGTTCTCGCCAGCGCCACTCGATCTTGTCCCACTGTTCCCACAGTCCCATGATCCCTGCGATAGCCAGAATCTTCTTCTGCGTCTGATCCCAGCTTTCATCGAAGTAAGCAATGAGCACGGTCACTCATCCCAGAGCATTTTCCTTGAGCCAGTCCGCTTCCCATTCTTTAATCATTTCATGGATATACTTGGCTCGTTCGGGCTCGATCGCAGTGTCTTCAACTTTCGTGTCCATGAAATTGATTCCAATGCCGACCTTAAAATTTGGGTGGTACAACTTGCAGTTCTGCTTCTCGAACCAATGCATTTTGAGGCCCCAGTAGGGAGCGCCTTCGCTCCACGTTGTTACCAGCCAGCCGCCAACCGTTTGTCCCGTTTTGCTGACGTTGAGTTGACCCAAAATGTGCATATTGTCCCGCTGACCCACACGGCTGTAAATCTTCTCGTATAGCTCTTTCATGTTTGTGCCCTCGCTAGAATCGAGCCCGATCAGGTGGGAATGAGCGAATTTATCAACGCAAATTCCCGGTATTCTCGCCCATTGGGTTCAACGTACAAGCTTTCCGATTTTGCACGATTCTTGAATCAACTTCGCAAAGAATCTCGCAACGTCTTCACTGAAGTAGTAGTTGAAAACGTGGCTCATTCCCGTTGCATATTGTATTTGGTCGTAGAAGTGTTCAGCATTGAACCCAAATGGCTCAACCGTATGCTCAGTAATTCCGAAGTTTCCGATTAGCTGCGCGGGGTTTACGTTACCCGCAATTTTGATTTCGCAGATGTTCCACCGCCCGTACAGGTCATCCGCGCTGTGTTTAAGGAGCACGAGGTTGGCGCTTATACCATTTGATAGCCCGATCCAGCCTCCTCCAATTATTTCACCGTTCCGAACCTTGATTGGCGAGTCTGGCGGGCGGAAAAGACTGACCTGAATACTCTGGGCTTCAGGGACGCGATAGAACATTGTGCCCATCTCTTCGGCCCGTGTCATTTGACCGTACTGAAATTCCTGATTGAATTGCTCAACAACCGGGTCCAATTCTGCGAGTAGGGCGGCATACGAATATCGATACAAATCAAGTTGCGTTTGTCGTTTGTCCTGCTGTGCTAGCAATTCCAACTCTCTCCTTTTCTCCTGTTCTTTACGAGCAACGGCAGCTTCCACCGCCGCAGTGACGGTTGGATTTTTGGTGGGGCTAACGACGCTCGGCTGACTTAGTACGTTCAATACTTCATCCCAATACGGGCGGTCGTCCGGCCTTTTGCTGACCATGCGAGATAAGAGTTGGGCAATGGACAAGGGCACATCATTGCGCGAGGTACGAACGTTTGCGCATTGTTGGTAGAGGTGTGCCGCTCGCCAATCGAGATCGTTATTTGGATCCTTTACATGCGGCAATAGCGGGTGTCTTAGCGTCAGCACCTCGTAAAAAACTAAGCCAACCGAGTACACATCAATCTTGATTGTGTTTGCTTGATTCTCCCAACCCTCCGGTGCCATGTAGGCTCTGTGTTGGCCACCCTTGAATGTGTAATGGCGTGTGCTTTCATCGACGAATTTAGAGATGCCGAAATCACCAATCTTTAGTTTGCTGCCTTCAATCAGAATATTGTCCGGTTTGATGTCTCGGTGTATTAGCTTTTCGTTGATTGCCTTAGTTCCCTGAGCAATGTCGATCATCATTTCTATGGCTCGTTCGAGCGGGATGCGCGTTCCCGCACGCAGCACATTCGCCAAGCTCCCGCCTGAAACATATTCCATAACCGCGTATGGGCCGATTGTTGAAGAATCCCCATCATTCACAAAGAGCACTTGGACTACGTTCGGGTGCCTGATTTGTTGGGCTGTGTTTATTTCGTTGAGCAACGCGATCTTGGAATCCGCATCGGCAAGCGCACCGAGCGGTAGCAGTTTGACAGCAACGACACGGCCTGATGTTTCTCCCACGGCACGGTACACTTCACCGAACGCACCTTGGCCCAAGAAATCAGTGGTCTTGAATGTCTCGTTATCGGGTCCAGAAAATGTAGTGCTGATTGGGATGGATGGCATCGTCCCCCGTTCTCTTTTCCGACCTGAGGTTAGATACGCATCAGTTACTCGAATATAACACAAGCCGGATAGGAGAGACGAGGCGCATGATAGCGGAAACAATGACTGAGAGTTGAAAGAGGTTGATTGTGTTTTGTCCGGCTATCCGATATGAAATTTCCCTTCGAATCACCCTTGCCTCAAGCTAGGAATGGAAACCCGGAAATGATGCTTTCTGCGACCAAGTGAATGTAGCCAAAGTCGTACTTTCGCCCATGCTTTGGCGTCCAATATCTTCCGTGGGCAAGCCAGTGTCTGAACTTGAAAGCACCCCGAAGTTGGCTGATCAGGGTGGCCGAAATTGCGCCGTGTGTTTTCCAGCCCTCCAGAATATCCTCATCCAAACGCACTTTTTCTTTTCGCGCTTTCTTCACTGCACGAAAATGGACCGACAAGGCATCCTTCTTCCTCTCTCTACATCGAATGTCGAAATCTATTCGAAAGTAGGCTTCTAAGCTGGTCAGAGCAACAAAGGTCGATCTGACATCCGATTCGTCAAGGCGCAATGCCAGTTCTCCGTTCACCTCGTGGAGCGGCCTTCCGGCAAATCGTTCCATAAAAGTCGGAGCGGATGGGCTGAAGTACAGGTGCAGAGAAGCCACAATATCTTGATGGTAGGCAGCGAGTTCGTCCAGCGCGAGGGCAGGAACAAGGATGAACCGCTTAGGCATTCGCGATTTCCATTAGAAGTTCGAGGAATGGCTCCTTGTCTAAATCCACAAATTTCTTGGGAGATGTATTCGTGACGATTTTCCAAGCCCACGAGATCGGTTGCTTCGGTGGAGAAGGTCGGGGAGGGAGGTTCCCTTTCACACCCTCCGTCACCGTTACTCTGATGAGGTCTGCCGTGCTCTTCGCCTTTTCATTTAAGAGGAGTATTTGAGCACGACCAGCCGAACCCACAGCATCTACCCGCCCCTTACTTCCGATGAGCAACGTTCCAATTGGTTCGAGATGAACAAGCTGTCTGCCAATCTTGATATCCATTCTTTTTGCCAAATAGCTGCCGATGTTTTCCTCGGTCAACGTCACTTCAGTAAAGCTATAACTTATCGACCCGGCTTTAATGTAGTCCTGCAAATAGTCGACCACCCGTTGATGCAGGGAATCGAGTTCCCCGAGCCATTCGTGGCGTACCTCTGTCCAATCGACTCTGGGTTCGTCAACCGTTTCCTGTTGGTTTGCAACAAACTTGGCAAAGTCTTTGCTGTCCATGCGGCCCTCGTGACAATGATACATCGGCCCGGAAAAGATGAGGCATCCTGCCAGTGCGATCAAGAAGAAGTAATTTACCGGAGCTTAGTCACAGCTTCAATTAGCGAATTCTTTGGAACATCTCTGGCACAGCTAGGATGAAAGGAAACGAGGAGCTGATTGCGGCTTAGCGCAGCCATTGCAACGAGTTAGCTCGCTGACAGGCACCCGACATCACGAGGTTGCAAAGCAGGTGCTCTCCCAGCTGAGCTACACGCCCACAAAGGAAACTATATTCATTCTAAAACACTTTCCACTGCCTCGCATCGCGGAAAGAGAGGCGGCGGGGAGATTCCTCGCTCCATGCACTCCGCTCGCAATGACGGCCTGCGCCGGGGTAGTTCAGTTTAACTGTAGGTACTTGACAATACGGTTACTGTACACGTAGGCTCGGGGCGTGGAGCTCGAAGCTTCCCTCTCGTGGCTGGCGTTGACGCTGACCCCGGGCATCGCGGCCCGGCTGTCTGCGCGATTGCTGCGCGAATACGGGTCGCCGGAAGCC